>Ga0182039_10001707_pt1 | contig 11786 bp, 8 predicted proteins | sample sta12Can44000111_FD_125975 | JGI IMG/M metagenome (GOLD analysis project Ga0182039, IMG submission 125975) | Lab enrichment of tropical soil microbial communities from Luquillo Experimental Forest, Puerto Rico - statanox.12C.anox.44.000.111 | ecosystem: Environmental > Terrestrial > Soil >...
TCCCGACGATTTCGGTACCATTCCATATTCTGACAACCAACGCGCAGATGATCGAGGACACGGCGCCTCAACACAAGAGGCGCATGGCCGAGCAAGCCGCGAAGATTCTCAAAGCCGTTGCCGATGCAGCGAGTGCCGCGAAGAGGGGGGTCGCCCGGCTGGCTCGCCGTTGTACATTGAAGCCTCCAACGTGCGTGCGCCGACGGACCGTTAAAGTCTTCAATCACCGGAGCTGAACATGACAGAGAAAAAATTCCTTCGCAGCCAGGGCTGGTTTGGACGCCGCGACAAAATGGGTTTCTACTACCGGTCGTTCTTGAAGAACCGGGGCTTCCCACAGGACCAGTTCGAGGGCCGGCCAGTCATCGGCATCTGCAACACGTGGTCCGAGCTCAACCCCTGCAACTCGCATTTCCGCACCATCGCCGAGCATGTGCGCTACGGTGTCCTCGACGTTGGTGGGTTCCCGCTCGAATTCCCCGTCTCTTCGCTCGGCGAGGTGACGATGCGCCCGACCGCGATGCTGTTCCGTAACCTCGCTGCCATGGATGTGGAGGAGGGGATCCGCGCCCATCCTCTCGACGGGGTTGTGCTGCTGATGGGTTGCGACAAGACCACCCCCGCGCTGCTGATGGGCGCTGCCTCGGCGGATCTGCCGACCATCGGCGTCTCCGGAGGGCCGCAGCTCAGAGGCGTCTATCGTGGCCAGATCATTGGATCGGGCACCAACATCATCTCCATGTCGGAGCAACTGCGGGCCGGCGAGATCACGCTTGAGGAGTTCCACGAGGCCGAGGCCGCGATGAACCGCAGCCACGGCCACTGCATGACGATGGGTACCGCGTCCACCATGGCCTCGATGGTCGAGGCGCTGGGTGTCGGCCTGCCGGAAAACGCCGCCATCCCGGCCGTCGATGCGCGCCGCAATCACCTCGCCCGCATGGCGGGCCGGCGGATCGTGGAGATGGTCCACGAGGATCTGGTGCTGTCCAAAATCCTCACCCGCCGCGCCTTCGAGAACGCCATCCGGACGCTCGCAGCTATCGGCGGCTCCACCAACGCTGTCGTCCATCTGCTCGCCATTGCCGGCCGGGTCGGTGTGGAGTTGTCCTTGGACGATTTTGACCGCCTTGGCCGCGATATCCACTGCCTCGTTGACCTGATGCCCTCTGGCCGCTTCCTCATGGAAGACTTTTACTACGCGGGCGGTCTGCCGGTGGTGCTACGCGCGCTCGGCGAGCGGGGGCTCCTCAACAAGGATGCGCTGACCGTCAACGGCAAGCAGATTTGGGAGAACGTGCAGGGGGCTCCGTGCTGGAACGCGGAGGTGATCACGCCCTTCGAAACGCCCTTCAAGCGGGATTCCGGCATGGCAATCCTGCGCGGCAACCTGGCGCCCGACGGAGCAGTCATCAAGCCGTCGGCCGCCTCTCCCGAACTGATGAAGCATACGGGCCGGGCTGTCGTGTTCGAATCGGTGGAGGAGATGCACCACGCCGTCGAAGACGAGAGCCTCGACATCGACAAAACTTGCATCATGGTGTTGAAGAACTGCGGTCCGAAGGGCTATCCGGGCATGGCCGAGGTCGGCAACATGCCGATCCCTCAGAAGCTGCTGCGGGAGGGCGTGCGCGACATGATCCGCATCTCCGACGCGCGCATGTCCGGCACAGCTTATGGAACGGTCGTGCTGCATGTCGCCCCCGAGGCGACGGAGGGTGGTCCACTCGCCTTCGTGCAGAACGGTGACACGATCACCCTCGACGTCGCGGCACGCAACCTGCACCTCCATGTAGACGATTCAGAAATGGCACGGCGGCGCGAGGCGTGGACGCCGCCCGAACCGCACGCGGCACGCGGCTACACCCGGCTTTACATCGACCATGTTCTCCAGGCGGACCGGGGCGCCGACTTCGATTTCTTGGTCGGCAAGACAGGTTCACCCGTACCCCGCGACAACCACTGACGACAAGCCTTCGACCCGTCTTGTCTTAAGGATCGGAGCAGACGAAGATTCTCGGAGGATATATGATGGCGCAGGCAACCGCTGCCCTTCTCTACGCGGAGTATTCCCTGTCGCGCCCACCGTCTTTGACGACGCTGGCAACGTTGACCTCGACGGGCAACCTCGGGCGACCGACTTCATGATCGACTCCGGGTCCGCGGGCATCTGCACCCTCGCCAACTGGTCCGACCAGTTCGTGCTGACCGACAAAGAACGCGAGCAGAAATGCGCGCTGTCCTCGATCACGTCGCCGGCCGGGTGCCGGTCATCGTCGCCGCGACCCATTTCGCCTTGAACATCTGCGGCGCGCGCTCGCGGCGCGCTTGACTGCGCGCGCGAAAACGATCTGCCGCGAGTTCGTCGCCTCCCTCTCGATGGGAGCAAGGCAGTTCCGCACCAATCCAGGGCTCGTTTTCGGGCTGGAGGGCTCCGATCTCGATCGGTTCCTCGGCGCGGCCGCCACCGCGCTTAAAGCTTGCGAGCCCCAGCCGATGCTGACACTGGCATTCACAAGACCTATGGTTCAGGCTCTCTCGGAACACAATCGGGTCGAAACCGGCGCGCGGTCGGGTCGGCGAGGGCGTGAACCCGCGGGACGGGCGCGCTGTTCGCCACCGATGCGCAAAATTTCATGGCCGACGAGCGGCTCGGCCACGAGGTGTTTGGCTCGTGGTCCGCTGCCCGGTCATCGACACGCTCGTGTCCCTGTCGGAGAGGCTCGACGCTCCACATGGAGCCTGTCGCAAAAATATGGTCGGGAGGCTTTTGACTTTGACAAGTCACGGGCGAAGCCCCGAGGCGCCGTCAGGTAGGAAGCCGGGTCCGCGGTTTGATACACTTTTGGGCTCTTGAGACGCGTTAATTTCGCCAATTTGTGTATCGGACCATTGATTTTGTTAGGTTCCCATGGCCTGTCACGCCGGCGCCACCCGCGCTGATCTCAGGGGCCGTCCTGCGGCGCTTGTGACGCCGTCCGAGGGCGGAGATGACAGCCCGCAACCGCCAGCACCGCCATCCAAGCGTCTCGGAATTGCCGGGCAACAGGCCGCCGCGCGGTGCGTTGGGTCGGTTCGGAGCGCGGATAAGGCGCTCGATCGATCTCACCCCAAATCGCGACCAAGCTTTGTCGTCAGAAAGCCCCGCGGAGGCCTGCTTTTGGGTAACAGAACCTTTGGAGTTCCCCACCGGCGTGCCGCCGTTCCGACGGCGCGCCCTTCGGCCACAATCCGCGGGAAAGGCAGAGGGGTCAGACCGCTTCCTTGAGATCCTTGGCAGCACGGAACGCGACCTTCTTGCTGGCCTTGATCTTGATGGCCTCGCCGGTCGCCGGGTTGCGTCCCGTGCGGGCGGCGCGATGCCGGACTTGCAGGATGCCCAGGCCCACCAGGCGCAAGCGGTTGCCTTTCTTGAGGTGTTTGGTGATGAGGCCCACCATGTCGGAGAGTATGGCTTCGGCCTGCTTCTTCGGAACTTCGTGACTCTCGGCCAACTCCGCTGCCAGATTCCTCAAGGTGACGGTTGCTTGAGCTTTTGCTGGCTTTTTCGCTGCCATTTTGAATCAACTCCTATTCGAGAGGTTTGATGATTTGCAAGATTTGGATTGCGGTGTACGTTCAACCGCCGCTGTAGCAAGGCTTGCATTCATACGAGATTCGCTTGGCCGTGACCACGGGAATGTCCAATTCTCTAGGGGATTCCGGAACATGAACACGCCGAGCGGAGTCCGGCGGGACAACAATGTGTCATCTCTTCAGCCGCGTCGGCTGGAAGCTGCTGCAGCACCATGCCGCGGCCCGGCGGATCAAGTCGGGTGCGGGCAGCGAGCCAGTCTCCGTCAGATCGAGTTCGTCATGGTCCTGAACGTGTCGGGGCAAAGCGCCGCCCCTTTGGGGCCAGCATGGACTTCTTATCGTCAAGCCCGAGACAGTGCTGAGGTGGCATCGCGGGGTGGGCGTGCTTACTGGTCCTGGCGATCAACCGGCTGCCTCGACGAGTGGAAGAGCGCCGATTCCCCAAGAACTTCAGGCGCTCATCCGGCAGATGGCGGCTGAGAATCCGCTCTAGAGGAACTCGCAAGATTGGGATTTAGGGTCTCTGCCAGGACCGTCGCCAAGTACTTGACTCCGCAAACCCTTCGAGGGCCATCCTCCGGCCTGACGAGAGTGCCTGAAACGGCAACGAATCCCGTACTGACCAATCATCAGTATCGGTCGCGGACGAACTGCATGCGTCACGGCACGTGGAAAAGTGAGTCGAGCAATCGGGGCGATGCCATCATGGCCGGGCGTAGCGACCTCCACAGCGCGACTCGGCGACCCCGGTGGCGGTCGGAGTATGAGGCGGGCCAGGTATTTAGTGTTGTTCATTTTCCGCGGAGTATACACACGATTGGCTGGCTTTTGACCACCAATTGAGCTGACAGAGCACGGATCGACCTTCCCTGATCGCCTTCGCGCATACGGGGCAATGGTGGAGCCAGCGACTATGATGCCGCTTCACGCTCCACCCACGTCGATGTAGCGTCTGCGTGGCGCGCCTGAAACTTATCTCCGCCGTTCGACATTGCGAGCCGCAGCCAGCATCGCATGAGAACGCAATCGTGTTATTTGCCCTTCGATAGGGTGCCATAGTAGCGGCAACATAACACTGTTATTCTGCATATGCGAATCGCCGACGCGGTGGGGCGCCGCTGCCAACTGAAGGCGCCATGATCGGCGGCCCCCCGACAAATTTCCTACCGACCAACAGATAAGCTGCGACGTCAGCTCGCCGAGCATCTCCTTGGCGTCTTTAAAGGGTGCCGGGTCGATGCTTCCCGTGAACCAGCCGTAAAGTTGCGCCGCCTTTGCTCGCCGAACCGACGAGGATCATCGGCGGCCAAATGGGCTTCATCTGTAATTTGGTCGATCCTTGCCGGCTCAATCGGCGCCGCCGCCCCGGCACGCTCCCCCGTCATTGATGCCCACGTGGTTCGTCGACAGGCTTGCCGAGCTTTGAATAAGCGGCGCCCTGATCAGTCATTATCGCGACGCGTCTACCTTCACAAAGGGGCGCGATATGCAGCCAAATGCGGTGGCCAGCTTCAAGGCGCCCTTTTGCGTGCTCAAGGTCTTCGCGCCGGACGCAGTCCGCGCGGCCGTCGACCGTGACCAAGCGCACCTCGGTGCCCGAGCCCAGGTCTAAGAGCTCTATTTCAAGCAAGCGCGTCTCCGCAGTTTGATGCACCGTCACGCCGAAATGCGGTGCGGCAGGCATCGCCAACACTACCGGCGGATCAGGGACCGGGGCAGGTGCATACGGGTCCGCGTAGGCGTCAAGCGGCCACGCCGTCGCTGGGCTCAAGATCGCGGCGCCCGTCACTATCGCAGCCGCGAGGCCGAATAAAAATCCCGTGTTCATTTATTTGAGCCCCACGATCGGCTGCGGCGTGGGCATTGGTGGTGATGGCATCGCCACGGAGACTGAACGTCGCCGGCGTGTGGGCGTTGGAACAGTCATCAATTCTTCGGCCGCATGGTTCGCAATAGAGATCAGGGCATAGTTCAACCGAGCGTACCCGATATCCGCTTATGTTCCGCAATCACCCGCTCAACCTCGAGTTGGTACCCCAGCTCACAAGGTCAAAGTGATTCGGTCAATACAAACTCGAGATGCAACGGCAATTGTGCACTGGCGTTTATTCATGGCCGCGCGCCACCCGTTCTTCGAGCATGGCGCTATCGCGTGCAGCATCGGTAGCCCGATAGTTGGCAGTTTTAAGCAGGGCAAGTGATGTTTTGCAGTGCTCGAAAAGCATACTGGCGGCGACTGCAGGGGCCATATTGCTTTCAAGCTGATCGACCAAGTATCGGATCTTTGATCAGCAACTTTCCGCCACGGAGAAGTCCGGACGCCCGCTAGCAGCTCTGGCGGGCCCTTTTTTGCGATGTTAGCTGGCCCGCTGTCGGTGCTTGTGCCAACGCGGTTCACTCTTTGAGGTGGGCGCGTAAGATTTTCCGGTGGTTTGCGTTCAAGCCGAACGGAAAGGTATTAATCCGCGCGTTGGCGAAGCGGTCCTCCCAGCGTAGGGTCCCGATCGTATGACGCCAACAATGCATTGACAGCGGCCACGGCTCGCTTAGCGGACAAACTGTTGTCGGGAGGTCGGGTGCCGGCCAGCCATACGAGGACGTCGCGATATGGACGCTTCATGATTACCGTTTGACGCGATCACGCGCAGAATGATTTTGCGCAACGCGGCACTGCTTTACGTAATCCCATGTGGTAGAGCTTAGATGATTGTGCAGACAAACAAGCTTCGATGTCGCGAAGGCTTTCTCGCCAGGTCATTTGCGCAAAAGCAATTGCGCGAAACTGCTCGGTGCATGGCAGCGAGCGTACTCGCGCGTTCCCACGGTAACACGCAACGATGCGCCCGAAGCTCGTCCAAGGTATGAAGTCCATGATCTGCGCGAACAGCATCTTGCCGATATACATGCGAATTTTTTCCGGACTGGGCACCCGAAAAACATCGCGAAAAATCGGTAGTCCCGTTCAAGTCGAAGAGATACCAGGGGACCGCGGATGAATGATCGAGATCGAATACGAAGAATTGCTTGATTTCGTGAACGCGCTTAACGCCGGGCCGTGGCGTTCGCACGATCAAGCATCGATGCGTCACGCTGCTAAACCATTTGGGCAGCGGGTCATCGCGAGCTCACTGACAAGCTGCTCGCTCAAGCGCACGCCGCGATGAAGGCTAACCGATAAATGCAGGGCAAACGCACTATTCCACCGAAAGGCCCCAAGGCCCACCCCACCAAGTGGACGCTCGCCTCAGCCTTGACGGTCCACGGCATGCCAGACCGTGTCAGGCTGCGGCGGTTCGACACTCAGGCCGAAGCTGAGGCCGCACTCGGCAAGGCGCTCGAGCGCGGCGAGCGGGCGTTCATTCAGCCGCCGCTCTCGGCATGGGCCGGCAAGGTCCCAGATTGGTGGCCGCAGGACGGCGCCTGATGGCCACCAAAACCGAGGCCGCGCCGACCAGGTGCAGAACAAGCGCCAGACCGAGCACGCCGCCGTTGATCTCTAAGCGGCCGGGGGAAACCATCCCCGCGAGCGCGTGTCAAGGCGGCGCCGTTGGTTGATCCGTGGGTACGGGCCGGCGGCAGCTCGGGGTGTCACGTTTCTGAGACGAGCGGCCCACATGCGGCGGACGGGAGATCCGCAGGCCAGTTACTCAGCCGGCCCCGGGTGCGGCCGGTCGCGGCGGTCACGCTCTTCCTGACGATCAAGGAAGCGCTCAATCGCGTGGAGGGCGTTCACCATTGCGGTTTCCATGTGACCGAGCCGCTGGTCGATCATCCTAGCGGAGCCCCAGAGCAATATCGAAAACACCAGGATTGCCAAGCCGACGACTATGCAATCGATGGGCAGGGTGGTCATCAGGTGGCCCCCTGTTGTGCCGCTTCGCTGGCCAGCGCCTTGATCATCAGTAGGCGTAGCTATCACACCGTATTCCCGCCTTCAAGCGGGGTCGCAGGCGGAGCCACGGCTCGGCAGCCAGGTTAACGGCTCGGCGGGATGATTTTGTCTTGACGGGCGGCTCGTGATTCCCTGGATCCGATGATTCGGGGGGGTGATCATGGACGCGATTTTCGAAGGGGAGATGCCGCGGGCGCGCTTGGCTGTTCTTCTGAAGCATTTCTCGCAGATCGACGATGACCGGGAACCCTGGCGGGTCGTGTATCCCCTTGCCGAGGTCCTCCTGCTTCTGACCTGCGCCACGATCGCCTCGTGTGATGATTTCGACGACATCGTCGCCTGGGGAGAGCATCATCTGGATTTTCTCCGACGATTCTCGGCGTTTCATTTCGGTATCCCATGCGTGCGCTGGCTGCGGACCTTGGTCAACCGCATCGACCCGATACTGTTCGGATGCTGTTTCGAAAGCTGGATTGCGGCACTCTGGCCCGACCGGCACGATTTGATCGCCATCGATGGCAAGACTTCGCGGCGCATCCACGATACGCGCAAAGGGCTCAAAGCGCTGCACACGCTGAACGCGAGCAATGCCAGATTGGTCTTGGGGCAGCTCAGCGTGCCCGAAAAGACCAATGAAATCACGGCTATCCCGGAACTCCTCGATCACCTGGCCGAAACCAATCAGCTTAAAGGAGCGCTGGTGACCATCGATGCGATCGGCTGTCAGGTCGCAATTGCCGATAAGATCATTGAGCACCAGGCCGACTACCTGCTCGCCCTCAAGGGTAACCAACCAACCCTGGAAACTGAAGTTGCGGACTACTTCAGTTCTGCCCCTGCAGAAGAACTGGTTTGCAAAACCACCATCGAAAAGGGTCATGGCCGCATCGAGACGCGAACTTATACGGCCTCGTCCAAAGTTGACCGGATCGTATCCGATCGCAGCTACCCGGGCGAGCCGCGCTTCACTACCATCAAGACGATCCTCAAGGTCGATTTGCGCACCGAGTATCCCGATCGATCGACTTTCGACACGCGGCTCTACATCTCGTCGGCTGCTCTCGATATCGAAAGGTTGGCTAACGGCGTCCGCGGCCACTGGGGGGTGGAAAGCATGCACTGGTTGCTCGATGTCGAGTTCAAAGACGATCTGTCCCGATACCGCAGCGGCCACGGAGCCAAGAACATGGCTATCGTGCGTCGCTTCGCGCTTGGCCTGGTTCGCACCAACAAAAGCGCGCGAAGCGTCAAAACTCGAAGAAAATCAGCCGGCTGGAACCCAAACTACCTTCTCGAGCTGCTGCAGCTCAGCTGAGCGTTAACCTGGACTCCGAGCCGTGCAGGCGGAGCCACGGCTCGGCAGCGAGGTTGACGGCGTGGCGGGGGCGATTTTGTCTTGACCGGCGACTCGTGATTCCCTGGATCCGACGATTCGCGGGTGATAATGGACGCGATTTTCGAAGGGGAGATGCCGCGGGCGCGCTTGGCGTTTCTCCTCAAGCACGAAATGAAACGCCGAATTCGTCGCAGAAAATCCAGATGATGCTCGCCACAGGCGACGATCTCGTCGAAATCACGAGTCGGCCTCGCGAGGACGCACCATAGCCCTTGCCTCAACGGCGACGACTTGGCGGCTGCCTTGGTAATGACTGGGCTGGCGTCTTCTGGCGGTCCTCGATCTCCCTGGCCTTCGCGCGACGCTCTGCCTTAGCGATCTTCACCTTGGCAGCCTGCTCATTCTCGAGCGTGACTTGGCCGACGACGTTGCCATCCAGGTCAATCCGGGCCGCGCCTGCCTTGAGTGTGCTCCAATAGGGCACGCAGCGGGTATAGTTCTGCAATGCGCTCACGATCACGCTTGGTTGAAGCTCTGGGTGTTGAGCGATGATGTCTTCGCGGATGCCGATCTTAAGCGGCTGACGCAGTTCGTGCTCTCGAAAGAAGCAAAGGGGATAAAGCGTGGCGAGTTGGTCGACGCCCTCGTGCGTCCAAAATCGCCCTCTCGGAATACGTTGAAGGCAACGTCCTAGCCGTGAAAGCGTTCCAGTCCCTGGCTGGCACACGTTAGTCTCCGGCACCATGGACGAGGTCCCGCGAATGAGACGTAGAAAATCGTCCTTCGGGCGCCGTCACCCCTTTCAGGTTTGAGGCGCATCTGGGCCTCCCTCGCGGCTACTGTTCCCCGCAGCCCTTGCCGTTGATCCACTTTTTGTAGCCAGCGCGCCAGTCCGTCGCGATCTCATGCTGTGCGCCTTTCAGAGTGAGGTCGCCGGCACAGGAGTTGGCGCTCAAGATCGTCCTTACATGTGGGCATCGCACGCGCCGGCCCGCGACTGGAGCATCAGATTGCGGAGATCGGGGGGCACCGCCGAGGTCAAGGGGCACGATGTGATCGAGCTCATAATCGCGCGGGCTGACACGCCTGTCCGCCACGAGGTTGCGCTTGATGGCATCGGTCACGTTCCGCGATGGATGTACGGTTCGAGTCCATCCGCGACGACAAACGGCGGTCTGGATGTTGTTCTGAGTGATGCGGGGGTTGACCATGCCTGTCAAGTCGCCGGCGGAGTATACCCTGGTGGCCAGCCATCGAGGTTGGGGCGATTCACACCAAGGGCGGGGGGCCCCTTGTTAGCGCTGCCACCATCGCCGGCGAGAACCCCCTCGCTATCAGCGTCTCGGGCGCGCATGGCGTCTTGGTGCCGAACAGATCGTCAACATCTGCTTTCCGCCAATTCCATTTTTGATGCCGATCGATTATAGCCCCGCAACACCATAAAACAGCAGACGCACGAATTGCTGTTCGAAGTTGGCGCCGCCAAGGCTGCTGACCAAGCTAGCGGGGTCGCCAGGTCATGGTCCGCGCCCTCACTCGCTGGGCATAGCGGCCGGTGAACACCGTATTATGCCGCGGCCCTGATCACAGGAAGCAAATTTAAGAATGGCCGGTGTCGTTCATCAATATTGATGATGACGTCGCGCGCTACGTGGCCATTCATGCGCTTTTCGACAAAATTCCGGGACTGAGCGACAAGCACCACTTCGAGCTTGTTCGGTGGAGATCGAGGAAGATCGAAAGTTCCTATGACGACGTTTATTTAATGCGATAGCGACCGCTACGAAAGAGCCGCAGGCATCGACGGCGTTACCGCCTGGAGCTGGATAGAGCCCGAGTGCCGGGCAAGTCAACATGGCTGAGGAAGCACGGCAGGCCGCTGAACGGTGCGTCGCGGCTCGTATATCGCGGAAGACCTACGGTAGATTCAAAATTACAAAATTACACGGAAGTCATTGAACATGACCATCAGGCTGCGTAGACACAAGGCCGACCTGTCCCAGCTGGGAAAAACGAAGAGCCGACGTTCAGATAAGGCGTCCATGTCTGATCTGCCTACAAACCCGGGCCACCCACCCTGTGGTTGGGGTTTTCTTCAGCGTGAGGATGGATGCGGGTCGAACTTTCTCGCCGGAAGGTGGTGCTCGCGGCTTGACGCCGTAATCTGACATTCGAAGGTAGGCGGCGCGCCAGAACATCGCGTATCAGATTTTTTCGCCGTGCGGGGCGCTCACACCCCAGGTTCCGACATTTCCACACGACCAAGACCCCTAAACGAGCTTTCGGCGGAAGGGCAGCTTGCGCGGTGCCTTAGCTGGAGCCGACTTCCAATTCTTATCAGCGCACCGCCCTGAACGATTTCTACACCTCACTGAACGATAGCCAAAAGGCCCGGTTCGTCGCCGAAATTCGTCAACCGCCGCGGTCCCGCGATCACCAGGCTCCGCCATAGGTCCGTTCGCCTCCGGGCCGCTGCCAGCGGGGGACGGCCGCAGCGCGGCCACCACCCTTGCCCGTTTCTGGCGCGAGCGGGGCAAGCGCATCGAAGCCGGTGATCTCCCAGTGGACTCGCAGGGCGCGCGTTGACCAAGTGACCGGTGCGGACGCCAATGCCCCGACCTGGGTCGGCTTGACGAGGCGGCCGCGCCCAGTGCGAGGCGTGCCGATATGAGCACCTGACGCCTCCGAAGAAGCCAGGGCCCGGCGGGCCCGGCTCAAATCTGGGCGCCGCTGTAGCGGCCGGCCGTGGCCCGACCATTTCTATGTACCGGTTCCACAGCCTGACAAGGTCGTTGTACTCGGTGCGCAGGTAATCCTTCAGGGCATCAGCCAGTTCGCGGCGACTATCCTCAGCGCGTCGGCGCCTCCCAGAACGAGCAGTTTCCTGCCACGCCGGGATTGATCCGCCTCAACGCGCGGCGGCGCTTTGCTGGACGTCAAACTGAAAACCACGTCGTTGATGCGGACAGGTCGTCCCGCCGA
>Ga0182039_10001711_pt1 | contig 11773 bp, 9 predicted proteins | sample sta12Can44000111_FD_125975 | JGI IMG/M metagenome (GOLD analysis project Ga0182039, IMG submission 125975) | Lab enrichment of tropical soil microbial communities from Luquillo Experimental Forest, Puerto Rico - statanox.12C.anox.44.000.111 | ecosystem: Environmental > Terrestrial > Soil >...
CACGGTACTTCGAGAGACCCGTTGGGATGTAAGTACCGGCAATTCTGAGACCACTCCTGCCCGTCATGTAAAGCCTTTGTAAGTTCGTGTGATGCAACGTGCCGCAGGCGTAACGGTTATCACCAGATGCTCAAGGAGTTCCCAAAACGGGAATCTTTTTGCACAAGCGCAAATTGCGCCTGCTTTTCCGTAGTGGTACGCGGTGTACGGCTAAGCCTTATTGCGGGCATCTAGCTTAGGCCGGCGAACTCCCGGCCAGCTATCTGTCGGATTGCGCAGAGGCCGAGGCTTTCCCGGCTGGCGGCGTATTTCTCTGAGTTGTAGGTTGCCGTTGCTCGCGGCCCTGCGTGGGAGAGGCGTTCGCCGGGGGAGTGGGCGGCTCTTTGCCCTTCGTGGGCTTGGACTCTTTGTAGCGAAGGCCGATACTATTGCTGGTGCCCACGTCAATCACCCGCAGATCGTCGTCGGTAATTTCTTCGGCTCGCACGATATGGGGCGTAATGGCAAAGACCACCTCGTGTTCATCGTGTTCCTTATTTTCCTGTCCGAATAGATACTTCAGAATAGGTATCCTGGTTAACCAGGGATAGCCGCTCAAGGATTTTGTTTCCGTATCCTCCAGGATTCCGGCCAAGAGGTTGAGCTCGCCGTCTTGCAGTCGTGTTTCGTGCTCGATGCGGCGTTGCCCGATCGTGGGCTGTGCGATTCCGCCGATATTGGAGGTGCCTGTCACCGAGGAGATCTCCAGCGTCATCTTCAATGTCACGTCGCGGCTGGAATGAACGTGCGGGGTGATGTCAATGTTCACGCCAACATCCAAATACTGAAACTGCGTATTGACCAACGGGCTGATGCCTCCTGCCCCGATACCGGGCGTGAAGGAGCCGGTGGCAATGGGTATGCGATCTCCAATTTTCAAGGTGGCCTTTTCGTTGTCCAGGGCGCGCACCTGGGGCCTTTGCAGAACCTTGGTATGGCTGTCGGACATCAGCAGCGTGAAGGTAGCACTCGGAAGCGGGATGACATAATTATTCCCATTGATGGAACCGAAACTCACGACCGGGGTGGTGGGGGCCGTGCCGCCGGGCACGGGCGTTATGGTTGTCGACGTTGGCAAGGTGGTTCCCATGTTGTTTATCCGGGTCCGGTCAACTTCCATGACGGCGACGTCGATGATCACCTCGGCTTTTGCCTTGTCCGCCTCAGCAATGAGTTTTTCCGCCAGGACCAATTGATCCGGCGTCCCGCGTACCGTGATCGAGCTGCGCGTCGGATTCACTTGAATTCGGCTGATCTCGAGCATGCCTTTTAGTGTGCCAACCACTTCCTGCAATTCAGCAGGCGTCGAAGCGTTGCGCAGAAAGAAAGTCTTCATGACGTTTGATTCATATTCTTTGCGTTTTCCTTCCGCAGCCACGAAAATCGCGGTTGGCGATATGGGCCGAAAGAAGGTCTTCGATTCCAGGGCGACCATCTTCAATGCGTCTATCACCATCACTTCGTTTAATTCGACGGTTATCTTCTGAGGTTTATAGTCCAGGTCAAACAGGACGTTGATTCCGCCGAGCTTGCCGATGGCACGGTAGATCATGTCAGCCGTGTTCGTGATGCGCATCGTAATCGGAGCATTAGGAGAAGGTTCAAGCTCGATGGGACCCTCGAGAGCGGCTACTTGCTTCGCAAGCGGGGACTCTGGGTTGATCGCAGGCGGGCGACCCGATTCGGCTTGCTTTTTGAGCAGTGCTTCCGTTTCGCGCACCCCCTGGGCCGCGACGTAATTGGTGCTGTCAATCTCCGCGGCGTGCTCAAATTCCGTCAGAGCGTCCTGCAATTTAAGTTCATCGCGAAGCTTCATGGCATTGGCAACATGCTGAGCGGCGGCATACGTTCTCGAACGCAGGTAGGCCGTGGCATACGTGGGTTCTTCGGGCTTTAGCGTGTAGGCCTTTTTGAAGAACTCGTAAGCCGCGTCAAATTGCTTGCGCTGCTCGGCGCGAACGCCTTGCTTGTACGCGGTTCCGGCTTCGTCCGGATAAACCGCCGCCGAAAGGCCCAGGATGAGTAGGAAAGCGAATAGAAATCGTAGGCGCATCATCACCTCGCTGTCTCGGTAACGTCCGGTGCGGAACCCTCGGATTACGCTTAGACGAGTCTTAGCTTCTAAACTTGATTAGCACGTTAACGGCCACTAGAGGGACTAAGAGAGCATTGCGCTACTGCGTCCGGACCACTGCCTCAGCAATTTTAGGCGACCGCCCGAGCCCCATATTTGCGCTGGAACAAAGAAGCAGGTTTTTGAACTTCGATGGTTGGCGGTTTACGCGACCGGAAGGGCATTCGATGTACTTATTTTGCCGAGACATGCAGCCGGTCGAAGTGCACGGCCGTCAGCGGAGGACCTGCGGGGGCCAAGACCAGACGCACGACCCGGCTCTTAAAGCGCCATTCGGTGGTGGGTTGACCGGTGATTTCTTCCGGTAATTCGATTCGCAAATCGAGGATTGTGCCTACCCGAACGGGCAAGTCCGTCTCGACGAGCGCGCCATCCTCTGAGATGTCAAGCGATTTGGCAACCCGGCTTGGGCCCGGAGATCCCCAGACGCGCAGACGCACGGGAATCCTCAAGCTGTGACGACAACTCGAGCGCCGCTCGACAAGGTTATCTTTATCGCCCAATCCTGGTCCTCCGCAGTGCTGGAGGAGGGTACCCGCCCATGAACCGAGCTAGTAAACGGCCTCGGACAGGAGTTGTCCTTGCTCCTTGTCATAGTAGCCGATTTTGCGTCTTAGAGAGCCGCCCCGCGCGGCTTCTTCCCCGACACCTACAGCTTGCCGCCTAACTCTTCTTCCCGGGGCCGTGACACGCTTCACATTCTAGCGGTGTCGGTTTGTAGAAAAGGACCGATTTGCCATCCACTACTTTGAACAGGCTATGGCATTTCTCACAGGCAACACCCTTGTGGCCGCCGTCCAGCGGAAACTTGGTTTGGCCGTGGTCGAAGTTCGAGGGCTTCCAGCGCTCGGCGGTGTGGCAGCTTGCGCACTCCGTCTTCCCTTGCTGCCTGGCGAATTGTTTGCCATGAACATCGGGATGACACGCTTCACAAATCAGCGGGGTGCCTTTGAACTGGATTTCCTTCTCTCCTACGAGAGGTTTGTGACATTGATTGCAACGAACGGTGCGATGCACGCCAAGCAAGGGGAATTTGGTTTTGGAGTGGTCGAATCCCGGCACGTCAACCCATGATCTCGTGTTGTGGCAGGCTTCGCAGCCGAACTTGGTCCCATTTGGCCGGAGGCGTTCCTGCCGATCGCGGAACTCACCATGGTGCGGGTCCTCGTGACAACCTGTGCAGGTTTTGTCGGCAAAGGAAAACGGAACGATTTTGTCTTTTCTGCCGCCAGCCCCCGCTTTGTGGCATTCTTCGCAAGTCACGGCGGCGTGCGCTCCGGTCAGCGGGAACTTGGTCTGTTTGTGCTTGGCAATGGTAAACAGCGAGCGGTGCCAATCCGCTACCGTATGGCAGCCCTCGCAGCGGTTCTCGAAAGGCGCTTTTGCAAACTGGCGGTCGTGCGGATCTTTGTGGCAGACCGTGCAGCTTGCGAACTTAACTTTGTAAATCGTTTGTTTGCCGGCAGGAGTGTGGCACTTGTCGCACTCCACTTTCGCGTGCTTTCCTTCGAGCGGATACTTGGAAGTCGCGTGTTCCTTGACGCCAAACGTGGAAGGCTTCCAGCCCTCCACCTTATGGCACTCGGAACACTCGCCTTTTTGCGGACGAGCGGCGAACTGGCCGTTATGAATATCCTTGTGGCAGTCCGTGCAGTTCGCGAACTTGAGCGGGCGCGCAAACTCCCCTTTGGCATGGCAAGCAACGCAAGTCACCTTCATGTGTGCGCCGAGGAGGGGATATTTTGTCTTGGAATGGTCGAACTGGAACTCCGGTAGTACCTTTTTCCATCCCTCGGTCGAGTGGCAATCCTCACATCGTTTTGGCTTGAAAGCTCCATGGTGCGGGTCCACGTGACAATCGGAGCAGTTCTGAAACTTCATGTTCTTGAAACGGACTTCCTGGGGCATCTCGGGCTTATGGCACTTTTCGCAAGCCACATCCAGGTGCTCGCCGGTGAGCGGGTATCGCGTCTTGGAGTGATCGAAATTCTTTGTGGTTTTAGCGTCCTTCCAATCGTTTACGTTGTGGCATTTCTCACAGTCCTTGCCAAACCGTCCCTTGTGGTAGTCCTCATGACAGACACTGCATTTGGTCGACGCACCGAGAAAAGAGCCAGCAGCATCCTGTCGTTTCAGGAGCCCGCGGATCTCCGGGAGCATGTGAGAAGGCGTGTGGCACTTTTCACATTCGACGCCGGCATGTTTGCCTTCCAGGGTATAACCGGTCAGGCGATGATCGAACTGTTTCTTGGATGGCTCCCAGTGAATCAGCGAGAAATTCTCGCCGTTGTGGTCCAAATGGCAGCGAACGCACTCTTTGCCGTTGGGATTCTTCATCTCGAGCCGCGCATGGTATCCGCGGTTTTCCGAAAGCAAACGCGCGATTTCTTTATGACATTCCAGACATTTGAACGTAGGTGTGCTGGCACCGAATTGATGGCAGCTGGCGCATTGGCTCGTGCCACTCAGCGACTGATGGGCCTTGGCAAGCGGACCGGGTGAGATTTGGGACCTTCCGGGTGAAGCGGAAAACACGAGCGCTGCAAATACAAGAGAGAGCCTGATGACGGCGAGTAGGCTCCGGTGATGTGAGGAGCCGCTTCGGACTTGCTCACACCTGGCCAACTCGACCCTCCTTCGTGCTCATTTTCGCTCCGCGAGCGTACCACCATAACATGCGATGGAGAATTCTCACATTCTCCTTGCGTGCCCATCGAACGTCGACTGGCTAGCAACGGGCGGGCTGGCGCGCCAGACATTCTCGCAGATACCAGCCTTCGGGAAACCTGACCAGGGGAACAGTCAACTCTTGCCCCTCCTGTCAGTCGAAAGGCCTGGTTGGCCATCGGACGCGATGCCTGACGGGGTGATCGCGCGATGAAATATTCACGGCTTGTGGTGTCTTCCTAATGCTAACTCGCTCGATAGCTATTCGAAGAATTACCAAAGGGCGCGTAAGGCGCACGTTTTTGGTGTATAGTTTTGCTGTCGCAAGACCTCGGCCGATCGATGCAACAGGAACCCGCCGAAAGTGTCCTGGTGAAAGCCAAACCAGACCTCGTCGGAATCCTCGCTCTTTTTAGCGCTTTTTCTAGGGCGGGGAGGATGTCAACCTGTTCTTAACCTGACCTTGCGTACAGGCGACAGTTTGCGCACCGGAGCGTAACCTACCCGCATGGGAGATTCTTCACCAATCGATCTCCGCAGACGTTACGCGCGCCCGGGCGAATTCGAGGTCCCTAGTTCGGTTCTCGAATCCAATGCGTTCAAGCAGCGCCTGGGTGGACAATTGAACTCCGACCGCACGAACCCCGCTCCTCCCTCGCGTCAATTAACAGCCGGCGAAGTGTCGAACCCCGTCCGCAGAGACCCCGCTCCGCCAGCGAGCGAAGCGCGCGTTGGCGCGGACCGCGACCAGCAGCTTCGGAACGCTGTGCCCCTTTCGCGTGAAGTGCGCGGCGGAGAATCGCACCTCAGGAGAAACCCTGCACCGGTCGAGAGTGAAGCGCGCTTGAGCGTGAACTTGCAGCAGCACCCAAGAAGCGCCGTCCCTGTTTCGCGTCAACTGCTCCCGGGCGGCGAGTCGCAGGTCAGGAAAAACCCCGCCCCAGTAAGGCCAGTGAGGAATGACGCGAACGCGCAGCAGCACCCGAGAAGTGCCGTCCCCGTTTCGCGTCAGCTGCCCCGCGGCGGAGAGTCGCACCTAAGGAGAGACCTCGCCCCGGCAAGGCCAGTAAGGAATGACGCGCGTTTCGCCGTGGACGCGCCTCAATACCGCAGAAACCCCGCGCCGCTAGCCACCAGAGATGCGATCGCGAAGCGGAGAACCGCCGCGCGTTTTGAGCTTTTGCCGGACCCGGAGCCGCGCTGGAACCGGATCGGTGTGAGCGCGGCCGCACAATTGGCCTTCTTGGGTCTCTTGCTCCTAAGCCCAATGATTTTCCCCCAGCAAATGCAGACGGCGCTCAAATATGATGTTACGGAGATCCTGCAGCCGGTCACACACATCGAGATCCCCCACCCAACTCCACCGCCTCCTCCACCAAAGGTTAAACCTAAAGTACAGCCGAAGCCGATCGTGCCTAAACCTAAACCGGTGGAGGTTCAGCCGCCGCAATTGAACCCCAAGCAGCCGCACGTTTTCCTGGTTCTGAAGCCTCAACTGCCAAAGGTTCACGTCGTGGAAGCCAAGCCTGTGGATCTGAAGCCGATTTTTGCGCAAGCCGAGATTGTGCTGACCTCGAACCAGCCCAAGCGCCCGAAGGAAGTGCTCAAGGCGCCCATCCTCCAGCCCATGCGTAAGGAAGACATACAAGCTCCCGGCCTCGGCTTTGGTCTGCCAGCGACGGTGGTGGCCGCCGCGAGCAAAGTGCAGACGGGTGGCTTTGGCGACCCCCATGGAATTCATGGCCCCGCGAATCCCAGCAAGGCCGCGAACGTGAACCAGGCTGGCTCGCCAAATCTGCCTGGCGGCCCGGGCAATGGCAACGGCACCGGTGGCGCCCAGGGTGCGCGCGGAACGCTCGCCTCAGACGGTTCCAAGGGCAACGGAACTGGGACAAGCGGAGCTGGGACGGGAGGGACGACCAGTGGCGTCGCTATCCTGAGCAAGCCCAATCCATCTTATTCGATCGAAGCCCGCACCATAAAATTGGAGGGAGACGTGGTGCTAGAGGTGGTCTTCCTCGCGTCAGGCCAGGTGCAAGTGATCCGCGTAGTGAGCGGCCTGGGACACGGTCTTGATGAAGCCGCCCTTCAGGCAGCAAAGCTGATTCGCTTCCGGCCCGCGCAACGCAACGGGCAGCCGGTAGACTTCCACGCTCATGTGCGGATTGAATTTCGGTTGGCGAATTAGTCCGGCTGCTTCCCTCGGAAAACGGTAGCCCTCTCGCATTGCATCCAATCCGATCCGCGACCTCCCTTGGGCGTGGTCGGGGAAGACGTGCTCGGCTTGACCATGATCTCCCGCCGCAACGTTCCCGCCGGCGCGGAACGATCAGACCGGCGGTCCCTCGTCTTCGAGCCTGGCCGTGCCGTGACGGCCAGTGCTGATTTCCTCAAACTCAAGGTTGGTGTGATTGATTTTGACGATGCGGTAGCGGCCGAGCACGATGTCGCCTTCGGCGACGATGAAAACGGCGTCTCCATCCGACAGAAAAGCACGGCGACCGGCGCCGGCCTCGGCCTTGCCTTCGCCAAAATACTTGAGCGGCAGCTGAGGCGGCGGGGGCGGCGGAGGCGGCGGAGGGGGAGGTGGCGCAACGTAGTCGATGTCTCCGGGCTTCGGCACATGCACGGGTTTTGGCGGAGGGGGAGGCAGATCACGGCTAAAGATGTCGCGCGGGCTGGGTTTGTACTCCGTGTTCTGCACCTCGGCCAGGCGGTCCCAATGGATCTGCGGGTTTTCGACTCTCATGGGCTTGTAGTTGGCAACCGTCGAAGAATGATCCGCCTGCGCTGGGGGACGGGTATAGTAATACCACATCGATACGCCCCCAAGGAGCAGCGTAACAAGCACCGTTATCTCCGCGTTTTTTCTCTTCTTCATACCGTCACGCCGCATTCCTGAAGTACGATCTGACACTCAACACCACGCGAAGCGGTCCGGCATTCGCCTGCACGGTCGGCTCCGCCGCGACCGTCAACGTATCAATGATGTAAAAGTTCTTGGAGCGCTGCAAGCCGTTCAGGAATCGCACGACGCCTTTGTAATCGCCATTGACCGTAGCATCGAGTCCAAGTTCGACGATGTTTCTGCCCGGAAGCTCCTTCGGGTGGAAGGCGAGCGAAACCACCTGCAATCCGGCCTGCTTCGCGAATCCCGTTACTTCGTCGGTGACGGCTGAGTAGCCGGCGCTGTTCGGATAAAGCGAACTTTCGAATCGCTCGCAATCCGCCTTGGTCTGCGGGATGCTCTGCTGAATCGTCAGCGCACGCTTGATGTCCGCTTTGAGAAGTTTGGTTTGTGTTTTCTCGCCGGCCAGCTCAGTGCGCGAAAACCTTGTCCCCGACTGCATCGCATAAAGCGCCAGCATGGCATCCGCAGCGATCACCATAGCCAGTCCTGCGATAATGATCTTCTTTTGCAACGGAAATTCCATCATGCCCTCGAATAGATCACCGTGAGCTCCAGTTCCACTTGGTCGCCGGCGGTCTGATGCGACGGCGGGCGAACACTGATCAGCTGCAGATGAGAGAACACGTTGGATTGCTCCAGGGCGTGGAGAAACTTCGCCTTCGCGTCGTCGCTCGCGGCTCCGATCGTAAGCTTGACGCTGGCCTGCCCGTTCACCTGTTTCGGCTCGATGCTTAGCACGTGCACCCCGATCGGCAAAATCTTTTCCAGATCCATAAACATATTGGTCCAATTGAAGCTCTTTGCGTCGATAATCGCGTTAATAAAAGAGGCGCGGTCGTCAAGCTTCGCGTTTTCCGGTTCTGAAAAGAAACGATCGAGCTTCTCCCGCTGGGCGGTCAACGCTTCCATTTCTTTTGAAACACTGGCACTCTCGGTACGGAATGCGGTTTCCGCCATCCAAAGAACATATACGCGCCAGGCGAGCATCAGGCAAACGACCGCCGCGACCACTCCCAAGACGGCGGAAAACACCCGGAAACGACGATGCGTTTCAAGCGGCTCGGTGGCTAGATTGACGTTAAGTATCATCGTTTCTCGGCTGCGCGAGGGAAATGGTTACTCCCTTCATGCACGATACCACATCCAACCAAGCAGTCCTTCGAGTTCGCGGTCGGCCAAGCCCTGGGCGGGTTCGGGAACTCGCCCGGCCTTGATGGCCGATTGCAAAAGGGAATGCACCGGACAATGAAATTCCTCTTCGAGGAGAGGCGAAAAGTCGCGCATCCGGGCTCCCAGCCCCGAGACGATCACCGACTGAACCTTCTCCTGCCAGGTATCCTGATAGTAAGCGGCCACCGGGAATATTTCATCGAGCAGCATCCTCGGCAGTAGCTGGCTGCTCGGTGCCGGGAGCTCGGTGCAGCGGTACCCGCACAAGGTGCCCCCGCGAACGATGGCGGTGGTAAGCGCCTTTCCCGCGATGCGCACCATAAGCGTGGGCCGCTTATCGTCGAGCAACGCCACCGCCGCGATCGAGGAACTGAGGACCACGCCGGGGCGGAGTTTCGAGGCTCGCACGAGCTCCTCGTATTCCCGGACAATCGGGAGCCGCGCGAGTGCCGTCACCACATTCACGCCGTTCTCTCGCGGCGCCTGACGCGTGTAGGAAACCAGCATCTCCTCCAAATCAAACGGCACGCTTTTTCTTAGCCTCCAGCGCAACAGCGGCAAGGCTTCCGCCGAGGAACGCGGGAAATCCTCGAAATGCTGGACAAACACGCGGATCACCGGATCCGGCACGAGCAGGGCGGCGGCATCGCCCTCCCGCACATGCAACCGCTTACACACGCTCTCCACGCCCGATTTGAGGGCAGACAAATCCACGATGTTGGCTTCCACTGCCGACGGTAGAAGGACGCCGGGCCGCAGCGCCTCAACCGCAAGGTCCTCTACCGCTCCGCGCCGGGACCAGCGGACGAGCGATACTCGCTCTGTCGAAATCTCGATCGCCAGAGCAGGATGCGGCATGGCGTTGAACCACTGAGCCATGCGGCGGAACCTCTCGCTCTTGTATATCCCCCGCCGAAATGTGGCCGTCGCAGCCAAGGATTCACCCTGCTCTCTGGATTCTGAAGCCATAATGGCTCGGCGACTTTCCTTGTTCGATCCCATGTCGCTCTTGTGTCATTACCACTTCAGCCATCACCTAACTTAGACGAACCCGAAGAATGGACGATTGCGGAATGGCAAACTTACGCTTAGGGCTTTTTCTTTGCATGGCTTACGCCGGATTTGACTTCCGGCTTCGCTTCCACCGGGCTCGCCGTCCTCCAAAAATCCGCATCGCCGGCGGCAAACTCTCTGGGCACGTGCGAGGTCTCAGGACGTACCACATATAGATTGCTTTCGATGCTTGCATAAGCGTCGTGGGCAATTTGCCTTAAGCGGTCGGCGGTGTCTTCTCCTTCATTTCCTTCCAGAACTTCTTCTTTCTGCTCTAGAAGGTCGTCATACTCCTTGAGCTCGGAAAAGGGCAAGAAAACAAGAAAAGTGGGGGCGGAGGTGCCTTCGCTCACCCGGTAGACGACCCAGGGAAGCTCTGCTTTTCCCCTCGTCCGTCCTTGGCCCCACAGCCTTATGGATTCTTCAAAATCCTTTCCATGGCCGGGGAGCAGGCGCACTTCGAGCACACGCATAAAGCGGGCTTCGGAAAGGTCAATGTCTTCCGGCGGAGGAGCACCCAAGTCGTCGCGGCGCACGGCGATGAGGGTGCGCTCGCTCGTAACCAGGGAGTCGATTTCTCCCTGCGTCTGTGCCAGGTCAGGATGGGCGGCATAGAACTGCTTCCAGCCACTGTGGGCCTGCTGCACCTGTTCGAAGGTATCAAAGAGGTCGAAGCTAAGCGTTTCGCGCGTTCCGGTCAGCGGTTCGAGGTCAATCCAGAAGCTGGCGGCATCCAAACGATCGCAGGCGCGAGACATAGAGGCCACTAGCTTTTGGCGTTCGCTCGACTTTCCCATTTCGATCTCCTGGTGAACTAGGACGAGGATTTTCGGCGGGGCGGCGGCCGGGTTTGCTGCTTTCCTTTCCTGCCCTGATGAGTTGGATACGACCGACAGCCAGAGGAGCGTCACCAGGAAGCTTCTGATTGGTTTCATACGATCACTCTCCAAAGAGTCGCAGCAATCCGATCCCTTACTGAAAAACGTCAGATGAGCGGTAGGCTCATCTTAAGTGAAATCATCGCCGCGGCAAAGGCTCGGTTCTCTCCGAGTTGCCGCAAATTCTACGGCTAGTACAGAACGCCGCGCCGGCGCGGGAAGCCTCTCTTTCGCGCCTTCCTTCCTATCTATTGGGACTTCTTCGGTGGCTGCTCGTTTGCTCCGTGGTGGGGCGAGCGGGTGGCGCTGCGGAAGAGGTCGCCGGGCAGGCCCCCGCTTAACCACCCAAGCACCGCTTGCTTGCCGTGCTCTCTGACCAAAGCGGCTACGACTGCGTGGGCCGAGGCATAAGCCCTGTCCATATCTTCGCGTGTGTCTCGCTGCCTCAAGATCTGTTCGATCTCCTCCACGGTCATCGATGACGAGGTAGTTTCGGGAGCCGCGGAATTCGACAAGTACAGCGTCAGGCCCTCGCGAAACCACAGCGGCATGCCTCGCGCCGCCCGCGTTTCCACCAAAAGATGATAGAGCTCATGCCGCAGCGTGGGTTCGAGAATCGAGCGGCGGCGCAGGTCCGCAAGAGGCTGCAATCGAATGGTCTGGCCGCGCGTCGAAGCGGCCACCCATCCGGGTTGGCCGGTCGAATTGCGATAGCCGTCGAGCGTCGAAAAAACCTGCAATCGAACGTGGAAAGGCAGGCGCCAGCCGACGTCGCTCTCCGCCTCGCGCAAGAGGCGCTCGGCAACGGGGAAAATGTTCGAGTCCCCATCGGGATCGGTGCTGATCAGATCAAAACGTTCGTCCGAGCGCTTCTGCCAGGCTTCGCTCTCGGAAGAGCTCAGCTGCGTTCCGGGATAGTAG
>Ga0182039_10001714_pt1 | contig 11767 bp, 12 predicted proteins | sample sta12Can44000111_FD_125975 | JGI IMG/M metagenome (GOLD analysis project Ga0182039, IMG submission 125975) | Lab enrichment of tropical soil microbial communities from Luquillo Experimental Forest, Puerto Rico - statanox.12C.anox.44.000.111 | ecosystem: Environmental > Terrestrial > Soil >...
ACCCTTGGTCCTCAGATAGTCGGTCGCGTTCTGCATGTCGTCGACTTCGAGCGCGATCATGCGGTAGCCGAGATGCTCATTCTGCGGAGCCGGATCGATAGCGGCGTCCTTATATCAGGCTGCGCTCGAACTCTGCTAGCGCGCCAAACGTGGCCCGCGCACCGCACCGCATCCTGCGTGGCGCCGAACGCGAGCTCGTCGCCTACATCGTGCACGCCGACACCTGCGAAGGGGACCGCTGCGGCCGTCGAAGGCGACAAAGCCCCTGTCACGCCATTGCTGCCGGCGACGCCGAACGCCCGCTTTGGGGCGATACTGTTGAAAAACTCGCTTATCCAGCCGCTGGTCACAATATTAGTATCCAGTTAGCCGTTTCTGCCATTGTTTATTACGTTATTGGGCGCTGACTCGAATTAATCTTTCGCGAATTAATCGCCTTCTGACTTTTTTCAACATTGGGTAATGGTCGGTGGCTCTTCCCCGGAGGCCGATAAACTCCGTTCCGCCTTTTGGAAGAGGAGACCGAACATGGAGTATTTTGCTGGCCTGGATGTCTCGATGGAAGAGACGCACGTGTGTGTCCTGACCCGGAGCGGTGCGGTGATTTACGAGGCAAAGGTAGCGTCTACACCGGCCAGTATTGCAGCCGCGCTGGCTCGAGCTCCGGCCTGTCGGCTGGTCCTATTCGAAACGGGACGGATGGCGCCGATGCTCTATCACGGCTTGAGCCGGCTTGGATTACCCGTCGTCTGCGTCGAAAGCCGGCAGGCCTATCAGGCGCTGAAGTCACTGACAACGCACAAGACCGACCGCAACGCAAACTGCTGGCACAAATGCCTGTCATTGATATCAGACGCCACGGTGATGGTTCCAGGCTGCGTGAGTCCGTGTCATTGATATCACCCATGTGGTTGCAGGGCCGTGGGTCGCTGCGTCGACTTCGAGGCAGCTATTGAGCGGGAATCACTCAAGCGGAAGGGACGAAGAATCATGGCGAACATTTTGGACGGAATTAAGGTCGTGGAGGTCGCGAGCGTTGTCGCGGGTCCAGCAGCGGCAACCCAGTTGTCGGACTTCGGTGCCGAGGTCATCAAGATCGAGCCGCTCGAAGGCGACATGTGGCGGATGGCGAACCACATGCCGCCGTTTCCGGAAAGCAAGATCCCGTACACGCACTTGCTGACGAACCGGAACAAGCAGTCTGTCGCGCTCAACCTGAAGAGCCCGGAGGGCCAGCAGATCCTCTATAAGCTCGTGGAGAAAGCAGACGTCTTCATTACCAACTCGCTGCCCCACGTCCTCCAGCATCTGAACATCGGCTACGAGAAGATCCGCACGATCAACCCGAGGATCGTCTACGCCCTGATCACCGGCTGGGGCGAGAAGGGACCCGACGCCGACTCGCCCGGCTTCGACTGCACGGCCTGGTGGGCGCGCTCGGGCTTGATGGACGCGCTTCGCGGCCCAGGTGCCGAGCCGGTCAATCTTCCGCCGGCGATGGGCGACCACAACACGGCCACGGCGCTCTTCGCCGCCGTGATGACCGGCCTCTACCAACGTGAGCGAACCGGCAAGGGGTGCAAGGTCAGCACCTCGCTCCTTGCCAACGGAGCGTGGACGAACGGCGTCAACGCGCAGATCGCGCTTGTCGGGCTAAAGGTCCCCGAGAACGTGGCGCACGTGGACACGCCGAATCCGCTCATCGGCGGAATCTTCAAGACCAAGGACGACCGCTACATCCTCATTGAGCAGGCGAACCCGAAAAACTGGGCAGCCATGTGCGACGCGTTCGGCGTCTCGAAGGCCGCGGGCGACCCGCGCTACGCGACCCCAGAGGCTCGCATCAAGAACCACCAGGATCTGATGCGCGCGATGGATAGAGTCCTGGGCAAGCTGGACATGGCTGAGGCAGTCGCGAACCTGCGTGCCGCCAAGACGAACTTTTCGGTGGTCGCGACTGTGGAAGAGCTGACCAAGGACCCGCAGGCGATAGAGAACGGACTCTTCCCCAGGATCGAGGGCACGGACCTGCGGACGGTCCAGAGTCCGATCTCCGTCGAGGGCATCGCGAAGGTCGCTCCGCGGAAGGCGCCAGAGAAGATCGGGCAGGACACAAGGGCCGTGCTCAAGGCTGCGGGCCTCACCGACGAACAGATCGAGAAGCTCGCTGCGGCCAAGGTCATCGGCGTCGTGTAACGAACGCAACGAAGGAGAGCAGAGCCATGGCTGATATCCAATCCTCTGAAGACCTCCGCGTCGAGCGACAGGGATATGTCGTTGTCCTCGAGATGAATCGCCCGCCGCACAACTTTTTCACTCCCGAGTCAGTCTCACATCTTGTCGAGACCCTCGAAAAGCTCGACGACGATCCGTCGTGCCGCGTGACGGTGCTGGCTGCCTCGGGCAAGAGCTTCTGCGCGGGCGAAGAATTCGGCGGCAAGCCCTTGCCGCCGGCGGAGTTTATCGCGGGCGGGCGCCGGATGTACGAGCTGGCGGCCAGGATGTTCGAAATCCGCAAGCCCATGATCGCGGCCGTGCACGGTGCTGCCGTCGGCGGCGGCGTGGGCCCGACGCTGGCATGTGACTTCCGCATCACCTGCGAATCGGCGACGTTCTCGACCAATTTCACCCGCCTCGGCCTGCACAGCGGGTTCGGCATCTCGGCGATCCTGCCGCGGGTGGTGGGAGAGCAGAACGCCGCGACGATGTTGTTGTTCGGGCGACGCCTGAAGGGACCCGAGGCGTTCAAGATCGGCCTGGCGGACCAATTGGTGAAGACACCCGAAGAGGTTCGTCCGGCGGCCGTCGCGATGGCGACCGAGCTCGCCACGTGGAGTGCGCCACTTGCAGTGTTGGACACGCGGACGACTCTGCGCAGAGGCCTGGGCGATGTGGTGCGCGCCAGCGCCGACCGAGAGCTCCTGTGCCAGGCCGCGCTCATGGCCACCGCCGACGCTACCGAGGGTATCCGGGCGTACGCCGGCAAAACCCGGGTCGGCGGCGATGGCTTGGTCATAGGCCTCGGCTGCGCCGGGGTAGAAAGTCAGCGCTAGATCGGTGGCCTGAACGTAGGCATCCCGCGCGGCAGCGGACGCAGTGGATAAGGCTAGGTCGTAGCGATCTGTCAGCATCAGAAACCTTCACGCTAATTTCCACACAACTGTGTCAGGCCAGCGAGTTTTAGCTGCCTCACTCCCTTGGGCGCACTCTCCGGGATACGCAATGCCGTCTGGCTGAACGCGGACAGCGAATATACGGCATAATGATCGAGGTGCTATGGATAATGAACATTGGAAGCTGCAGATCGACAGTGGCTACGTCACCAGGCTCTGCATCAATTTCGTCGCGTTCCCCGTTTCGTGCGTGATGATCTCGTCGGCCTGTTTACAGGCTCCGATACATCGGATAATGAAAACCCTGCTCGTGACCCTGGCAAGCACAGGAGGAATGAATGGCCTATACGTTGGAGCAACTGAGCGCGGACATCCGTCACGCCCTTAAAGCCGATCCTGGGCCTGCCGGCAAACAAGCGGCGTGCGCGCTGGTGTCGAAGGTATCGCTGGACAAGGAATTTGTCGCCCAGCACCTGACCGCAGACCAGTGCCAACCGCGCAAAGTGCTGTACGAGGATCCAGAGCTAGGCTTTTGCATCTGCGGGCATGTCTACGAAACCCCCGCGCACGGAACGCCACACGATCACGGCTCGAGCTGGGCGATCTATGGCCTCGCGGTCGGCGATACTGAAATGACTGACTGGCGCATCGTTCAGCCCGGCGATGGCGTTAACCCAACGCTGGTCGCGCCGGAGCGGACCTATGTTCTACAGCCGGGCGACGCGCACTTCTACGATGTCGGTGTCGTTCACTCGCCGAAACGGGAGGGCCTGACCAAATTGGTACGCATTGAGGGCGCCAATCTCGATCACATCAAACGCTCGAATATCAAGGCAGCCTGACGGCGGCGACAGCTTCTCTCGCCTTCGGCGGCTTTCATTCGCAGAGTTGGAAAGAACCTGGAGAGGGTGGTGCAGTTCCCCTGCGGACGCGGCTCCATAAGAGTGCGGCGCCCGGCGTTTTACTGGAAGGGGATGGTTGGGCACCGCGGGGACGACGGGCGCGCTTAGATAGCGCGCAGACCTGCCTGTTTCATCAGCGGCAGCACCTCGTGGCCAAAGAACTCGAGGTCTGGTGCGAAGTCGAAAAAGGCGATCTGTATCCCGTCGCAGCCCGCCCGCTTGAGACCAATCAGCTTGTCGACAACGTGCTCGGGGCTGCCGATGATTTGGATGTTGCCTCCCAGGGCGCGGTGTTTGTCGCCATGCGCCTGCCAGGCGACCGCGTCGCCCGTCCGTTGGTGCGAGACGAAGCCTTCGATCGCACCGTGATCAGCCGCATCGAGGATCGCCTGATGATAGCGCTGCGCCTCGCGCTCGGTCTCGCGGCAAACGATCATTGGGTTGATGATCGTGAAAAGCTTCCGGCCACGCTCCGCGCCGGCGGCTTTGATCACCGCGTTGTGCGCCGGTAGAGCGGCCAAGGCCGCGTCGATTTCGTGTCCGGCCGGACTGGTGATAAAGACCAGGTCCGAATACTTTGCGGCATATGCGATACCCGCTGGGGAGCCCGTCGCGTTCACCAGGATCGGACGCCCGTACCGAGGTTTTGGCGTCACGAAGGCCTTCTCCAGTGACCAAAATTTGCCGCGCAGCGTCAGGTCCTCGGTCTCGCCCCAGAGTCGGCAGAGGATGTCGGTAAACTCTCCGGCCATCTCGTAACGCCGGTCGTGCTCGATGTGTTGCCCGCCGAACATGCGCGCCTCGCGCGGCGAGTAGCCGGTCACGACGTTGATCCCCCAGCGGCCACCCGAAATGTGGTCGATCGTCGCTCCGAACTTGGCAAGGTGAAGGGGATGCCATGGGCCGAACAGTACGTGGACCGTCGAGATCAGAAGGATCCGTTGTGTCATCGCGCTGAGCGCGGTTACCGCAATGAACGGATCGAGCGACTCCTCGCGATACTTGGAGATGCCCCCATAGCCTCCTTTGCTCGCCCATTGCGCGAGACCGAAGACAAGGTCGAAACCCAGTTCTTCCGCCCGCCTGGTCAAGGCCGCGTTATAGTCGAAGGTCCAATCCGTGCTCCGTGACAACAGCGACGCCGACCAGCCGCCGCTCTGCACTGGTAGGAACAGCCCGAGGATGAGCGGTTGGCGAATAACGCAAGAGAGCGGACTATCGGGAAACTGGGTAGGCGCTGCGACAGTGCGATGGCTAAGATCTTCAGGCATCACCAACGCTCTCCAACCCCGTGACCCTAACACCTGCCGGGTACAAGTTGAACAGTGCGGCCACGATGGGATTAGCCAACGAAGACACCTCCGACAAGCTTTGCCGGGGAGTGGGGTCGAGGCAGGTGACCCGGGGGCGAGGGCTACTCTGCGGCCGAGACCTGCGGCACCGGCTGGGTCAACGAACCGGCCGGCGTCGGGATCGCGTAGAGCCGAGCGCAATTGTCCCAAAGGATCTTCTTGCGCTGCTCGGCAGCGAGCGGCAGCCCAAAGAACTGCAGCATCGCCTCCGGGAAGGCTCCATCCGAATGCGGATAGTCGCTCGACACGACGAAATACTCCGCCCCCACATCGTTGACCGCGTGGACCGCCGGCTCCTCGTCGACATCGAGCGCGATGTAGCATTGCCGCCGGAAATACTCGCTCGGCAGCATCGACAGAGAGCGCTCGCAGCCCGGGCCGAACTTCTCCCACTGATCGTCGAGCCGCCACAGCCACCACGGTAACCAGCCGGCGGTGCCTTCGAGAAAGGCGGCGCGCAGCCGCGGGTGGCGCTCCATGACACCGCCGCTAGTCAGACTGGCCATTGCCCCCATCAGTTCGACCGGGTTGCGGATCGCGTGCGCGATCGGGTGGAAATTGGCGTGTCCGACATAACGGGCGCCGGCGTCGTCCTTCAACGAGCTGTTGCCGGTCGGGTGGAAGCCGATCGGAATGTTCAGCTCCTCGAGGGCATCCCACAGCGGCTCGACCGCGTCGTCGTGTAGATGCTGGCCGTTGACCGGGTTCGGGGTGCCGATCACCGCCACCGCACCCAACTCCTTGACGCTGCGCCGCGTCTCCTCGACCGCCAACTTGACGTCGTGCATCGCAATTTGCGCCGCGAATTTGAGCCGCACCGGATCGGCCTTGCAGTAATCCGCAGCCCAGTTGTTGTAAGCCCGCGCCAAAGCCGCAGCGTAATCGGGCGACAGGTTGTCGTGACATAGGATCTGCCGGCCGCGCGTGCCGTACATCACCGCGACGTCGATCCCTTCGATATCCATCGCCGTCAGAGTCGAGGGCGCATCGAAACTACGCGCCCGCGCGACGTTGAAGTGCGGGTGCCGGGCGCGGCTGCGGCGGCGCAGTTCTCGGCTCGACATGGTGGCGCCCATCTGCGTGCCAAAGGCCGGGATCGCCAGCCCTTGCACCTCCATGCCCATAATCGTGTCGGCGTTCGCCTTGTCTTCCGGGCTCGGCGTCAGCGCCCGCTGCTGGCCGCCGAGAAAGCGCGGCGGATTGGCCTTGTGCGGCCCGTCGAGGTACCGAGCCCAAAGGTCGTCGGGCTCCATCATGTGGAGATCGCTGTCCAAAATCAGATAACCTTCGCGTGCCATTTCCACCTCCGGCTCTGCCATACCTTATTGGCGGCACGTATGCCGCCAGCTTGCTCCCCTAATGCTGCGACAGCAACATGTGACGTGCGAGGGCATACGCCCATCAGCAACGGGATCACCACCAGCCGGACGTCTTCGTCTGTAGCGCCTGTCACGAGCGTAGCGACCGCAGCATCTGTAAGCTCGCGCGGCGACGACTCCGGAGCTTCGAGCCGGGTGATCTCTGGAGCTTCGAGCCGGGCGATCTCTGTAGCAGCCAACCGACGCGGCTCACGGGCTGGCTCGCTTCCGAGAAATGTTGGCACCCAGGACTGTTGCACCAGCATCGTAGGCGACAGCGAGGGGCCGGCGATGAAGTCGGCGAACCACGCCGCGAAGAGACCCAACAAGAGTGATCCCCCCACGCTGAGCGCCGCATCGAGCCGGTAGTTGGGGCGCCATGGTTCGTAGCTCGGAGCAGCGGCTTCCAGAAGGTCTACTCGCGGCGCTCGCTCGCGCTCGCTCGCTTGCAGTTTCGCCAAGCGATCAAGCGCCGTGCGGTGCATTCCTTCGATATGGTCGAGATCTTCTCGCAAGGCCTTGTATTCATTCAGATGAGTGGCGAATTCCTGAGCCTGCTTCTGGTTGTCGGCAATGTCTTTGCGCAACCGCTCGACAGCGGCCTGCGCGGCGGCCAGGTCTTCCTGCGCCTCGGAAAAGGCAGCCCGCTCGCTCGCAGCGTGTTGTGTTTTCAGTTGCTCTTCGAGGTTTTCCAGCCGCGCGCGAAGCGACTTCGCATCCGCATCGAGGGCAAGATAGGTGGGTGTGTAACGCCGTCCGAGATCATGCCACTGTTCGCGCAGCGCCGAGGCACGCTGCTGGAGGTCGGCGATTGTTGGATCGTCTTTCGCGCGGATAACTGGAGGGACTGCGCGAGAACGGGTACGCCGATCTGCTGGAAGGAGTAAAAAAGACCGGGTTTCGCTAGCCTGGCTCGTTCGGTCGCTGTACCGTTGCGAACCCGCCTTGCTATCGACCCAGGCGGATTATTTGACTGCGGCGAAGGCCATGACCTCGACGAGGTTGTCCGGGTTGGATAGCCCGCCCTTTTGGACGATCGTCCGGGTTGGCGAGGCGCTGCCGAAATACTGGCTTCGGAGGTCGGCGTATTTGGCGAGCTGGTCCGGATCGACAACGGAAGTGCGGGTCTCGACGATATCGGAGAGCTTTGCGCCTGCCACCTTCAGGCAGGCCTCGACTTTCTTGCCGATCTGCTCCAGCTGCGCCCCGATGTCGCCCTTGCCGACGAGATTGCCGCTCTCGTCACGCGCGGTCTCGGGGCCAACGACGACCCAGTGCCCGCCGTCGCGCAACGCGACAAGCGTAGTGGGCGGGGAGGCGGCGCAAGGCGGTCCGAGGATCACGGGTTCTGCCAGCTCCTTGACCGCCGTCCAGTTCGCATCAGCTTTCTTGATGTATTCCGGGGGGTTCTGACGCCAGGCATCCATCCCTTGGGACATATGCGTCAGATAGAGCTTTCCGTCGACGATCGCCCAAGCCTCGGGATCGACGGTATCCTTGTGTCCCGCCTCGCCCGCCGACACACCCATCGCACAGTAGCCGTCGTATTGCGGCGTGTAGCGGTCCGGATCCTTGACGAACAGTTCGCGGTGAGCGCCGTCCGCAAACCGCCAGCGCAACTTGTGCCACAAATATTCGAATTCGGTCTTGCCCTGAACGGGTTTCCCGTCGGTGAAATAGGCGACCGGATCATAGCCGCTGATCGAGAGCTTGGGCTCTTCGCTCCGCGCTGTAGGTGCGAGGACTATTGCGAACAGCAGCCCGACAAGCGCCGCGGATGGCTTTGGTCGAGGCAAACACACCTCCCACATGGCATTCTCCCCTTGCTTTTGACCGAGCTTTTCGTCGCGCTAACTAACCGGAGTATAGTGCGCTGCGTCCGCGGCGGGGTCAAACGCATTGGCAATGTGCGCTAGCTTCAGTATTCGGCCTATCCGCTGAAGGCCGATGGCTGAAATTCTCGAACCGAGCTCTCGGAAGCGAAAACTCGCCGCCATCCTGCACGCCGATGTGGCCGGTTTCAGTCGGTTGATGGGCGAAGATGAGGCCGGTACGCATCGCGTACTTGGCGAACTGCGGCGCGCCGTCGACCCGCTGATCGCGGCGCATGGCGGACGGATCGTCGGCACCGCAGGTGATAGCGTGCTGGCGGATTTTTCGAGCGTTGTCGATGCGCTGAACTGCGCTGTCGAGATGCAGCGCGCCTCGCGCTCGATCAACGACCCGATCCCGCCCGAGCGCCGCCTGGAGCTGCGGATTGGCGTCAATCTTGGCGACGTGATCATCGACGGCGACGACATCTTTGGCGATGGCGTCAACATCGCCGCCCGGCTCGAGGCACTCGCCCAGCCTGGCACGGTCTGCATTTCGCAAACCGTTTATGATCACGTCAGGAACAAGCTCGATCTCGACTACCGGCCGCTCGGCAGCCATCGCGTCAAGAACATCGCCCAGCCCGTCCGCGCCTACGCCGTGGGCGTACCGGCGGCGACGCCTCGTCGAAAGAGAGAGTGGCGGTCAGCAGCGACAGCCGCAGGGGCCGTCGCATTCGCCGTAGCAGGACTTGTGGCGTGGTTACTTCATGCCGGCGCGGGCTGGGAGCTGCTCAGGCTCGGCGCTGCACCCAAGCCGGTCGAAGTCGCGAGCCTCATCGCTCCAACTCGACTCGCAGGGCGCCCATCGGTGGCGGTGCTGCCGTTCAAGAACCTGTCCGGTGATGCCGGGCAGGATTTCTTCAGCGACGGCATCACCGAGGACGTCATCACCGCGCTCGGCCGCTTCTCGGACCTGCTGGTCATCGCCAAATCGGCGAGCTTTCCGTTCAAGGGCTCGAATGCCTCACCGGCCGAGATCGGGCGTCTGCTCGATGCGCGTTATCTGCTCGCGGGCAGCATCCGCCGCGCCGGTGATCGGCTTCGCGCCAATGTCGAACTGACCGAGGCTGCGACTGGGGTTCATGTCTGGTCCGAAACCTATGATGCCGAGCTCAAAGACCTTTTCGCCGTGCAGGACGATATCACTCGACGCGTGGCGGCGCGGCCGCCGTCAAGCTCTCCCGGTTCGAGAGGGAACGCGCCCTTACGAAGCCTACCGAAAACCTCGCGGCCTACGAATACGTGCTGCGCGGCCGCGAGTTCCTGTCGCACTCGAGCCGCGATAAGAACGACGAGGCGGCCGCACTCTTCCAGCGGGCGATCGACCTTGACCCGAACTACGCTGCCGCCTATGCCGCGCTCGGCGGCTCGCATTTCGAGGCCGTCGTCTCGGGATGGACTGAATTTCGCCAGGAGGAACTCGATCAGGCCGAGACGCTCGCGCAGAAAGCTCTGGCGCTCGATCCAACGACGACCAGCGCCTACCGCCTGCTCGCGTTCATCAATATTTACAGGCGGAGGTACGATCTGGCGCTCGGGCAGATCGACCGCGCGCTCGAGATCAATCCAAGCGATGTCGACAGTTACCACACGCGAGGAAACATTCTGGTGTGGGCGGGCAGAGCAGCGGAGGCTTTGCCCTGGCTCGAAGGCGCGCTCCGCTTTGACCGGGGCCACATCCTGGCGACACAGAGCCTATGCTGGGCGTATTATTTCCTCGGTCGCTACAACGACGCTGTCGAGGCCGGCGACCGCGCCCTCGCCCGGAGCCCCGGACGCAACGGCCAGCTGTTCACACATCCGTTTCTTGCGGCTGCATACGGACAGATGGGTATAAGCCAGGATGCTGAGGGCGAGCGCATGATCGTCATGCGCCTCTCCCCGTTCTTCAATGCCCAGACCTTCGCCCGACAATTCGGTACCCAGGAGGCGCGCGACCATCTGCTCGACGGGCTGAAAAAGGCGGGCTTTCGCTGACAATGCCGGCAGCTGCCGAGTGCAGCTGGCGTTGGGCTGCGATTAGGTGCTCAGTTTACGGCTGCGACCGCCTCGATCTCGACCAAGAAATCGGGACCAGCCGAAAACGATGGTACGGGGGTCACTACGTTGGCCGATTGCCCAAAAAAAGCCCAGACGCTGCGGTCTTGGCGAGGTGGCCGGCAGCTTCATGCAGGTTCAACAATCGCGACAAAACGGGCGGGGGGGCGAATACAACCGAGGAAGGGCGGCAGCGTCAATTCGCGCCCGAGGATGGCCTCGCCGAAGCCGGCGATATCCTCGTGCGTCAGCGACATTGAGCCCCATCGGCAGGCCGCTGCTGAATGATAGTGGATTGGCGCTGTGGGGCTCCACGTGATGATTTGACCGCTCGACAGTGCCATCCCGCTCACATGCGGTTCGGGCTGGCATTGGTCCGTGGAGAAGACGAATACGGTGCGCTCCATCGGTGTCGGAGCAATGTTCAGGATTCGAGGTAGGCTTTCGTCGCCGCGGCTAATATGCTGAAGCAGCGGATCGGAAGTTGACTGATATTTATGTCGATGGTGATGCGTGCCCGGTGCGGGAGGAGATCTACCGCGTGGCGGCGCGCCTTGAACTCAAGGTTTTCGTTGTCTCTAACGCTCGCGACCGATCCGGCCCCCAAGCACCTCGAACGTGCGTATGGTTCTGGTGGGCGAAAGTGCAGACGCGGCCGACGATTGGATTGCGGAGCGCATCTCGGCCGTCGACGTATGCGTCACCTCGGATATCCCGCTGGCATCACGCTGCCTCAAGAAACTCGCGCGGGTCGTCTCCCCTACTGGCAAACATTGGACGCAAGCGAACATAGGCAATGCGCTGGCTGGTCGAGAGATAGCCCGGCATCTGCGGGAGTTGGGGACGAATACCGGCGGGCCCGCTCCGTTGACCAAGAGGGACCGCTCTCTGTTTCTCAGCGCGCTCGATACGGCATTGCAGGCTGCAATGCGAGAAGCGGCCCGCAGCCGGTGAGAGCCCTCCGGGCGACTCGACAAATCGCGCCTATTTGACGATGTCCGTGACGCGACCGCTTCAACGGCCCCTCGGTCCATCAGGTCGAACCGATGCGATGTGGCAATTCCGGAATCGCTGCCCCTTTTTGACGAACGGCAATAGGGTTAGCTGGTCATCGTGAGTAAGCACGCCGTG
>Ga0182039_10001715_pt1 | contig 11765 bp, 9 predicted proteins | sample sta12Can44000111_FD_125975 | JGI IMG/M metagenome (GOLD analysis project Ga0182039, IMG submission 125975) | Lab enrichment of tropical soil microbial communities from Luquillo Experimental Forest, Puerto Rico - statanox.12C.anox.44.000.111 | ecosystem: Environmental > Terrestrial > Soil >...
CTCGAACCGGCCGGGTTCGTCGGCCGACCGCAGCCTGAGCATCGCCGTCGCGACCCATGGCAGGCAGCCGTACCCGACCAGCAGGCTCCAGTGGCCCTGTAGGAGCCGTTCGGCGACATAGGGATTCCAGATCGCCAGGGTGATCGCGACGAACTGGCCGCCCCCGCCCGCGCCGGGCAATGCCGTCGCGACCAGCCGTGCCGCACCCCATCCTGCCAGCCACAGTCCCAGCACCAGCAGCGTCTTCACCACGATTCCGCCGTCGATCAGATGCGACGCCAAAGCCACCGCGAAATCCTGCGGTGTCGCCCGCGGCGCCGACGTCAACCCCAGCGCGGTATCGGAAAGGTACGACCGCGGCGTGGACACCGCGTCGCGCAGCAGCAAATACCCGGGCCCCAGTAGCGGCCCGACCACCAGCAGCGCCAAAAACAGCGCGTAACCCGGCCGGGTCCAACGCACAGTTAGCCCATCCGAGGGAGGCTAGGCCCGTTCGGGCGGGCCGGCGGGCACGCCCGGGGGCTCGGGAGGTCCCGGGTCGGGGGGCCCGGACTCGGGTGGCTCATCCGAGCCCAGAGCGGGTTGGTCTGAGCCTGGCCGACCCGGCTCCTCCTGCGGAGCGGGGCGCTGCGTGGGTAGCTTCTCCGTCTCGGCTTCAGCGCCGGGCACCGGTTCTTCGAGCGCGCTGCGGCCGAAGAATTCCTGATCGGCGCGGTCGAGGCCGGGGTCGGTCAGCGCGCTCTCGGTCCGCAGGCTGAACGAAGCGAGCAATCCGCCGCCGACCACCGCGATCAAGCCGACCGCGGTGAACGTGATCGGCAGCACCCGCGACCACAGCGCCAGCCGGTCGCGCTCGTCGCGGGCCGCGTTGACCTGGGATTCGACGGTGTCCTGGTTGGAGGTGATCCGGTAATCGGCGATCGTCAGCTCCGGCTTGAGCGGATCGCGGGCGAAGTAGTGGTTGGCGTGCTCGCTCTCCTTGACGATCGTGCCCGACACCGGGTCCACCCAGAAGGTCCGCTGCGCCGCGTAGTAGCGGGTCATGGTGATCTGCTCGGCCGGATCGCCGGGGAGGCCCCACATCGCCGCGGATGCGGTGACCTTGCCGTCCTCGTTGGCGGGGTACAGCGACGGATACACCACGGGACCCGCCAGCTTCCCGTCGGGGTTAACGCCGACGTTCTGCCTGAAGCGGTATGTAGTCAAACCGTTGACGTCCTCTTGGCCCTCGTAGTTGGCGTCAAACGGCTTTTGCGCGATGGGATCGAAGTAGGGGTACGTCTTCTTCTCGGTGTGGAACGGGAACCGGTAGGCCAGCCCGCTGTGCCGCAGCGCCATCGCGGTGGGCGGGTTCTCGTCGCCGAAGGAGCGCGGCTTTTGCACCGAGCCACCGGTGTGGGTGTCGTCCGAGACCGCCATCGCTGTCTTGCGGTTGAGGGTGACGGTATCGATGATCGCCAGCAACAGTCCGCTGTCTTTTTGCCTGTCGGTGCGCCGGACCGAGGTGCCGACTTGCAGCGTGACCACGTCGGCGTTGGCGGGCGACTCGACAGTGACCTGCCGCTGGGACACCAGCGGCACGTTCTGATTGACGACGAGGTGATCGCCGGACAGCGACGCGGAGTCCAGCGCGGTTCCGGTGCCGTCGCTGATCAACGTGGTATCGATGTTCAGCGGGATCTTGGCGATCCTGTGGCTGGTGTACGTCGACAGCAGCAATGCGGCGATCAGCAGGGCGGCCCCGAGCCCGATGATCGCGCATGCGGCGAACCGCAACATGACTGCTCGGTTCACGTGGCTGTGCCCTCCTAATGGTCCCCAAAAGGTCTTCAGACTCGTCGGCCGCGACTCGCTCCGACCCGACCAAGCAGCGTGGCAAACCCGTTCGACCCTAACAGCAGAATTTAAGGCGTCGGCATACCAACCCGCTGCCCCTCGCCCGGGTGGCTCCGGTGTACCCGATTCGTCCGATACGACACGACAGGCACACTTGTGTCGTGACCGAGGGCCAGCAGGTGGGAGGAATTCGCAGCTTCCTGCCCGCCGTGGAGGGTATGCGCGCGTGCGCGGCGATGGGCGTGGTCGTCACGCACGTCGCCTTCCAGACGGGCCACTCCAGCGGCGTCGCCGGCCGGCTGTTCGGCCGCTTCGATCTTGCCGTGGCGGTGTTCTTCGCGCTGTCGGGATTCCTGTTGTGGCGTGGACACGCCGCTGCGGCAAGGGATCTCGGATCGCGGCCACGCACGGGCCACTACCTGCGGTCGAGGGTGATCCGGATCATGCCGGCCTATGTGGTGGCGGTCGTCGTCATCCTGACCCTGTTGCCCGACGCGGATCAGGCCAGCCTGACGGTGTGGTTGGCCAACCTGACGCTCACCCAGATCTATGTGCCGCTCACCCTGACCGGGGGCCTGACCCAGATGTGGAGCCTGTCCGTCGAGGTCACCTTCTACGTGGCATTGCCGGTGCTGGCGTTGCTGGCCCGCCGGCTCCCGGTCCGGGCCCGGGTGTGCGCGATCGCCGCGCTTGCGGCCCTCAGCCTGGCCTGGGGCTGGGCGCCCATGGGTTGGTGGCATTCCGGTCCCGGGATCAATCCGCTGAACTGGCCGCCGGCGTTCTTCTCCTGGTTTGCCGCCGGCATGTTGCTGGCGGAGTGGGCGTACAGCGGGATCGGCTTGCCAGTGCGCTTGGCGCAGAAAAAGGCGGGCCGTGTGTTGATGGCGGTCATAGCGGTGTCGGCCTACCTGGTGGCGGCTTCCCCGCTGGCGGGCCCGGAGGGCCTGATCCCCGGTACCGCCACCCAGTTCGCGGTCAAGACGGCGATGGGCTCCCTGGTCGCGTTCGCGCTGGTCGCCCCGCTGGTGCTGGACCGGCCCGACACGCCACACCGGGTGCTGGGCAGCACCGGCATGGTGACTTTGGGGCGCTGGTCGTACGGCATGTTCGTGTGGCACTTGGCCGCCCTGGCGCTGGTGTTCCCGGTGCTCGGGACGTTCCCGTTCACCGGCCGGATGCCGATGGTGTTGGCGTTGACGCTGCTCTTCGGTTGGGCGATCGCCGCGGTCAGCTACGGGCTGGTCGAGTCGCCGTGCCGGGAAGCGCTGCGCCGGTGGGAACGCCGGCACCAGCCGGCCGAGGCACGCGCCGAAAGCCGAGTCATCGATGCTGAGGCGGACGCAATCGCGCCATGACCTCGGCGCGCACCGCCGACCGCCGCGCCTTGCCGGCGTCGTCCCGCAGGGGGGTGCTGACGAATTCGACGGCGTGCGGCACCTTGTAGCCGGCGATACGGTCGCGCAGGAAAGCCTGCACGGCCTGCTCATCCAGGGCCGACCCCGCCTGAACCAGGGCGTGGGGCACTTGGCCCAGATCCTCATGGGGTACGCCAACAACCAAACAGGACAGCACATCCGGGTGCGCCGACAGCGCGTTCTCGATCTCGGCCGGGTAGACATTGCGGCCACCGACGGTGAACATGTCGACCCGGCGGTCCGACAGGTACAGGAACCCGTCCTCGTCGAAACAGCCGAGATCGCCCAGTGAGTCCCAGCCGTCGCGGGATTTCGCCGTCGTACCGACGTACCGGTACGTCGCCGCATTGCCGGGGCTGGGCCGCATGTAGATCTCGCCCACCACGCCGGGCGGGCACGGGCTGCCGTCGTCGTCGAGCACCTTCATCTCGCCCACGACCACCACACCGACGGACCCCCGGTGGGTCAGCCACTGCTGGCCGGAGATGAAGGCCAGCGCCAGAGATTCGGTGCCGCCGTATAGTTCCCAGACCCTTTCGGGGCCCAGCAGGTCGATCCATGCTTGCTTGATGGCCGGCGGGCACGGCGCGCCCAGGTGCCAGAACCGCCGGATCGAGGACAGGTCATAGGAATCCGGATCGTTGCGGTAGACCGGCAGGGCCCGGTGCATCATCGTCGGCACGGCGGTGACGAGCCGGGGACGATGCTCGGCGATCAGTCGCAGGAACTCGTGCGGGTCGAACCGGCCCATCAGCACCAGGTGGCCGCGCATCAGCAGGGCGACCGTCGCGACGGTAAAGCCGGTGGTGTGGGTCAGCGGCACCGGCACCAGTGCGGTATCGCCCTCCTGGCCACCCAAGGCGTACCCCAGTGCCGGCTCGAGGCGGCTGTCGCCGAGCGCCTCGATGAGCTTCGGTCGGCCGGTGCTGCCGCCGGATGCGATCGACCTCCAGCACGGTGACACCGCTTCCGGCAACGGGTCATCCGGCAACGCCGGGTCGGGGACGAAACCTTTTGTAATACTTGGTATTCCGGGGTGCGTCCGCCCCACGAGCAGCGCGCGTGGCCGCAGTTCCAGCAGGCCCCCGAACTCCGCGTCCGGCAGCCGCGCGGACAGCGGTTGCGGTACCGCGCCCAGCTTCCAGCACGCCACCATGGCCTGCACGCACTCGACGGAGTTGGGCAGTGCGATGGTCACATAGTCGCCGACACTGACACCAAGTTCGGCGTAGGCGCGCGCCAGCCGGTTGGTCGAAGAGTCGAGTTCGCCGCGGGTGATAGTGCGCCCGTCGCAGGTGACAGCCGGTTCCTCCGGAGCGAGTTGGGCCAGTGCCGAGAGTTGGGTGCCGATCGGCGGGACCGGCTGCGTCACGCGTAACCGCCCTGTCGCTCGAAGATGCGGCGCGGGTTGTCGACCAGCATGGTGTGCAACTGCTCGTCGGTGACGCCGCGTTCCTTGAGCGCCGGAATGACGTCGTTGTGGATGTGCAGGTAATGCCAATTCGGCGTCATCTGTGGCACCAGCTGTTCGGGAAGCGCGTCGAAGTAACAGTTGGCGTCGTGCGAAAGCACCATCTTGTCGGCGTGCCCGCGTTCGCACATCGTCGCCACGATGTTCACCCTGTCCTCGAACGGCAGGATCACGTCGATGCCGAACCGGTCCATCCCGAGATAGGAACCGGGCGCAATGAGCTCTTCGAGGTAGCCGACGTCGGTGCTGTCGCCGGAGTGCCCGATGATTACCCGGCTCAGGTCCACGCCCTCTTCTTCGAAGATGCGCTGCTGCTCGAGTCCGCGCCGGAGCCCGGCGTGGGTGTGCGTCGAGATCGGCACCCCGGTGCGCTTGTGCGCTTGTGCGACGGCGCGCAGCACCCGCTCGACGCCGGGCGTGACGCCCGGTTCGTCGGTCGCGCACTTGAGGATGCCGGCCTTGATGCCGGTGTCGGCGATGCCCTGCTCGATGTCGCGGACGAACATGTCGGTCATGATCTCCGGGCCGTCCAGTAGCCCGCCCGGACCCTCGTAATGGAAACGGAACGGCACATCGTTGTATGTGTAAAGTCCGGTTGCCACAACGATATTCAGCTCGGTCGCTGCCGCGACCCTAGCGATGCGCGGGATGTAGCGACCCAGCCCGATCACGGTGAGGTCGACGATGGTGTCCACGCCGCGGGACTTGAGCTCGTTGAGCCGGGTGATGGCGTCGGCCACCCGCTTTTCCTCGTCACCCCAGGCTTCGGGGTAGTTCTGGGCGATCTCGGTCGTCATGATGAACACGTGCTCATGCATGAGCGTGACGCCGAGATCGGCGGTGTCGATGGGGCCGCGGGCTGTATTGAGTTCTGACACGTGACTGACTCTAGGTCGATCCGCGCCGGTGCAGTACCGTCACCCTCGTCTCGATAGAAAAACTCTGGGAGTCACCGCCATGTTGCTCAATCCCAACCGCTTGCAACGCCAGTACCCGGACCGCCGCTCGGCGGAGATCATGGCCGCGACGGTCGACTTCTTCGAGTCCAGGGGCAAGGCGCGACTAAAGTCAGACGACCACAATCGCGTCTGGTATTCCGACTTCCTCGACCACATCGGCCGTGAGCGCATCTTCGCCTCCCTGCTGACGCCGGCCGAATACGGCGCGGACGACTGCCGCTGGGACACCTACCGGATCAGCGAGTTCGCCGAGATCGTGGGCTTTTACGGGCTGAGCTACTGGTACCCCTTCCAGGTCACCGCCCTGGGCCTGGGCCCGATCTGGATGAGTGACAACGAGGACGCGAAGCGCAAGGCGGCCGCTTTGCTCGAGGCCGGCGAGGTGTTCGGCTTCGGCCTGTCCGAGCAGGCCCACGGCGCCGACGTCTACCAGACCGACATGATCCTCACGCCGTCGGAGCACGGCTGGACCGCCAACGGGGAGAAGTACTACATCGGCAACGCCAACGTGGCCCGGATGGTCTCCACGTTCGGCAAGATCGCGGGCAGCGAAGAGTATGTGTTCTTCGCCGCCGACTCCCACCACGATCGCTACGAGCTGATCAAGAACGTGGTGAACTCACAGAACTTCGTCGCCAATTACGCGCTGCGCGACTACCCGGTCACCGAGGCCGAGCTGTTGCACCGGGGTCCCGAGGCCTTCCACGCCGCGCTCAACACGGTCAACGTGTGCAAGTACAACCTGGGCTGGGGCGCCGTCGGCATGTGCACCCACGCCATGTACGAGGCGGTCACCCACGCGTCCAACCGCGTCCTCTACGGGACCGTCGTCACCGACTTCACCCATGTCCGGCGGCTGCTCATCGACGCCTACGTACGACTGGCCGCCATGAAGCTCGTCGCCACGCGTGCCTGCGACTACATGCGCAGCGCGTCGGCGGCCGACCGTCGCTACCTGCTCTACAGCCCGCTCACCAAGGCGAAGATCACCAGCGAGGGCGAGCGCGTCGTCACCGCGCTGTGGGACGTCATCGCCGCCAAGGGGGTGGAGAAGGACACCTTCTTCGAGGCGGTGACCCGCGAGATCGGGCTGTTGCCCCGGCTGGAAGGCACCGTCCACATCAACATCGGTCTGCTCGGCAAGTTCATGCCCAATTTCCTGTTCGCCCCGAACGGCGAATTGCCCCTGATCGGTCGCCGCGACGACGCGGCCGACGACACGTTCCTGTTCGCCCAGGGGCCCACCGGGGGCCTGGGCAAGGTGCGCTTCCACGACTGGCGCGCGTCGTTCGACGCCTTCGCTCATCTCCCCAACGTCGCCCTGCTCCGCGAGCAGATCGAGGTGCTGGCCGAGATGCTGGCCAGCGCCACGCCAGATGCGTTGCAGCAGAAGGACATCGATTTCGCCTTCGGTGTGGGCCAGCTGTTCGCGACGGTGCCCTATGCCCAGCTCATCCTCGAGGAGGCCGGGCTCTCGGGGGTGGATGGGGCGTTGATCGACGAGATCTTCGCGGTGCTGGTTCGGGACTTCAACGGCTATGCCGTGGAGCTGAACGACAAGCCCTCGACGACGGACGCGCAGGCCCGATTCGCGATGCGGATGGTCCGGCGCCCGGCGCACGACCCCGCTCGCTACGACCAGATCTGGAAGGAACACGTCCTTCCCCTCAGCGGCGCCTACCATATGCGCCCCTAGTGGGTCAGGTGACGAGTCTCAAATATGCCGTCACCTGCTGGCGTACATGCGTGAATAGGTCCGTGCCACGCACCCAGTCCGGAAGCCCCAGTTCGGTGTTGACCCCCTCTTCGATGACGGCAAGGCTGTGGTGCAGGTGCACGGCGGTGACCATCGACTCGGTCATCGAAGGTTCGTGGCTGCCGGTCCGTAGCTGCTCCTGATGGTTCAGGTCGTCCACCAGGCCCTTGATCATCGCTACGGCCCCGTACTGGTCCGACGTGTTGGCACTGCCTCCCCATTGCGGCCAGTAACAGCACGACAGATCCTCCACGACATAGAGGCCGCCGGGGCGCAAGAGTGGGAATAGGCGTTGCTCCGAGCGAGCCGGCGCGTAGCGGCGGCTCGGTCACGGCCTTGACTGTGACCCGGGTCACCGTAGAATGACCAGTGGTCATTCACGCTAGGAGGCTCGATTGCCGACGGTGACCTGGGCGCGCGTCGATCCGGCTCGTCGCGCAGCAGTAATAGAAGCCGCGGAAGCCGAGTTCGGAGCGCACGGCTTCTCGCGGGGCAGCCTGAACGTCATCGCGCGACGTGCCGGAGTCGCCAAGGGCAGCCTGTTCCAGTACTTCGCCGACAAGCGCGACCTGTATGCGTTCATCGCCGACATTGCCAGCCAGCGTGTGCGGGCCTACATGGAGGACCGCATCCGCGAGCTCGACCCCAGCCGGCCGTTCTTCGACTTTCTGACCGACTGGCTCGACGCGTGGGTGGCCTACTTTGCAGACCACCCGCATGAACGAGCGCTGCACGCCGCGGCGACTCTCGAAGTCGACACCGAAGCCCGTGTCAGCGTGCAGAACGTCCTTCACCGTCACTACCTGGAAGTGATGCGGCCGCTCGTCCACGACGCGCACGCCCGCGGCGACCTGCGAGCGGATTCCGATACCGGCGCATTGATGTCGTTGCTGCTCATGATCTTTCCGCATCTGGCCCTGGCCCCATACCTGCGCGGGCTGGATCCGATCCTCGGGCTCGACGAGCCCACACCGGAGCAGCCGGCGCTGGCGGTGCGCCGCCTCGTCGCGGTACTCGCGGCCGCATTCGCCCCGTCGCCCGTAGCGCACCGGAATGAAATAAAGGAGGTCACCACATGACACGTACCCGAATCGCCTCAATGGCCGCGGGCGGACTCAACTGGGACAGCTTGCCGCTCAAGCTGTTTGCGGGCGGCAATGCGAAGTTCTGGAATCCGGCCGACATCGACTTCTCCCGCGACCGGGAGGACTGGGACCGTCTGACCGACGACGAACGCCACTACGCGACCCGACTGTGCGCCGAGTTCATTGCCGGCGAGGAATCGGTGACCCAGGACATCCAGCCGTTCATGGCCGCGATGCGGGCGGAAGGCCGGCTCGGCGACGAGATGTATCTGACGCAGTTCGCCTTCGAGGAAGCCAAGCACGTCCAGGTGTTCCGCATGTGGCTCGACGCCGTCGGCATCACCGAGGACCTGCACGAGTTTATCGACGACGTCCCGACCTACCGCACGATCTTCTACGAGGAATTGCCGGACTGTCTGAGCGCGTTGTCGGTTGATCCGTCGCCGGCCGCCCAGATCCGGGCGTCGGTGACCTACAACCACATGGTCGAAGGCATGCTGGCGCTGACCGGCTACTACATCTGGCACAAGATCTGCGTGGAACGAGGCATTCTTCCCGGCATGCAGGAGCTGATTCGCCGCATCGGCGACGACGAGCGACGCCACATGGCGTGGGGCACCTTCACCTGCCGGCGCCACGTCGCCGCCGACGACGCCAACTGGGGTGTCTTCGAAACGCGGATGAACGAGCTGATGCCGCTCGGCCTGCGCCTCATCGAAGAGGGCTTCGCCCTGTACGACCCGATGCCCTTCGGCCTGTCGACGGACGAGTCCATGCAGTACGCCTCCGACAAAGGGATGCGACGGTTCGGCACCATCTCCAGCGCCCGCGGGCGCCCGCTCGGCGAGATCGACCTCGACTACTCGCCGCTGCAGCTCGAGGACACCTTCGCCGAGGAGGACGAGCGGGCTCTGGCTGCGGTTTAGCGGGTGGCAGTCGGCGGCTAGCCGACCCAGACGGTCTTGGCGTTGCAGAACGCGCGGATGCCGAGGTCGGCGAGCTCGCGACCGTAACCTGACCGCTTGACGCCGCCGAACGGCAGTTCCGGGTAGGACACCGTCATCCCGTTGATGAAGACCTGGCCGGCCTCGATGCCGTCGATGAAGCGCTGTTGCTCGGCCTCGTCGTTTGTCCAGGCGTTGGACCCCAGCCCGAAGGTCGTGGCGTTGGCGATCTCGATGGCTTCGTCGATGCTCGCGGCCCGGTACATCGACGCGACCGGACCGAACACCTCCTCGGTGTAGAGCGCCATGTCCTTGGTGATGTCGGTGACCACCGTCGGCGGGTAGAACCACCCCGGCCGGTCGAGAGGCTTGCCGCCGGCGCGAATCTTTGCGCCCGCCGCCACGGCGTCGTCGACCTGCTTGGCGATCTCGTCGCGGCCGGACTCCGTGGCCAGCGGGCCCACGTCGGTGTCCGGGTCGGTCGGGTCGCCGACCTTGAGGGCCTGCATCCGCTCGACGAACTTGTCGACGAACGCGTCGTAGATGTCGGTGTGGACGATGAACCGCTTCGCGGCGATGCAGGACTGGCCGTTGTTCTGCACCCGGCCGGTTACCGCGGTGGTGACGGCCGCATCGAGGTCCACGGACGGCATCACGATGAACGGGTCGCTGCCGCCAAGCTCCAGCACGGTCGGTTTGATCTCGTCGCCGCAGATGGCGGCGACCGACTGACCGGCCGGTTCGCTGCCGGTGAGGGTGGCCGCCGCGACGCGGGGGTCGCGCAGGATGCGCTCGACGACGCTGGCCGAAACGAGCAGCGTCTGGAAGCAGCCTTCCGGGAAGCCGCCGCGGGCGATGACGTCGGAGAGATATAGCGCCGACTGCGGCACGTTCGAGGCGTGCTTGAGGATGCCGACGTTTCCTGCCATCAACGCCGGCGCTGCGAACCGGACGGCCTGCCAGAGCGGAAAGTTCCACGGCATCACGGCCAGCACCACCCCGAGCGGTTGGTACCGCGTGTATGCCCTTTTCGCGCCGACCTTGCCCGCGTCGGCCGGCTCGTCGGCCAGCAGCTTCTCGGCGTTCTCGGCGTAGTAGCGAAAACCCTTGGCGCACTTGAGCGCTTCGCCCTTGGCTGACTTGAGGGTTTTACCCATCTCCAGGGTCATCATGGCCCCGGTTTCGTCGGCCTCCTTCTCCAGCAGGTCGGCGGTCGCGTTGGCCCATTCGGCGCGCTGGGCGAAGGTGGTGGAATGGCGGTAGTCGAGGAACCGCTCGTGAGCACGCGCGATCGCGGCGTCGACTTCGTCGTCTGTCGCTGGGGTGAAGGTTTTGACTGTCTCGCCGGTAGCCGGGTTGATCGTGGCGATGGGCACGCTGGCATCCTTCGTCTGGTGGGTTTGTAAAAGCGTCCGCTGTCCAGCCTGCCACTCCGGCTTCCGCGCCACTGCTCAAGCCGGCAGTTTCCCAGCTTCCGCCGCTTTTCCTGCAGCGATCGTGCGAGATTTTCGTCAGGCGAGCTGAGTGAGGTTGTTGTCGACCCAGCCGCTGGTCCCGGGTGCGATGTAGAGCTCGTGCAAGTCGCCGTCGGCCCCGATGAAGTTCACGTGCTGGCTGCTGTCGCTGCCCCAGTACCCGTGCAGCTCTCGGTCACCCACGACAGGGTCGACCGCGTTCGCCATTTTCGTCAGGTCGTTGTCGACCCAGCCGGCGCCGGCGGCCCCGGGGTGGTTGTAGAGCTCGTGCACATGCCCGTCGACGCCGAAGAAATTGATGTGCCGGCTGCCGTCGGTGCCCGAATACATGTCCAGCGCCGTCCCGATGTTCGGCGCGACGGCGTGCCCCACTTTCGTCAGGTCGTGCTGGCCCCAGCCGGGTCCGCCCGGAACGATGAAAAGCTCATGGATGTCCCCGTCGGTGCCGATGAACAACAGGTTCTGGCTGCTGTCGGTGTCCCACAAGCCGGCGAGCGCCGTGTTCACGTTGGGGGCCAGCCCCCCCGTCAGTGCGGTCAGGTCGTTGTCGACCCAGCCCTTGGTCCCGGGTGCGATGTAGAGCTCGTGGACGTGGTCGTCGGTGCCGATGAAGAAGACGTGCTGGCTGCTGTCGCTGCCCCAGTAGCTGACCAACGCGGTGTTCGAGTGCGGTGGCACCGCACCGGCCATCACTGTCAGATCGTTGTCGGTCCAGTCGGTTGGGCTGGCGCCGGAGGCCCGGTAGAGCTCGTGAATGTGGGTGCCGGAGCCGATGTAATTGACGTGCTGGCTGTTGTCGGTGCCCCAGTAACCGTTCAGAGCCC
>Ga0182039_10001719_pt1 | contig 11761 bp, 14 predicted proteins | sample sta12Can44000111_FD_125975 | JGI IMG/M metagenome (GOLD analysis project Ga0182039, IMG submission 125975) | Lab enrichment of tropical soil microbial communities from Luquillo Experimental Forest, Puerto Rico - statanox.12C.anox.44.000.111 | ecosystem: Environmental > Terrestrial > Soil >...
AGAAAAGTGGCTTGTCTCAGCTCGCGGGTCAGCGTAGCGGGCGGTCTTCCGCGCGCTCGGCCCGTGCGAGGGTAGGACAGCCGGAATGTCGGTCGGCCGCAAAACGCAAAAGATGTGAGGTGCCAGTGATCAATCGTACTCTGCTTGGCTTGGCAGCCCTTGCAGTCGCTGGCCTTGGGGCTCTCGCGTTGATCGACATCTGGGGCCGCCACTCACAGGGGACCGCCGCCGTGGACCCCGGTGGAACTTATGAGCGGGGCTATCCGTCGCGACCCATTGATGTGGTCGTGCCGTTTCCCGCCGGCGGTCCAAGCGACGTGGTGGCACGCGTCGTGACCGAGCAGATGGGAAACCTCCTCGGGCAATCCATGGTCATCGAGAACGTAAGTGGCGCGGGAGGCACCCTCGGGAGCGCGCGCGTCGCGGCAGCGCCTTCCGATGGATACACGCTCCTCGCCGGGAGCATGGGGTCGCACGTCGCAGCCCCAGTGCTCACCCCCAACCTGAAATACGATTCCGAACGAGATTTCGCGCCGATCGGGTTTACCGCCCAATCGCCCGCCGTCATCGTCGCGCGCAAGGATTTCCCGGCCGACAATCTGCGCCAATTCATTGATTATCTGAAGCAGAACGGCGATCGCGTAAGAGAGGCACACGGCGGAATCGGCGCGTCGTCGCACATGGCATGCCTGCTGTTCAACGCGCAGGCCGGCGTCAAGCCGAGTCTGGTTGCATATCGCGGAACCGCCCCGGCGCTGAACGATCTGATCGGAGGTCACGTCGATTTCTTTTGCGAGCAGGTCGTAAGCGTTGCCCCCCAGATTGCCGCTGGCACTATCAAGGCTTACGCCGTCTCCTCCAATGAGCGGCTGCCGACGCTGCCCGATGTGCCGACAGCGAAGGAATCTGGCCTCGACTACGAGATGAGCATATGGGCCGGAATCTTTGCGCCCAAGGGCACTCCGAAGCCCATCATAGACAAGCTCGCGGCCACGCTTGACAAATCCCTGGATTATCCCGCGGTGAAGGCGAAGGTCGCGGAGCTGGGTGGATCAATCCCGCCCAAGAGCGAGCGCACGCCAGCGAAATTCAGCCAGTTCGTGAACGCGGAAATTGCACGCTGGTCGCCAATTCTCAATGCTGCATCCGCCGGAACCGGAACCAATTGAGCGCAGGTCCGTAAGCCCCGCCGTATCATTGTTATTGAGAGCGTCTGCGCGCCGAGAGCCAACGTCGCTGACTTAGCCCGGGGTCGCGCGGCATAATCCGTACGTGTCCAGTTGCGCGAAACCTGAAAGGTTTTCCTATCAGGCGCCAGCATACTGCTCCCCGACCGCGCACTTTTGCCTTCGTTTTGCGGGCTCTTCTCCCAGTGTGCCGAATGTCACCTCACCTTGATACCTGTTGCTGCTTCTAAACCGTTAGATATATGGACGTTTAAGTTACTTTTACGCAATTTGCACCTCCGTCCGGAAACGCGGCGCGCCGAATCTCCAAATCGGAGTTTGCGCATGAGCAAGTTGCAAAACCGCTGTGCAAGCTGTGCGGGAAAGTTCGGCCTCGTCAGCCATTACCACTGGGGTGTGCGCTTTTGCTGCAAGGCCTGCAAATCGTCATACTTGCGAAGGCGACGAAGAACTTTGCTATTTTTAATCGGCGCCGGCGAGCGGCGTCGTAGCAGTTCGCGGCAGAACGTCCGCGCCCCGATCAACAGCTCGTACTTGGCCAACGGGACCTAATTTCATGCGCGTACTTGCATCACGGGGCATCTACCTTGCCCTCTTTGCTTTAGCTCATATCACAGGCCTCGGATTGTTCGCCGGCGCGATGTCGACACCCGCACGCGCGCAGACCATACCGCGGTCGCTAGAACAGGGCGGTAGCGATACGGCGCAGAGAGACAGACGAAACGCGTGGACGGTCGGCATCGCGGGCGGCCAGCTCTCTGGCACCTACATGACATTTGCTAACGAGCTCGCCGAAGTGCTCGACGACGGGGACAATCTGCGCATTATTCCGATTGTCACCTATGGCGCCGCCTCGAACTTGGACGATCTGCTCTACCTGCGGCAGGTTGACGTCGCGATAACGCAGGCCGACGTGTTCGACTATTTCCGCAATCAGCGGAAAATTTCCAATCTTGAATCCCGGGTCAATTACATTGTCCGGTTGCCGGTTTCCGAGGTGCACATCCTCGCCAGCACGGACGTAAAGACAATTGAAGACTTGCGCGGAAAGAAGGTCAGCTTCGGGCCGGCCGGAAGCGCATCGAGCCTGACCGGAACCATCGTGTTCCAGCGGCTAGGCGTCCAAGTCGAGCAGGTCCTGGTCGACAATGCCAGCGCGCTGCAGAAGCTCAAGTCGGGCGAAATTGCCGCGCTGGTGCGCGTGATCGGCAAGCCGATCGATTTTTTTGCGAAGATCCCCGCAAGCGCTGGGCTGCACTTTGTGCCAATCCCGTTCACCAAGACCTTTGCCGACTACTACACGCTGGGCGAGCTGACCAACAAGGAATACCCTGGCTTGGTTCCGGAAACCCAGCCAATCGATACCATTGCGGTTCCCGCGGTGCTGGCCGTTTTCAACTGGCAAAAGGGCAATGAGCGCTATCGCCGGGTCGAGCGGTTCACTGAAGCGTTCTTCAGCAAGTGGGATAAATTCCGCGAGCCTCCCCGCCATCCGAAATGGCGGGATGTCAATCTTGCGGCAACCGTTCCCGGCTGGACGCGCTGGAGCGTCGCTGAGGAGATGCTGCGGCGGATGCGTGCAAAGGAAGTGGAGGCGGATCCGCAGACGGCGCGCACCGAATTCTCGGCCTTCCTGAAGAATAAGGAGTCCGGCTTCTCCAACCTGACGCAGCAACAGCGGGACGCAATCTTCCTCGAGTTTCTGCAGTGGCAGAAGCAACGCAACAACGGTGAGCGCTAAGTCACGTCTATGGGCAACGCCCGCGCACGGGGGCGCTGCCGAGCACCGAAAAACTCGACGCAAGCAACCTTGTCAGGTCACGCCGGCTATTCGCTCAAAAGCGCTTCGATTGGTGACGATGATCGATCCTTTTGACATTTTAACAATTCTATCATTTTGCCAATCGCGAAAACACTTATTTACACTCTCACGCGTGCTCCCCACCATGTTTGCTAGTTCCCGTTGACTGAACCGAATTTTGAACGTCTTCGCAACCGAGGAGTTCGTTTCCTGATTTAAAATTCGCAGTATCGTCTTCGCCAATCTGACGGGAAGCTGCAGCAACGCTACCTCAGCGAAGGCTTGATCCGTTTGCCGTAGTCGCTGAACCAGGAGTTTGATAAGCTTGGGCCAGACGGAGGGGTTGCGTTTGAAGAATGACAGAATGTCACTACGGTCCAAAATCGCCAGCGTACATGCAGTCTCCGCGATAGCGTCTGCTGATCGCTCGTTCCCATCCAAAACCGCAAGCTCGCCAAATATCTCTCCGGGATGAATAATCGCAAGGAACAACTCTTTGCCTTCCGAGAACGGCACGCTGATACGAATAGTACCGCTTAGCAAAGCCATCATCTGATTCCCCGGGGAGCCCATGGCGAATACGGTCTCGCCAGCCTTGTAGGTTCGAAGGCGCGCCCGGGCAGAGATGGCAGCACGCTCGTCAGCGCTCAAACTGGCGAACAGAATGCAGTTGTCGAGAAGGCGGTGGGCCTCCGTTAGTGCTTTTTTTTCTTTAAGCCCTACAGCGCCAACCGACAAATTTTGTAGCGAGCCGCTATGTCGATGCTTCATTGGACATGCATTCGGCTCTGGAGAGCCACCTTTCCCCTCCAAACGCCTCTTCAATGCGCAGGCCGGCGTCAAACAGCAGGATCAAGGTCCCAGGCCCCGGCCCCGGTGCCGGATCTCCCAGCGAACGCAAATCGAAGCGGGAGCTCTTCATCCATGCTTGGAACAAACGCATGGCGGTTGCAGTAACCCGTGTCGTAGCCTCGCTCGCGTTCGGTGGCTGCTTTTGAACGGGCAGCACCAAAACTCGCCAAATAATCCTCAACCGTAAGACCTAGTCCCCTGAGCTTGTAGAATACGTCGCAATTTGATCTCGCCAAGGCAGCAAGGGCCGTTCGATTGCTAACTGCTACCTTACCATAGATGCTGTGCAGATGCAATTTCACCGTGCCTTCACAAATGCTCAGTTGGCGCGCGATTTGCTTGTTGCTCAGCCCCGTCGAGGCTAAAAACATCACCTCGTATTCACGAGTCGTTAGGGCGCCAAAGGCCGTGGAGCGATCCTCTCGTAGTGTCTCGCGCTGACGCGCGCCATGAACAAGCGTGCTGGGCAGCCACTTTCGTCCACTTGCGACTTCGCGCAGACCACGCAGCAAGGTATCCGCCGAACAATCCTTGCACAAGACGCCATGTACCCCGCGGGCGACCGCCGCAGCGAGATCGCGATCTGCGATGGACGTTGCAAGGAGAACGACTCGAGTGGGTAAGTCCTCAGCTCGCACGATGTCGAGAATCTCAAGACCGTTTGGGCCAGGCATGGAGGTGTCCAGCAAAGCGACGTCTGGTCTTAGCTTCCGAATGATACTGATGCTTTCGGTGCCGTTTGAGCAACTTGCAACGATGGTGAACGGCCGCTTCGAACCAAGCAGGCTGATGAGCCCCTGAAGAACCACGGGATGGTCATCCGCAATTACTAGACGCACCGTGGTATTGGACATAGCCGGACCTGCTCCTTCGGCACGTTGGGGATTGGGATCGGTTAAGGGATTAGTGCCGCGTGACTTTGCTGGGATTCGGTCGCGCAGTTTTCAGCCCGCTGTCTAAGGATTTGGGGACCCCTTTATTGACGGCAATCCCCAAGGTTTGCTAGCCCATGCCAAGTTTTTGCTATTCGGCGCCAAGTTTCGATAGGCTGCGGTTCGGGCTCGCGACGGAACGGTCGAAATGGTTAGACGTCCGAAGGTAGTGACCGGAGATGTGTTCCTCACCGCCGACGCTGTCGCGACGCGGCTGGCGATTAAAGAGTTGCAGCGAGCGAAGATCGATCCGAGGCCCCTGCTCGCAAAGGCAGGTATCTCGTTGCTGAAACTTGATGAGGAGCCGAAACGGGTTCGGGCAGAAAGCCAAATTCTATTCTTGGAGATTGCAGCAGATGCGCTCGGCGACTCGGCACTCGGCCTTCACCTCGCTCAGCACTTCGACCTGCGCGAATGCGGAATTCTCTATTATGTGCTGGCCGCTTCTCCAAATTTAGGCGAAGCCATCCGCAACTTGGTTCGCTATCTCGCCGTTTCTAATGAGAGCATGCCCCTTGTCATTTCCGAGGCGGCGAAGCGTACCGTTCTCGCCGTCAATTATAATATTCCAAGGCACACCGATCGACTGTTCGTGGAATATGCTTTCGCAGTCCTGCTGCGTGCCTTCCGAGAATTGACCGGCAGAAACATCTCCCCTAAACTGGTCACCTTTATTCATGCTCGCAACACCGATAAACCAGAATTCGATTGCTTCTACGGCGGTGTGGTCAGGTTCAGGGCCACTGCCGATTCCATCGTCCTTCCGGCAGAATTGCTCTCGGCGCCCATCCTTACGTCAGACAAATATCTGCTTCAAATCCTAAAAAACGCCTGCGAGGAAGTGCTGGGCAGGCGCAGTAACATCTCCAGCACGCTGCGCGCTATGGTCGAGAATGAGATTGCTCAACTGCTGCCGCACGGAAAAGCGCAAGTGGAGATAGTTGCAAGCAGGCTGGGCATGAGCAGTCGAACGCTTGCAAGACGACTATTCGAGGAGGGAACCAGTTATGCCGCTGTACTCGACGAGCTTCGGCGTGACCTTTCGGCGCGATACTCGAAAGATCCGGCCTTGTCCCTCAACCAAATTGCGTGGCTGCTTGGTTATTCTATGGTCAGTTCCTTAAACCACGCATTTCACCGATGGACTGGAAGTAGCCCTAAAGCGTGGGTGTGATGCGAAGGTGAAGCGATGGCTTATTCGCACACTCGCCTTTACCCCTAACGAGTGATTTGCTTTCGGCGTGCTCGGCCGGCCCATACTTTTCCGCAGCTAGGCGAATGGGCCTCCGAGGCACTTAGGCGAACTCCAGCCCAGGCTTTTCGAATTCGAAGCTTGCAGTATGAGGAAGCGGGCTTACCGACGCATATTCAGTGTGGGCCAGCACAACCAAGGCGGTTCGTGTTTTGACCCCTAGCTTTTGGTAGATGTTGTGCAGATGAACTTTCACGGTTCCTTCTGACAGATTGAGCCTCCGACCAACGTCCTTGTTGGAAAGCCCGCCCGACGCCAGGACGAGAACGATTTCCCGCTCGCGACTTGTCAGCGAGTCCATGTATTCCCCCTCGTGCTGCAGGTCCGAAAATTGTTCTTTTTGTCTCCAAAAAGGAGGCTAGCACAAAAATTTCAACACGGGTGGGATGGAATCCACAGCTATATCCTCAGATAGTGTACAAAATGGGAACACGACATCGGAAGGCAAAGAAATCTTCGCCTTTCTGTCTAGCGGACAGGGGAATGCCAGCCGCCCTAGAGAGCAGAGGTCCTGTTATTCCTCAATCATGAGGATTCGGGTCGGGCCGATGAGACTGTTATTCTCAAGGAACTCTTTGCAGATCATCGCGGATTCGCGCGAGTGGAAGGCGTGTGACCACACGCCGATGCCGGGCACGATTGCAATGACCGTGAACGTGTTTTTCGTTTTCGTCATCGTGGTCACCATGACTCAATCAACGCTCTGAGAGCCAGGTGGTTCGAGAAGCAACCGCCTCTCGCCGCCCTGGCCCGCGGGGACGGGGCGAAAGCCAAATGTTTCCAAGCTTTTACTGTTCTATATCCTTGGGTATAGCCAGGCACGAAATCCCCGCTTCCCTAGAGGAAGAGTGACCCCACCGATGCCTCGATTCGAATCCGACGGGAAAGCGCTCATAATTGTTACTTGGCTTTACCGACTTCCCATCGCACAATCCTGCGCTCTGGTTAACCTAGTTTTTTGGGAACATCGATTGCATGGGGGGAGGGGAGACGCGAATGACTGACTGTTCAGATGATAGCACCGCTCGGGGCCGCAGCATGACGATGGATGAGAACCAAAGAACCTTCGTGCGAGCACTCCACGAGTCCACCGTCATTGCTGACCGCATCCGCGAAACAATTGCTGATGCTCCAGCTAAACTGGTGCTGCTTGCGCTCTCCGACTTACTCCAGGAACACCTCACGGCCTTCGTGAGGGTCGAGCGGGATAGCGAGCAAGCGCGGAAAGTGCTCTCGTAGCCTTCACTGCGCGCACCGGCTCATTACCTTCACGCGACGCCTGACGATGCTTTGCGCCAGGACAATATGAAAAATGGTTGAGGTTGTGGACACGGCGAGGTGTCATGCGCCCTGCTGGTTCTCGGGCCTCGTCGCGAAGCCAAATTGCCTGGCTGCTGAGCTATTCGATGGGTCTCATCCTTAAACCAGGCATTTCTCCGCTGGACCGCAAGGAGCCCAAACATTGGCGTGAACGTGCGTCGGGGTCGGGCGCGACAATTGCCTGCTGACGCGTTGGCGAGTGTCGCCACAGTGAACCTCGCCCCAGATGACCTCATTTCAACAGATCGAGTTCAATCGATAGCAGGCATTCATCTGCTTACGTTCCAATATTCTTGACCCCGGCGACCATGCACGATAGCTTCGCCTCAAAAACTTGATAAGATATGCCTTGCCCACCGATCCTGCCACCAAAGTTCCGTTGCCACTTTTGCCATCCCGTCAGCGATCACGTTGAGATCATAAGTGGGATGCTCGTGGGCGAGGGCTTGCGCGATGCTGTCGACTTGATCGTCATGGGGCACATGAGGAAACGCGAATACCTCGCCCTCCAAGGTCGCAAGCCATGATGCTTGCTGCGGAAATAGTACCCTGCCGCTAGCGAACTTATCGGCTTGGATGGTCATGCGAACGACCTTGTTGTATTCTGGCTTGACCGCAAGCGCAGTTAGGCCTGCGTTTCGCAGTTCGGCAATCAGCGCCGTCCCCACTCCCGCATTCTCAACCAGGATCGTGTGCGGCTTGTACGCCGTAGCATGCGCGATCGCCTGCGCTTTCAGGGTCGGATAATCGAACCGGCCCCGGAGCACATGCATAAGGTAGTGCTTCATCCAGGTCGTGCATACCGAATAGTCGTTCTGTTCCCCCTGCATTGACGCAGTGTCCCAGCTTTGCACGATCTGAGTTGACGGCCCGCGCTCGGGCAATCGCTCATAGCGGCGGATCCAATCACGTTGGATCATTACGCCGCCCGGCCGAATGGGCGCTTGCTGATAGTGGGCCGCGAAGATTTCCGAACCAAGCTCGACGCCTAACCGCTTGAGCTCCGACGCCGATGCTCGCTCGGCGTGAAGAGGATCGCCAACCTGGCGCAGATGGTACTTGCCGGGCCCGATTTGAACCCTTTCCGGTCGTTCGGCAATGGCCGGGAGACTCAGCACCGTATAACCATCGAACTCGCGCAAGATCATGCCGACCAAGTCTTCCGGGTGTACCCGCTGCATGACGATGACGACAGCGCCCTTCCGCGGATCGTCGAGGCGGGACCGCAGTGTATTCTTGAACAAGTGATTCACCTGTTCGCGTTTTTTGTCCGAAAGCGCGTCAATCGGCTTCAAGGGGTCATCAATGATTAGGATGTCACCGCCTATACCGGTCACCGTGCCGTGAATGGATGTGGCCAGGCGAGAGCCCTGTCGGGTCGTTTTAAATTCGAACTCCGAGTTTTTCGTGCGCGAAATCCCGGTCCACGGAAAAATGCTCTGATACACGTTAGAGCTCATGATCGCGCGGCAGCCGTTGCCAAGTTTGATCGCGAGTTCCGTGTTGTAGCTGCTTACAACTATGTTCTTGCTAGGATCATGACCCAATACGTAAGCCGGCCATGCGACCGAGCACACCAGGGATTTTAGTGAGCGCGGCGGCCCGTTTATGATGAGGCGCGTGTTCTCGCCGCGTCGCACCCGCTCGAGCTGATATGCCATCGCCTCGATGTGATAATTCATTTGAAATTGCGCGCGAGGTCTAAGCAGATGGAAACATTTGCCGATGAACGAAACGAAATCGTTGCGATACATCGCGGACACCAGTCGAGCGCTAGCTTGGTTGCTCATGGAAATGCTCCTATAGCTTTGTGCCGGTCGGCTCCGGCCGTTCGGCATCGCTCGCCGATTGGCCCTCGGGATCGCTGGCGACAGGATCCGGGTTCCCGCCATGGCGCTGGACGTAATCAGTCAGCAGCACTTCATCCTCGGCAAGGACAGCGGTCTCGATCGCCTCCTCAATTCCTTCTCCCCGGCCTGCCATCAGATCGACGCCAAGCTTGCCGGCTAAATGAATCAAGTCGCGCCGCGCACGGGGGTCGCCATCGGCGAACTGGGTCGAGCTGCCGGATGCCGGCCGCCCTCATGGTGACAGTCTGCTCTTTTTCGCCCTGGCGCAGCGTCACGTTCTGCCGCAACGCACGTTCCAGCTCCGCCTTGAGTTGCCCTACGAGTGATCCTTTCCGACGCTTGCCCTTGGGGTTGCCACTTTGGCCCGGCTTGAACTGAAACTCTTTGGGCGGGCGACCGGGCCCGACCCGGTATTCCTCCTCGCCGTCCTGAGGATGGGTGGCAACGCGCGCCTGCTGGCGCCTGACCCTATTTTTGTCAGTCGGAATGTGCGTCGGTTTCATTCGCCCTCCTCGCTCTCCGCATCAGTTAGATCCCGCCATCGGCCGAAACGCCGCGCGTGGAGAACAACGGTCCCGCCCCAGCATTTCGCCAGCGGCAGGGGTCATGGGCTTCCGATCAGTCCGAGCCCTGGTGCGGGTTCTATCCCGAGGTACCGACGCAAGGCTTTCCTGATCGCCAACGAGACGTTGACGCTAATCTTGAAAACGGAACTGCCGACCGTGGCCTCAGCCGCTATGCACACGGGATCGTCCGCGCTGTGATCCTCGTATCTGTAATCCAAGAAGCCGGGATCGAGTCGCTCGGACCAGCTATACGGATCTAGCCACTTTGGGAGAAAGTCGCCGATTTTGTAGGGAGCCAGCGTCTCTGCAATTTTTTCGGCCGGTCCGCTAAGATGACAAAGCTCATGGAAGGGATACCATGAGACGAAACGCGTGCCCGCCTTGTGCAGCTCGCCATAAATGAGGGGCGGCTCTTCAGGGCTGAAGACAAGCCCGATGAAGCGGCGCTCGTAAATCTCGATCAGCCAATCGAGCTTCGGATCGGCGCTCGCCGGCCTGTCCGGGTTGAACCAATCAAACTTCGGCTTTTTCAGATATGGCGGCAACCCGGTCTCGGGATTGACCTCCGCTCCGGTCTGGAGAAGCATCCAGGACGGGTCCCACACGTGATAGAGCAACTCTGCGCGGGGCATGAAGTAGGCGATCCGCCCGGCCATGGCCAAGCTCAGCCCGGCCCGGTTAAGTGCCGCAATGACCGCCGCGCGCTTGAGCGTGATCGCATCGCATAATCGGACCCGACCCGGACCGCGCCCTTTCGTGATCGTACGCACGGCGCCGACCTTGATTAGCTCGCGCCAGGCCCGCACCGAGAGACCGGTGCAGCGCGTCACATCGTCGTCGGTAAACCCACCCTGCCTGTAGCGCCGAAGAGCTTGGTCGATCATAGCGGCAGGATAAAAAGGTGACGGGCGACCGTCAAGTATATTGACGGCTAACCGTCACCAAAGCCTCCCTGATCTGACCCGTGCCCTTCCCTGCAGGCACGAGCCTTTCTCCCTGCTCTGGCGCCTAGGGAGATGTTTGGCTAAAGCGTTGGCGTGCCGTGGTTTTTACCATTGGCGGCTTGCCAACCAAACTCTGCATTCTTGAAAATCCAAAGACCCCCGCCAGAATCCCGGGCCATTGCAAGGGCGCGATCCGGGCACCGGAGGATTTCCGCCCTGTGTTCGGTGCAGTCTACTCCGGTATCTCCCTTCCGTCACGCGCGGTCCTAGCTCGGCATACTCCTCACCGGCGGAGCCCGGCTTCATCGGCAGCCAACAACTGCAAGGCGTTCGACGAACTCAGAGGCCATCGCGATCTCGTGCGGCCAAACCTTGGAGATCTGTAGTAGGCAATGGTTCTGATGCGACAGGAGATTTGGTGTGTCACTCAAAAAATGGCAGCAGCGATATAAAAAAAAAGCCCCGACGAGTCGGGGCTTTAAGTGAAGGAGGAAACGCCCATGATTAGGCAGCAGTAACGTTACCTATTTTGTCCTTTCTGCCAATACGGAATTTGGCCGCAATCGCATATTGTCCCCCCGGTGTAGCTTTTTGGTCACAGGACCGGATGCGGATGGCCCTCTTTCGCCCCTTCTGCAGCCGGCCTTGAGCACTTTTGCGGGACCCGGGGTCACGTTTCCCGCATTTCGCTTGCGCTCAATGCGGGCTACGTTGCGTGGCCCGGGCGGAGCTCTGCTGCGAAACCCGGGTAACGTTCACGCATTCCACAGTACCTCCAGCGTCATCTCATGGTGAACGAGCACCGCCGGCGCAATCTCGGCTATTTCTTCGACGATGCCGTTCTTCGCCTTCCCGACAAGGTGGCGATCATCGATCTGTTCGGCGGGGTCGAGCGTTGTTCGACCTACCGCACGCTTGACGCGCGAATGGATGCCGTGGCGCGAATGCTGGCTCGTCTCGGCGTGCGTGCGGGCGAGCGCGTGGCCATGCTGGTCGGCAACCGCACCGAGTTTGTCGAGTTCTTCTTCGGCGCCATGCGCATGGGCGCCATCCCGCT
>Ga0182039_10001727_pt1 | contig 11737 bp, 12 predicted proteins | sample sta12Can44000111_FD_125975 | JGI IMG/M metagenome (GOLD analysis project Ga0182039, IMG submission 125975) | Lab enrichment of tropical soil microbial communities from Luquillo Experimental Forest, Puerto Rico - statanox.12C.anox.44.000.111 | ecosystem: Environmental > Terrestrial > Soil >...
ATCGGCATAAAGCTTAAAGGGAAAATTCTCCTCATTGATTCAGCCGATGTCGTTGCCGTGGAAGCGCAGGGAAATTATTCGTTGCTGCGACGGAAGTCGGATTCATACCTCGTCAGAGCATCCATTTCGACACTCGCTCAGAAGCTTGCACCACTTGGCTTTGTGCAAATCCATCGCTCCGTTCTGATTAATGCGTCCTGGGTAGCAGAGCTTCGCCCGGGGGGCACGGGTGAGTATGTGCTGCGTCTCGAGAGGGGCAACGAGTATACCGTCTCACGAACCTATCGCGATAGCCTGAAGAGGCTTGCGCAAGCCTGGGTTGGGGCTGGCTCCTTCGCCGGATAGTATTGTCGGGCTGCGCCGTTGGAGAAGGCATGGCCAAACCCGATGCAATCCCGAGAGGCCGTACCAGACGATTCCCGACCAGCAACGAGAAGGAACCCGCGCTGTCGCCATCAGCGAGACTACAGAAATCAAAGACGGCCACCTGGTGATCAACGCGAGATAAGATTTGTTGCAGCACTCAAATGCATATCCGGCGGAATTACGCAAAGAAGCGCTGGGATTGCAAAATAATGTCATCACCCTTATCGCGAGGTGAAGTGTGCGGGCTTTCTGGAAGTTAAACGCGGGCAGTGGTAATAGAGGGTCCCGCCCCTCTAACAAGCTTCTCCTTGGGCCGGTCCTCTCTTCGGTCCTAATTTCTTTTGGACTTGCATCGACGTCGCACATGGATGCGCCCACCTTCACCACACCCCTGGCGACGGGGGTGCGTCTTGATGCGGAAGGCGAGTTTATCGATCTGGGAAGCATGCCGCTGGGCATGGCACTGGCGCCCGAGGGGAAAAGACTGATCGCGGTTTTGAGCGGCTGGCGAGAACAGGGAATTCAAGTCGTCGATCTAGAATCAAAGAAGGTCCTGCAAACCATTCCGCAGGAGGCGGCGTTTTATGGTGTAGCCTTTTCCGCGGATGGCAAAGAGCTGTATGTGTCCGGCGGCAACGAGGACTTGATTTATGCATACTCCTGGAGTAACGGGACCGCAACACTGAACAAGGAAATTATTCTCGGCCAGAAAAAGCCTGACAAAACGGGTTCTCGTTATCCAGCCGGTATAGCGGTCTCTACGAAAGGAAATCTGCTGTACGTTGCCGAGAATGTTGGCGACGCCCTTGCTGTTGTGGATCCGTCATCCGGGCGAGTGGTGCAAAGATTTTCGACAGACCATTATCCTTATGCCGTACAAGTAGCCCCGGATGGCGGGGTGTATGTATCGGCCTGGGGAAGCAACACCATTTCCATTTTTCGCGCTTTTGCGGATGGAACTCTTTCCAATGCGGGCCGGCTAGTGGTCGGGCCACGGCCTTCTGCGCTCACTATGAGCCCAGACGGATCCCGGCTATTTGTTGCGCTTGCTAGTACGGATCAGATTGCAATCGTGGATACCCATGCCAAAAAGGTTTTGCGATATCTTCAGGATCAAGCCCCAGGCGCCCCGTCCGAAGGAAGTACGCCAAACGCCCTCGCCCTTTCCCATGACGCGGCAAGGCTGTACGTGGCGGAAGCCGACAACAACGCGATTGCCGTTTTTGACGTTTCTGAGCAAGTTTCCAAGCGAACGGCGCTTGCAGCAGTCCGCCCCATGGGCCGCATTCCAACGGATTGGTATCCGACAGGTCTTCTTGAAATCGATAAGAAGCTGATTGTTTTAAGCGGAAAAGGGCACGGCAGCCATGCTAATCCCGATGGACCAACCCCAGGCGAGGCGATTAAGCGGCCGCTCGGCTATGACCTGGGGCAACTGAACGGGAGCATACGAATGTGCTCCGCTGATTTTAGTCCGGCTGCGCTGGCACAGTTCTCCCGCCGCGTTGCCGAAGCGAATGAATGGAATCAGCAGCGCGCCAGCCGCGGATATCCGCCTTTCAGGCATGTCGTGTATATCATCAAGGAGAACCGAACATATGATCAGGTACTAGGCGACTTGAAGGAAGGGGACGGTGATCCGAACCTGGTTTTCTTTGGCAAAGATGTCTCTCCCAATCACCATGCTCTGGCGCTGCGGTTCGGGCTGTTCGATCGTTTTTTCACCAATGCTGAAGTCAGCTCGCAGGGACACATCTGGTCGACGGCCGCGTATGTGACTGACTTTGGGGAAAAACTGATTCCGTCCGCGTATTCCGACCGGAGAGGAGGGATTGATGGAGAGGAAATTGACGAGCCTATCGGCGGATTCCTCTGGAACCTGGCGGCAAAGAATGGAATCTGGTTTCGCGACTACGGAGAGATGGTGAACGGGCCCGAAGGATGGCCGGTCACGCAGCGTGACCTTCGCGCAGACGTAAGTCCGATCTATCCGGAATTCAACCTGAAGATTCCCGACCAAAAGCGCGCGGACGGATGGATCCAGGAACTCCACGAGTTCGTGGCCAAGGGAGAAATGCCAGCCCTGGAGGTGTTGCACCTACCGAGCGACCACACGGCCGGTGGAAGGGCTGGATATCCTACGCCGCGAGCTTACGTGGCGGACAATGACCTGGCGTTGGGCAGGATCGTGGAAGCCTTATCCCAATCCCCTTTCTGGCGTGACACGGTTGTTTTTGTGCTGGAGGACGACTCGCAGGCCGGTCCTGACCATGTGGACTCGCACCGCTCGCCATTCTTCGCTATATCCGCCTACAATCATCCCGGCACGGTTCATCGATTCGCCAACACCACAGACGTTGTTGGTGCAATCGAAGACATTCTAGGCCTCGGACGCATGTCGAAATTCGATTATTTCAGCCGCCCTCTAGCCGACGTGTTCAGCCCGACGCCTGACTTTGCGCCTTACCGATCTCTCGTTCCCCAAGCGGATATGAAGGAGACCAACCCGTCGAAAGGAGTAGCGGCGCAGATGTCGCAAGGGCTCGATTTGCGGGCGGCAGACCGCAGTGACGGCGCGCTTTTTAATCGAGTCCTTTGGTACATGCTTAAACCTGACAACGCAGCCCCATCCGTCGGGAACAAAGCACCGCTTCACAATTTACATGCTGCTCGGTGAATCATCTGCCCTTGGAGGCCAAGCCCCGGTCCACGCACCATCCACTCGCTAGCCACCGCAGAGGGACTACCGGGATCTTTTCGCCCATCAATGCTCCGGATGTGTGGAATGTCTAACCGTGGCAGGAGTCCAGTCCATCGCGAACTGGTTCACCACTGCGGAATCCTGCGCCATTCGAAAACGATTTGCTGAATCTGGGGGGCTTGAGCTGACACTGCCGCGACGCGATCTGATTCGGGAAGTACGGAAATTTGGCGAATGATCATTCTCGACACCGAGGTGCTCTCGGAACTCATGAGGCCGATGCCCGCAGCCCAAGTCTCCGAGTGGGTCGCGAAACAACCGTCGAGGGAACTTACTCACGACCTCGATTACCGAGGCGGAAATCCTCTTGGGAATTGAATTGCTCACGCAAGGCAAGCGTCGGCAGGGACTCCCGCGTGCCGCCGAGGATATGATTAACGAGGATTTGGGAAGTCGAGTCCTGGGTTTCGAGAGCGAGGCAGCCCGTCCGTTTGCCCAAATCGGCGCTCGCTCGGCAAGCCAATAAGCCACGCAGATGCGCAGATCGCGGCGATTGCTCGGGTCAGAGGAGCGCAGCTAGCGACCCGTAATGTTGCCGACTTTCTGACTGCGGCATCAATCTCGTTAATCTCGGGGACGGTGGCAGCGCATAGCCCCTCAGGCAGTGCTGCCGTCAGGCATCGTGGCCGGCAGTTCGAAGAATCAGGACACAGCCGATTAGTCCGGGTGGCCGACGATCCGACAATGGAAGGATACTGCAATGCTCATCACACTATTGGCGTTGTGACTCCTTTGATAAGCCGACACAGCGCAAGTGTCACCTCAAACACCAACAGTGGAACGGAATGTCGGAACTGCAAACGTGCATTCTAAAAGACACGAGCATATCGTCAGCTCACGTATCCCTGCGGCGCTAGGAATCCGCCAATCTCGCGAGCGAGGAGCTTTGCGAAAGTGATCGGCGTGGCATCTTCCCAAAACGGACCCATAATCTCCATTCCGATGGGCAATCCGCCCTCGCCGTGCCCCACGGGGGCCACGGTCGCCGGACATCCTGTCAGGGTCGCCACCGCGATCCATCGAATCAAGTCGTCGTACTTGCGCGGGCCGGCAGAGGTCGTGACGGTGCGCTTGCTTGCGGGTTTGCTATGGTCGTGCGGAAACGTCGCTGTAAACGCGACTGGCGAGAGGAAAACGTCTACTTCATCAAAGTACTTTTGCCACTGCTCCCGGAAGCCCAACCGCTTGAAGTTCTGGCCCTCCCACTCCGCGAAGCTTCGGAGGCCCGGGGGAGTTTCCCCGGATGACGCGGCCTGTTTACGCGCAGCTTCCAGCTCGTCGGGAGGAGCGGTGGCCAGCGAAAAGGCCTCGAGATGGAACATATAGTTCTCATAGAGGTCGTTGATCTTGAATCCCGCAGGCCAGCCCGGCTTCAGTCTCGCACCTGCTTTCTCGAGCGCCTGAATGGCTTTCTCGAGCGCGGCCTTCGTCTCTGGCGTCACCGGGCAGTACGCGTCGTCGAGCACATATCCCACCCGGAAACCGGACAGAACGTCGTGGCGCGAGGGCGGTAACGCCCATTTCCAGGCCTTGGCGGAATAGTCCGCCGGCCCGCCAAGAATGCGCAGCGCCACCAGCAGATCTTCGGCACTGCGCGCCATTGGCCCCGCCACGGCCAGCAGCGTCGAGAATCCGGGTGCGGTGTGTGCCCCGCCTGGCAAGTGTCCCTGCAAGCTCACCAGATCGAGCGTGGGCTTGTGGCCGTAGATTCCGCAGAAGTGTGCGGGCACGCGAATCGAACCGCCGATGTCGCTCCCGACGCTGAGATAGCCGAGCCCCGCCGCCAGCGCCGCCGCCGTTCCTCCGGATGATCCGCCCGGAGAGCGTGTCAGGTCCCAAGGGTTGTTCGTGGTGCCGTAAATGTCGTTGTAGCTCTGCCAGTCGCCCAGGTAAATCGGCACGTTGGTCGCGCCGAGCAAGACGCTTCCCGCTTTCAAGAGCCGCGTCACGGCTTCGGAGTTTTCCGGCGCTTTCGAGTCCTTGAGCGCGGGGATTCCCCAGGTGCAGGGATGACCGGCCACTGCAAAGCTTTCTTTCACGTGGATGGGCACACCGTGCAGCGGGCCGAGCGATTTTCCTCCAGCTCGCTCTTCGTCTGCCTGTTTCGCGCGCGCGATCGCATCTTCGCGGAGTTGGTAGGCGAACGCGTTCAGCTTGGGATTGTATTTGTCGATTCGTGCAAACATCTGTTGCGTCAGTTCAAAAGACGAAATGCGTTTCTTACGGATAGCTTCGGCTGCTTCGACCGCCGAAGCGAATTCAAGGGCCGCAGCATTCCGGGCCTCGCTCGCCGCGGCGTCAACGGGCTCTGCGGCAGCCGTGACGCTCTCGCTGATTCCAGGCAGCGCCGCAGCCAGACCGAGGGACACTGTTGCTACGAAGTCGCGTCGTTTCATAGTGGCGCCATACTATCCCCGTGGAACAACGCCGAGCAAGCAGTGCTGCGCGCCGATAACGGAACTCACGCAGCTCTGAAGGGGTTCATGAGCCGACAACGTTGAGTGTTGTCCCGATTCAATATTGGACGTTCTGTGAAACGCGAGTTCCTGCCTCGCTTCTTTCTACACATCCTTCCCCAAGGCTTCGTGCGCATCCGTCACTTCGCTTTCTTGGCCAACCGTCGGCGCACTACCTTTTCTACCACTTTGCTTGCAGTTGCTGCGCTCAACCCAGAAACGATTGCCGAAGAACGCTCTTCCCCCACCGCAGAGGCTCCTGATCTTTGTCCTTGTCCCAAGTGACGAGGACCAATGAAGGCTATCCTCACCGCTGCCGAAATTCCGCGTGCCCCACCAGAGGTTGCCGCCCCTCCATGAAAGGACTCTCTCTAACTCCAATCCTTCCCGTCCTTCGCCACGCTCTTTATCCCTGTGCCTTGTTGTTGCATGGATCTGTTGTTCCAGCTTCTTCAGAACACCGCTCCTTCCCACAATTGAATTTGCATAGGGCCCGCGCAATCGCCAGCGGCCACGTGCAAATCAAGCCGGTTAATCGGGCATATTAGTTTAGAATTCCAGTAATCGCGTTATGGCCGCACAACACCAAACAATTGCGCCTGCTTGGTCGGTCCGGCTTGCCGCTGACCTACTAGCAAACGACGGAACCGCGAAAAGGTTGCTCGCGGGACTTATCAGTGAACAGCTTAATTGGCAGCCGGCGCCGGGCTCCTGGAGCGTGGGACAGTGTCTTGAGCATCTCTGCAAAATGAACGAGGTCTATCTGCCGCCAATTTCCGCTGCGTTCAAGGAGAAGCCCGATTCTCCGGTAGAGCAAATCACTCCCGGATGGTTCGGCGGTTGGTTTATCCGCAACTTTGCCGAGCCCACGTCGGGCAGCAGGCGCGTTCGCGCTCCGGCAAAGATCAGCCCCGCATCGCAGGTGGAAATCTCTGTCCTCGATCGCTTCCTGGCTGGCAACCAGTCGTGCCGCGACATCATCGTCCGCGCTGGAAGCAAGAACGTAAACCGCGTTCGCTTCTGGAATCCTTTGATCCCAGGACTTCGGTTCACAGTCGGGACTGGACTACAGATCATTGTGAGCCACGAACGCCGTCATCTGCTACAAGCAGAGCGAGTCCGGGAAGCGGTGAACTTCCCGCGTTAACTGACTCCCTTGCTCCATGTGACAGCTCGAACCAAAGTTCCTCCGTTGGAGCGGGCTCTCGAAAGGCTGAACGAGATTTCACTTGAATGCGCTACAGGAGGAACGTTCGATGCTTGCTCAAATTCTCATCGTTTTCGGTGTAGCGCTGATGGGCCTTCTCGGCACGCTGCACATTGTCTACACCTTCTTTACCAACAAGCTCGAACCGCGCGATGCCGCGACTGCCATCGCGATGAAGGCGACGAATCCGGTACCCACCAGGCGCGTCAACTTTTGGGACGGGTGGATCGGGTTTAACGCTAGCCATGGTCTCGGCATTGTGTTGTTCGCGGGGAGTTACATGCTGTTAGCGATCGGCCACATGTCCTGGCTGCGCGACTCTCGGGCACTGACCTGGCTGCCCGTTGCCGGCTGCGGGGCATACTTGTCGCTCAGTCGCTACTGGTTTCGCACTCCCATCATTGGCCTGTCTATTGCCACAGCATGCTTCCTGGCGGCCGCATTCGTGCTCTCCTTTTGAGGAGTACGCCACGCAGGGTCACCAAATCGGAAGAGTGGCTGCTAGCTGCTGGTACGAACTTCGATGGTTATCCGGTTAGAACGCGCGCCAGAGCTCTGCGCCAGCGATCACTTCCTGCTCGAATGCGAGCCTCGCCGCGACTTGAAGGGTCGCGAAGTGATGAGTCCTAACTCAAGGGCTCGGATAGCGGTAGTGGCCGGTAATTCTCCAGTTGAATAGGACGTCCTCGACTTTGGGACCTGCGCCGATGTTGTGCATGATCAAGTGATGACCGGACTGAGGAGACTTGCGGTCGATAACCATTCCGATGTGCGGAACATTTCCGCCCAGGTCCCAGGTGACAAGATCGCCGGGAGAGTAATCCTCGGCCCTTAAGCTCAGCGGAAGTTTCTGGCCCTTGCGGCTGAAAAAGACCATCAAATTAGGGACGCGACGATGGTCGATGTTTGTGTCCGTGTGGGCGAGCCGCCAACGAGCTTGATTGGGATAGGTCGAAAAATTCGCCTGCATGTCTTCGTGGACTTCCTTCTGAAGGTCAATCCCCACGGTGCGATAAATGCGGATGATTTCATCCGTGCACACTCCGGTGTCGGCAGGGACGTCGCCGTTTGGGTAAGGAATGCGGACATACGCGGGATCGTAGCGAACCATGTGCTGCGTGCGCTCGATGGCGGCCGCGACAAGCTGGTGTGTGAAGGCCGATTGACGGGCAGATGATTGTGGGAAGTTAAAAGCGATGAGAAGTGCGATCGCAACGTTGATGAGGATCATTGCTCAAAACGACGACGAGCCTGCCTACAGCAGTCGGGCCGCCCTCCTGGGCCTAGCTGCTCACCACACTCAAACGTTCTTTTGAGGAGTGAATACGAGTAGCCTCGGATGGTTTTCCAAGGGCGATGCAGAATCCACGCGTACTGTGCCGCAACGTAGTCCGATTCGAAATAGTGAGATTGGATTTCCAATGTGTCCCAAGCATATTCTGGAAGCAAGCAAAGTTTCAAACCGTCCAGAAGGGCGCTCACGCTCCAGCGTGATTCCTGATCAACCATCCGGGACTCCATCCAAACCGGTAACGGTTTTCAGCACATTCACTGTACCTGAGCTTGCCCGCTCAAGCCAGCAAGCTCGAACATCGACCTCGCCAGAACTCCCTGCCTGAGATTCACGTAGCCAGACCGCGGCCACACTCATCCAATCTCGGCAGGAGGTGACGAGGGATGCATTATGTGCGCCAAGAGAACCTGCCTTTTGTGGGTAGTTCGCATGAGTTTGTCGGAGCCGAGCAGGGTGAAACGACCGTTTCGGTGTTCCTGTTCCATGGTAAGCCCGGTTCTGGGCCGGGTCCGCACCGGCATCCTTATGACGAGGTCCAGTTCATCCGTGAAGGCCGGGGAGTGTGGACGGTCAACGGCAAGACTTTCGAGGGCAGCGCTGGAGACATCTTTGTCATCAAGGCTGGCGAGGTCCACAGCTTCAAGGCGGTTGGCGATTCGCCGCTGGTACAACTTGACGTTCACCTCAGTCCCCGCTTCATCCAGGAGAACCTATAGAGGCCGGCCGGCAGTAGGGCTCCTGAGTCATAGTGCGAAAGTCGGCAAACGGCGGAAATTTTGGAAGATCTTTCGGTGTGAAATTGCTGGAGATCGGGCCGAATCAGCGGCGGGCGCGCGTTTGGCTCGGTGAGCTACCCGACGCGGCCTAACCGCCTATCAGAACGTTAAGCAACGCAATCACGGCAGGGGCGCGTGCTGACGGACCGAACTTGGCTGCAGTCGAAGTCCTGCTTCCTACCGGGCCTCGCGGGCTATAGGGGGCTTTGCGATCCTGGCCCTGGCGGCCTTTCTTTATCGACCGGTGCCGCAGACTCACAAATGGCTGATAGTTGTGGCGACGATCGGCGTCTTGGCGCCCGCGACCGCCCGGCGTCCTTTCGCATTCGCCCAAGCATACCGGCAGGTGGGATACTTCGGTCTAACCGACCTGGTTCCTTTGGCTTCATCCTATACAACCTGGTTGTTCTCGGCGCGTACATCCCACCTACCGGTGGGGAGGGCTACGGATTGTGGCCGAGCGGGGAATGGTTGCCAGATGCCGCTAAAAAGTTCATTTCAAAATGGGAAGGATGAGGATAGAAAGCGATACACCTGCGGTCCGGAAATTCTTTGATGTTCTTGAGTCCGATTTTGGGCTATGCTTGTTTCCCGTATGCAACCTTCAGTCTTGGATTTGCAAAAACTGCCTGAATCGGACGCCCGTCGGCTGGTCTTGCGCTTAAGAGGCAAGTTAGGCCTGGAGACTGTCCACGGCTTTATCCAAAGTGTAAGGCCTGAAACAGCGTCACAACTCATTCTGGATATGAGCGAAGTGTCGTTCCTTGATTCTGCAGGCGTGGGCGCACTGGTACATGTGTTTGTGCACCGCAGGAACCATGGACGGGCTTTCGCGCTTACGGGACTGTCCGTACAGAGCAACGCGGCACTCCAAGTGGCGGGTTTAACAAAACTACTGCCGATCCATGCTTCTGTGAGAGAAGCACTAACCCAGCTAGGTTAAGATTGAACGTCTTCGCCGCATCCTCTTGTGTAACCCTCCCACGGGCCAAACTCAGAGGGAAAACCAGCTAGGATGCGTATAGGTCACACAACACCGAGAACTCTGAGAACAACCTCACGTCGGAACGGCAATGTTGCTTCTGGAGAACCCGTAGAGAACGAACCTCCGGACCCTTGCCAAATGGTTTAACCTTCAACTACCCTCGAAGCCCGAAGATGCTGCAAAGAGTGGCTTGTCATGTGGAGTGCTTCAAGGGAAGGGCACATCCATCAATGGTTTTCGTCCCTTTTGATTAACCAAGGTTTCCGGTAATCCCCGCTATCTGGGGCTGCAAACCGATGTCGAGCTTTTCGCACTGTTGCGCTTGTCAACGTCGCCGCCGCATGATGCAAAATTTCGGATTGGTAGTAATCTGCTGAGCGAGGAACAAGAAATGCTCTCGATTCGTTCTGGCACGCCCAATGACGTCCCGTTGCTGAAGACGTTTTTCCAAGAATTTGCAACGTATGAGCGGCTTTCCACAGTGATAACCGAGGAGCAACTGCGCCAAGATGGATTTGGAGCCCGGCCGAGATTTCGAGTATTGATTGCGGAAATGGATGGATCACCGGCGGGCTATGCACTCTTCTTCGATTGCTATTCCTCGCTTCTGGGCCACGGCATTTTCTTGGAAGACCTCTTCGTCCGACCACGGTTTCGTGGGAAGAGTGTAGGGCGGGCGTTGTTGGCGCATGTTGCCCGAGTAACGGAAGACGCCAACGGCTTCGGAATCATGTTCAATGTTCTCGATTGGAACACGAGAGCGATCGAGTTTTACCGAAGAATAGGCGCCACATTTTTGGACGATTGGAAAACAGTCTGCCTCAAGCAAAAAGCGCTACACGACCTCGCGAGCGAAGTCTGAGAACCACTTCGCCGGTACCTGATTCTCCAGGGTCATTGACAGTCGACTCATCACCTGCAAGGATGAAGCGCCTAACGGGAATCTGCGATGAATGCCGAGTTGAAGCGACGCGTTGTCCATGCCTTGGGGAAGTATGTCCTCAACGTTCCTGATAAGTTGCTCTTTGCCGCCGGCCTGGCAATGCCGGGCCGCGCTCTCCTTGAGACTATAGGTCGCAAGACGGGCAGGCCGCGGCGCACACCGGTGGGCGATGGGCTTGTCGACAACCAGTTCTGGATCGTCGCAGAGCACGGGATGCAAGCTGACTATGTTCGCAACCTCGCGAAAAACCCTAGAGTCCGATTGAAGCTGCGGCATGGAATCCTGGCCCGCTGGCACAGCGGTACGGCAAACGTACTCCCGCACGATGATCCTCGCGAGCGGCAGCGCTGGCTTGCCCAAAAGTTGCCTGCAAGCCGGACGAACGCGGCCATCGTCCGGCTGCTGGGTACGGAACTCCTGACCATACGGATTGACCTGGACGCATAGCGGACTCGCGTCGCGAGACTCATTCACTAGCGTAGCGCCTTCATGCGCTACGGCTTCTTTCGTTTGAAGAGTCCGCTGAGGTCCTCAGCTCCCGGAACTTGTCCCTTCGCAACGTTAGAAAGCTCGCCTTTTGCCACGCCTCCGACTACTCCCCCCTGAGTCCCGAATGAATTTCGGATTCGAGGTCGTTCCTTCGATGGCAAAGGGAATGCCACTCTGGCCGCTGCGTGCCTCTGCAACTTTTGCACGCAGGGCTTAGAGGGACACCGCCGACCGATGCGCCAGATTACGACGGACTTCAATGAAGCCGGAATTAGCAGAACATCTGGACAAAGTCAGAGACACGATAACGGAAGTGGAGCGCATCATTTCGTCGCACAGGTACCACGGCGACAAACGCACTGTGTTGGTCAGGGGACTGCTTTCTACGATCATTCAGCACCACCGGAGTTTGTTGGAATTGATGAAATTCGGGGCCATCGGTTCGGCATACGCTCTAACG
>Ga0182039_10001731_pt1 | contig 11727 bp, 12 predicted proteins | sample sta12Can44000111_FD_125975 | JGI IMG/M metagenome (GOLD analysis project Ga0182039, IMG submission 125975) | Lab enrichment of tropical soil microbial communities from Luquillo Experimental Forest, Puerto Rico - statanox.12C.anox.44.000.111 | ecosystem: Environmental > Terrestrial > Soil >...
ATCCTGAACTGGTCGCCGAGATAGACGCGCCGCACGTCCTCGTTGTTGATGATCTCGTGGGCGGTGCCGTGGGTCAGCACCATGCCGTCATGAATGATATAGGCGCGGGTCACAAGGTCCAGCGTCTCGCGCACATTGTGATCGGTGATGAGCACACCGATGCCGCGCTGGGTAAGGTGGCGCACGAGAGCGCGGATGTCGTTGACGGCGATCGGATCGATGCCCGCGAACGGCTCGTCGAGCAGCATGAAGGACGGGCGTGTGGCGAGCGAGCGCGCAATCTCGACGCGCCTGCGCTCGCCGCCGGAGAGCCGCATCGCCGGCGATGTCCGGAGTCGCGTGATGTGGAACTCTTCGAGCAGGGCGTCGAGCTGGATCTGGCGTTCATGCTTATTTGGCTCGACCGTCTCGAGCACAGCAAGGATGTTCTCCTCGACGGTGAGGCCCCTGAAGATCGAGGCCTCTTGCGGCAGGTAGCCGACGCCGAGGCGCGCGCGGCGATACATCGGCAGCCTGGTCACGTCGCGGCCGTCGATCTTGATCGAGCCCTCGTCGGCTGGGATCAGCCCGGTGATCATGTAGAACACCGTCGTCTTGCCGGCGCCGTTCGGCCCGAGCAGCCCAACCGCCTCGCCGCGGTTGACTTCTAGGCTGACGCCCCGAACCACTGTGCGCTTCTTGAAACTTTTGACTACGTTGCGGACGGTCAGGCGACCGACGGCCGGTTCTGACCGGGGTCCCGGCGCTGACGCCGGTTGCTGTGCAGGGGTCGCGCTTTGCGTGGCGACTGCTTGGCGGCCTGGGAACGACAGCAATTTGCCCACTACCCCTTCCGCTCCCTAGAGTTGAAGCGATGGCCGGTTAACATTCCTCGAAGTCCGAAGGCAGCTATTGCGGGAGGCTAGGGACGATCTGCCAGGGCGAGGCGTCGGCAGGTTTGTTGCTCTTCGGGGTCGCCGCACTTGCACTTGCCGCAGCGCTCTCGTCGTCAGTGCCGGGCGTCGAGTCGGACGTCTCTCCGGCAGGCTTTGGCGCGGCTGCAGCCGCCTCGCCAGATGCTTTTTCGACCGATTTGGCGGTGTCGGCCCCTTCGTCCCTAGGCATGAAAAGTGCACGGATGCGGCCCCCGGCGGTGGCAGTATTGCCCGGATTCTCGAACCGGCTTTCGCCCGTCTTGAGATCGATAACGAGCCGGTCTCCCTTTAGCACATTCTTGCCTTGGGTTAACACCACATTGCCGCCCACCGTGACCTGCTGCGACGGCACGTCGTAGATGGCCCATTCACTCGAGGTGGTCTGGTCATTGTCACTCGTGATGATGACGTCGCCCTTGGCCTCGATCTGGGTGATTTGGGTCCCGCTGTCGGCCGACGCGCCCTTGCCATCCTTGGCGTCGGCAGGCCTGGCTTCGACCGCGGCCTGCTCGCCGCCGCCCTCTTTCTTGTCCTGATTTTGGTCCTGACCGGTGAGGAGCTTGTCGCCGCCGCCTGTGTAATGGACATCGAGCTCGCGCGCGCGGAGGGTGGTGGTGCCCTGCACGGCCTTCACATTGCCCTTGAACGTCGCGTATTTCTGTGAGTCGTGCACCACGAGCACATCGGACTCGATATCGATCGGGTCCTTGGAGCTCTTGGACAAGCCGCCGAAGCTGTTGGTCAGCGTCTGCGCAAAGACCGGTGCCGCAAGCAGAAACCCAAGAGCGAGCGCGACCAATCCCGCACAAGGGGGCACGAGTGAACTGGACATGCGACGAAGTCGGCTCATTGCGGTGGCAGCTCCGGCATAGGCGTCTGAGCATCCGGTGTAGAGGCCGATGCCTCGGCAGGTGCAGCCGCCTGCGTTTGGGCGGCTCCTTGCGGCTCCCGCGCGCTGGCCTTGGTGTCGTCGTTCTGGGGCTTGATCAAATGAACCAAGACCTTGCCGCGGAACGTCAGCGTGTGCTTGCCGGATTCAAACGTCATGGCATTGGCTTTGACGCTGCCGTTGCTCAAGACGAAGATCACCGGCTCATGCGTGCGCAATGTTTGCGTCTTCATGTCGAGGGAGGCGTTCTTCAATAGACCGTTCACGCCTGAGCTCGTAGCCAACGTGATCTTCTCTCGCATCACAAGCCGCTCGATCTTGCTGTCGAACACACCGCGCACGGCCTCCATACGCGACCAGCCGCCGTCACGCGCCGTGAGGTCCGCGTTGATGGCATGAAGCTTGATGATGTTCGGGCTCTTGACCTCCTGGTCGGCATACTCGGCGCCGATGATATAGGCGCCGTTCTTCTTGTCGGCGCCTTTTAGTTTGGGATTGACCATGCGCAGGTTGCCGTCGGCGACCTCGACGCCGCTGATGCTCGCGGTCACATCGCCAACCGTGACGCTGAGGCGGGTGGAAATGAAGTAGCAGGCAAGCACGAGCACGGCCAAAATCGGCAGGGCCCTGCGCAGGATACGAACAAACCGAGTATGGCGCTCGGCGCTCGCGAAGGCTTGCGTGCGTTCTTCGACCGAGCGTACGCGGTAGCGCCGGCCTGCTGGAATAAGATTGGCCTCAACTGCCATTTTCCGGGCCAAAACCCTCAGAAAGGCCGGTATTTCTTTACCAGCCCGAGCCATAGACTAGGCGCACGACTTTGATGACATTACGACCGCTATTGCGCCCTTTTTAGCGCCCTAATGCGCGAAGGGGTCGATCTCCGACCAGCCCCTGAGGTCGAGCTCGGCCCTTGTCGGCAAAAACTCGAAACAGGCACGCGCGAGCCGCTCGCGCCCCTCGCGGATTAGCATGGTGTCGAGTTTCTCTTTGATGGCGTGCAAATGCAATACGTCGCTCGCGGCATAGTTGAGCTGCTCTTGGGTGAGCTCTGGCGCGCCCCAATCGGAGGATTGCTGCTGCTTCGACAGCTCGATGCCGAGAAGCTCGCGGGCGAGATCTTTGAGGCTATGGCGGTCGGTGAAGGTGCGGACAATCCGCGAGGCGACCTTGGTGCAGTAGACCGGCTTCGCCATCACCCCGAAATAATGCTTGAGCACGGCGAGGTCGAAGCGGCCGAAATGGAAGATCTTGAGCACGCTCTCGTCGGTGAGAAGGCGCTTCAGCTCCGGCGCATCGTAGTTGCCGCTGAACTGAAGCAGCACAGCCCGACCGTCGCCTTCGGAGAGCTGCACCAGGCAGAGCCGGTCGCGATAAGGGTTTAACCCCAGAGTCTCAGTATCGATGGCGACGGAGCGGCCGGTAAGCCGCCCCCGCGGCAGGTCGCCTTTATGCAGCTCTACGATCGGGGGCTGGCTCAAGCTTGGCGCATCCTCAAGCGGCCGCTTGTAACGAACGATTGGTGCCCAGGAGAAGACTCGAACTTCCACGCCCTCTCGGGCACTAGAACCTGAATCTAGCGCGTCTACCAGTTCCGCCACCTGGGCTTAAGGTCCCTGGAGGTACGATCGGCTATCCGCAAAGTCAATTGTCGCCACATCTGCCTTCAGGCCTTTGCAGCCCTAGTGTATTGCTGCGGCGGTCCGGGGGCTATTGCGTACTCCGAGAGGCTTAAGTGGCGGTTACTCTCAACCACAGCGCATTGATCACCATCTACGGAGGCTCGGGCTTTATCGGGCGCCATCTCGTGCAAGCCATTGCCAAGACTGGCGCGCGCATGCGAGTTGCGGTCAGACGCCCGGAGCTCGCCGGCCACCTCCAACCCCTTGGCGGCGTCGGCCAGATCAACCTCGTACAGGCCAATGTGCGCTATCCCGATTCACTACTTGCGGCCGCAGACGGCGCCGATGCCGTGGTCAATCTCGTCGGCATTCTCTTTCCCACCGGCAAGCAGACCTTCAAAGCTGTGCAGGATGAGGGTGCGCGCCACGTCGCAGAGTCTGCGCGCAAGGCCGGGGCGCGCGCATTCGTGCATGTCTCGGCCATCGGCGCCGATGTCAACTCGCCTTCCGTTTACGCGCGGAGCAAGGCCGCGGGAGAGCAGACGGTGCGGGACGCGTTTCCTGACGCCGTCATTCTCAGGCCTTCAGTCGTGTTCGGACCTGAGGATGACTTTTTCAACCGCTTCGCCGCTCTTGTGCGGATCGCCCCCGTGCTCCCTCTAATCGGGGGCGGCAAGACGCGGCTCCAGCCCGTGTTCGCCGGCAACGTGGCGAAAGCCGTCATCGCCGGGCTGACCGGCAAAGCCGCCGCGGGCGAGTCCTGCGAGCTTGGCGGCCCCGAGATCCTCACCCTGAAAGAGGTGATGCAGCGCGTGCTCACCTACACCATGCGCAGACGCCTGCTCGTGCCGGAGCCGTTCTGGCTCGCCAAGCTGCAAGCCGCGTTCCTGCAATTGCTTCCGAAGCCACCGCTCACCATCGACCAAGTGCGTTTGCTTGAGACTGACAACGTGGTTAGCGAGGCGGCACAAAAGGCGGGCGCTACGCTGGAGGGCCTCGGCATCGAGCCGGTCGCGATCGCAAGCGTGGTGCCGGAATATCTCGAGCAATATCGCCCGCGCGGCCAGTTCTCCCTGTTTAAGGCCAAGCCTTGAGCCTCGCCCTCAGCCGTAGAGCATGACGAGCAGGAAGCCGCCCAGCGCCATGCGGTAGAGCACGAAGGGCAGGAAGCTGATGCGGCGGAGCAGGTTCATCAAAAAGGCGATGGCCAGGATGCCGGCAACGAAGGTCAGCGCCGCGCACAGCAGCACGTCCATGGTGAGCTTCTGGCCGCCTGCCATCGCATCGCCGACGGTGAACACGATGGCCCCTGCCGTGGCCGGGATGCCGAGCAGGAAGGAGAAGCGCGCCGAGTCTGGCCGGGTGAAACCGAGGAACCGGGCAGCAGTCATTGTCACGCCGGACCGGCTCGTGCCAGGGATCAGCGCCAGGGCCTGAGCCACGCCAATAACCAGCGCGCTCCCCAGCGTCACATCGGCAATGGTCCGCTCCCGCTTGCCCACCATGTCGGCGATCATCATCAAGATGCCGTAGAGGATCGTGTTCCAAGCCACGATGGCGACGTTTCGATCGAGATCGGTGTAGCCGAATTTCTTGAGCACGAATCCGAACACAACGACGGGAATGGTGGCGAGCACGATGTAGAGCGCGAGCCTGCCGTCGTCGGTGAGCTTGCCCCTGAGCAAGGCAAGTCCGCCGAGAATGAGGTGCCACACGTCGCGCCAGAAGTAGATGAGGATGGCAAGCAGCGTGCCGAAATGCGTCATCACATCGACGAGGATGCCCTGATCCGGCCAGTGCATCAGCTGGGGGATGAGAATGAGGTGCCCCGACGAGGAAATGGGCAGGAATTCGGTGATGCCCTGCACCACGGCAAGGACGACAATCTGCTCTATAGTCATGGCCCCTCGCGGCCCCGCTTGTTCGACTCGCGCGCAGGTTCTATACCGGGCGCTTAACGCGCGCGATTCATTTCAATCTGAACACTTAGCCACCGACGGTTCGATGGCGACTCTGCTGCACTATCCCCTCTGCGCGTTCTCCCGTTCGATCCGGCTCGCGCTCGCCGAGTGCGCGCTTGAGGCCGAGCTCGCCGAGGAGAAGCCTTGGGAGTGGCGGGCTGAATTCCTTAAGCTGAACCCTGCCGGCACGCTGCCCGTGCTCCTCACCGACGCGCACGGCACGATCGCCGGCGCCTACGCGATCTCGGAATATCTCGGCGACACAGCGGACGAGCGGAGCGGCGTTTCGTTCCAGCCCTTCCCCGGCGACGCCGCCGCGCGGGCCGAGGCGCGCAGGCTCACCGACTGGTTCCACCGCAAATTCTTCGACGAGGTCACGTCTTATCTCGTCGAGGAGAAGGTGTACCGGCGCTTCGGGCCGCAAAGCGCCTCGCCCGACATGGAGGCGATGCGCGCAGGGCGCAACAATCTGCGCTATCATCTCACCTATATCGGCCATCTCGCCGAGACGCGGAGCTGGCTTGCCGGCGATGGGCTGAGCTTTGCCGATCTAGCCGCCGCCGCCCATCTCTCCACCCTCGATTTTCTCGGCGAGGTTTCCTGGGAGGAGTATGAACCGGCCAAGAACTGGTACGCACTGTTGAAATCGAGGCCCTCGTTCAGGCCGCTGCTGCAAGATCGCGTCGCTGGCTTCACCCCTGCTGGGAGCTACGCTGACCTCGATTTCTGAGCGAAGCGTCCCGACATAGAGGCGTATGGGAGTAGCGCTGAAAGCGAGAATCGTTGAGGAAGCCAAGTCGCTTGGCTTCGACGCGGTGCGCTTTACCTCTGCCGATGCAGTTTCCGGCGCAGGCGAAGCCCTCGATGCATTTATCGACGAGCACCGCCAAGGCGACATGGGATGGCTCGCGACGACGGCGGAGCGCCGCAAAAGCCCTCGCGCGTTGTGGCCTGAGGCGCGGAGCGTCATCCTGCTCGGCCTGAACTATGGCCGTCAGAGCGATCCTCTCAAAGTCCTCAAGGAGAAGTCGCGCGGCGCCATTTCGATCTATGCCCAAGGCGCTGACTATCACGACGTCCTCAAGGCGAAGCTCAAGCCGCTCGCCGTGCGCGTGCAGAAACTCACCGGCGGCGAAGTGAAGATCTTCGTCGACACCGCGCCAGTGATGGAGAAGCCGCTTGCCGCTCGCGCAGGTCTCGGGTGGCAGGGCAAGCACACCAATCTCGTGTCCCGCGAGTTCGGATCGTGGCTTTTCATCGGCTCGATCTTCACGAGCGTCGAGATCGAAGCAGACGCGGCCGAGGAGAATCACTGCGGGGCTTGCCGCCGTTGCCTCGACATTTGCCCGACGGGAGCCTTCACCGCGCCGTATCAGATAGACGCGCGCGCCTGCATCTCCTATCTCACCATCGAGCATAAGGAACACATCGCACCGCGCTTCCGCGAGGCCATGGGCAACCGCATCTTCGGCTGTGACGACTGTCTCGCCGTATGCCCGTGGAACAAGTTCGCCCACGCCGCGCATGAATCTAAGCTCAGCGTCAGGGGCGAGAGCGACAATCCGCCGCTCGCGGAGCTTCTTCTCCTCGATGATGCTGCGTTCAGGGCGCGCTTTCGCGGCACGCCGATCAAGCGCACCGGCCGCAACCGCTTCCTGCGCAATGTTCTGATCGCTGCCGGCAATGCGGGCGACACCGCGCTCGCGGCTCTGGTCGAGGCGCGGCTGAGCGACGACTCTCCGCTCGTGCGCGCCATGGCGGTGTGGGCGCTATCGCGGCTAGCACCTTCCCGCTTCTCAGCGCTTCACACAACGCACGCCAACGATCCAGACTCTGCCGTCAGAGCCGAGTGGATCAGGGAGGCGGCGTGAGCCGGCTGTTCTTCTTCGGCCTCGGCTACTCGGCGCAGGCACTCGCTGGCCGTCTCGCGGCCAAAGGATGGCAGGTCGCAGGGACCTCGCGCGACGAAGCCAATATCGCGCGGCTCATCACTCAAGGACACCAAGTCGCGCGCTTTGCCGGGGAGCCCGGTAATCGCGATGTTGCCAAGCTGCTTCTAGGCACCACGCATCTCGTTCACTCGATCCCGCCGGGACCGGACGGCGACGCCGTGCTTGCGCATTACCGCAATGAGATCGCTAGACTCAGTTCGCTCGAATGGGCCGGCTATCTTTCGACGGTCGGCGTTTATGGCGACCAGAAGGGACTGTGGGTCGACGAGGGCACGGCACCAAAACCTAACAGCGAGCGCACAGCGGCCCGGGTGGATGCCGAGCAGGCATGGCTTAGATTTGGCGAGGAGACGGGGGTCCCTGTGCAGGTCTTCCGCCTCGCAGGCATCTACGGCCCAGGACGGAGTGTGTTCGACAAGCTCAGCGCCGGCACGGCACGGCGCATCAAGAAGGATGGCCAGGTGTTCAGCCGTATCCATGTCGAGGACATCGCAAACGTGCTCGAAGCCTCGATCGCGCATCCCAATGGCGGGGCCATCTACAATGTCGCCGATGACGAGCCGGCAGCGCCAGACGAGGTGGTGGCCCACGCCGCGAAGCTGATCGGCATCCCGCCGCCGCCTGAGATTGCCTTCGAGGAAGCAGACCTCTCCCCCATGGCGCGGAGCTTCTATGAAGGGAGCCGGCGCATCTTGAACGCGCGCATCAAGTCGGAGCTTGGCGTCAAACTTCGCTATCCAACCTACCGCGAAGGCCTCGCCTCACTGCTCCCAACTGTCGTCAGGCGCGCTTGAACCGCGATAGCATTCGGGATCGTGCGTTCCTTCACTCCTGCAATTTGGTTTGCCACCGCCGCTTTGGCCGGCATAACGGCCTGCGCAGTCCAAGCGGCGGAACGCGAGGGGAATGCGCACACGCCTTGCGTCGATGACGCCATGATCGTGTTCGATGCCTCAGGCTCGATGTCTCCGGCGACGGCTGGGGCTACGGCAGCGAGACCGCTGGCACGCTGAGCCGTCTCAACAAAGTGCGGGCTACGCTAGAGGAGGTGTTGCCGAGCATCACCCGAATGCGCCGCGTGGGGCTCATCACCTTGTCCTCATTGTTGTCGTGGCCGACGGCGAAGAGACCTATGGAGGTTCGCCATGCGAGCTTGGCAAGCGTTCACGTCATCTCTTTGCGTGTGCGGGGACTGACTAGGATGGGAGAACAAAGCGTTCTCGATGCCAAATGTCTCGCCGAACAGAATGGCGGACTCTATCTCACCGCCGAGACGCAAGATGAGCTCAAGGACGTCGTCGAGAAAACGCTCGGCTGCGTGATAGTGACGGAGTCCGCGAAGCCCTAGACGCTCGAGGCTTGGTCGATCAGCGCGGCGACGGTGGCTTCGAGGCGGCGCACATCTTGCGGCCGCGATTGGCGGTGATCGCCGTCCTTGATCAGCGTGAGCTCGAGGTCGGAACAGCAGAGAAGATCGACCAGGTCGAGCGCGTGGCCCCATGGCACGTCCGGATCGCACATGCCTTGCAGGATGCGTACCGGGCGGTCGAGGTGAAGCAATCCCTCGCCGATGAGATGTGAGCGCCCTTCCTCGATCAGATGTTTGGAGATGGGATAGCGTTCGCCGTAGGCCGAAGGCTCGTAATAGACGCCGTCGCGCTCGAGGATCTCCTTCACCTCGGGCGTCATGCGATGCCACATTAGCCGTTCGGTCATGTCCCACGCAGGGGCGATAAGCACGAGCCCGGCAAGCCGCTCAAGAGTGCTGGCTTGCGCAAGTTGCCGGGCAAGCAACAACGCGATCCACCCGCCCATCGACGAACCCACCACTATGGTGCGCCGGTCTTCGAGCAACTGAAACACGGTAGCGGTCTCCTCCAGCCAGTCGCCGATCGACGCCCCAAGTAGGTTCCCATCAGAGCGGCCGTGTCCCGAATAGTCGAAGCGGAGCATCGAAATGCCATGCGCGTGTGCCCAGTCGGCGAGAGCGAGCGCCTTCAAGCCCTCCATGTCGGCGAGAAATCCCGGAACCCAAAGCAGCGCAGGCCGGTCCGAGCCACCCGCGTCGGTAAAGCGAAAGGCGATGCGGCGCCTTCGACTCTCGCCCACCTCCAGGAATTGCGGTTCTTGGTGCTGCATCCGGCCAGCCTTAAGGGGTGATCCGCCCGCAAAAATGCCGTATAGGCGAATAAGGTCTCAGGGGGGCCAGAGGTTTACCCGAATTCAAGATACGCGAAAGGGGACGCGACGATGTTGCAGCCGCAAGAAACCGTGAAATCTGGAATCTCCGTGGCGATATTGGATCTCGAAAGATTCCGCTCTGCGAGCCTCAAAACGCACCCTTTCGATTACGTGATCGTTTACAATTTCATTCGGCTCGAATGGGAGAACAGGCTGATTGACGCTTATCCTCATATCGATAAGGGCGGCAGCTTTCCGCTGTCGACGGTAAAATTCGGCGTCGACTTTTCCAAGCTTATCGACGCTATGAACGGCGCAGAGTTCCGGGAGGCCGTGGAGGAGAAGTTCTCGCTCAGCTTGGACGGCCGCCCCACCATGTTCACCGTGAGAGGCCGCTGCCGGCGCGGAGATGGAAAGATACACACGGACACTGAGAGTAAAATCCTTACCGTGCTGCTCTACATGAACCCGAGATGGACCGATCAAGGCGGGCGTTTGCGGTTGCTCAATAGCGCGACGGACATCAACGACGTGGCCGAAGAGGTTCCGCCCGCGGTCGGCACGCTCTTGATCTTCAGGCGGTGCGATCATTCCTTCCACGGGCACTTGCCCTTTGAGGGCGAGCGCAAGGTCATTCAGATGAACTGGGTAACAGAGCAGAGGTTTGTGGATCGGGAAGCCAAGCGCCACAGATGGTCGGCCTTGATGAAAGGACTACGCTTTTCTTGATCCCTCACGCCGGGCGATGCCGGATCTCACCTGTTGGGCCCTGACCGAGGGCTTCGCCGGCATGGAAAGCCAATGCGTCGGACTCGCGGAGGCGCTGAGCCTCCGCTGCGCGCTGAAACGGGTGCGCCGTCCTCGCATGCCGTTGAAATATTTGCCGCCCAGCCTGTGGCCAAACCCGCTGTCTCGCGCCGTGGAGGAGGAAGTCCTTGCTCCTCCTTGGCCAGACGTCTTGATCTCGAGCGGCCGCGGCAGTGTTGCTGCGGCCCTCGCTGTGCGCCGCGCCAGTGCCGGAAAAACTTTCAGCGTGCACATTCAGACTCCCTACGTACATTCATCGCGTTTCGATCTGGTCGTCATACCGCAGCATGATTCACTGCGCGGCGATAACGTCTTGGTCACGCGGACGGCCCTGCACGGTGTGACCAAAGAACGGCTCGCCGAAGCGACTCGGCATTTCAATGCCCGCTTGTCACACTTGCCCCGCCCCTTGATTGCCGTCCTCGTCGGCGGGTCGAACAAGCATCAAAACTGCTCCCCGGAAACCATGCATCGCATGTCCGACCAGCTTATTGCCGCGGCGCAAGAGTGCGGCGGCGCACTTGCCGTCACCACGTCGCGCCGCACCGGAGAGGAGAACGAGAGGATCTTGCGCGAGCGCCTTGAGGCCATACCCTTGTTTTTTTGGGATGGGAGGGATGAAAATCCCTATCTTGGTCTTCTCGCGCTTGCCGATGCCATCGTGGTGACGAGTGATTCCGTGTCGATGGTCTCCGAGGCTTGCGCCACCGGCAAACCTGTGCACGTTTTGGATCTCGGAGAGGGGCACAGGAAGATGCGCAAGTTTCACAAGATGCTGATGGATGACGGCGTTACGCGGCCGTTCGCCGGCAGGATCGAACGCTGGTCCTACGATCCGCCCAACGAAACGGAGAAAATTGCCGCTATCGTTCGCGAACGCCTTTACCGAGCTCGCGCCATTGATGGCTAAAAACTCTCATTCATGGCTGAGGTGACCATATTGCAGGTCGTGCCGCGCCTCGATGCTGGCGGCAGCGAGCAGGCGACGGTCGAGATCGCCGATGCGCTCACCCGCGCCGGTGCCTCGGCCCTCGTCGCCAGCGAAGGTGGCCGCATGGCGACTGCCGTCACGCAAACCGGCGGCGAGGTCATCGCGCTTCCCGTGGCGAGCAAAAATCCCCTCACCATTCTCGCCAACGCGCGTCGCCTCAGGCGCCTGATCGAAGATCGTAAGGTCGACCTCGTGCATGCGCGGAGCCGGGCGCCGGCGTGGAGCGCATTCCTCGCCGCGCGGGCGACGGGACGGCCGTTCGTCACCACCTATCACGGCGCCTATGGCAGCGTCGGCCCTCTGAAGGCCGCCTATAACAGCGTCATGGGCCGCGGCGACAGGATCATCGCCAACTCACGCTATACCGCCGCCCTGGTTGCCGAGCGTCACCACGTCGCGCGTGACCGCAT
>Ga0182039_10001734_pt1 | contig 11721 bp, 10 predicted proteins | sample sta12Can44000111_FD_125975 | JGI IMG/M metagenome (GOLD analysis project Ga0182039, IMG submission 125975) | Lab enrichment of tropical soil microbial communities from Luquillo Experimental Forest, Puerto Rico - statanox.12C.anox.44.000.111 | ecosystem: Environmental > Terrestrial > Soil >...
ATCGCCTATCTGCGATCCGAGCAGGAGCCTGACGGCAGCTGGTTCGGCCGTTGGGGCACCAACTACATTTATGGGACCTGGTCGGTGCTGGCAGCCTTCAACGCCGCCGGCATCGCGCCCCGCTCCCCCGAGGTGCGGCGCGCGGTCGCTTGGCTCCTCGCACGACAGCATAGTGACGGCGGCTGGGGAGAAGGCGGTGAATCATACTGTCCTGGAGCGCCGCACGGTGATGCGCCTTATAGCGCTCCTTCCCAGACCGCCTGGGCCTTGCTAGGGCTGATGGCGGCTGCCGAGGTGGGCCATCCGGCGGTGGCGCACGGCGTCGCCTACCTGATTGATAGCGAGGACCGCGACGGCAACTGGGACGAGCCGTGGTATACCGCGGTCGGCTTCCCGCGCGTCTTCTACTTGCGGTATCACGGATATCGCGCCTGTTTTCCCCTCTGGGCTCTCGCCCGCTATCGCCGGCTCACGGTAGGAAATTCTGAACAGGTTTCATTCGGCATCTGACCGGCGGCTGGATCCCGATGAGGGGCGAGGGGCCGGTCGCGGTGGCGCCAGAATTTCGCGGCCGCCTCGCTTTACCTGCTAACTGACGGGGAGGGCCTGACCTTGCCGAATCTGGTAGGGACAGACCCGCGGCCTGCCAGAGCATTGTGCATCTCGGGCCTTGCAGTCGAGGCCAAGATCGCGCGCGCCGCCGGATTATCAGTGGTCGTCGGGGCGGGTAATCGCGAACGCACGGAGGCTCTTATCGAGGCCGCGGCTACCGGGATGGACTGCCTCGTCAGCTTCGGCATTGCCGGTGGACTGGCGCCGAGGCTTCCGGCCGGCACCGTGATCGTTTCCGGCAACGTCGTGTCAGAGCGGCAGCGTTGGACCGTCGATGATAAGTATCACACCAGGCTGAATGAGTTCGCTAGTGGTATCGGCGCGGTTGAAGGACCCGTGTTCGCCGCCTCTGCGGTCCTCGCGACGCGATCGGAAAAGCAGCGCGCCTGGGCGGCCACCGGCGCCCTTGCCGTCGACCTCGAGAGCGAGATTGTCGCCCGTGTCGCGGCGGCACTCGGTATCCCGTTCCTCGTTCTGCGCACGGTTGCCGACACGGCACGACGCGATCTCCCGCCGGCATCGTTGATCCCGCTCGCCGCGGACGGCACCCTCAACCACTCGCGTATCTTCGCCGCTGTATTGCGGCGACCATTTCAGCTCGCTGGGCTGATCGGCTTGGCGCACGAGACCAGGAGGGCGCTGTCGGCGCTAGTCGGCCCCGCTCGGGCTCTGAGCGTGTTTGTCGGCGCCGCCTAGACGGGCCATCGCTTCCTCAACGTGGCGTGAGAAGACGTATTGCGCCGCCCGCTGCCGACCGAGCGGGATCTCCGGGGCCATCTTCCCCTCGGTGCGAACGCCACGAACGGCGACCGCCGCGGCCTTTAACGGGTGGTGGACGGCATCCATCACAGCCGACGCCTCGTAGCCGCTGTGCACCATGCAGTCGGCGCATTTCTCGTAATTACCGGTTCCGTACGCGTCCCAGTCGGTCTCCTCCATCAACTGCTTGAAGGTCTTCGCGTAGCCCTCTCCCAGGAGGTAGCACGGGCGTTGCCAGCCGAAATAGTTGCGCGTCGGGTTTCCCCAAGGCGTGCAGTGATACGACTGGTTACCGGCGAGAAAGTCGAGAAACAGACTTGACTGATTGAACGACCAGCGACGGCTCCGGTCGAGCTTGAAGATTCCCCGGAAAAGCTCCTTGGTGCGGCGCCGGTTGAGGAAATGGTCCTGGTCCGGCGCGCGCTCGTAGGCGTAGCCCGGCGACACTGTGATGCCGTCGACGCCAATTTCGGTGATCTCATCGAAAAAGCGCGCGACCCGCACCGGTTCGGCTTCGTCGAACAGCGTGGTGTTGATATTAACCCGGAAACCGCGTTGCTTCGCCAGCTTGATCGCGGCGACCGCACGATCGTAGACGCCACTCTGGCAGACCGAGCGGTCGTGATCGTCGCGATCGCCGTCGAGGTGGATCGTCCAGGCAAAATAGGGGCTCGGCGCGAATAGCTCGATCTTCTTCTCGAGCAACAGCGCATTGGTACAGAGATAGACGAACTTTTTCTTGGCGATCACGCGCCGAACGATCTCGTCGATCTCACGATGCAGCAACGGCTCGCCGCCAGCGACAACGACCACCGGCGCGCCGCACTCATCGGCGGCCGCGCCGCAATCGTCGACGCTCAGGCGCTGATTGAGGATGGCATCGGGGTAATCGATTTTGCCGCACCCGGCGCAGGCGAGATTGCAACGGAACAGCGGCTCGAGCATCAAGACGAGCGGATAGCGGCGGACGCCTTTGAGGTGCTGAGCGACCACATAGGCGCCGACCCGGATCGTTTGGCGCAATGGAATAGCCACGGGAAAGCCTCAGCTGATTTCTGTTAAAATCCGGCCTCAGCCCGGACGGTCGGCGAGCTGCGGGGGCATCCGGAAGCGGACGTTTTCGGTGACGCCCGGCAGTTCCGAAAGTTCCACCGCCGTCAACTCGCGCAACCGCGCAATGACCTCCTCCACGAGTTCTGCGGGGGCGGAGGCACCGGCGGTGATGCCGATCGCTGAAGCGGCTTCGATCCAGCCCGGGTCCAGGGCGCGCGCATCCTCGATCAAATAGCTCGGGACGCCGCTTTCGCCGGCGATCTCGCGCAGACGGTTCGAATTCGAACTGTTCGGCGCGCCGACAACCAGTACAACATCGACAATCTTGGCGAGTTCGCGTGCCGCTCGTTGACGATTTTGCGTTGCGTAACAAATGTCTTTTGTATCGGGACCGACGATCGACGGGAAGCGGACCTTCAGCGCTTCGATGACGGCCCGCGTATCATCGACGCTGAGGGTCGTCTGAGTAATGAAGGCTAGTTTGTCGGGATCGGTAACCTTGAGGCGCGCCACCTCTTCGGGGGCGGAGATCAAATGCACGCGGCCGGTGATCCGGCCCATCGTGCCGACGATTTCCGGATGCCCGGCATGCCCGATCAAGATGATCTCACGGCCCTGGTTCGCGTAGCGCTGGCCCTCGATGTGGACCTTAGAGACCAGCGGACAGGTGGCATCGATGACTGGGAGCCCCCTCTTCGCCGCACGCTTCTCAATCACTTTGGCGACCCCGTGGGCGCTGAAGATCGTGACGCTGCCTTCCGGTATCTCGTCAATCTCGTCGACAAAATGTGCCCCCTTGGCGCGCAGCCGCTCGACCACGTGACGATTGTGAACGATCTCGTGACGGACGAAGATCGGCGGGCCGTATTTTTCGAGAGCGCGCTCGACGATCTCGATCGCTCGTTCGACACCAGCGCAAAAGCCTCGTGGCTGGGCTAGCACCACTCGCATCAGACCGCCTCGTTGCTGCACCAAAACGAACCGGAGCCGTCACCCGGCAGCATCCGCATCAACTATATGAACGCACCTCATCCCTGACACAATCCCTCGCGCAATGCACACAGCATCGTGACTGGGATGAGCGCGCAGGTAGCAAGACTAAAAGACAACTGCGAGTTGAGCCAAAGATTACCATCTGCGCAATCTGCAGCGAATCAGCAGCAAATTCGCTGATTGGTTGTACCCTGGTTCAGGGAAAGCTGCTGCCATGGTTTGCCGCGTCCTCGATAGGATACATGTGAATGAGACAATTTTTGGTGAATATCATCGCAATAAAATCGGGTGCCTGAGCATGCCATGGGCCTGAATCTCGCTCTCCTCGTCGTGCTGCTCCCGACCTGGGTATTTTTGATCGGGTCGGTGGCAGCGGTTCGACGGTTTACCCGGCACGCCCGCTCCCGTCCGCTGCCCCACGAGCGCGCGAGGGGACGAGGGGGGCCGGATCATCCCGCGGCGGTATCGGTGCTGAGGCCGCTGCATGGAGACGAGCCGGGCCTATATGAGAACCTCCGCTCGTTCGCCGAGCAGGATTACTCCGCCGTGCAGATCGTGCTTGGCGTCAATGATGCCGAGGACGGCGCCTTGTTGGCCGCCCGCGCCCTGATCCACGACCTGCCGGGCCGCGACATCGCGCTCGTCGTCAATCCGCGCGCCAAAGGCTCCAACCGCAAGGTCGCCAATTTGGAGAACATGCTCGAAGCGGCGCGCCACAACATAATCGTGCTTGCCGACAGCGATATGCACGTCGGGCGGCATCATCTCGCGGCAGTCACCGCCCCGTTGGGTGACCCGAAGACCGGGGTCGTCACCTGCCTTTACAAGGGTGTGCCGGACGCGGGCCTCTGGGCGAAACTCGGCGCGATGCACATCAATTTCTGGTTTCTACCGGGCGCGCTGGTGGGCGCAGCCTTGGGTGTCGGCGGCGGCTGTTTCGGCGCGACGATCGCGCTCCGCCGCGAGACCCTCGATGGCATCGGCGGATTCGAGCGCCTTCGGGACGAGCTCGCCGACGACCACAGAATCGGGGAACAGGTCCGCGCTTTGGGACTCACCGTCGTGCTTTCTTCTTACATCGTCGAGGCGCGCGTCACGGAGCCGACTTTTATCGCGCTGTGGCGGCACGAGCTGCGTTGGGCACGGACGGAGCGGACGGTCGCACCTGCCGGTTTCGCCGGGTCGATCCTGTCACATGCCGTCGCGATTGCAGTCCTCGGCGCCGCGGCGACCGGATTTGGCTTGACCTCCCTGATCTTTCTTGTGATTTCCTGCGTTCTCAGAGGGGCCACGGCGCGGGTGATCGCAGATATGCTGGGTCTTCCGCCAGCCAAGCCGTGGCTGCTCGCAGTGCGGGATGCGTTATCCTTTGCTGTGTTCATCGCCAGTTTCTTCGGGCGAACTGTCTCCTGGCGGGACGAATTTTTTCGCGTCGAAGCGCACGGGCACATGACAGCCGACGGAGACAAGGCCCGATGATGAAGACCCTGTTCCTCCACCCGCCCTCTTTCGATGGCTTCGACGGCGGCGCGGGCTCGCGTTACCAAGCCAAACGTGAGATCCGCTCGTTCTGGTATCCGACCTGGCTGGCGCAACCGGCCGCGCTCGTTCCCGGCAGCAAGCTGGTCGACGCCCCGCCGGCGCGGCTCAAGCTCGACGACGTGTTGCCGCTCGCGAGCGATTACGAACTCGCGGTGCTGCATACTTCAACCCCGTCATTCGCCTCGGATGTCAGGGTCGCCGAAGCGCTCAAAGACGCCAACCCGAGGCTCAAGATCGGGATGGTCGGCGCCAAGGTCGCGGTCGAACCCGAGGACAGCCTCAAGGCCTCGACGGCTCTCGATTTCATCGCGCGCGAGGAGTTCGATTTCACGATCTTCGAGGTCGCCGAAGGACGGCCGTGGGATGCGATCGACGGTCTGAGCTTTCGTGATTCGAGCGGCGCGGTCGTGCACAACTGCGATCGGGCAGTACTGGAGGAAATGGACCGCCTGCCTTTTGTCACGGAGGTCTACAAGCGCGATTTGCGGGTCGAGGATTATTTCATCGGGTACCTGAAGCACCCTTATGTCTCGCTCTACACCGGGCGCGGCTGCCGGTCTAAATGCACGTTCTGCCTGTGGCCGCAGACCGTCGGTGGGCATCGCTACCGGGTGCGCAGCGTCGGCCACGTCATCGACGAAATTCGCCTCGCGAAGAGCTATTTTCCGCAGGTCAAGGAGTTTTTCTTCGACGACGACACCTTCACCGATGACCGGCCGCGCGCCGAGGCGATCGCCCGCGAGCTTGGCAAGCTCGGCGTGACCTGGTCGTGCAACGCCAAGGCCAATGTGCCGCGCGCAACGTTGGAGGTGCTGCGCGACAACGGGCTGAGGCTGCTTCTCGTCGGCTATGAAACCGGCAATCAGCAGATTCTCAACAACATCAAGAAGGGCATGCGGATCGACATCGCGCGACGCTTTACCAAGGATTGCCACGAGCTCGGGATCACGATCCACGGCACCTTCATCCTCGGCCTTCCAGGTGAGACCAAGGAGACGATCGAAGAAACCATCCGCTTTGCCGCGGAAATCAACCCGCACACTATCCAGGTCTCGCTCGCCGCGCCGTATCCGGGCACCTATCTGCACCGCCAAGCGGTCGAAAACGGCTGGCTCGACCTCGGCCACGCCGAACTCATCGACGAGCGGGGCGTGCAGATCGCACCCTTGCACTATCCGCACTTGTCGCACACCGAGATCTTCGAGTCGCTCGAGACCTTCTACAGGCGCTTCTATTTCCGGCGACGCAAGATCGCCTCCTTGCTCGCCGAGATGATCAAGAGCCCGGAAATGATGCGCCGCCGCGTACGCGAGGGCGTCGAATTCTTCCAATTCCTGCGCAGCCGAGAGCTGGCGAGCTAGCCTTCGGGATCGCGGGCGTCCCGCCTGCCATGCGGGCCAGAGGCCCGCGGTCCGAGGACGAAGGCGCTGCAGCCGTGCCGTGAAGCGGCTGATCGTTTGCGCCGATGATTTCGGCCTCGACCCGGCCGTCAACGAGGCCGTTGAGGAGGCGCACAGGCACGGGATTTTATCGAGTGCGAGCCTGATGGTCGCGGGTCCGGCGGCGGCGGATGCGGTGACGCGCGCGCGGCGCCTTCCGGCGTTGCGTGTCGGACTGCATCTAGTCCTCGTCGATGGGCGGCCGGTTCTGCCAAGGTCCGAAATCCCGCAACTCGTCCGCGCTGATGGCGAATTCGACCGGAACATGGCCCGCGCTGGTGTCCGGTTTTTCTTTGTGCCGGGAATTCGACGTCAGCTCACGATGGAGATCCAGGCGCAATTCGAGGCGTTTCGTGCAACCGGTCTGCGGCTCGATCACGTGAATGCGCACAAGCACATGCACGTTCATCCGGCAGTTGCGCAGCTCGTCGTCGAGATCGGGCCGAACTATGGCATGAAGGCGGTACGCTTACCCTTCGAACCGGCGCATGCGTTGCGCGCGGCTTTCCCCGAAGACCACTATCGAACGCCGCTCTACCGGCCCTGGATCGAGGCGCTGAGGCACCGACTGCGGCACGCCGGCCTATGCGTCAATGATCATTTGTTCGGCCTGGCCTGGAGCGGCAATATGGTCGAAGAGCGCCTATTGCGGCTCATGCCGCAGCTGCCCGACGGGGTCAGCGAAATCTATCTGCACCCGGCAACTGAGCACACTCCAGCGCTCGCCGCGGCGATGCGTGGGTACTGTCACCGCGAAGAGCTGGCGGCTTTGGTCAGTCCCGCCCTGAAAGCACTAATTGCCGAACTCGACATTCGGCTCGTCAGCTACGGCGATTTGGAGAGGGCGTCTGCCGAGACGTAATCGCCGCGATCACTGACGCCATATTGGTGCTCTCGATGAGATAATAGTGCGGGCATGTAAACAAATTGCCGCGAAATCTTCGATCCGAGGACATAAAGCGGTCACGGTTCGCAGTGAGTCTGCGTAGAATCTGACAGGTAAGGAGGGAATCATGGACGGGCGCTTTGCGTGCTGCCGCTATGAGCCGAGCCTCGAAGATCTGCTCGCGGACGAGGTGATGATGCCTGTGTTGCGCAGTGCCGGTCTTGAGGCGCACGAGTTCCGCGAGATTATGGTGGAAACCGCGCGGCGCATCGAAGGGCGAGACCGCCGCAGGGATACCGATTAGTTAGGTCGGGAGCGGAGGCTCAGGCAGCGAGCTTGGTGAATTCGAGGCGGACCCGTAACCCCGGCCGGTTGTCTTCGAGTGCAACCGAGCCGGCGTGCCGCCGCACGATCGCGCGCACGAGGCTCAACCCAAGACCGTTTCCGGGCGTGGTGCGGCTCGGTTCGAGGCGGACAAAGCGGTCGAACACGCTCTCCCGATCCGCCTCGGGCACGCCGGGACCATGATCTGCCACCTCCAGGACGGCACGCTCGTTGCTCGCGAATACCAGGATCTCGATCTCGCCGCCGCCTGCATATTTGAGCGCGTTGTCGAGTAGATTGGCCACTGCCTGCGACAGCAGGTGCCGGTCGCCGCGGATCGTCACTCGAGGCTTGGTCACGACCGACAACACGAAGCCCCTTTCCTCCGCCACCGGCTCGTACAGCTCAGCCGCAGAGTGAGCAATCTCCGAGAGGTCCACCGGCTCCGTCTGATCGTTGCGCGCACCGGATTCCAGTTCGGCGATGCTGAGAAGCGCGTTGAATGTGGTAAGCAGACGATCGGCCTCGTCGATTGCGGCGCGAATGGCGTCGTTTTGGCTCGAACCGGACGGCGGCTCGGTCAGCGCCCGTTCCAGCCGAGTGCGCAATCGCGAAAGTGGCGTCTTGAGATCGTGGGCGACATCGTCGGTGACTTCGCGCATCGCGGTCATAAGTCGCTCGATCTGATCGAGCATCCGATTGAGGTTGACTGCGAGCTGGTCGAACTCGTCGCTGGTCCCGTCAAGCGGAACGCGGTCGGACAGGTTGCCGGCCATCACACGCTCGCTCGTCCGGTTCACCTGCTCGACCCGGCGCAACAGGTTGCGGCCCATCACGGTGCCGCCGACCACCCCAATGCTGAGCGCGATCAATCCGGCCCACACCAGCGTCGATCTGACCTGACTTCGAAATGCCGCCGCGTCGCTGATGTCACGACCGACCAGCAGACGATATCCGCCGGGGATGATGAACAGGCGGCCACGGGCCGGGTGGGTCTCGATGCGACCACCCACCGTTCTTTCGAGCGCAAAGGAAAGCCACGCGGAATGGGTGGGCGCATCGGCGGGCCAGGCGGCAATGTTGCCGGCAAGCGGCCGCCCGTCGGGATCGGTGACCAGGTAGATCATGGCATCGCCGCGATCGCCCGCGCCGCGCGCCGCCACGATTTGAACAAGACCGCTCAAGCCCCTTTGAGCATACTGTTCGGCTAGGCCGGTGATCTCCGCATCGAGCGTCGCTTCGGTTTGCCGCTCGATAAAATTCGCGCTCGTCCAGTAGATGAACAGCAACACCCCGAGCGTCGAAGCCGCGAAGACGAGAAAGTAAAGTGCGGCAAGCCGGAACGCATGGGTTCGGATCAGTCCCCGTGCGGTGCCGAACAAGACGCGCCCCGACCAGGGTCGAGCGGTGGTCAGGCGAAGCTTTCCGGCGGCTATCACCGCGCCCTTGTCGGGCTACTCCGGCGCGCGCAGACAATAACCCGCGCCGCGAACCGTGTGCAACAACGGACGCTCGAAGCTCTTGTCGATCTTCTGGCGCAGCCGGCTCATGTGAACGTCGATGACATTGGTCTGCGGGTCAAAGTGGTAATCCCAGACATGCTCGAGCAGCATCGTGCGCGTCACCACATGGCCCGCGTTGCGCATCAGATATTCCAATAGCTGGAACTCGCGCGGCAGCACGTCGATCGGCTTGCTGCCGCGCCTGACGGTGCGGGTCAACAGATCGAGCTCGAGATCGCCGACCCGCAGCTTGGTGGCCGTTGGCGGCCCGGCGCCCCGTCGCAGCAGCGCTTCGAGACGGGCCAGCAGCTCGCTGAAGGCGAAGGGTTTGACGAGATAATCATCACCGCCGGCCCGCAGACCCTTGACCCGGTCATCGACGCTGCCGAGCGCGCTCAGGATCAGTGCCGGGGTGCGGATCTCGGCCGCACGTAATGCACCCAAAACTGCCAACCCATCCATCACCGGCAACATGCGGTCGAGAATGATCGCGTCGTAGTCTCCGGAGCTTGCGAGATACAGCCCTTCGCGCCCGTCATGGGCGCCATCGACCGAATAACCGCTCTCGCTCAGACCCTTAGTCAGGTAAGTGGCGGTTTCGCGATCGTCTTCGACGACAAGGATCTTCATCTAGGGTGCGACCTACGGCGAGGCTGTCGATCAAGTGGTATTCGCCAGCGGGCCGAGCAAGCGAGGGTCGAGTGCTGGTGACGCATCTCTTCTTTCTGCCTTGACAGAGCGGAGGCAGCGACGATGTATAACGTACTAAATCAGTCCGAATTGGATCGAGATCGGGTTGCTCGACAGCGATGATCATCCTCAGCAAGCTTGCCGACTACGGCGTCATCGTCGCCACCCACCGCGCGGCCTTCCCAGATCGGCAGGTCACCGCCGTGACGATCGCGGCCGAGACCCGGTTGCCGCAGGCGACCGTCGCCAAGGTGTTGAAGGCGCTGGCGCATGCAAGACTAGTTACCGCAGCGCGCGGCGCCAGCGGAGGATACCGCCTTGCGCGCAGCGCGAGGGCGATCTCGGTCGCCGAGGTCGTGGCGGCGATCGATGGCGACATCGGGCTGACCCAATGCTCGGTCCATGTCGAGGAATGCGCCCGCACGAGTTACTGCCCGACCCGCCCGCATTGGGCAGCGATCAATCGGGCCGTGGGAGAGGCTCTGTCGGCGGTTTCGCTCGACGCGATGCTGACCCCAGCGGCATTCGCATTTCGCGTCACTTCCCCGCCCAATCCGCCACCATCTGACGAACCCAGATTTTCCGCATGACCGCATCGAACGAAACGCTGCAGACCGTCCGCTCGCTCTCGCTCGAGGGCTACAAATACGGCTTTGTGACCGACATCGAGGCCGAGACGGCGCCGCCAGGCCTCAATGAGGACACCGTTCGCTTCATCTCGGCCAAAAAGGAGGAGCCGGAATGGCTGCTCGAATGGCGGCTGACTGCCTTTCGTGCCTGGCGCGAGATGGCCCAGCCGAATTGGGCGAAGCTCAATCTCGCGCCGATCGATTATCAGGCGGCCACCTACTATTCCGCTCCGAAGCAGAAAAGCGGCCCGCAATCCCTCGACGAGGTCGATCCGGAGCTGTTGCGCACCTATGAAAAGCTCGGCATCCCGTTGCGCGAGCGCGAGGTGCTCGCCGGCGTTGCCGTCGATGCGGTCTTTGACAGCATCTCGGTGGCGACGACCTTCAAGGAGGAGCTATCGAAGCTCGGCATCATTTTCTGCTCGTTTGGTGAGGCGGTGCGCGAGCATCCCGAGCTGGTGCGCAAATATCTCGGCACTGTAGTGCCGCAGAACGACAACTTCTTCGCGGCCCTCAACTCGGCGGTGTTCAGCGACGGCTCCTTTGCGTACATCCCGCCCGGCGTGCGCTGCCCGATGGAGCTCAGCACCTATTTTCGCATCAATGCCGCCAAGACCGGGCAGTTCGAGCGCACCTTGCTGATCGCCGACAAGGGTGCTTATGTCAGCTATCTCGAAGGCTGCACCGCGCCAATGCGCGACGAGAACCAGCTGCACGCAGCGGTCGTCGAGCTGATCGCGCACGAGGACGCGCAGATCAAATATTCGACGGTGCAGAACTGGTATCCGGGCGACGCCGAGGGGCGCGGCGGCATCTACAATTTTGTAACCAAACGCGGGGCGTGCCGCGGGGCGCGCGCCAAGATCTCGTGGACGCAGGTCGAGACCGGCTCGGCGATCACGTGGAAATATCCGAGCTGCGTGCTCGAGGGCGACGACACGGTCGGCGAATTTTATTCGGTGGCGATCACCAACAACCGCCAGCAAGCCGATACCGGGACCAAAATGATCCATATCGGCAGGAATACCCGGTCGACGATCGTCTCAAAGGGCATCTCGGCTGGACGCGGGCAGAACACGTACCGCGGTCTTGTCCGAGTGCAGCCCAGGGCTCAAGGAGCGCGCAACCACACACAATGCGACTCGCTGCTGATCGGCGATCGCTGCGGCGCGCATACGGTTCCTTACATCGAAGTGAGGAATCCCTCCGCCCGCGTCGAGCACGAAGCGACGACATCGAAAATCAGCGATGACCAGCTGTTCTACTGTCGCCAGCGCGGCCTCGGCGCGGAA
>Ga0182039_10001736_pt1 | contig 11721 bp, 10 predicted proteins | sample sta12Can44000111_FD_125975 | JGI IMG/M metagenome (GOLD analysis project Ga0182039, IMG submission 125975) | Lab enrichment of tropical soil microbial communities from Luquillo Experimental Forest, Puerto Rico - statanox.12C.anox.44.000.111 | ecosystem: Environmental > Terrestrial > Soil >...
AGATCGAACCCCTACCAAGCTCCCTCCTCCCTTGATGGTTCCTTTCGTCCCCCTTCGGGGCGACAGGATGCTAAACAGAAATTCCGGCAGTCAGCCGCGGGGTCAGCCGCTTACTTATGACACAATTGTTATATGGAGAGCCAAAGAGTTGGCAAAGAAGGGACAGGTCAAATAAGTCGCTGTCCATGGCGGTAAAGGTCCGGCGGTAAAGGTCCGGCGGTGATTTAGATCCATGGATTTCCCGAGGATTGGTTTGAGTATCACTGGCGCAGCGCTTTAGCGTCGTAGCTTCGGATTTGCGCGGGGTCGGCGGTTCGAGCGCGACCTCGCGCGGTTACGACGCCGCTAACCTCGCGGAAGATATTCGCCAGCTCGTCTCGGAGCTCAAGCTAGCTAGAACGCGTATATGTAGTCGGCCACGACATCGGCGACCTGGTTACCTACGCTTTTGTTAGGCATTACCCGGAATTGTTACGCGGAGCGACGATCTTGGACGTACCAAACGAGAAATTTAACGGAGAGCAGTCATTTCCCAGATGCCTGTGGGTTGATTTTCAGAAAAAGAGCTATGCTTTACTATGCAGCGCGGTGGCCAGAGACAAAAGCACGAAACCGATCAAAAGCAGCCAGGACCGCACACCTTGAAAGAATTCCCAACGGTTTCTTGTCTTTTTCCATTTCTCCGGCGGGTTGTCGGCGTTCCACCGGCCGGTAGCGAGATTTATCGGCACATTGAAGATGATTGTGGATACCAGGGGAGCGACAAAGAAACCCGCCGATGCCCAACCAACGATACGCGCCGTGCCTTCAACCGAGTTTAGGCTGATGGCGTAGGAAATGGGTAAAATTACGCACAGCGTCATCAACACTGGCATGACCCGCCCGAATGTCCTGAGCAGTCCCTGCTCGACCCGAATATGGTGCTCTGGCGGCAGTTGGCGAATCACCGGATGCACGAAGGCATAAGAGCCAAACTCGGCTCATGAGGTAAAGCCCGTGATAACCAACGTTATAAACTCAAGAATGTCCATCGTAAGCTCCTTGTTTCCAACCGATACTGTTGTTTACTCCTCTGCTCAATCCTACCGCGTTTGGCTGCGTTCCCACCCACCTCGAGATGCTCGCGATAAGCACGGCTAGAACACCGGTAAGAAAGATCCCATCGAACGTGCTTGCGCCTTCTATGGAGACCGCAAAGATCGCAAAGGGATCAGGGACCGATTTTCTGGAAATCCAACTCTACTCTGCCCAGATGCTTGCTTCCCCTCTATGACCATCATCCTCTGGTGATCTTTGCGTGCTTTTGTGCCGATTCCCTTCGTGCGATGGCGGTACCTCCGAGGGCGACCACCGTTAGCGATGTGCGGCTTCCGAGTCCCCGGTCCGCTCGCAGATCGGACCCAGAAATGATTCGCTCAAACAGCGGCAGGTGATCCTCCCACTCCTGCTCGAATGCCTCGCCGCGGCCCTCAGCTTTCAGCCTTGCCCATAGTTCAACGCTGGTCAGAACGGATAGACCCGCTTCAACCGTCGGTTCTCGAAGGAGTTCCTCGACACGCTGCCGGCCAGGTTCATCGAAAAAGAAGGCAAAAAGAATCGAGCAGGTGGGTCACGGCAGGCCTTCCTCCTGGTCCTCACGAACACGATCCTCGACCAGGTCGCGGATTGGGTCACTGCTTTGTCCTAAGTGTCTTCTGCCGCGACCCGCTAGTTGCCGGGCAAGTTCCGGGCGATTCGGAATGATCTTGACGATGAGAATGCCTTCGCCGCCTTTCGCCCAATCCAGGCGGGTTCCCGGCGCAATATCCAACTCTCGAGCCAATGCTGCTGGTATGGTGATCTGATTTTTGCCGGTTACCGTGGTAATCATGGTAGGAAGTTTAATCAAGTGCATAGGCATCCGTCAAGGGGGGCTGGTTGATTCAAGGATGCTGCGAATTGGCGCTTGCGACAAACCACCAGCGTACTCTTGCTGTAGTAGAATCGAAGCAGTTAACGCGCAATGTGTTCAATCGGCCACTCAGCTTCTTGACGTCTCAGCACCCGCTCCGATCTGCTGTATCCAAAGAGCAACGGCGCTTGATCGGCAAACGGCTCGACATTCTCCAAGCCGACCTGAAAGGAGACGTCAAAAAGCGGCTTCAAGCCTAAGAATTGACGTGCATTTTGGAATACCCATAAAGACTTATCCTTTGATGACAGGTGTGAACCTATATGTACGGTGTAGATTCTGATGCAGTGATTGTTATACTATGTTAATCAGCTAAGCTTGTTTCTATGTAGGGTACTAAATAATCTTAGCCGGCTTTTGTGCAAAATGTCTGATCAGCGCACAAAAGAGAGGTCGACAAAGAAGGACGCAAAGATAACCAAGATTCAAATCAAATCGGTAAACGGCTCACCGAAGTCGGCTCGACTGAGATCGCCGAAGTCCTCGTATCTTTAAAGACTTTGTCAGTCTTCAGGGAGCCGGCCACGCCGCTCAAAGACGGCCTCTACCGCCTCCGTTCCGCGCAATCGGCATCACGAATTTTTTGGAAAAAGGAGTCAGCGTCACCCACGGCGTGAGGAACAGGCAAAGAAACGACAGTGCGGTTTCTGGTAGACGACACCATTTGTACTCCTCTGCTCTGCCAGTTGAGCAATCTCGCCAGGCAAGCTGAAAGAGCAGGGAATATGAAATGTCAAGTGTCCGCGCAAGCGAATCTTTCACGCCCGATCAATTTCAACCGAGTCGACCTCGCCGTAGTGGCAATGCACACTAAAAGCGATCGGGCGACAGCACACTTCGCAATCCTCAATCGTTGAAAATGTGCCGGAAGAAGTGTCTACGACCGTTGTGAACGTCGCTCCGCAGTAGGGGCACACTATTTGCGACTCTACTTCGAGTTCCATAGATGCAGTAAAGCATAAAGGAGCCCCGGTGGAAAAGAAAAAGGGGCCTATCCCCTAATCGTCTCCGACGTGGTGCGCGCGCGGTTCGCGATCTGCGATATGAGGCGGCCCCGGAATCGAAACGAAAGGCCCGCCAGCAAGAGGAGCCGGTTCCGTAAAAGCAACAGCGGGCATCTCGCTCGGTTTACCCTCAAGCGGAAAGTCTTTGCGAAGAGGATAATACGGGTAGCCTTCCCACATCAGAATCCGCCGCAGATCCGGATGATTAGTGAACCGGATTCCCATCATGTCGTACACTTCGCGTTCGTGCCAGTTGGCAGTGGCCCAGATCTGAACCACAGATGGTACCTCCAGGTGATCTTCGGAGACGCGAGTCTTGAGCCGCAAATGAATGTTCGAGCTCAGCGAATAAAGTTCGTAAACCACCTCAAATCTCGGTTCATCGCCGAAATTGTCGACGCTCGAGAGGTCGGCCAGAAAGTCGAAACCGAGTTGTTCCTTCGCAAACCGGCAGGCGGATTCGATCTGCGCGAGCGCCAGTTCCAATGTGACTTCACCGCGAAAATCTGTCCGGCTCACGACTTGAAACTGGCCTTCAAGCCTGGAAGCAGCTTCTTCGAGCGTCATGAAAGGGTCTCCAGCAGCTCTCTTTTCTGGTCGTAGATCGCTCGCTCGTGCTCGATTTTACGCTGCAATTTCATCAATCCTTCCAGCAAAGCTTCGGGACGCGGTGGGCAGCCGCTGATATAGACATCAACGGGCAGTAAATGGTCGATCCCCTGAAGAACCGCATAGCTTCGGTACATTCCGCCTGAAGACGCGCATGCGCCCATTGCGATAACCCATTTAGGCTCAGGCATCTGGTCATAAATTCTTTTGACGGCAAGCGCCATTTTGTACGTGACTGTGCCCGCCACGATCATGACGTCGGATTGCCTCGGTGAGAAGCGCATTACCTCCGCTCCAAACCGGGCTATATCGAATCGGGCGCACGCAGTTGCCATCATTTCAATCGCGCAACACGCAAGGCCCATTGGCATAGGCCAAAGCGAGTTTTTCCGCATCCAATTGATACATGCATCAAGCCGGGAAAAAATGACGTTTCCCTCTACTTTAGAGTCGTACGCTGCAGGGGCAGTGGTCGCCATCGGGAAAGCTTATGACGAGTGGTAGTAGAGGCAAGGGTTTTTTTGTAAGGGATGGGCAGCCTCCGTGCCGTCCCATTTTTCTGCCTGTGATGGGGCCAGAAATGATCAGTCGGACGGCGCGGAGGCCATCCCTCCCTGCCCGTCAGGGGAACAGTCAGAAGAAAAACCGATGGTGCTTCCGCCACCAGTCGCGCCACTGCTCGTTGGGCACATAGCCGGTGCTGAAACGATGAACTTCCGTGACGGGGACAAGCCTAGTTCGAACCGTACTTGGATGTAGCGAACTTACCAAGACTGAGCGTCCGCCTGTCACCGCAGTAGGGCCAGTACTTGGGTCGTTGGCGGCATGTCCGACCTTTGAAGCCCTCGATGAGTGACCGCTGGTCGAGGCGCTCGACGAGTGACCGCTGTTTGAGCCGCTCGAGGAATGACCGCCACTTGAGCCGCTCGAAGAAGGACCACCACTTGAGCCACCTGCCGAATGACCCCCGCCATGTGCAGATGTAACGCTTGCAAGAGCTGGTAGCGCGCTCGCTACTGCAACAAGTATGATGCGCCTAAGAAAAGAATTCGCATCCATCTAAAACACCTCCTGTACAACATATGTTTGGTGAAGCAGCATTCAAATGCTTCCGCCGCGGTTTGCGGTTCGGAGTTTGGGGTTTGGAGTTTGGAGTTCGGGCTCCGAGGGGCGTCAGAACCGCCTGGCATCTCTGCCAACCTGCGAAATCTGTGGCTGGAGTCCTGACTTCTGACTTCTGTATTCTGAATTCCGTCTTCTGCCTCAAGCTCGTCGCGAAGTAGGGTGGCTTCGAGAACGAAGGACGCTTGCTGTGCTGTGAACGGTGAACGGTGAACGGAAACGGCGAACGGTGAACGGCGAGCCCCGAACTCCTCTCTTCCCGCCCCCGGTTGACGCAATCGCCCCGCTAGACAATAATGCCGCTTCCACATGGGAAGCCGATTAACTCGCAATTTCTGCATCATCGCGCATATCGATCACGGAAAAACGACGTTATCGGATCGTCTGCTGGAAATTACGGGAACCATCGAGGAGCGGGATAAGCAGGACCAATTGCTTGATTCGATGGATCTGGAACGGGAGAGAGGCATTACGATCAAGGCCCATCCGGTTACGATGCGGTATGCCGCGAAAGACGGGCAGACATATCGGTTGAATCTTCTGGACACACCCGGGCACGTTGATTTTTCGTACGAGGTTTCTCGAAGTCTGGCGGCTTGCGAAGGAGCGGTTCTGGTTGTGGATGCGGCCCAAGGCGTCGAAGCGCAAACCGTGGCGAATGTTCATCTGGCGATGAAACAGAACCTCACGATTGTGCCGGTAATCAACAAGATTGACTTACCGAACGCCGATATTCCAACCGTGCGAAAACAGCTTGAGGATATTCTTGCTATTCCTGCGGATGAAGCGGTTCTTGCAAGTGCAAAGACCGGTATCGGAGTCGCAGAGATCCTGGAGTCGATTGTTCATCGGATTCCTCCGCCGGAACCGGCACCTGACGGCAAGCTGCGCGCGCTGATCTTTGATTCCCTCTTCGACATCTATCGAGGGGTGGTCGCGTACACGCGGATTTTTTCGGGGAGCGTCGTTGCGGGCCAGGGCGTCAGGCTGATGAGCACTTCGAACAGCTACGAAATCAAGGAGGTCGGAATCTTTACGCCCAAGCCATTGGCCCAGCAAAAACTGGATGCCGGGGACGTTGGTTATTTTATCGCGAATATCAAATCGACGGCTGATATCAAGATTGGCGACACCCTCACGGACCAACGCAATGCCGCTCCGCATCCGCTGCCGGGGTTTCAGGAAATTCATCCGATGGTTTTCAGCGGCATTTATCCGATCAATACGGCCGATTTCGAGCATCTCAAGGCTGCAATGGGGAAGCTTCAGATCAACGATTCCGCATTCGTCTATCAGGCTGAAAGCTCTGTCGCCCTAGGGTACGGGTTCAGGTGCGGTTTTCTGGGCCTGCTCCATATGGAGATTGTCCAGGAGCGGCTCCGCCGCGAGTTTGATATGGATATTATCGCGACCTATCCAAGCGTGGTCTATCACGTGTTGAAGGCAAATGGCGAGTTCGTTGACGTTGATAATCCTTCCTTTTTGCCGAATCCGAGCGTGATCGAAGAAATTCGCGAACCGATCGTAAAATGTTTTGTTATGTGCCCGAACGAAAACATCGGGGACATGATGCAGCTCATCATGGAGAAACGGGGCGAGGTGGAACACACGGAATCGATTGACACCCGGCGCGTGATGCTGACTGCCGTGATGCCGTTAAATGAAATTCTTGTGGACTTCAATGATAAGATCAAATCGCTGACCCATGGGTATGGTTCGATGGACTACGAGCACTCGGGCTATCGCGCAGCCGATTTGGTTAAGCTCGATATGCTGGTCAACGGCGAACCGGTAGACGCGTTCTCGAGCATTGTTCATCGGGACAAGGCGGAAGCGCGAGGTAGAACGCTAGCGGCCAAATTGAAGGAGGTCATCCCCCAACAGCTTTTCCAGGTTGCGATCCAGGCTGCGATCGGCGGCAAGATTATAGCCCGCGAGAATGTTACGGCGCTCCGAAAAAATGTGACGGCAAAATGCTATGGCGGCGACATCACCCGAAAACGCAAACTGCTCGAGAAACAAAAAGAGGGGAAAAAACGGATGAAGGCCATTGGGCGTGTGAACATTCCGCAGGAGGCATTTATTGAGGTTCTGAAAACAAACTGATGTTTACGCCCAAGTACATTGAGGAAGGGCGCGCTTTGGCAAAGGCGGCGCAGAAGGCTGTCAACTACCGCAAGGATATTTCGCGCCCGGAGGACCTGGAGCGATTGCGGGAAAAAATCGCCGCGCTGAAGGGTGCTCTCAAACAGCGCTCAAGTGAAAAGGTGCGGTTGGCCGAGAAACAGCTTCTTGCGGTTATCGGTAAAGTCCAACCGCCGCAGGATCATCAGGGAGTTCGCGAGAATGTAGAACTCTTCGTTGTGGCGATTGTCCTGGCTTTAGGGATTCGAGCTTTTTACCTGCAACCGTTTAAAATTCCAACCGGCTCGATGCAACCGACCTTAAATGGGGTGATCGGGCATCGCATGGATGGTCCGCCTCCGAATTTTTTCATACGAGCATTCCAGTTTCTGACCTTGGGGCGGAGCTATGAGGATGTGATTAGCGACCAGCCGAGAGATTCGATTGTATCGATTTCGCCGATCAAGGTTAAACAATTCTGGGACGGATCATTGATCCAAATGGCTTCCGGTAAATTCTACCAGGTCGGAATTGATCCGAGGTCATTGCAGGAACAGATGCATGTCCTGCCGGGGCAGACTTTCAAACAAGGCCAGCCTATCGTTCGCGGGTACGCCGACCTTGGAGACCAGCTCTTTGTCGATAAGTTCAGCTACAATTTTTTTGGTCCGCGTCGGGCCGATGTCTTTGTGTTTCGAACCAACGGAATCAGCGGTATTCCGCCTGGCCCCGACAATTCAAGTGAGCACTACATCAAACGACTCGCCGGCCTGCCAAACGACACGCTGCGCATTGAGCAGCCGAAACTTTTCATTAATGGTGAGCAAGCGAAGGCTTATCCTTTTCAGCGTGTCCAATCTCAGCAGAACGGTTACACCGGGTACCGCAATTCTCCCGGGACATTTTATTTGGCCGATCCCACGTCAACGGTCACTGTGCCGGCTCGAAGTTTTTTTGCGCTCGGCGATAACAGTGCAAATAGCCTTGATAGTCGCTATTGGGGATTCGTTCCGGAAAGGAACGTTGTCGGCAAAGGTTTCTTCGTTTATTGGCCATTCTCAAGCCACTGGGGAATTGTTAGGTAGAATACAGAATACAGAATACAGAATACAGAAGGCGCAAGCTGGTGAACTCAGCCATTGCCGAAAGCACAAATGGGAATAACATGATATTGTGTTGTTATTATTTTCCGGTTATTCTGCGAATATGTCAAAAACAGCAAGGACGTTCAAGGAACTGGTGGTCTGGCAAAAAGCGCATCAATTTGTTTTAGCCATGTATCACCTTACGGCGACGTTCCCCACTGCGGAGATTTATTGTCTTACGACCCAAGCGCGACGTGCCGCGATTTCTATCGCTGCCAATATAGCAGAAGGCTTTAAGAAGCGCGGGTTGAACGATAAGGTCAGATTTTTCAATATCGCACAAGGCTCCCTTGAGGAGTGTCGTTTATTACCTCATTCTGGCTCAGGATCTAGGATACGCCGACACCAGCGACCTGGAGATATTTCTGGAAGAGGTTTCGAAGCTACTTTGCACCTACTCGCTCGCTGTACGCACTAACAAACGTGGTATGCGAATCTTCTGACTCCTGTATTCTGATTTCTGATTTCTGTATTCTTGTCCTCCGCCTTCCCTTTCCTTCCGCTCGCGGGCGCGTTTGCCGGTTATCTTCTGCTGGTTTTTGCGAACCCGGCCTACCGTTATTTTCGCGATGGCTTGCGTTGCGTGCAACGCCATCCGCACATGTGGATCTGGCTTTGTGTGCTGGGATTGACCTACACGCTCTTTCAGCTGCTTCAGGCGCTCCAGATCGGTGAAGCACAATTTTCAATCCAGAATCTGCTGTATTGGCCGCGTTTTCATCCTCCGGATTGGTTTGTCATTGCGCAGCGCGCACGTTTACCCGCACTGGAGCTTCTCTCCGGAATCTTCAATCAAGCGGTCGTCAGTTACCCTACATCAGCCGGCGCCGCTCTCCTCTTTTTGCTTAATTGGAAAGGTTACCAGGCAAAGTTTGCGGAGGCGGCAAGAAAGCGCCTCGGGCGATGGTGGCTTGCAGTTTACCTTGGTTTGCTTCTTTGCGCGCTGGCTGCGTTCGTCAAACCAATCTTTTCACTGTCGATTTACTGGTTGAACCAATATCTGGGAGGCATTTTGCTCCTGCGGACCGGAGCCGCGATTGACTGGCTTTCGTTTCAGTTTGAATACTTGTTTGGATTACTGATTCAAATTGTTCTGGTCCTCCAGACTTTTGTCTGGATTCGCGGCCTAAACGCGACACCGAACCGAATCCTGGAATTGGCTGTGAAGCGAAGCGTCTATGCGGCGAAATGGGCTGGCTGCGTTTTAGGTGCGACTTTTCTCTTCATTCATCTGCCATTATTGATCAGCTATTTCTGGATTGCTGAATACACTGATTTCACGAATGCGGTTGTGCAGTATATCGAGCAGACCGCAAGACCGCTGCTTGCGATGGGGTTGCTACTGTTTTGCACGATGCAGGCCACGTTGATTCTGCACAATGAAACGCTTCGCGAGGCCGTGCTCGAGCATGTGCAAATTACCCGAAAATATTGGTACCGAATATTCTGGTTCTTCATTGTTTCTGGAATCCACCTCTTTGGTGTCAGCTGCCTTGGCGATTTCCTGGCTAAAGGATTTCCAGAATATTCGGTGCCGAACGTTCTGCTTTCGGGATTGTGCACGGTGTGCAAGACTTTTCTGGCTGCATGGTTTCTTGCCGGCTGGGTCTGTCTCTATCGGGCGTGCTCGAGTCCGCCGAAAGAGATTCTGTTTTGAGAGAGCCGCTGAATCCCGTTTTCCAACTTGTCTGTGTCGCCGGCGCGAGTTAGTTGACGGAGCGAGCTGCGATTTCAAGCGCGAACCGAGCGCAAACCGAAATTTCTATCCCATGAGTGACGCGGAAGAGATTACGAAGAAAAGCCAGTCCAATCTCGCGTTTGCCTTTGTTTCTCTGCCCAAAGAAAAGCAGCGCGATATCACGACGCTTTACGCCTTTTGCCGCCAGGTAGACGATGCAGCGGATGACCCGAATGTTCCCCTGGCTGAGCGCAAAAATGCGCTGGAGGGTTGGAGGCGTTGGTTGCGCAAAGAGGAAGCGGGGGAACCGCGCTACGCCGCGGAGCTACGCAGAGTGATTGAGCGGTACCATATCGATCTTCGTCTCTTTGAGGAAATTTTGCTTGGAGTTGAATCTGATCTGGAACCCGTGACCTATCCAGACTTCAGGGCTTTGCATCGCTATTGCTACCGTGTGGCCAGCGCCGTCGGTCTTATAAGCATTGAAATCTTCGGATACCGAAATCCGATGTGTAGAGAATATGCGCACATCTTGGGCGTCGCTCTTCAGCTTACAAATATTATCCGCGATGTCGGCAAGGATCTTCAAAATGGTGGACGAATTTATATTCCACTGTCTGAGCTAAAGATGTTTGGCTATTCGCAGGAATACTTAAGGAACCGCGTTTATGATGACCACTTTGTGCGTCTGATGGAATTTCAAGCCGAGCGGGCGCATTCTTTTTTTTCGCAAGCGAGGCGCTTGCTTCCCCCCGAAGACAGACGCTCGATGATTGCCGCGGAGGGAATGCGTGCGATTTATTTCGATTTGCTGCGGCGCATCGAGAAGGATCGGTTTCGTGTATTCGATAAGATGTACCGGCTGACCCGCCTCGAGAAAGCTGTGACTATTTTGGGGCAAATTGCGTCAAACTTGTTGCCTTAAAGAATGATTTAGGCGGATTTTGTAGGTTCCAGATGAAGAAAGGAATATTGCTGGTAACGGCATTCATATTGGTTGTTGGATTTTCTGCTTGCGACAGCCCGGTTGGGGCAGGCGCCGGCTATGGAGCCGCGGGCGGCGCGATAATTGGCGGTTTGGCCGGTGATTCGGTGCGCAGTGCGGCGATTGGGAGCGCGGCCGGAGCCGGTCTTGGAGCGTTGGTTGGCGCCATCGTCCAGCAAAGTGAACGTGAACGCTATTACGCACAAAGACCGCCTGGCGGGTATCCGTATGGCCGGCCGACCGAGTATCGCGGCATTGTCCGGAGTCCGTACTACCCGCACAATTTGATCGACGTAAGGGGAGTTCCTCACGGGGCGATGGTGATTGATCCTTCAACCGACCAGATTTTCATCCGCCCGTAGCGCGAAATTCCAGATAAATGGTAGGGCGAGCCTCCGGCGAGCCGCTGCTGCTGAGCCGCCGCCGAAAGAGTATCAAAACGCGGCTCACGGGAGGTTCAATGGAACAGAAACCGGCATGCGAACACCGATGCGATCGCACCGACAACATCTGCGCAAAGGCCGGTCGGAATCGCATGGCGCGTCTTCGTGATACCCACCGAGCCAAAATAAACAGCAACGACGTAAAACGTTGTTTCCGCGCTGCCATAGATCGTCGCTGCCGTGTAACTCAGAATATTGTCAGGTCCGAACTGCTTGACCAGGTCAGCCAATACAGCGGTCGAACCGCTGCCGCTTAAAGGCCGGATTAATACCATCGGAAGCAGGTCCGGCGGGAACTGAACCCAGAGCAGAATGGGACTGAGAAGAGTTTTCAGGACCTGCAGCGCCCCGGACTCGCGAAAGACAGCGATCGCAACAAGCATTCCAACCAGGTAAGGCAGAATGCGTACGGCGATTTGAAATCCTTCCTTTGCGCCCTCGATAAATTCCGCATACACCGGAATTCCTTTTGCCGCCGCATAAGCTGGAAAAAACGTCAAAAGAAAAGGGATGGCGAGCGGAGAAAGCGCGTTGAAAAAGGTCGCAATGACCGGCAGCAATCCCGCTGGTTGTGTTCCGCGGAACCAATAGGGAAACGCATTCGGCACGAAGAGAAAAAGAAAGAAGAGGCAGATTGCGCCGAGCGCAAAGGGTCCCCAG
>Ga0182039_10001739_pt1 | contig 11711 bp, 12 predicted proteins | sample sta12Can44000111_FD_125975 | JGI IMG/M metagenome (GOLD analysis project Ga0182039, IMG submission 125975) | Lab enrichment of tropical soil microbial communities from Luquillo Experimental Forest, Puerto Rico - statanox.12C.anox.44.000.111 | ecosystem: Environmental > Terrestrial > Soil >...
CGGACAGATATCGACCACGTTGCTTTGTAGCTCCGAGGTCATGGCCTGCTCGAGATAAGTGGTGATCTCCATGTCCTCGCCGCGCCCGATGGCGCCGAGCTCCGGCACGCCGGCCACTTCGGTGGTGAAGCGGATGCAGCGCGTGCAGTGGATGCAGCGCGTCATGATCGTCTTCACCAACGGGCCGATATATTTGTCTTCGACCGCGCGCTTGTTTTCGGCGTAGCGGCTGGCGTCCACGCCATAGGCCATCGCCTGGTCCTGCAGGTCGCATTCGCCACCCTGGTCGCAGATCGGGCAATCGAGCGGATGGTTGATCAGCAGGAATTCCATCACTCCTTCGCGCGCTTTCTTTACCATTGGTGTCTTGGTGAAGAGCTGCTTGGGCGAACCGTCCTTGTTCGGCGCGAGATCCTTTACGCCCATGGCACAGGAGGCCTGCGGCTTCGGAATGCCCTGCACTTCGATCAGGCACATGCGACAATTGCCAGCGATTGACAGCCGCTCATGGAAGCAAAAACGTGGAATCTCCGCACCCGCGGCTTCGCACGCCTGGAGCAGCGTATACCCCGGTGGGACGTCGATCTCTTTGCCGTCAACAACGACCTTGGTCATGACCGCCTGCTTAATCTGTAGCTCGCCCAAAGCTGGCGATATCGGTTCTCGCCGCACCGGTCATCCTGCTTGGTACATGTGATCCGGCGGAACGCGGATGGGCGACGCATGGCGCCGGGCCGCGGATCGAGCGGTCGCGGCTCACGCACTCCGCGATCGGCTCCAGACTGCGGAGTGGCCCTAACTCAGGTTTCTGTTTTCCCTTAGGCATCGCTCCGGCCCACCAGTTCCCCTTGCTACTCGGCCGCTTCGCGCACGGCGCCGTGCGCGTCGGCGTTGCGGGTATATTGTTCGATGCGGCGCTCGATCTCGGGACGGAAATGGCGCAGCAGGCCCTGCACCGGCCAGGCAGCGCCATCGCCAAAGGCGCAGATGGTGTGGCCCTCAATCTGAGTGGTCACCTGCATCAGCATGTCGATTTCGCGTTTCTGCGCGCGGCCGTCCGCCATGCGAGTGAGCACGCGCCACATCCAGCCCATACCCTCGCGACATGGCGTGCACTGGCCGCAGCTTTCGTGCTTGTAGAAATAGGAGATGCGCGCCATCGCGCGGATGATGTCGGTGGACTTGTCCATCACGATCACCCCGGCGGTGCCGAGCGCCGATTTCTTGTCGCGGCAGCCGTCGAAATCCATGATCAGTGTATCGGCCTGATCAGACCCCGCCGGCACCAGCGGCATCGACGAGCCCCCGGGAATAACCGCGAGCAGATTGTCCCAACCGCCGCGCACGCCGCCGGCATGCTTATCAAGCAGCTCGCGCAGCGGGATCCCCATTGCCTCTTCGACGTTGCACGGCTTCTCGACGTGGCCGGAGATGCAGAACAGCTTCGTGCCGGTGTTGTTCGGGCGGCCGATCGCGGCAAACCAGGAAGCCCCGCGGCGCATGATGTCGGGGACAACTGCAATCGACTCGACGTTCTGTACGGTGGTCGGACAACCGTAGAGCCCGACATTGGCGGGGAACGGCGGTTTCAAGCGCGGCTGGCCCTTCTTGCCTTCGAGGCTTTCCAGCAACCCGGTTTCCTCGCCGCAGATATAGGCTCCGGCACCATGATGAACGTAGAGGTCAAAGTCCCAGCCGTGCACATTGTTCTTGCCAATCAGCTTGGCGTTGTAGGCCTCGTCGATCGCCGCCTGCAGCCTTTCGCGTTCTCTTATGAACTCGCCGCGTACATAGATGTAGCCGGTATTAGCGCCCATGGCGCAGCCGGCGATCAGGCAGCCCTCGATCAGCAAATGCGGATCGTTGCGCATGATCTCGCGGTCTTTGCAGGTGCCCGGCTCAGACTCGTCGGCGTTGACCACGAGATACTGCGGGCGGCCATCCGATTTCTTGGGCATGAATGACCACTTTAATCCGGTCGGGAAGCCGGCACCGCCGCGCCCACGCAGACCAGACGCCTTGATGTCGTTTACGATCGTGTCGCGGCCCTTCTCCAGGATCGCCTTGGTGCCGTCCCAAGCGCCGCGCGCACGCGCGCCGTTCAGGCCCCAGTCGTGACGACCGTAGAGATTCTTGAAGACGCGGTCTTTGTCAGCGAGCATGCAATCATTCCCGTGCGCGTGCCGTGTAGATCGATTTGTCGGTGAGCGTGGTCGCGCCGCCGAACGGCTCTGAGAGGTGGCGATCGATCTGCGGACCCGGCTTCGGCGTCTTGCCGGCAGCGAACTGGTCGAGAATATTGTTGAAGGTTTCCGGCGTCAGGTCCTCGTAGTAATCGTCGCCGATCTGCACCATTGGCGCGTTGACGCAAGCGCCCAAGCACTCGACCTCTACCCAAGAGAATTTGCCGTCGTCGGTGACCTGCATCTGGTCACCGATGCGCTTGCGGCAGATGTCTTCCAACTCATCGGCGCCGCGCAGTCGGCATGGTGTGGTGCCGCAGAGTTGCACATGAACTTTGCCGACCGGAGCGAGATTAAACATCGTGTAGAAGGTGGCGACCTCGAGCCCGCGGATATGCGGCACGCCGAGGAAGTCGGCTACGTAGCGGATCGCGGCCTCCGGCAGCCAACCGCCGGCCTGCGCCTGTGCGCGCCACAGTAATGGAATGATTGCCGAGCGCTGGCGGCCTTCTGGATATTTGACGATCTGAGCTTTCGCCCATTCGAGATTGGCTTTGCTGAAGGAGAACTCCTTCGGCTGCTGTTCGGGCGGGGCGAGACGTCGGACGCTCATCGGTCAACGTCTCCAAACACGATGTCAAGTGAGCCCAGCACCGAGCAGCAGTCGGCCAGCATGTGGCCGCGGCTCAAGTAGTCCATCCCGCCCATATGGGCGAAGCCGGGCGCTCGTATCTTGCACTTGTACGGCTTGTTGGTGCCATCGGCGATGAGGTAGACGCCGAACTCACCCTTGGGAGCTTCAACCGCGGCATAAACTTCGCCAGCCGGCACGTGGAAGCCTTCAGTGTAAAGTTTGAAGTGATGGATCAGCGCTTCCATCGAGCGCTTCATATCGGCGCGGCGCGGCGGCGAAATCTTGTGGTCGGCGACCATGACCGGACCCTGCCCGTCCTTGCTGCGCAGCTTGGCGATGCACTGCCGCATGATGCTCACCGACTGGCGCATTTCCTCCATGCGGATGAGATAGCGATCGAAGCAATCGCCGTTCTTGCCGACTGGAACGTCGAAATCCATCTCGGCGTAGCACTCGTATGGCTGCGCCTTGCGTAGATCCCAGGCCGCGCCCGAGCCGCGCACCATCACGCCGGAGAAAGCGCGGTTCCAAGCTTCTTCCAAGGAGATCACGCCGATGTCGACCAACCGCTGTTTGAAGATGCGGTTGTCCGTGAGCAGCGTATCGAGATCGTCCACCGATTTCAGGAACGGCGGGCAGAACGCCTCGATATCGTCGATCAGCTTGGGCGGTAGGTCCTGGTGCACACCGCCGACGCGGAAATAGGCGGCGTGCAGTCGCGCGCCGGACGCTCGCTCGTAAAACGCCATCATCTTTTCGCGTTCCTCGAAGGCCCACAGCGGCGGCGTGAGCGCTCCGACGTCAAGCGCATGCGTGGTGATGTTGAGCGTGTGCGATAGCAGCCGACCGATCTCGCAATAGAGCACGCGGATCAACTGGCCGCGCCGCGGCACCTCGATGCCAAGCAGCTTCTCGGCCGCCAGGCAGAAGGCGTGCTCCTGATTCATCGGTGCGACGTAATCGAGCCGGTCGAAATAGGGCACCGCCTGCATATAGGTCTTGTACTCGATCAGCTTCTCGGTGCCGCGGTGCAGCAAGCCAATATGCGGATCGACGCGCGCGACGATCTCGCCATCGAGCTCCAACACCATCCGTAGCACGCCATGCGCCGCCGGATGTTGCGGGCCGAAATTGATTGTGAAATTGCTGCGAAGTTCGGATTCCGCCATTTTAACTCACGACCCCTTATCCTCACGCTTCGCCTTCTCGTCACCGGGTAGCAGGTAATCGGTGCCTTCCCACGGCGAGAGGAAATCGAAGGTGCGGAATTCCTGCGCCAGACGAACCTTGTCGTAAACGACGCGCTTCTGCTCGTCGTCGTAACGCAGCTCGACAAAACCAGTGAGCGGGAAATCCTTGCGGAGCGGATGCCCCTCGAATCCATAGTCTGTGAGAATGCGCCGCAGATCCGGGTGACCGGAGAACAGCACGCCGTAGAGGTCGTAGGTCTCGCGTTCGTACCAGTCAGCGCCGTGATAGACTTCGATCAGCGACGGCACCTGCGTCGTTTCGTCGGCCGGTACTTTTACGCGGATGCGCTGGTTAAGGCGCGGCGACAAGAGATGGTAGACGACGTCGAAGCGCTGCTCGCGACCGGGCCAGTCCACCGCAGTGATGTCGATGAGAGAAACGAACTGGCAGGCCGGATCGGTCTTCAGGAAAGTCGCGACCTTAACGATGTCCGCGGTCTTTGCTGTAACGGTCAACTCGCCGTGCGCGATCGCATATCCGGTGACGGACGCGCCCAGTGCCTTCGCGATCGCCTGCCCCAACCTGTCGAGCATCTCGGCCATCGTACGGCCCCGCTCAGCGTTCGATCGTACCGATGCGACGGATCTTCTTCTGCAGAAGCATCACGCCATAGAGCAGCGCCTCGGCGGTCGGCGGACAGCCAGGCACGTAGATGTCGACCGGCACGACGCGGTCGCAGCCGCGCACAACGGAATAGGAGTAATGGTAATAGCCACCGCCATTGGCGCAGGAACCCATCGAGATGACGTAGCGGGGCTCCGGCATTTGGTCGTAGACCTTGCGTAGCGCCGGCGCCATCTTGTTGGTGAGCGTGCCCGCGACGATCATCACGTCGGACTGGCGCGGGCTCGCGCGTGGGGCAAAGCCAAAGCGCTCGCAGTCGTAGCGCGCCATCGCCATGTGCATCATCTCGACCGCGCAACAGGCGAGTCCGAAGGTCATCCACATCAGCGAGCCGGTGCGCGCCCAGTTTATGAGGTTGTCGGCGGTGGTGATGAGGAAGCCTTTGTCAGCGAGTTCGTTGTTTACGCCGGTAAAGAATTGATCGTTGGCTACCGGTTTGCCAGTGCGCGGATCGAGAATTCCTTTCGGCGCGGGTGCGACGAGGGTCATGGCGTCAATTCCATTCAAGCGCCCCCTTCTTCCACTCATATATGAAGCCGACGGTGAGAACGCCAAGGAACAACATCATGGTCCAGAATCCGTAGAGGCCGATTTCGCGGAACGCGACGGCCCACGGGAACAAGAAACTCACCTCGAGGTCGAAGATGATAAACAGGATGGCGACAAGGTAGTAGCGCACGTCGAACTTCATGCGCGCGTCGTCGAATGCGTTGAAGCCGCATTCATAGGCGGAGAGTTTTTCGGGGTCGGGCTGCCTGTAGGCGATGATGAAGGGTGCGATGAGCAGCACCAAGCCAATCACCAAGGCAACCGCCACGAAAATGACCAGCGGCAAATAATCCAGCAGCAATGCGCTCATGGCGACTCCACTAAAGCCTCCTGCGCCCTGCCCGGATCTGACGCCCGCGCTACGGACTTGTCCGGCAGCCGCAAAAAGGGTGCCGTCGCGCCCGCTCAAGAAGCCGTGTACGGAACAGCCTCAACAGCGGGAGCGGCTCGAGGCTTAGCGCAGTGCACAAGGGGTGGCAAGACAACATTGGCAGGGTGAACCCGGGTCGGTCAATTGACAGATCCGCAAGCCGCCATCGATAGTTCGCCATGGACGACGTCAGAAGCGCATTGACCGGAACTTGTGCATGACAACTATGCGGCTGTTCGTGGTTTTGTTCACTCTGGCGGCCTCCAGTATCGCGGCACTACCGGCGCAAACGCTCCCGCTCAATGCGGACGACTATCCCTCGCACCCGGTTCGAATTATCGTACCTTTCGGCGCCGGCGGCCCGACCGACGTCTACACGCGCGCCATCGCCGAGGAACTGCGCAAGTCCCTCAGTCAGGCCTTTGTGGAGGAGAATAAACCCGGCGCCGGAACCACAATTGGAACCGACTTCGTCGCCAAGGCCGCGCCCGACGGCTACACATTATTGATGGTGTCCGGCACGCAGACCGTCAACGAGACGCTCTATACGCATAAGCCGTACAAGCTGATGCGCGACCTGGTGCCGATTGCGCCGCTGATCGACAGCGACCTGGTGCTGGTCGTGCACCCGTCTGTTCCCGCGAAGAATTTGAACGAGCTGCTCGCGCTCGCGCGTGCCAGGCCGGGCACGCTCAACTACGGTTCCTCCGGTCCGGGCTCGAACTATCACATGGCCGGCGAGCTGTTGAAGCATTTAACTGGCGTCGACATCGTGCACGTGCCGTACAAGGGGTCGACCGGCATGCGCACGGACATCCTCAGCGGACAAATTCAGATCTTGTTCGACAGCGTTCCCACTATGGCGCCGATGGTCAGGGCCGGCAAAGTCCGCGCGCTCGGCACCAGCGGTTTGAGGCGCTCGCCGATCCTGCCCGACGTGCCGACCATCGCAGAAGCTGGCGTGCCCGGTTTCCAGGCGACGCTGTGGGTCGGCTTCATGGCACCGGCTGGCACGCCGGAGCCGATCGTCGAAAAGCTCAACCGTGAGATCACCAAGGTCGTGACGCGGCCCGACATCAAAGTGGCCTGGGAGAAAACTGGCGCCACGCCGGTCAGCATGACGCAGTCGAACTTCAAGAAGTTCATGGATGCTCAGATCTCCAAATGGGCGGATGTGATCAAGGCCAACCGCATCACGCCTATCAACTAGCGCGATCGGCCGACAGGGCTATCGCGGCGGCAGCGATAAGAACGAGCGTGCGCATAATGTGAATCATCTGCTTCCTTGTGGCGCGCCCCCTGGCCTCGCGCGCAACGCGTCGTAGGAGTGACCAATGGACGAAATGACCACGTCGATCAAAGGTAGCGAGCATTGGACCAGCAAAGACGGCGGCGTGAAGCTCTTCCTGTTCGAGAAATGCGCCGGCGAACCGGCGAAAAGCATCGGCACCATCCTGTTCGTCCACGGCTCGTCGATGGCCTCGCAACCGACCTTTGACCTGCAGGTGCCGGGTCGCCCCGACTCTTCGGTGATGGATCACTTCGCGCGGCGCGGCTACGACTGCTGGTGCGTCGACATGGAAGGCTATGGCCGCTCCACGAAGAACCGCGACAACAACGCCCCGATCTCGCAAGGCGCCGACGACTGCTACGCCGCCGCTCTTTATATTCGAAGGCTGCGCGGCAAACGACCTCTCCTCGTTTACGGTATTTCCTCCGGCGCGCTGCGCGCGGCGATGTTCGCCGAGCGGCATCCCGAGATGGTGGCGCGCCTTGCGCTTGACGCCATGGTGTGGACCGGTGAAGGCTCGCCGACGCTCGCCGAGCGGCGCAAGAAGTTGCCGGAATTCCAGGCCAAGAACCGCCGGCCGATCGACAAAGTCTTCATCCATTCGATCTTCGACCGCGACCATCCCGGCAGCGCGGAGGAAAAAGTGGTCGACGTCTTCGCCGACGCAGTCTGCGCTCTTGACGATTCAGTGCCGACGGGCACTTACGTCGACATGTGCTCGAAGTTGCCCATAGTGAACCCGGGGAAGATTACCGTGCCAACACTAATCATGCGCGGGCAATGGGACGGCATCGCCTCGATGGACGATCTGCTCAAGTTCTTCGCCAAGCTGCCCAACCCCGACAAGCAATTCGCGGTGATGGCCGGCATCTCGCACGCGAGCTTCCAGCAGAAGAATTACATGCTCGTTTATCATATTCTGGCGAGCTTCTTCGCGCAGCCGGCACCGGTGTATCGCGGCTAGGCACCGAGCTTGTCGGCAAGTTGGGCGAGATCGCGCACCGCGAAATCAACCTCGGTCGTCGGCACGACCTCCCCGGTATTTGGGCCATATTCGTTCACGCGCGCGGTGTGCGCCGTGCGCAGGCCGAGTGCTGCGGCGGCAGTGAGATCGTCGCTGTGCGCCGCAACCATCATGCATTGCGCTGGCGCGAGATCGAGCGCCTCACAGGCCGCGAGATAGACACGCGGCTTACGCTTGAAGTTGCGCGCGATCTCGGCGCCCAAGATCACGTCCCACGGGAAATTATTGCGGCGGGCGAGATCGACCATCAAAGAGATGTTTCCATTCGACACCGGCGCGATAATGAATTTGCGCTTGAGCCGCCCTAGCGCCGCCGGAACGTCGGGCCAAGCGTCGAGTCTGTGCCAGACGAGCGTCAAATCGTCGAGCACATCGTCCGACAAACTCTGCAGGTCGAAACGCGGCAGCAGACGCACCAGGCCCTGTCGGTGCAGCACGTCCAGTTTGGCGAAAGGCTCGCGCCCAGACCGCACCTCCTCCATGCCGGGCTGGTATTCGGCGCGCCAGGCGTCGGCAAAGGCAATCCAGTCCAGTTGGTGGCCGAGCATCCCGAGGATGTTTTCGGCCTCGCGGGCGACCGACGTCCGCCAGTCGACCAAGGTTCCGAATACGTCGAAGAATAGTGCTCTGACGCCGCGGATTGGGGCTTCAGCAAACACGCGCTATGCCCCAAAATGAGCGGTTTCGTAGCGCGAAACCGCGGCTAAGCCATTAATAAAATGGCGGGAGCGACGGGGCTGCATTTCCTTTGCGAAATCAGTAGGTGAGACCCTTTTTGGCTCCGGTCGCACCACCCGTGGACGCGCCGGTCCGATCGCGGCCGACGGCTATCATCACTCGCCCCAGCCAGTTTGTCGACAAGCGTCGTCAGGAAGCGCATTACGAAGCACGCGCGCTTGGCCGCCGTGGTTGCGCACTTGGAGGCGCTCGCCGTCGAGGACGGGTGGCCTTGTCTTCCATTGGTGACATCCAGCTTGCCGTCTTTCGTCGCCTTAATGACCAGCGTGGTACTGTCAGATGTGCCAGAATTTGTTCGACGCCTAGCCGCGAACTTATGGAGGCGGTGGATTTTTGTGACATAAGCCACGCGGAGGTTGTAGCGCCGAGTGCAAGACTCGCGCTGGTGTAGGATTGTGATTGCTGATGAGCGGAAGTGTGGTGGAGAGGTGGCGCGTTCAGCGAGGCCGAACCGCTCGGGACCGTTCAATCGACCGGGCGTTGGCGTCCCTTGTGCGCCCTAACAATCGAGCTGCGCAATAAAGGCGGTGGGCTCGTTTTTTACTCTTTGTTGACTAAAGGACCGTTGGCCCTTGGGGTCTGAGGACCTTGCGGTCAGGTTGGTCGAATAAAGTCGGATAGGGCCAAAGGACTAGTAACTCAAAGAACTAGTAGGTCAGAGACTCATCCAACGCTACCACTGAAGCGCAGTCGGGGACCCGCCAAGGTCGCATGTCGGACCGGTTTCCCCATTCGCGGTGCGGCCCCACTGCGGCCGCATCCTCACCTTTTCTGCAAGTTGCTCGTCGTTACTACGCAATGGCTTTAGGCAGATGAACTTCTACAAGGAACAGATCGTTCCGCTGCTGATTAATATGGCGATGCGCCAGCGAAACCTTGCTGCGTACCGCAGTCGAGTCGTGCCCGCTGCAGAAGGCCGCGTCATCGAGATCGGTATCGGCTCCGGGCTCAATCTCCCGTTTTACTCACGCAACGTAGAACACATAATCGGCCTCGATCCTTCACCCAGGCTCCTCTTAATGGCGCGTCGACATCCGCGACCCGATGCGAGCCCGGTTAAATTAATCGAGGGTTCGGCTGAAGCAATTCCTTTCGGCAATGCGAGCGCGGACACAGTCGTGACGACGTGGACGCTGTGCAGCATTTCCGATGTCGAGCGCGCGCTCGCCGAGATACGCCGGGTACTCAAACCCGGTGGGCGCCTTCTCTTTGTCGAACATGGCCGTGCTCCCGAGCCAAAGGTGCGCTGGTGGCAAGACCAACTGACCCCCGTCTGGAAGCGACTGAGCGGTGGCTGTCACCTCAACCTCCGCTGAATGTACTAATTGAGGGTGCGGGCTTCCAGCTCGAACGGGTCGAGACCGGCTACCTGCGCGGTCCAAAGCCAATGACGTTTATGTATGAGGGTAGTGCTAGGCCTTTATAAGAAAGAGGCAGACGATGCCCCCTCTTGTGTCCACCGGATGGCCGAAGAAATTTCCAAATCGGTCAGAGGCCCTGCCGTTTTCTAATCGCGACATTGTGACTGCAATTTCACACTGCCGCCACGTCCCGTGTGGTTTGATACCTTCATCACAGAATTTTTCTAATGTTGATGTCCGTCAATGCAATTTATTTGTTCCATTTGAGAGGAACAAACACGTAATTCTAACAAGAGGAGTTGGACATGGCTGAAACCGTGACCAAATTGCCCATAAAGCAAGAGAAGTCCTCGTCTGTCCCACAGATGTGGCAGCCGTTTGAAAGCCTTCGCCAGGAAATCGATCGCTTGTTCAATGATTTCGGACAAGGTTTTTGGCGGCCATTCGGGCGGTCGCTTTTTGCGCACGAGCCGCTATTCCAACGCGAAATGAGACTGACCACCATGCCGGCGGTTGATGTCATCGAAAGTGAGAAGGCTTACGAGGTCACCGCCGAATTGCCCGGCATGGACGAAAAGAACATCGAGGTGAAAGTCGCCAATGGTTTCTTGACCATCAAAGGCGAGAAACAGGAAGAGAAGGAGGAAAAGAAGAAGGACTATTATCTGCAGGAACGCAGCTTTGGCTCGTTTGAACGGAGCTTTGGCCTCCCCGAAGGCGTTGATGCGGATAAGATTCAGGCGAGCTTCAAAAAAGGTGTGCTCACAGTGATGCTGCCGAAAAAGCCCGAAGCACAAAAACCAGCAAAGAAAATCGAAGTTAAGGGGGCCTAGCGCAGAATTTAGCAATGTCTACCAAGAGCCCCGGCGTATTTCTCCGGGGCTCTCGGATCAACTGCGGCGCCCGAGTCACAAAAAAGTTAACAAGATCTGGCGCGCTTGCGCCTTCCGCTGGATTCATCTTTGGTCGGACCAGGAGATGGTGCGGTAAGCAAAGCCAAACGGCGATTTTAAATGAACGAACGGACGCTCACCCGCGCGCCATTCGTGCGGGCTTTGGATAGAAGCTCTGCTTCTGTCTTTGGGGCACCCGCCCGTTTATCGACCTCCACATCTCCGGCTGCACTTCGAGTGGTCGTCCAGTCTGCGCGTTGATCCAGCCATTCTCAGTTTGCTTCGCGCTGAAACGAAGCTCGAACAAACCAAAATTATCTCTGCATTGTAGCCAGACGGATGTGTTTAACGGCGCGTTGGCGATGGGTCGCCAATTGTCACTTGAGGACATTCTCTGGGTTTCCTTTTTTCTGGAGCGGCGAGTAACAAAACGTCACAACGCAATAGATATGCGCTGCGTCTATGCCCTCTTTCTCTTCTGATATGACCGCGCTAGGCGCCCCCGCTCAGGCGGTCATAAAGTATCGGGGTGGCTAGTGGTCGGCTTTGATTTATCTCAACTCGTAGCTGTCCTTTCGGACAATATCCCCCGTGTTGATCGGTGGCCACTGTTACGACGGCCCTCGCGATCTCCAACACGGCATTTCGTTCTGAAGCGCGCCCCGCGCAATATACTTTGAAATGTTCAGACTTCCAGCACTCGCCGCCGCTCTTCATATTCTGCTTTCGTTATCTCTCCACGGGCAAAGCGCTCTTTGAGAATGTCCAGCGCGTAGTTGCTGCGCCCACCGTA
>Ga0182039_10001741_pt1 | contig 11708 bp, 17 predicted proteins | sample sta12Can44000111_FD_125975 | JGI IMG/M metagenome (GOLD analysis project Ga0182039, IMG submission 125975) | Lab enrichment of tropical soil microbial communities from Luquillo Experimental Forest, Puerto Rico - statanox.12C.anox.44.000.111 | ecosystem: Environmental > Terrestrial > Soil >...
ACTTGAGCTCATTAGCCGTTCGTTCCGCCCCGTGTCTTCCCCGGCGTCCGGAGGGTCATCAGCCGATGGCGAAGACTGGCACTGAACTGGCCAGCCAACGTCAGAATCTGAGCTATGAGCTCAAACGCAATTGCAGGCCTACGGTATGGACTCGGTGTCACCGGGCAGCAGGTTGCCGCAGTTGACGGTGCTGGCACCGGCAATGGCGGAGCCTCCCGTTATCACCGATTTGGAATCGCAGAACAAATCCGTGCCGTTCCCGTCCCCACGGCGATCGTCGACAGGTTGGCCACAACCAAACCACCGTGATTGCTCCCTGTAATGCGATCGCAAGACTTGCGGCTGCCGATGAATCGAAGGCCTACCAGCTGACCGTCAGGCGACCCCGCAAGCATTACGCGCGTTGTGCTCTGAGCATCGGGGACCGACGGTCCGTGAAGTCATGCACTTAAAGTCGCGATACGCAGGGATCTTGGCCTGTGTCAGCGTCGACTAGGTGGGTGAGGGCTAGGCGAAGCCTGCTACGTGCTCGCGATAAGCTCGACATCACCGTGCCGCAGGGCATTCCCGTGACTTCCGAAATTTCCTTGTGGGTCATCCCTTGGAGTTCACGCAGAACCAGCACTTCACGAGAACGCGCTGGGAGCGATTCCAGCGCCTGTCGTAGCAGTTTGCCGCTGTCGCTTCGAAGGAGGGCTTCCTCCAGGTTCTGTGCGTCGGGATCACGCTCGAAAAGTTCTTCATCAAATTTTGTAGCAGGCTGCTGCAGGCGATTTGGCTGTAGCCAGGTGTAGCACGTATTGCGCACAATCCTCAGTAGCCATGAACGCACATTTGCGCCCCGCGATTCGCCGAAAAATCGGAAGGCGCGCATGTACGCTTCCTGAACCACATCTTGCGCGTCCTGGTCATTGCACGTCAGCCAACGCGCGAGGTTGTAGGCAGCATCCAGATGGGGCAAGGCCTCCTGCTCAAAATCCCGGGTACAATTCTGTTCTGGCATTAACATCTCCGTTCGCGCTTAGAGAAGTGACTTAGCGTGTTATCCCTGACACGGTTCGAAACTTGTGCGCTGAATGTAGAGGACATAGTGGAGACAGTTGTCACCGACTTGTCATGGAAGCGTCATTTCTTGGCAATGAGCCAATTTGCATGAAGATAAAAAAGAGGCAGGAGGGGGTTATGTTCTCCAAGTGTTGCGAGGTTACATAGCTAGGCTCGAGAGTCGCGCGCGGGCAGTGCACGCTCCCAGGGGGAGGCTCGAGGAACTCTGGCGCAATGCCCCGAAGCTCCCAGGTGGGCTACTCCGATACGAGGTGTCCTTCGAACGCGCCTTCGATCGCACGCTAGCTCAGCTCCAACGCGTTCAGCGGATGCGCCTGGACCTGCCCGTCCCGCACCGAGCGGACGTACGGCTGCGGTGTCACAGGGATGACCCGATTGCGGCTTCGCGATTCCGGAGAATTTGATTGTGGCAGACGAGCGGATCTAAAGGAGTGAAAACATGCTCTCGGTTGTTTGAGCGCGAGACGCGCGGGTCACTTCAGTTTACACTTGCGCAGATAATTTCTGCCAAAATCGTTTCTGCCTAAGCTGCTACCTCAGGCGTGCATCGGTTTGGGTCGTGCAGGTTCGTGTGACAGAAGGACCTATCGATCCTCAGGAGCTTAGCCATGCAGTAAGGGATTCGCACTAGCTCTGAGCGCCCGGATCATCGTGGGCTTAGTGGTCGCCTTGGTTGGCGCCAATCTTCTCGTTACATTGGGTGGGCGGCTTAGAATCTTTGGAGCTTTGGTTGGAAGAGAGGTTCTGTGGTGGGCCTTGGTATTGGTCCTGCTTCTTTATTCCCGGCTCATCGAACGGCGCATTGTCGTCGATAGGCTTTCTGAGGCTTAGAATCGGGGACGTCCTAACTGCAATTGCTGCCGGTATCTTGATGGTCGTCGGGATCGTGGCGGTCTATTCAGTCGTGTTTCCAGCACTTCACTTGCAAATGAACACCAGCGCGATGCAAAAATTGCTTTTAACCATTCTCTATCTGTGGCGACGCACCCTACGGGGCAACATAATTGCTCATTGGATGCCGACGGCGTCGGATTCCTAATCCCACGCTGATCACGAGGCATACCTCGGCTGGCGCAGGGAGCCAAGTCTACCGGCTCTTGAACTTCATTCGCAGGCGCCCCAGATATCGCCGATTGTGAATCCGGCGGGGAATGGATCAGTCGCGTCTACAACGTACTGGGCGATCCCCGTGATCCAAGCCCGGCCGCTGATCGTCGGCACCACGGCCTGGTAGGGACCGACGCGGGTTTCAGCCACCAGTCGTCCGGTGAAGGTCGTGCCAAGGATTCCTTCATGGACGAAATCCTGGTGGAGCGGTAGAAATCCCCTTGCGTGCAGCGTTGCCATTTTCGCGCAGGTTCCAGTCCCGCAGGGTGAGCGATCGAGTGCGCCTGTCCAGGACCAAGGCTGCGACCAATCGACTTTTCCGGTCGAGACAATCACCGTATTCCTGCAGTGCGATCCCGGGTTCATCGGTGGGGCGGATAATTGCGCAATGGTGATTCCCGCGATGGCCCGATTCTCAGGATGCTCTACGGGCAGTTGCTCCTGTGCGGCCGCCTTGATCATCTCGCCGATGCGAACAATGTCGCGGGCTTCGTCCGGCGTTAAGCGCAAACCAAGCCCAGCAGCTTCCGCGATGACATAGAACATCCCGCCATAAGCCACGTCGACTTTCACCGTCCCCAATTTCGGCACTTCGATCGGTCGATCGAGATGCACGGCGAACGAGGGAAGGTTCTGAAAGGTAACGCGCGTCACTTTTCCGTTGCTGGTCTCCGCCTCGACCTCCACGAGGCCGGCAGGGGTCTCGAGCTTCAGCTTCGTGGGGTTCCCTTGAATGGAAATCATTCCCGTCTCGAGCAGCACCGTGGCCACGCAAATCGTGTTCGTGCCGGACATCGGCGGGTACTCGACTTGCTCCATGATCACGAACCCGGCGTCCGCCTCCGGTATCGTTGGCGGAAGAATCAAATTGCAATTCGCGGCTGGATACCCTCGTGGCTCTCGGAGCATAAGCTTGCGAAGACTGTCCCCATGCTCCTCGAGATGCCTCTTTTTCTCAAACATGCTTTTCCCGGGAACATCGGGGACGCCTCCGACAATCACCCGGCCCGGTTCACCGCAGGCATGCGCGTCAACAGCGAAAATCATTCGTGCGAATTGCAGAGATCCTCCTCGGATTTGAAGTTCCGCTCGGAAGCGCACTTCACTAAAACTCAAGCTGCGCAAGCCACCCGGTCTCTGCTTCCCGCCGCCGAAAGGACGCGCTCACAAACCGCAGGGTCGTCGTTCCGCGCTCCGCAAAGGCAGTTGCTTTCCGAACGCGTACACGCCGCACTCAGGATTCTCTGTGGTCGACTTTCACCCAGGAAATACCGGGAGTGCGGGCCGAGCCCATCGTCGCGGCTAGGAAGAGCAAGCGATAAATCCAGTTGACGGAGGAGAATTATATACGAGACCATACGCCCCATGCCCAAAACCTCTTCGCTCGAGCCCTCCCGTTCGCCTGTTGCTTCTAGCGTGCCACCTCCCGTCTCGCGCCGCCGCTTCGGCAAAGGTTTGGCGATCGCCCTGGCAACTTCGCTTTCCCCGATCCGACCGGGCTCCTCGCCACCCTCTCCTTCCCTGGCAGCGACTGGCGAAGCCCAAGGACAGGATGCGACTGGCGGCGTTCAAAATGCTGAGGTGGAAGCAAAACTCGCCAACATCGTTCGCAAGTACGGGACCCGTCTGTCCCAGGAAGAACGCGGGCATCTCCGTAAAATCCTGGCTTACAACGAAAAGATGCTGGCTTCGGTTCGCGCCTTTTCCGTACAAAACGGCGATTCACCCGCGAGCGTGTTCAAAGTTTCCGTCGCTTCGCCCATAACATCGCCAAAGTGATCCCCATTTTCATCGGACCGTACTACCGCTTCCGGCCGTTCAGCGCCACGAACAGGAGATGAGAACCGTGTTGTCAGAAGACGTTCTCTTTCAAACCGTGCGTGAGCTGGGGGAGGGAATTCGCAGCCGCAAGCTCTCCCCGGTTGAGCTGACGGAGAGCTTCCTCGAGCGCAGCGAAAAACTCGGTTCAAAGCTGAACGCCTATGCCACGGTGACGCGGGAGTTGGCTCTCGGACAGGCGCACGCCGCGGAAAAGGAAATCAGGGCAGGCCACTACCGCGGCCCTCTTCACGGTGTTCCTTACGCCGCCAAAGACCTGGTCGCCGTCGCGGGCTATCCAACCACCTGGGGCGCGCCGCCCTTCGCCCGGCAGCGGCTGCCACTGAACGCGACGGTGATTGATCGATTGAATCACGCGGGCGCGATTCTCATTGGGAAGGCGGCCATGATCGAGCTTGCGGGTGGACTGGGATACTCCGCCGGCAACGCTTCTCTCACTGGACCCTGCAAGAATCCCTGGAACACCGATTATTGGACATGCGGTTCTTCGAGCGGCGCAGGCGCGATCGTCGCTGCGGGCCTCGCACCTTGGGCCCTGGGATCTGACACACGGGGATCGATCCTCTGCCCCTCGGCATGGTGCGGCATTGCTGGAATGCGGCCCAGCTACGGCCGCGTGAGCCGTTTCGGTGCCATGACGATCGCGTGGACGATGGACAAGCTTGGCCCCATGGCACGTACCGCCGATGACTGTGGCCTGGTCCTTTCCGTGATCGCCGGACATGACCCGCAGGATCATGATTCGCTACCGAAAGGCGTTGCCGAATTCCAGTATCCGCGCGGTGAGCGAACCTCTGCCGGCTCTCTTCGGGTCGGCCGCCTGACCAATGTGTGGCGCGAGACCGAGCCGGGGCTCGAATCCGCCGTGAACGATGCCCTCAAGCTCCTCGAAAAGAAGGGGGCCAGCATTTCCGATGCAGAGATTCCCGATGGACCTTATGAAGAAGCTGCCGAGCTTACCATCCTGATGGAAGCAGCTTCTGCGTTTCAGGATCTGATCTCTAGCGGCCGCTGCGCGGAACTCATCGACCCGGTGGGCAGAATCAACGGATATGCCAGCATGGAATTCTCCTCGGCCGACTATTTGCTCGTGCAGCGGGTTCGGGGCGTTTTGCAAAAGCAGGTCGACAGACTGTTCGACCGGTTTGATGTTCTTGCGACTGCTGGAGAGTCATCAGCGGCTACGCCTCTGAGCGCTCCGCCCGAGGAGGATTCCGCAGGCCCAATCGAAAGGCGCGCGCCCGACGGGATTTCGAGCCTGTGTGGTCTGCCCGCCATGACCGTCCCATGCGGTTTCAATAAGAACAAGCTCCCCTTCGGAGTGCAGTTCATTGGCCGGGCCTTGAACGATCACGTCGTCATTCAAGCCGCGCATCTGTTTCAAGAACATGCGGATTGGCACCGGCAACGGCCGCCCATCGATTGACCATTTCACGCTATTGGAATCCCGCGGGTTCTCGCACATCGTGCTATTACCAGCCACGAGATTCCAAAGGTGTGCGGGACCTGGCCGTGGTATGTTGCTTATAATGATAGGCTTTGTCGTCTCTCTCCTCTTTTCCCTTGGCGCGTCGCGCTTACCTGCCGATTCCTCTCAATCCTTGTTCGTTATCGAGAGAAACTCAGGAATAGATAGCCCGCGCCACTTCGAGCGTGAAAAACGCTTCCGCGCGGACAGAACCGTTGTGGCACTAGAGCGGCGTCGTTCAGTTGGTGGAGAGGAACTCGCGCATGTCGGGGGCGGTAGCCGCCTCACCGGGATGACTCGAACCGTACACAGCGTTGCCCTTAAGCACATCGTCGACAAATACAAGGTCGCCTCTCTGAGCGCGGTGGCCTCAACATGCCCGTCAACGCTCCAATTTCACTCCTGCTGGCCCGCCTTACGTGTTGCCCAACACAACCATAAGAAGCTCGCGCCTAGCACCGAGGCCGCGATAGCCATGTATTCTTTGAGCGACGGAAAAACGAGGGCCACCAACAGCGGGAGCGCAACCAAAAGTAATCTGTGTATCTTGACCTGCGTAGCGGATTGCACCTCCCACTGAACGTTGCGCGTCTGCTGTCGCTCATAGTGGTACAGGATCGGCTCATCGGGGCGCAGCACCATAAGCTGACCCGTCATGGTTTCCGTGTAAAACTTCCGATACCAATAAATCTCGAACGCTTCATCGAAATGCCGATGGCTCTGCCAAACGGGGTCATCCGCAACACTGCGCTTGAGGACCAACGGCTCCTCGGAGTTGAAGCTGCATGATTCCAAGATGACTTTGGCGTCGTGAACGACAAAGAACGTATGCACCTCATCGTCGTCTCTTGACCGATCGTGCGTGTAATAAAACCAGGTTACGTCGTGGGGATCTATTCCTCGCAAAAGCAGCTCCGCAAGTTCGTGCATTGTGGCCCTTAGTGGCCATTCCTCAATGTTTCCGTCGAGATGAATCTCACCTTCCTCCGTGACGTAGGTGTGTTCGATTAAGCTTCTTATCTCTCTGATCTTTGAATCTCTCAACTTGCAATAGACCTCGACGAATGTCGATGGCTGTCCGTCCATTTGGAGAGGCGTATCACGAACGGCTGCCAGATCGAGCGAATAGGCACCCGGCGCAAGGCGCTGTCGTCTAAATGTCTGTGGTTTACCTTGCATTGTTGCCGCAGCTTGGCCCATCTCAGACCTCCTCTCGTCGCCTAAATCCAATCCGCAGCGAGCACAACCAAACGCAGCCTTGCGCCGTCAGCATCAACGCGTTGCGATCGTGGCTCGGCAACGTGACACCGTTGGTGTCGCGCCTTTCTTTCGCACAAAATCAGAATCCCGCATAGACAGGACAACACCCGCGATACGGATTCTTCCTTCCATGATGCTGCCAAAATAGTTGCGGCGTCTATTCGATTGAGTGGTGCGAGTTTCCACAATTGAGCCAGACAAAAGCATCATCTCCTCTTGCCGAATACTCCTGTGCGTTTACCGGGCCGACAGAATGGAATGCTCTCGGGTGCTAAGCAACGTTACGCTGGCGACAAAGCAACCATGAATCGGGACATCAAGCGGAAGTCAGGAGCGTGGGGGGGGGTGCCTCTCCTTCTTACTCTTCCTCCAATTGGCGAACACTTATTGGAAAGTCGCAGACCTCGCGCATATGCCCTTGGGGATCGCACTCGTGACCGTTGTTTCTATCCTTGTCGTGTGGAAGAAGTGGCGGCGTGTGCCGATAAACCCGCCATGATGGAGCGCTCTACTCCAGAGATTCGTGACAGGCCCCTGCGAGCCGTGGGACGTCCGTGCGATGGCGGCAAGAGTACACGACTGGCGGCATAGCTGAAGTTTTCATTTATTGTTCCCGAACAACAGCTTCCTCAGTTCCTCCTTTCTCGCTTGCTCACGCGGGTGCCTTCCTTGTGTTTTGATCCAGTGCTTTAGTCTTTCGACCATGACCGTGTGAGTCGTGGGTTCCTCATATACCTCGACCGTCACAGACATCCGATCAAATACATCGTCTTCCGCCCAGAAACTCGAATCCAGCCGATACAATCCACGAACTGCAGCCTCGAACAGCGATTCCGCCTCGACTTTGGCTGCGTGCTCTACTCCAAAATTATCGACATATTTCACGACACACTTGCGCTTGAACACTAAACGCCGTCCATAGAATGGATTAGGTAGAGGAGGGAGCTACAGTCTACTTCTTTTCGTTCCACAAGTCGCGCAAGAGTTTTGCTGTGCCGGGGCCATATCCGGCGTAGTGGTCGTTCGCGAATGCAAAAATCTTCACAACTTGAACACGCTTACCACATTCCGTCGGTCTTCTTTTGTCAAGTATCATCTCTCGTGACTTTAGATACGCTTAGCCTTGAATTGTCCGGAGCACAGTAGGATAGTCTCAGTCAGTTCGGTTTCCCTCGATCAAGCCAAAAATTCTACGGAGGCGCATTCGTGCGGCGACTTATTGCATCGGCCCTCAGCGTCTTACTTTTGCCTTCCATGACGACCGAGGCGGGTGGTCTCGACAGCAAAAATGCGCTGGAAGGGCCGCAGACATGAGACGTACAAGACTTGCCGTCCTTGCGCTACTGGCAACGCTTCTTCTCGCGCTTCTTACAACATACGTTGTCAGCCCCGCAGTGCAAGCGGGGCAAGGAAAGACGCAAAATGAGGTCACGGTTTGGGTCAACACAGCCAGCGGCGTCTACCACTGTCCTGGCACTCGTTGGTACGGGAATACGAAGCGCGGTGAGTACGTAAGGGAATGTGCGGCGATTAAGGCAGGAAATCGGCCTGCTTGTGGCAAGGCGTGTGGATCGGATTGCCGGTCGGCGCCAACCACAGAACGTTCTCCAGCGCCCTCCGAGAAAGAAAATACTCCTGCAAGGAACGTGCAAGCCGGGAATCCAGATGTAAAAGTCTGGGTCAACACGAACTCCGGCGTGTATCACTGTGCGGGCACGCGCTGGTATGGCAACACCAAGCTCGGGGTGTTCATGACGCAAAAGAAGGCTCAAGACGGAGGTAACCGTCCCGCGTACGGGAAGGTTTGCTGGTAGGGATACGAGCCGACCTAAATCACAATCGTTCACTGCCATCGTGAAGGACGCCGGACAGAAGCGAATGGCTTACTTCAGTTGCTTGGAGCACGGCCCTGGAAGGCGCAAAGTCGTTTGAGGGTCAAAGCTATGATGGGCGATCTGCGGGCGACTGCGCGAGTCGTCTCCTGTCAGTCTCTTGCGCCGAACACCTTCGCGTTGGGACTGGAACTTGCTCGTACCGGGGACGCATAACGATTCAGGGCTGGGCCAACAAGGCAAACCAGCAGCACGAGCGCAACGAAAGCGCGCAGATAGCGAATTGCGGTAGCATCGATGCTGGCAAGGTGGCCTATCGCCGAGTCGCGGGCTTTTTCACGAAGCGATACACAAAGCGGAACAGGCACACAGGAACTAGAATCGTACCTATAGTAAGCGCCACTGCAATCAGGTGTACCAGCATGAGGTTAGTATCTCCGAGGCAAGGGTAACTCACTCAGTTTCCTGGCCGCTGTTGTCCCAAGGTTCTGACGGAGCGCTCATCAGTAACCGTTCGTCCGTTTCCCCGTTGTAAACGACGTACTGACCTGCCCGGACATCCGCGAGCGCTTCAATACGGAATCTACTTGGGTCTGCTTCCATTTGTCTACTGGTCTAAGGGCCAGGAACGGGTTACTCGATGCTGACGGTATGAGTTACCGGCTTCTGGCGAACCTCGACCGTGATGTCCATCCGATCTAACACATCGTCTTCAGTCCAGACGCTTGAATCGAATCTGCATAGGCCACGGATCGCAGCTTCGAACAGGGACCGCTTCGACTTTGGCGCCAGGGGGTATGGAAGAGACCAAATGCTACAGCGCAGAACGCCCAAAATGTCGTACCGGCGACCGATCGCGACTTTGTGCCCGTCCCTTTACGACCAGCTGGATAAGTTCTCCGTGCTGCCAGAATTGTTGCCGCAAGAAGGATTGCGTCCTTCCGCTGCTCGTCCATATGACTCCGGCGGAAGCGGGGAATCACGGGATGCAGTGGGATTGCTGTAGTGCATAGGAAGCCTCAACATTGACAACATTGACCAAGCTTTTGCCATCACCCCAAACCATCTGTTGGACAGCGGGGACAACCACAGTCCGGGTGCCAGTCAGCCAGTTGGCGAACTGTCTCCCGGGTTAGATTCTAACAACACACCTTTTTATTGAGCAGTGACAACGCCGTTCGACGCAGCCATTCTATGAGCAAACAACGGTTCCCTGAGGTGTATCCATGTTTATGTCGCCCCCTCGAAACACGTTTCGATACACATTCTCTTGGCTGATCGTCGCGGCCCTGGTGTTCGTTCCCCTTCTGCTGTGGGCGGCTTACAATTCCTACCAGAGCCGCCAAGTGGACCCGGTATTGGCTTCCTTCACGGCCATGCTGGGGCTGTCGTTTGCATACGCCTGGTGGTGGACGAAGACAAGAGTCACTGTCCATGACGAAGGGATCTGTTACAAATCTCCGTTCAGGGAGAAGGATCTTCGATGGGAGGAAATCACGGAGACTCGCTATGGCCAGCGGCCCATCAACGCGGGCGCACATTTCGGGCTTGTTGGGTGGCTTCTGGCAGCAATCGCTGGCAGCAACAACAAAATGATCCGGTCGTTTGAATTGATCGGCCCGCAGAAAATGACTATCAATTCGAACATTCGCGATGTGGAGGAAGTCGTACGGCTGACCCTGGCGGCTGTCAACCCCCGGCTGCGTCAGGATGCCGAGCGCATTCTCAACTCCGGCGGAACTGTGTCTTTTGGGAAAATTTCGCTGTCGCCTGCCGGTGTTATCTGGAAATCGAAAGAACCTATTCCCTACGCGGCACTTATGAAATGCAAAATTGATGGTTCGATGTTGCGCATGAAAGCGGAAGGCAAATGGCTGGACAACATAGCCATCGCGGCAAAGAGGGTTCCCAATATATTTATTTTGCTGGATCTGATCGAGGCTAAGCGCTCAACGATGACCGGGAAGCCGGCGCTCGCCATGGCGGGTTCCTCCGCCAATCAATATCTTTAGCTCGGGACATATCTGCTTCCACGCTACGCCGAGCGTGTCACGCTTTGGCAGCGTCTTTGACCTCACCGCGGCTGGCGTGGCACGGCTTGACCCAAGGGCTGACGTCACGAACGCCGAGGAGATCGACGACGATCTCCACTTTAGAGCCCAGGGGATAGGCGGATTCTCACATTCAGCAGGTGCCGATTCAGCAACACAGGCCGCCGTTGCTTGAGGGCTTCCGGCCCTCTCATGAGAAAATTAGGAAAATACCTGAACGACGCGGCGAAGGTGCGTCTTCATACCGTCGGGCTGTGCCACATGCGCAGCCTAAGCCTGTGCTTCTTCAAAGAGAGGAACGATGACCAATACAGCATTGAGAGCGTTGCTGTTTGTTCTGGTGGCGGGATTCCTGGCGGTGTTGGTTTATGACCGCGTAATTGCTCATAAACGCGAGGTCCGCGAAGCCGAAGTGCCTTGGGCGCACATTTCCGAAGATATTATTGAAGCACACGCAGCCCACGAAATTTGGTGTAAGACCAAATTCCTTGATTCCGTGCAGGAATGCTTGGAAGACGAAGCGATGGCAATGTCGACGGCAGCGCGAATTCAAGCCGCCGAAGAATCTGGACAGCTTAGTGAACAAGACGAACTCTTGATCGGTGATTTCAAGCGAAATGTATGGGCATCGGAAAAGGTGCTCATTTCACGATATGCGTTTCAACCCTGTCCCGTTGATGCGGATGGATTCACTCCGATTGATTGTCCTCTTGATGCTGTCCATTGAACTTTCCGGGATCGGAGACAGCCCTCGAACCTGAGCAACCAGAGATGGAAGCTGTGAACTGCGTGTCCGAATTTGCTGGTCTTACCTCTCTGCGTTCGAATGGAGCAAATCGGGCGCGCGTGCCCGCCGTTGCCGTTTGGAAACGGATGAATGGATGTGGGTGAAAGCGAACGGCTATTTCATCCGGGGGATTTCCCATTGTGCGGTCACTCGAATCGAGATGGGAACAGTAGAAGGTGATCAAGAGCGTTTATCGAGACACTCACGCCGCCGCGGTTAGTTGCAGAGCTCGCGTATCTCAACGAGAGAGGTCAGCGCTGCGAGCATGGATTTGCTGGTGTACTACGACGAGACGCCCC
>Ga0182039_10001742_pt1 | contig 11708 bp, 11 predicted proteins | sample sta12Can44000111_FD_125975 | JGI IMG/M metagenome (GOLD analysis project Ga0182039, IMG submission 125975) | Lab enrichment of tropical soil microbial communities from Luquillo Experimental Forest, Puerto Rico - statanox.12C.anox.44.000.111 | ecosystem: Environmental > Terrestrial > Soil >...
ATGCGGCAGTCCAGCGGCAGGTCGCTGATACGCTGGAAGCTGCACAGAAAATGGGCGGCCTCGTCATTTCCTTGAAGCACGAGAATGTGGCGCAGGCTTTGATCTCTTTCGTAAAGGAATACGGCATTACTCACGTTGTCCTGGGTCGCCCCGGCAAGAAAGCCCTCCGATTTTTCACTAAACCGCTACATGACCAATTGATGCGAGAACTGCCTGGCGTTGATTTAGTGATTATTTGATGAGGACACCCCTCATTTTGTTTTCAGGTAACGCCGAAACGGGGTTCAACTCCTGAGGCCAGCAACCCCGGCAGTCGTCGGGACGGCCTGAGCCATTTCGTCTACGTTTACCTGAGCTTGACGTATCGTGTCGGTTCGTCCGTATTTAGATTTGTGAGACTGCACCGGACGCTTGCCGCTATTTTCGCCGCTGGACTTCTTCCAGGAATCCTTTGCGCCCAGGAGAAAACGCTCCCGCAGAAATACGAACAACCTCTTGGAACCTGTTTCGAAGAATTAAAGTATCCCTATCCGACGGCTTACCTCAATTTGTTCGCCGAGGGTCAGGATTTGAGGATGTGTTTCATGGATGTCCAGCCTACAAAGAATCCAAATGGCCGCTCAATTGTTCTGCTGCACGGGAAGAACTTCTGGGGAGCGTATTGGGCCGATACGATCAAGTTCCTTGCCGATCGCGGTTTTAGAGTCGTTGTTCCGGATCAGATCGGGTTCGGGAAATCCTCAAAACCCAATATCCACTACAGTTTTGATTTTCTGGCAGAGAACACGGCCGGGTTGCTTGATTTACTTCACGTGCAGAAGGCCACGATTATAGGTCATTCGATGGGAGGAATGTTGGCCATTCGCTTTGCCCGGCTGTATCCAGGCCGCACGGAAGCGCTGGTTCTGGAGAACCCAATCGGGCTTGAGGACTATCGGCTCAGCGTGCCTCCGGCACCCCTTGAACAGCTGTATCAGCAGGAGCTGAATCTCAGCCTGGAGGACTACCGAAAATACATTCAAAGTTACTTTGTTAACTTTCCGCCGGATAAGGCCGAAATTTTTGTCGAGCCGCGTCTCCGGGTGAGTTTAAGCGGTGATTTTCCTCGCTGGGCTCTTTGCGCTGCCCTGACCACCCTGATGATTTATCAGCAGCCCGTCTGCTACGAGCTCTCGGACATAAAAGTTCCCACGCTCATTATTATCGGTCGAGAGGATCATACGGCGCTAGCGAAGGATCGAGCGCCTATCGATCTGCGCCGCAACCTCGGCAACATTCCAGAGCTGGCGAAAAAAGCCACCGACGCCATCCCCGGCGCCCGTCTCGTAGAATTGCCTAATGTCGGACATATTCCCCATCTGGAAGCGCCGGATGCGTTCTACCAGGCTGTCGACGACTTCTTACGGCGCTGATGTCCTGCACCCGAATACCAATACCATGGATTTTGTTGCCGTAAGCTCCCTATTTCAGATGACAATGATATTTGGCGGTTTGACTGCTGCGACGGGTCTCACTGAAAGGCTGGAAACTTTGCGAAAGTCGAGCTAATACCAACTGCATGTCACGCTTTCTTTTGACAATTGCCGTTTTCTGCGGGCTGGGAGTGTCAGACATCGCCCAGGCTCAGCCGAGCGGGGAACACATCGTCGTCACCGGAGGAGTGTCAATAATGAAATGGGAGAAATACAAGGCGCAACCGCACGACAATTGGTGGATGAACTTTGTGCGCGCAAGCCGGATCCGGATTGAGCAGCTGCGTCAGCAATACGGCCCTTCGGCTCAGATCACCTGGTTTGTCTACCAGCGCGGATATGAGCGAAGGCAACCCCAGGAACACGAGTCGCTTTTCAGCATAATAAACTCCGTGAGGGACAAATACGGCTTGAATTTAATCTACTTCAATTCTGTTGACCAGCTTTGCCATTATTTAAATTACGGGTCGAATCGCCAAAAAAACAAGATCGCAACTTTCGACTATTTTGGGCATTCGAATAAGGCCTGCTTCATGTTTGACTACAGCAATGAAATTGGAAGCGCCTCCAAAGTCTGGCTCCATGAAAACGAACTGAAGGACAAGCTTCAGCGGGGCGTCTTTGCTCGCGACGCTCACGTCCAGAGTTGGGGGTGTTATACGGGAGAGAGCATGTCCAGGAAGTGGTATCAGGCCACCGGCGCCAAGATGATTGGCGCGGTAGGGAAAACTCAGTATATGACCAACGAACTCCCCGTGCTCGTTTCCGCCTCGGGGAGATGGATCACAGGTTTATAAAATCCTTCAAAAGCAAACCTGCTTGCAGATGAGTCAGGTCTTTTCTCTATCCGCCCATCAATCCTTGGTTGGTTTTGCTTGTCAAGGGTTCTAGCGCAATCGACCGCGGACGATGAAATTATGAATTTTGCTGAACTCCGGCGAATTTATTTTTCTCCGTTTTTTAAACTGATTCAGCGTGCTCGCGCGGTCTATCTCCGTCACTGGCCCAGGGATGAGGTTCAGCTATGCACTTTGCTGAGCATCAAAACCGGCGGCTGCAGCGAGGATTGCGCCTACTGTGCTCAAAGCGCGCGTTACAAAACGGGTGTTCAGGCCGAAAAGTTGATGGACCCTGAACAGGTATTGGAAGTCGCCAGACGAGCGCGGTTCAACGGCTCGACCCGCTTTTGCATGGGTGCGGCGTGGAAAGGAGTCCGCGATGGAGACGCAAAGTTCGAGCAGGTTCTGGCGATCGTGCGATGCGTGAGCCAACTTGGTATGGAGGTGTGCGTCACCCTCGGCCAATTGACGCCGGTTGAGGCCAAAAAACTGAAGCAGGCCGGGGTCACCGCATACAATCACAACATCGACACTTCCGAAGAGTACTATCCGGAAATCGTTTCCACTCATTCCTTCGCAGACAGGCTTCAAACGATATCAGCCATTCAGGAAGCCGAACTGTCGCTTTGCTGCGGTGGCATCATCGGCATGGGAGAGACCGAAGATGACCGGCTCAAGATGCTCGAGACACTATCTAATTTTCATCCGCCCCCAGAAAGCGTTCCAATCAATTGCCTGATGCCCATGCCCGGCACTCCTTTGGCAGACCAGCCTCCGGTCGATACATTCGAACTGGTTCGGCTGATCGCCACGACCCGAATAGCTTTGCCCAAAGCAAAGGTGCGTCTGTCGGCCGGTCGTACCCGCCTTTCGAAGGAAGCTCAGGCTCTTTGTCTGTTCTCAGGCGCAAATTCAATTTTTTACGGGGAGAAGCTGCTCACCGCAAAGAATCCTAGCGTGAACCATGACCGCGACTTACTTGACGCTCTGGATCTGAAAGCACAGAAGCCCTTCGCTGTCCAGTGATGGGCATTGGCAGATCCATTTATTTAAAAGCAGGCTCTTAAACGGACGCGTAGCGTCTTTCTAACCCGCAATGCGCGGGCGGCTGCTCACAACGCGTGATTTTTGCGGGTTAGGGACATGGCCGAGAGCGCGAGCCCGTCCATCCCCAGGAAGCAAAAATTGGCAAATTTCTCTCGAAACTGCATCTCATATCCAGTCCCTCTCGCATAAATCTCGTATGGATGGAAGAGAGGTTGTAGATGCTCGGCAGGACCTGAAAAATGCATCGATCGACACAGCGACCAACAAGGAGCAGCCACTCTTAAGCGCCCTCAGGCTCTTCGTGGCAGCTTCCGGGCTTCGCGTTAATCGAATTGCGCAGCTCATGGGAGTAGGCGAAGCGACATTGTCAAAATGGCTCGCAGGAACTTCTCGGCCGAGACAAAAGAAATTGTGCGAAATTGAAAGTTTCCTCTGCTGGCATGGGCCCAAATACCTGGCGCACGCCGAATGGCGCAAAGAACCGTCTCCGTAGCGCGCAAGAATCCCTGAAAAGCAAAACCGCCAGTTTTGCTTTTCAAGGATTCTATAGTGGTTTTGCTTCTTAAGGATTCTATCTTCATCCCGTGGCGATATCGAGTACGGCATCTATCGCTGCCCGATATGCGATAGTCATTGAGTTCTTTTTTCTTTTTTGCACGTTTCCAGCCGCGGCAAGGGTAGCCGCTAATCCGGAACGTGCGCGCGATCTTGGAGTTCCGCTTGACGGAACTCCTGGGAAACTAAATGCAATCACCGATGTGCGAGGCGTCGAAGTGGGTCACAGAACGATCGTCCAAGGAGAGGGCAAGCTTGTCGTGGGCGTGGGGCCCGTACGTACAGGTGTGACGGCGATTTTGCCGCTCGGACGAACGAATGCGAACAAGCCCGTACCGGCGGCTGTTTTCTCATTGAACGGCAATGGAGAAATGACCGGAAGCGCCTGGGTGGAGGAATCGGGTTTTCTGGAAGGTCCAGTTCTTCTGACTAATACTCATAGCGTCGGAGTTGTGCGTGACGCGGTTGTCGAATGGGGTACAAAGAAGTTTCCAGGCGCGGAATACTTCGATCTCCCGGTGGTTGCCGAAACCTGGGACGGCGAACTCAACGACATCAACGGTTTCCATGTGGCGAAAGAACATGTTTTTTACGCTCTGGATAACGCCAGCAGCGGACCGGTTGCCGAAGGAAACGTGGGCGGCGGCACAGGAATGAGAGCTTTTGGATTCAAATCCGGGATTGGCACTTCATCGCGGCTTTTGTCCTATGATGGAGCCGAAATTTGCGTTGGGGTACTGGTGCAGGCGAACATGGCAAGACGCCAAAACCTGATTGTAGCAGGGGTGCCGGCAGGTCGAGAGATTTCAGATTTGCAACCGGTTGTGCATCGGGAGGTTGAAAAAGAAGGGTCTATCATTGTGGTCATCGCAACGGATGCACCCCTCCTGCCAACTCAATTGAAAAGGGTGGCGAAACGAGCAGCTTTGGGCGTGGCGCGAACTGGCGCCGTGAGTACGAATTCGTCAGGCGACTTGTTCATAGCTTTCACGACGGCGAGTCCCGCGCTTACCGGAGAAAAAGAGCTGTGGTCCGTCCTACGGAATGAAGACCTGGATCCGGTACTTTCAGCGACGGTGGAAGCGACCGAAGAGGCGATCATCAATGCGTTGCTGGCCGCGCGAACTATGTGCGGGGTCAACGACAACACATTTTTCGCCTTGCCCCACGACCGGCTGCGTGAAGTCCTCAAGAAGTACAACCGGCTTTCGGAGTAACGGGGAGTGACCCCGCCACGTTAGAAATCTTTCTCGATTCGACTTGCGCGAATCAGAACTCGGGGCAGTTTCCGATTCGGAAAGCTACTACTCTGTATGACCCAGGACGAATTTGATGATTTGATTCAAGAGATTCGTGAAGAGGATCCTGAGCAACTGGATTCGGAGTTTTTTATTCGCGATAAAGCGTTTAAAGAGGACAAACTTCAGAAGATTGAACAGAAAGCAGGCTTCACTTTCCCCGAGGAATATAGGAATTTTTTGAAACGCTTTGGCGCAGGTGACATAGGAACGATTACGGTTTTGTCCCCCGATCCAGAGAGCGATTTTTCACTTTGGAAGGGGCAGGAGCCGTTTGAAAAGGTGCGATGGGTGCCCGTTGTCGACGACGGGAAAAGTAACTATTACGGTTTTGTAGTCGAGAACGGTGTCTGTTCGCGGGAGATCTGGTTTGCAGATCAAGATCTTGGATACGAGCTGGCCGGAACCAATTACGACGATTTTTACGAGCTCATCTCTACAGAAGCGTTTGGTGTCGACATCTGATAGCGCTGGCATCATGGAATGCTGGCGATCTTGAAAGAAATTAGTGAGTTGTGGGCGGGCGGCGAAAGCGAAATTTCGGCCAATTAAATCTTGAAGAGGCGCTAATACGTGTTACTAAGAGCTTGATAATACGGATTACCTTCAGCCTGCGCAAAAACGGGCCGGACAGTTTCCGGAGTCGGTACGCGGTGCCGCGTTATTGTTTGCTTCCAATATTGCCCCCCAAAAACCTATGTCTGACCGCCAATCGGTTCCGGCTTTGCGCCCATCTGCTCTCCAAGGGCACAAACCGGCTGGCCATTCCGTTTTCGGGAAGCTCTTTTTCAAAGAATCCTTTTGCGCCTGGATCTTCATTGCTCCCGCGTTGATCGGTTTCGCTGTTTTCTACCTGCTTCCGTGCGTTCGCGCTCTCTATATCAGCCTGACTGATTGGAACCTTCTGCGCGCCGCGAAATTCATCGGCCCGGCGAACTATTCCAGGCTCTGGAGCGATCCAAATTTCTGGAATGCCATGAGAGTCACGGTTCTTTATGTGCTCTACAATATTCCCGTGCAGACAGCTATCGGGTTGTTGCTGGCTGCGCTCCTGGCGCACCTGGGCCGTTCTGTGGTCATGCGCTCGATCATCATCGCGCCCTATTTAATCGCCAACGTTATCGCAGCGATCATCTGGTTTTGGATGCTCGATCCATTGCTTGGATTTGGAAATGCAGTACTGCAGGCTGTCGGGGCGGGCAGGATAGCGTTTTTCAGCGATCAACACCTCGCCCTGCCCACCATTGCAGCCGTTAACATCTGGCGGCACATGGGATTGGTCGCGATTCTGTTTTACGCCGGCATTCAGACCATCCCTCGAGACATCTACGAAGCAGCCCGCATCGAGGGAGCCGGACCATGGAAGAATTTCTGGAGAATCACTTTACCTCTCCTGCGGCCAACGCTCGTTTTCGTATTAATAACAAGCATTATCGGATCGTTTCAGGTTTTTGATTCGATTGCCGTGACGACTCTTGGGGGTCCGGTCAACTCAACGCGCACGATCGTCTGGTACATTTACGAATCAGCCTTCGAGAACTTCAGGATGGGCTATGCTTCGGCAATGTCCTGCGCACTGTTTGTCTGTCTTGCGGTCGCCACGCTCATTCAGATGCGAATTTTGCATTCTGGCAAATCAGAACTGGAATGAGATCCATCGTAGTATTCTTTCGCTCAGGTCCCAGCCTTAAGAATTGCGCTGGGTACGCGATCCTTGGGGTCTTCGCAATAATCTCGCTCGGTCCCATCTGGATTGCGATCAAAACAGCGCTGAGCGACAGCAGAACGCTTTTCATCGGCGCCGGTTCTTTGCTGCCGACTGATCCGACGCTTTTTAACATTCAGCGGGTGCTCGGACTCGCAGATCCCACCGATCCGAGATTGGCTCAGACGAGCTTCGGCAAGATAGATTTTTTCCGAGCACTCACCAACAGCGCCATTTTTACGATTCTGGCAGTCGTCCCTCAAATCGCATCCAGCGCCATGGCCGCTTATGCTTTTGCGCGTCTCAGGTTTGCGGGGCGCGGGATGATCTTCTTTCTTTTCCTCTGCGCAACCATGATCCCGGGCGTGGTTCTTTTCATACCCAATTTTATTCTTATCAAGGACCTCGGCTGGCTGAACAGTTTCCAGGGAATGGCCGCGCCGTACGCATTGATGACGCCCTTTGCAGTTTTCTTTCTGCGTCAAATGTTTTTGTCGACTCCACGAGAATTGGAGGAATCGGCCCTGATGGACGGGGCATCTTACTTCACGATCTTTCTCCGGATCGTTCTGCCCCTGCATCGATCTGCGCTTGGTACCTTGACGATCCTGACAGCGCTATCGGCTTGGAACGAATTTTTCTGGCCTTTTCTGGTTGGCCGCTCGGAATCGGTGCGTGTCATGGCGGTAGCCATCAATGCCTTCCGCCAGCAGCAAGCGGGTGGATCGCCCGATTGGAGCGGTCTGATGGCGTGCACCGTTTTAGGGATAGTGCCAATTGCCGTCCTCCTTGTGGTTTTTGGACGGAAAGTCGTGGAGTCATTTCAATATACCGGTCCTAAATGAGACAAAACAACAAAGATACCCCCCATGAAAATACGATGTTTACCGAGAATTCTGCTTGTTAGCAGTATCCTGGCGAATGGTTCCGCTTACGCTGCAACCGAAATTAACTATTGGTTGTGGGATAACAATCAACTGCCATCCTATCAAGCGTGTGCGGAAACTTTCGAGAAAAACAATCCAGATATAAAAATCAAGATTACGCAAACCGGCTGGTTTGACTATTGGAACGCGCTGAGCGCGGGATTTGTGTCAGGCACTGCGCCGGATGTTTTTTGGAATCATCTTTCCCGATATCCGGACTTCGTCCAGAATAACCTGCTGGTAGATCTTTCCCCTTTGATCGCGCGCGACAAGGTGCCGACCGATATCTATGTAGGCGGGCTAGTAAAAGTGTGGGGTAGGGACCAGAAGCAGTATGGCCTTCCTAAGGATTGGGATACGATAGGCATCGTGTACAACAAGGCCATGTTAGAGAAGGCCGGGATAGATCCTAAATCTCTATGGAACCTGGATTGGAATCCAAAGGACGGAGGCTCGTTCGGTCAGACCATCGCTAAGCTCACGGTTGATGCGAATGGCAAGACCGCCCTCGATGCAGGCTTTGACCCCACGAAGGTGGTCCAATATGGCCTCTTGATAAATGGTCTTTCGGATGGGTTTGGACACGAAGAATGGGCCAACTTCGCCGCTTCACTCGGATGGAAGTATTGTGACGGTCCATGGTCGACGCAGTTCTATTATGACGATCCTAAGCTGGTCGAAACAGTCCAGTGGTTCGCCGATAATAGTCTGAAAAAAGGGGTGATCGTGCCGGCAAAGGATGCTCGTCAAGCGCAAGCCACTGGACTCTTTGCGGGGCAAAAAGGGGCTCTTGCATTGACAGGTTCCTGGTTGGTTCACTGGTATAAGGAAAACTGCAAGTTTGACATCGGTTTTGCGCCGCTGCCAAAAGGAGTGCTTGGCCGGAGAAGCGTGATTAACGGTCTGGCCGACTCGATCTGGGTCGGGACCAAGCATCCCGAAGAGGCTTGGAAATGGGTAAAGTTTCTTGCGTCGCCGGAAGCGCAGAAAATCGTCGGTGAACATGGCATCGTGTTTCCGGCAATACCGGAAGCCGCAGACATTTCCCAAAAACAAATGGCAGCCAAAGGCGCGGACGTTTCCGCCTTTACTGAGGAAGCAAAGGATCCGCAGGGAACCTTTTTCCTCCCCATTAGCGAGCACGCCAGCGAAGTTGTGCGCCTCTTGAGGGCGAATTTCGATGGAATTTTTCTGGACGGCGCCGACCCGGCAACGACTCTCAAGGCCACCAACAAAGAGGTTAACGCCTTGTTCAAGTAGGTCTCAAAAGGGTGCAGCCCGAGGTGGATGGACATCTGGGACATCCACTTTGCCCGAAATAATTTCAACTTCGTGGAGAAAATCAATGCGATACCAAAAGAACATGCTTCTGGCCGGCAGTTTCCTTTTCGGTGTCTCCGCGCATGCCATTACGGAAATTAATTACTGGATGTGGGACCAAAACCAGCCTCCGGCATATCGGGCTTGCGCCGATGCGTTCGAAAGACAGAACCCAGACATCAAGATACAGATCACGCAAACGGGCTGGTTTAATTACTGGAATGCTTTGAACGCTGCGTTTGTATCAGGGACGGCACCCGACGTCATTACTGATCATTTGGCGCGGTATCCGGAGTTTGTTCAGAATAATTTGCTGGTGGATCTCGGCCCGTGGATCGCACGTGACAAGGTGCCCACAGATATCTATTTCGGCGGACTCGTCAAAGTCTGGGGTAAAGAGGGCAAGCAGTATGGGTTGCCGAAGGATTGGGACACCATTGCGATTGTCTATAACAAAGAGATGCTTCAAAAGGCCGGAATAGATCCCAAGTCGCTTTCGGATTTGGATTGGAATCCCAAGGATGGCGGGTCTTTCGGTCGTTTGATAGCTAAGCTCTCCGTCGATGCGGGCGGAAGGACAGGTCTTGACGCCGGTTTCGATCACAAAAATGTCAAGCAATATGGGATGTTGATCGGCGGTCAACCGGACGGCTTCGGTCAGGTTGAGTGGAGTCACCTGGCTGTTTCAAATGGCTTCAAGTTTTACGATGGACCGTGGGCGAAGCATTTTTATTATGATGATCCGAGGCTCGCAGAGACCATCCAATGGATCGCCGATATGGAGCTCAAGAAAGGTTTCATTGTTCCGGCGCGCGATGCCCGGCAAGCCGGCGCCAATGGCCTATTCGCCGGGCGCCAGGGTGCTTTGGCGTTCGTAGGCTCCTGGAATATTCGCTGGTGCAGAGAGAACTGCAAATTTGATATCGGCTTCGCACCATTGCCAAAAGGACCTCTGGGTCGCCGTACCATGTTCAACGGTCTTGCCGACTCGATCTGGGTTGGAAGCAAGCACCAGGAGGAAGCATGGAAATGGGTTAAATTTCTCGCTTCACCCAAGGCACAGAAGATCGTTGGGGAACACGCCGTAGTGTTTCCCGCGATTCCCGAAGCAACAGAAATCACCAAGCAAGCAATGGCCAAGCAAGGGCTGGATGTCACTGCATTTGTGAACGAAGCCGCTGATCGCAATGTAACGTTTCTTTTTCCGATTACGGATCACGCAAGTGAGGTTCTACGTATTACTCGGGCAGCGCTCGATGCCATTTTCCTGAACGGCGCTGACGCGGCTTCAACCCTGAAGTCCGCCAACGAAGAGGTCAACGCGCTCTTTGAATAGGAAAATCACAAGCTGAAGATCTGGCAAAGATAACGTGAGGCTTTGATTCGCGAATGAATCGGCGGATTACTAGCAGGGACATAGCGAGAGCGGCGGGAGTGTCCCAAACAACCGTATCCTTCGTCTTGAATGAGACCGAAGGCACAAGTATCAGCGCCGAAACTAAGGCTCGCGTGTTTAAGGCGGCGCAGGCTCTTGGGTATGTCCCAAACTCTGCGGCTCAAACCCTGGTAAGCGGGCGGAGCCGAACACTTGGTTTGGTGCTTGCACATGGAGATTTGATGAGCGTTGATGCGTTTACTGCGCCGCTTATGTTTGGCATGAGCCGAATCTGTAACTCGCGGGGATACAAGTTGCTAATCGAGGCTGTCGAACCCGGTGCCCGGCGTGATGCCTATTTTGATCTGACGCGGAGCAAACGCATCGACGCGCTTATTGTGCTTAACTCGAGCCAGGAGGACGCCGGGTTAGTTCGGCTAATCGATGCGAAGTTTCCTGTGATAGTCTTTGGTTCAATTGGGCATCCGGAAGAAAACTCAATCTGTCCGAATACCTGGAAAGCTGCGGAACGTGTGATGGGACATCTGATGAGGCTGGGGCATCGGCGGATCGCCCATATCGCATATGCCCCGGAGCGGTTCGTCGGTTCGCAACAACGGGTGAAAGCTTATCGCAGATCGCTCGCTCAAGCGAATATCAGATTTGACGCCAGATTGCTCGCCTATGGTGATTTCAGCATGAAAAGCGGTTATCGGGCAATGCGCGAGATTCTGGCTTGCGGGAAGCATCCGTCCGCGCTCTTCGCGGGAAACGACACGATTGCTGCAGGGGCGCTGGCAGCCATCCGCGAATCCGGACTAGCCGTGCCAAGTGACATTGCGGTTGTCGGCTTTGATGACTTACCCATTGCGTCCTATCTTGATCCACCTCTTACGACGGTAAATACTCAACCGATCGAGCAGGGGGAGCAGGCGGCGCTCGCCGCGCTCGATCTGCTTGAGGGAAAACCGGTGGGGCATCGTGACTGCGACCTATCGCTCGAACTCATCATCCGAGACTCTTGCGGATTTTCGTGCAATGGCCCTTGCCGGTTGCCGGCCGGCGCGCGCCAAAGGAGCGAAAAGCGCTTGCGGGTTGGTTAGACCAACTAGCCTGCATTGATCACAAATCCTCTGCCGTAGTCACAACAGTTGCGTTGAATTGTCTAGGG
>Ga0182039_10001745_pt1 | contig 11706 bp, 13 predicted proteins | sample sta12Can44000111_FD_125975 | JGI IMG/M metagenome (GOLD analysis project Ga0182039, IMG submission 125975) | Lab enrichment of tropical soil microbial communities from Luquillo Experimental Forest, Puerto Rico - statanox.12C.anox.44.000.111 | ecosystem: Environmental > Terrestrial > Soil >...
CGCCAGTCCACGCGCGAGGCCGGCTCGCCGGAGACGAAGCGGCGGTATTGCCAGAAATTCTCGCCCGGCCCGGCGCGGCGGCGGCCATGCAGGCCGTGGATCACGGTTGCCGCCACGCGGCGCGCTTCCAAAATGAGCCGTGGCATCGAGGCCGCGAGCGTCCGGCCGGCGCCGACCGCCCGCCCAACCGCCACGCTGTCCTGGAACGTGCGCCCGGGCTCGACCGCCATGCGCTATCCGATCCGCGCCTTGAGGCGGCCGACCACCGCGTCGATGGTTTCGCCCTCGGCGCGCGCGGTGAACGTCAGCGCCATGCGGTGCTTGAGCACGGGTTCGGCAAGATCGACCACGTCGTCGATCGAGGGCGCAAGCCGGCCGTCGAGCAGCGCGCGGGCGCGCACTGCCAGCATCAGAGCCTGGCTGGCCCGCGGGCTCGGTCCCCACGCAATCATCTTGGCAGCCTCGCCGCCTTCCGGTCCCGGCCGCGCCGAGCGCACCAGAGCGAGAATGGCATCGACCACGGATTCGCCGACCGGCAGCCGCCGCACCAGGCGCTGCGCCGCCATCAATTCGTCCGCCGTCATCGCCGGCTTGGCGCGGGTCTCTTCCGAGCCCGTGGTCTCGAACAGGATTTTGCGCTCGGCGTCGCGATCGGGGTAGCCGACGTCAATCTCCATCAGGAAGCGGTCGAGCTGCGCCTCAGGCAGCGGATAGGTGCCTTCCTGCTCCAGCGGATTTTGCGTCGCCAACACATGGAACGGCTTTGGCAGATCGTGGCGCGTGCCCGCCACCGTGACATGCTGCTCCTGCATCGCCTGCAGCAGCGCCGACTGGGTGCGCGGGCTCGCGCGGTTGATCTCGTCGGCCATCAGGAGCTGCGCGAAGACCGGGCCGGAGATGAAGCGGAAGGTCCGCTTGCCGGTCTGGCTCTCCTCCAACACCTCGGTGCCGAGGATGTCCGACGGCATGAGGTCGGGCGTGAACTGGATGCGGCGCGCATCGAGCCCGAGCACGGTGCCGAGCGTCTCTACCAGCTTGGTCTTGGCGAGCCCGGGCACGCCGAGGAGGAGCGCATGGCCGCCGGACAGAATAGTGATCAGCGCCTGCTCGACCACCTTGTCCTGGCCGAAGATGACCGTGCCGATCGCGGCCTTGGCGGCGCGCACGTGAGCCGCCGTGGATTCGGCGGTGCGAACGATCATGTCCTCGAGCTTTTCGAGACCGTCTCCGCCAGCAACCGGCATAGCTAACTCCTTGTCTTGCGGCACATTCTTGTTTCCGAGCAGATTTGCGCCATATGCACGAAACCAGCGCAGCAAACGGCAGCCAATGCCGCACTGCTATTGGGCACCCATCATGCAATATATGCGCCAGCGTGCCAGAACGCCGAGCTTGCGTGATTCTCGATCCACAGGGAACACAACTCGGGAAAGGCCGTCGGGATGCCCTTGGTGATGGCAAAACCTCGAATAATCTCGCCCCCGGACCTTAAGTCCGGGCGTTAGGTTCAAGGCAAACCATGGCGAAGGAAGGGCAATCAAGCCTTGAGGCGATCACAGGCGCGTTGGCGCAGGCCGGCACCGTCAAGGGGCCCCCGCCCGTCGAGCGCTGGAATCCGCCGTTTTGCGGCGATCTCGACATGCGCATCGCCGGCGACGGTACATGGTTCTATCTCAAAACGCCGATCGGCCGGCCGGCATTGGTAAAGTTGTTCGCATCGGTGTTGAAACGCGAGGGCGACAGTTATTTCCTGGTTACGCCCGTCGAGAAGTGCGGCATCACCGTCGACGATGCCCCGTTCCTCGCCATCGAGCTCAAGATCGAAGACGGCGCCGCGGGCCGCGTGCTGCACTTTCGCACTAATGTCGACGATTGGGTCGCGTGCGGGCCGCAACATGCGCTGCGCTTCGAGCCGGAGACGGCCACCGGCGGGCTCAAGCCCTATCTGCACGTGCGCCGGGATCTGTGGGCCAAGGTGACGCGGACGCTGTTCTTCGATCTCGTCGACATCGGCGAAGAGCGCGACGTCGAGGGCAGGGCGATGTTCGGCGTCGCGTCGATGGGCACATTCTTTCCCATGGCGCCGGCCGACCAGGTGAGGGAATTTAAGTGAACGATCGGGCATTGCCGGCGTCGGCGACGACGGAAGATTTTTTCGAGCGCGCCCGCGCGCGGCTCAATCTCGATGTGCCTCCGGCCTTGACCGATCCGGCAGCCAAGGGCGTGCGCCGCGGCGATCTCGATCTCGATCCGGTGTTATGGGAGCGCGCCGGCGTTGCCGCTACCAAGCTGGCGGCCGTGCTCGTTCCAATCGTCGAGCGCAGCGAGCCGACGGTGCTGTTGACGCAACGCACCGCGGACCTTGCGAGCCACGCCGGGCAAATATCCTTTCCCGGCGGCCGGATCGAACCGAACGACGAAAGCCCGGTTGCGGCCGCCATGCGCGAAGCCAAGGAGGAGGTCGGGCTTGCGCCGATGCTGATCGAGCCGATTGGCTATCTCGACCTTTATCTGACCTTCTCGGGTTTCCGCATCCTGCCGACGGTGGCGCGGGTCAAGCCGGACTTTTCGCTGACCATCAACCCGTCCGAGGTGGTCGACGCCTTCGAGGTGCCGCTGCAGTTCCTGATGACGCCGGCCAACCATCAGCGCAAGTCGCGCGACTGGAAGGGCATCACGCGGGACTACTACGCGATGCCGTTCGGCGACCGCTACATTTGGGGCATCACCGCGGGTATCCTGCGCAATCTCTACGACCGGATTTACGGCCAATGATCAGGCCCGTCGCCACCGAGATCGCGCTGTTCGTCACGCCGTTCGCGATCTATGCGGCGTTCCTGATCGCGACCCGTGCCGGCGTGCTCGACGCGCAGGCGTGGTCGATGCGTCGCGTCGCCGGCCTCGTCGTTATTTCGCTCATTCTCGTCGTCGGCAGCTTTGTCCTGCTGGCGCAGTTCGGCGGCGCGCCGCCGGGCTCGACCTATGTGCCGGCCCATGTCGAAGACGGCAAATTCGTGCCGGGATCGACGAAATGAGCGCAGTCGCCGAGCTTCCCGATACCGGCTGGCTCAAGGACGGCGCGCTGGCGCGGCTCCTCTCCCTGCTCGACCGCGACGGCGAGGAGGCGCGCGTGGTCGGCGGCGCCGTGCGCAACGCGCTGATACGCTTGCCGTTCGACGAGGTCGATATCGCGACGACGGCGGTGCCCGACGAGGTGACGCGCCGCGCCGCGGCGGCCGGCCTGAAAGCGATCCCGACCGGAGCCGAGCACGGCACCGTCACCGTCGTCATCGACGGCAAGCCGTTCGAGGTCACGACGTTACGCGTCGACATCGAGACCTACGGCCGCAAGGCCAAGGTTTCGTTCGGCCGCGACTGGGCCAAGGACGCCGCGCGCCGCGACTTCACCATAAATGCGCTGTCGGTCTCGGCCGACGGCAAGATTCACGACTACGTCGGCGGCCTCGCCGATATCGCCGCCCACAAGGTGCGCTTTATCGGCGAGCCGGCACAGCGCATCGCCGAAGACTACTTGCGCATCCTGCGCTTCTTTCGCTTCCATGCCTGGTACGCCCACGGCCCGCCCGACGCCGCGGGCCTGCACGCCTGCGTCGTGGCGCGCGCCGGCCTCGAAACATTGTCACGCGAGCGCGTGCGCGTGGAGCTCATGAAGCTCCTGGTCGCGCCGCGGGCGACACCGACGCTCGCGGTGATGGCGGAGACCGGTATCCTGGGCACGGTGCTGGGCGGCGTGCCGCTGCTCGCAAGCTTCGAGAACATGGCCAAGGTCGAGGCGGCGATCGGCGCTCCCGCCGATGCGGTGCAGCGGCTCGGCGCGCTGGGCGTCGCCACCATGGAGGATGCCGAACGCCTGAGCGAGCGGCTTCGCCTCTCCAATGCCGAGTTCGAGCGGCTAATGGCGCTCGAATACTGGTGGCGCGTGAAGCCGGCGGCGGGCGAGCATGCCGCGCGGGTGCTGCTCTATCAGCTCGGAACGAAGTCTTTTGTCGATCGCGCGCTGGTCGCCTGGTCGCGGTCCGATGCGGGCGCGGCCGACGCGGCGTGGCGGCAGCTGGCGACGCTGGCGCAGCGCTGGATCGCGCCGATTTTTCCGCTGAAAGCGCAAGACTTCCTCAGCCGCGGCGTGCCGAAAGGTCCGCCCATGGGCGCCGCGCTGCGCGCCGCCGAGCAGGCCTGGGTCGATGCGGATTTTCCCGATGACCGCGCCGCCATCGAGGCGATCGCCGAACGCGCGGCGAAGGACAACAAGATTTCGGGTTAGTTGCCGCGCCAGACGAGGTGCTGCCGCCGTTAACTTTCACACGATCGGGTGTCATCGTCCTGCAATGGGGAAACCCTATAGATGCGCGCAACTTGAACAGCGCGAGACATTGATTCGTGACGTCTGAGCACGGCGCAACTGGGTTCCGTACTCTTTTCATTTCCGACGTCCATCTCGGCGCGCGCGGCTGCCAGGCCGATCGACTGCTGGATTTCCTGCGCTACCATGACGCCGACACCATTTATCTGGTCGGCGACATCGTCGATGGCTGGCAGCTTAAATCCGGCTGGTTCTGGCCGCAGCATCACAACGACGTGGTGCAGAAACTGTTGCGCAAGGCGCGCAAGGGCGCCCGCGTGGTCTACGTGCCGGGTAATCACGACGAGTTCCTGCGCGACTATTACGGCACGCATTTCGGCGGCATCGAGGTGATGGAGACGGCGATCTACGAGGCCGCCGACGGCCGTCGCTATCTCGTCGTGCACGGCGACGTGTTCGACATGGTGGTCAAGCACGCGCGCTGGCTCGCCCTGCTTGGCGACACCGCCTACGATTTCGCCATTCTCGTCAACCGCTATTTCAACGCCGTGCGCCGCCGGCTCGGCTTTCGCTACTGGTCGCTGTCGCAGTGGGCCAAGCATAAGGTCAAGAACGCCGTGAACTATATCGGCGCCTTCGAGCAGACGCTGGCCGAGGAGGCGCACCGCCACAAGGTCGACGGCGTCATCTGCGGCCATATACATCACGCCGTGATGCACGATGATTTCGGCATCCGCTACATGAATTGCGGCGACTGGGTGGAAAGCTGCACGGCGCTCGTCGAGCACCACGACGGCCATTTCGAGATCGTGCGCTGGGCCGACCACGATGGCGCGGCGCGGCCGTTGCTCGACGAGCAAGAAAAATTGCCGTTCGGCGAGGACACCGAAATCGCGGCCTAATGGCCGGAGATCAGCCGCGCCGGATGGGCGAGTGTGCCGAGCGTCACCTTGGTCAGCGCGCCGAGGAGGTGCGCGAGCAGCACCAGCGATTGGCCGATCTCGGCCAGCGAACGGCCGATGCCATCGAGCAGTGCCACGAAAGGATTTGTTTGGGCGTTTGCGGTGACCGCCGCGCGGTTGTTGAGCCGCACTCCTTCCATCAAACCGCGATCGGCCTCCGAAAGCCGGACGATGCGCGTGGTCGAGCCGTGTGCCGCAAAGGCGGGCTCAAGCGCTCGATCAGCCAGGCGCCGAAGGTGTCGATGCACTCCAGCCTGCCGAGATCGATGTCGATCGCGCGCGCACCGGCATAGTGGCCTGCGGTCTCGTCGACGAGCCTTTCCAGCTCGGCGGCGCGCTCTGCGGTCCAGGCGCCGGTGGCGACGAGGTCGAGCCGCTCGCCCTCGATGCTGGCGGTGAGCGCGGCGTTCATGGCGTCGCGGTCCCGCGCCGCTCTTGAGCGCCGTGTCCGGCTGCGGTCATATTCGGCTCCGCCATGGAGCTCTCCGTAAGCCTCGAGCGCTGGCCATTGGCCGGCGCGTTCACGATCAGCCGCGGCAGCAAGACCGAGGCGGTCGTCGTCGTCGCTGAACTCGCTGATGGAACGCACCGCGGCCGCGGTGAATCCGTCCCCTACGCACGCTACGGCGAAACTCCGGACGTCATTGTGGCGGCCATCGAGGCCATGCGTCCGGTGCTGCGGCGGGGCCTGAGCCGTGCGGAATTGCAAGTGGTGATGCCTGCCGGCGCTGCCCGTAATGCACTCGATTGTGCTTACTGGGACGTCAACGCCAAAGCATCCGCCCGCCCGGTCCATGAATTGGCCGGACTTGTGGTGCCTGGGCCACGGATTACGGCCTATACCATCTCGCTGGCGGCGCCGGCGGCCATGGCGGCGGCGGCCGAGCAGGCCGCGGCGCGGCCCTTGCTCAAGGTCAAGCTCGGCGGCGCCGACGGCCGCGACGGCGAGCGCATCGCAGCCGTCCGCCGCTCAGCGCCCGGGGCCGAGCTCATCGTCGACGCCAACGAAGGCTGGACCGACGCTAATCTTGCGCAAAACCTCGCGACTTGCGCCGACGCCGGCGTCACCCTGATCGAGCAGCCGCTGCCGGAAGGCAAAGACGCGGCGCTCAAGGCGATCAAACGCGCCATCCCGGTGTGCGCCGACGAAAGCGTGCACGATCGCTCGTCGCTGGCCGCGCTCGCCGGCAAGTACGACGCCGTCAATGTCAAGCTCGACAAGACCGGCGGACTGACCGAAGCGCTGGCGCTCGCCGCCGAGGCCGAGCAGTGCGGCTTTGCCATCATGGTGGGCTGCATGGTGGCGACCTCGCTTGCCATGGCGCCGGCTTTGTTGGTGGCGCAGCGCGCCCGCGTCGTCGACCTCGACGGGCCGCTCCTTCTCGCCAAGGACCGGGCCGAGGGGCTGCGCTACGACGGCAGCTTGGTGCATCCCGCCCCTGCGGCGCTATGGGGCTGAGCGTCCCGCGGCGCCTTGGTGTAACGTCGATGCAAGGCCGCCGCACAGCCGCACGCGTTGGGAGAACGATCATGGCAACACGACGCAGCGTGATCAAAGCCGTTGCCGGCGCCGCGTTGAGCTTGCCGGCAATTTGGCGCGCCGCCGCGCAAGGCAAATATCCCGACAAGACGATCAAGATGATCGTGCCGTTTCCGCCGGGCGGGCCGATCGACACCATGGCGCGGATGACGGCGCAACAATTGAGCGAGCGGCTCGGCCAGCAGGTGGTGGTAGAAAATCGTCCCGGCGGCGGCTCGACCATCGGCGTCAAGGACGTCGCTGCCGCGGCGCCCGACGGCTACACGCTGATGTTCGGCTCGTCCGGCTCGCTCGCGGTCGCGCCCGCGCTTTATTCCAGCCTCGGCCTCGATCCGCGTAAGGCGTTCGATCCGATCGCGACGGTGGCGCTCTTGCCGCATGTCTTCGTCGTCAACAACGACGTGCCGGCGAAAACCATCGCCGAGTTCGTCGCCCACGCCAAAGCCAATCCGGGCAAGATCAATTTCGGTGCCGGGCTGGGCACGCCGCCGCACCTGCTGTCGACCTTGTTCAAGACCGAAGCCAAGATAGACGTGGTCTACGTGCCCTATACCGGCTCGGCGCAGTCGGTGAACGATCTGCTGGGCGGCCAGACGCAGTTCACCATCGACGGCCTGGTCACGCTGTTTCCGCTGATCCAGGCCGGCAAGCTGCGCGCGCTCGCGATTGCCCGCGGCGAACGCTGGCCGGCGCTGCCCGACGTGCCCACGCTGGTCGAAAGCGGCTATCCGGATTTCGTCATCGATGCCTGGACCGGCATGGTGGCGCCGGCCGGCACGCCGCGGCCGATTATCGATCAGCTCAACGCCGCGGTGAACGACGCGCTGAAATCGCAAGCCACGCAGGCGAACCTCGCCAAATTCTCCGCCATCGCCAAGCCCGGCACACCGGAGGATTTCAAGGCGTTCCTGGCCGAGCAGACCCAGCGCTGGGCCGCGATCGTGAAGCTTGCCGGCGCCCGTATCGATTGAATTTTCGTTGGCACCGACGCCGTTTGCGGCGATATCTTGCCTGTGGGTATCTCGGCCCGGCTTTTTGATTGATGCATTGCGCCGCCGGCGGTTGTGCTGTTGAGTCGCGGTCGGTTGGTAAGACCATGCCTAACGAAGCCTCGGCGTTGCCGGAACTCTTGGCCGCCCTGCCGGACGCGGCGGACTACGATGCCGTTCATGCGGCGCTACTGGCGACTGAAGGCGGCCGCCGCTTCCTCGCGGAATTCGCCGCGCGCAACCGGCACGCCGACACGACGATGATCGTTGCCGCCGTCGCGCGGGTGGAAGCGGCCATCCGCGGCGAGGGCGTGCCGCCACCGCCGGCGGCTGCCACGGGCGCCGGCGAGCTCGTCGAAATCGCCGCCGCGATCGATCGCATCTGGATCGCACTGGCGGCGGGCGCCACGCCGGCGCCGAGGCTCGCCGCGGCCGTCGAACGCATCCAGGATTTGGCCTTCATGCTGCACGAGCGCGCCGTCGATACGCGGCTGCGTGACGCGCTGGACGCCGCCTTGGCCGAGCTTGCCGCTGCCGCCCGAGCTCCGGACCGCGGCGTCGTCGAGCTTCTGCACGCGCTCGCGAGCCACGTGGCTGAGATGATGGGCGAACGCGGCGGGTCGCAGCCGGCTGCGAGCACGGACGACTTGCCGCCGCGGACGAACCTTTTTGCGATTGCCGCGAGCGAGGGCGAAGCCTTCGCGCGAGGGGTGGCGTCGCTGGCCGCGGCGGCCGCTCTGTCTGCCGAAGCTTCGCTGCCGGTGTCCGCACCGCCGGTCAAAAGCGTCGCCGCCACAACGCCGCCGGCCGATGCGCCTGAGGAACCGTACGCCGTGGATCCCGAGAGCGGGGAGGGTGCCGAGCCGCCGGCCATCGAGATCGCGGCCCCGGCTTCCGCCGCCGCTGAGCCGCAGCCGGCGGCAGCGATCGAACCTGAACCGGCCGCGGCACCGGCGGAAGCGGCCACGCTCGAAGTCTCCGACAGCGCAGCCATTTTGACGCAAGCCTTCAGCGACGACGTTTTTGTCGTCAAGGAGGCTTCGCCGGCGGTCGCTCCGCCGCCCGAAGGCGAAGTCGATCGCGTCGATCAGGCACCGGAGCTGGCGCCGCCGCCGAACGAAGCCGCCGCGCCCGCCGAAGAAGCTGCGGCGCTCGCGGGAGATGCCGCCACGCCCGCGGAAGAAGCCGCAGCACCTGCGCAAGACTTTGCATCTCAGGTCACCGCCGGCCCCGAGGAAGATCCAGCCGATCTGTTCGAGCCGCAGCCGGACTCCGAGTCGCCCGCTGCTCCGGCTCAGGCGGCCACCGCAGAGGACACGCCGGCGTCGGCCGCGGCACCGGTGGAACCGGCGCAGCCTGCCGAACCGCGTGAGCCCGCGCGCGTCGTGCCGCCACCGTCGCTGCGGGCGATTCTCCGCCCGCCGCTGAGCGATCCGCTCGCCGCAGTGCGCGACTTGAGCGACGAAGAGCGCATCGCGCTGTTCAGCTGACGGCACGGCGCTTGCGTCAATTTGCAGAATCAAATCCGGGCGATAGGCGCGCCTGGTGACGCGGTGCCGCGCCTTCATGTCGACATTGTTAACGTTTTATTAACCAATTATGTTCTTGATAGAACGATTCGTTTGATCGGCACGGAAGTTGCTTAGCCAAGGGGTGAGGCGGACCAATATCGACGCTGCGTGTGCTTTGCTTTCTCGAGGTCGGCGGGGGCCGTTCGCTGGTGGTCCGCTCAAGATGATCTTTGGAGGCCACGATGCGCACACTAACGGGTCGGTTTCTGACAGTCGTAGCGTTGTGCTCAATTGTGTTTGTTCCCCAAAGCTTGTCGGCGCGCGATGATGGCCGCTTTGCCGGTTCGCCGCTGAAGTCATGGTTCGATAAGCTCGCGAGCGGGAAGGGGCTGTGCTGCTCGTTCGCCGACGGCGTCAGCGTCCAGGACGTCGATTGGGATACACAGGGGGATAACTATCGTGTGCGGATCAACGGCCAATGGGTCGTTGTGCCCGATGCGGCGCTGGTCACGGAGCCGAACAAATTCGGCCCGGCGGTGGTCTGGCCGTACCAGGACACCAACGGTGTAACGCAGATCCGCTGCTTCATACCGGGCTCGGGAGCTTAAGCCTTGCTGAGACAGCAAGCAGCAGCCTGATTCTGATTTGCGCAGAATCGGCTCCGGCTTCGTATTGCCTGAACGTCGCCCGAGCGCGCTTAAGCCACCAGCCGGGAGAACAGGTCCGGGTCGACATTGCCGCCGGAGAGTACAGCGACCGCGACTTTGTTTCGGACGTCGATCTTGCCGGTCATCAGCGCCGCGAGCGCAACGGCGCCGCCCGGCTCGACCACAAGCTTCAATTCGGCAAACGCGAACGCGACTGCCGCCGCCACCTCCTGATCGCTCGCCGCGACGCCGGCATCGACCAGCGCCCGATTGATCGCAAACGTCAGCTTGCCGGGCGTGCGCGCCATCAGTGCGTCGCAGATGGTGCCGGTCACCGCCGCGTTCTCTTCGCGCTGGCCGCTGCGGAACGAGCGGGCGTGATCGTCGAAGCCCTGCGGCTCGGCGGTATAGACCGCGGCCGCCGGCACGCGTGCCTTCACGGCAAGCGCAATGCCCGCGGTCAGCCCGCCGCCGGAGGCGGTGACCACCACCACGTTCGGTCGCAAGCCCATCGCCGCCAAATCCTCGACGATCTCGCGACCAGCCGTGCCTTGGCCGGCGATGATCTGGGCGTCGTCGTAGGGCGGCACCAGGGTGGCGCCGCGGTGCGCCGTGATCTCGGCAGCGATGGCCTCGCGATCGTCGCGGGCGCGATCGTAGAGCACGACCTCGGCGCCAAGTGCCGCGGTGCGCTCGCGCTTGGCGCGCGGCGCGTCGTGCGGCATGACGATGACACAGGGCATGCCGAGGAGCCGCGCCGCCGCGGCAACACCCTGGGCGTGATTGCCGGAGGAGAAGGCAACGACGCCACCAGCGCGCCGTTCGCTCGGAATCGCGGCGAGCTTGTTGTAGGCGCCGCGGAACTTGAATGAGCCGGTGCGTTGCAGCGTCTCGGCCTTCAGAAACACCCGGCCGCCGGTCATGGCATCGAGCGCCGCCGAGGTCAGGAGCGGGGTGTGCAGCGCGACGCCCGCGAGCCTGAGCGCTGCGGCGTCGACGTCGGCTGCGGTCGGCAGGGCTGAATTCACGTCCATAGCGCCAACTCTCACGCCACGATTGTGTTGCGGGCAAGAGCATACGCGCCCCTGCTCGACAAAGTGAAGAATGCGCCGCGGACGGTCCGCTACTGGTCGAAGCGGCCTGCGGCGTGCGCCAGCATGGTGTAGACCTTGCCGGTATCCGACGTCAGGTAGCTGCGCACCATGGCCGGTCCCCGGTCGCTGCGCGCGGCGTCGTCGAGCAGCCGTTCGAACTCGTGGATATAGTGCTCGACGGTCTGCCGGAATTCCGGATCGCTGCGGTACTTGGCGCGGATCTCGTCGAACGCCTTCTGCCCCTGGACGGTGTAGAGGCGCCGCGTGAACACGCTGCGTTCGCCGCGCCGATAGCGTTCCCAGAGATCGGCGGCGGCTTCCTGATCGATCATGCGAGCGATGTCGACCGACAGGGTATCGAGCGAGTCGACCGCGTCGCGCGGCGCCGCGCGGTCTTCGCCGCGTGCCGGCGCCGTGCCTTCGTCGCGCGACGACGCCCGCGTCAACAGATCGGACAGCCAGCCGGCGTTGCGGTCGTTACCGGCGGGCGCCCCGCCTTGCGGCCGCGGCTCGCCACGTTCCGGACGCTCGGCGCGCTCCGCCCGTTCGGCTGACGGCCGGCGCGCCGGCGCACCGGTAATGTCGCGCATGCTGGCCGGCGGTGCCGCTTGCGGCGGCGCCGGCGGCGGGGCCGACGCCGGA
>Ga0182039_10001748_pt1 | contig 11696 bp, 9 predicted proteins | sample sta12Can44000111_FD_125975 | JGI IMG/M metagenome (GOLD analysis project Ga0182039, IMG submission 125975) | Lab enrichment of tropical soil microbial communities from Luquillo Experimental Forest, Puerto Rico - statanox.12C.anox.44.000.111 | ecosystem: Environmental > Terrestrial > Soil >...
ACCTGCCAGCCCTTCACCGCCACCAGGACCACCTCGGCCGGCCGGAGCGCCCCGGGATCATCGCTCGCGTCGACGGGTGAGATCCGGAAGCTGCCGCGCGGGCTCTGAACCTCGAGCCCGCGCTCTCGCAGCGCCGCCAGCATCGCGCCGCGCGCGACGAAGGCGACGTCGTTGCCGGCACGGGCGAGCAGCCCGCCGATGAGCCCACCCACGCCACCTGCCCCGACCACGGCCACGCGCATGCCACGTTTGTACGAACACGGTGCGTTCGCCGCAAGCTCGGTCGGGTGCCTTGCCAGCCCCGCGGCCGCTGGTTAGGTCCGTCCGCGCCGGCATGAGCGCGCCCAGGACCGACCCCGCGGCCGCACCTGAGGCGGCCACCTCGGGCGATGCCACACCCACGGTGGAGCTCGCAGGCGCGGGCCTCACCTACGGCCGGTTCCGGGCGCTCGCGGACGTCACGGTGTCCGTCCGCCCCGGGGAGCGCGTGGCGCTCGTCGGCCCGAGCGGCGCCGGGAAGTCCAGCCTGCTCCGCCTCGCCAGCGGCGCGCTCCCGCCGAGCGACGGGACGGTGCGCGTGCTGGGTGCGGAGATGGCCCGCCTCGGACCGCGGCGGCTGCGCGCGCTGCGCGCCCGCGTCGGGATCGTGCACCAGCAGCTCCAGCTCGTGCCGCAGGCGAGCGTGCTCGAGAACGTCCTCATGGGCCGGCTGGGTCGGCGCTCGGCGCTCTCGGTGGCCGTGGGGGCCCTGCGCCGCCGGGACCGGGAGGAGGTGGCGGCGGTGCTCGCCGAGATGGGCATCGCCGACAAGCTCGACGAGCGGGTGGACCGGCTGTCCGGGGGCGAGCAGCAGCGGGTGGCCGTCGCACGCGTGCTCTACCAGGCGCCGGACCTGGTGATCGCCGACGAGCCGTTCTCGTCGGTCGACCCGGAGCGGACGCGGGCGGTGATCGCGCTCCTGCTCCGGGCCGCGCAGGGGCGCGCGCTCATCCTCTCCACCCACCAGCTCGCCCCGGTCCTGCCCTACTTCCCGCGCGTGATCGGGCTCCGCGGCGGCCGTGTCCTCTTCGACTCGCGGCGCGACGACGTGACGCCGCGCGAGCTGGCGCTCCTCTACCAGCCGGAGGGCGCGACCCACGCGCCCGAGCCGCGCCGGGTCGTGGCACCCGGCACCGCCGCCGCAGAGCTGCGCGTGGGGGCGTCCACCACACCCGGCGAGCACATCCTGCCCGCCGCCGCGGCCGCGTTCGCCGCCGCCAACGTCGGGGTGACGCTTCGCCTCGCCGTGAAGGGCACGACCGAGGTGCTGCGCGACCTCGCCGCGGGTGCGATCGAGCTCGCTTTCGTCGGCGCGCGCGCGGCGCGGGACGACCTGCACTTCGAGGACTTCGCCGAGGACGAGATCGTCCTCATCGCGGCCTCGACCTTCGCAGGCCTGCCCGAGCCGCTCCCCGCGGCGGCGGTCGCGCGCCTGCCGCGCGTCGACCGCGAGCCCTCGTCGGCCACCCGCGCCATCGCCGAGGCGCAGCTCGCCGCAATGGGCGTGCCGCTCGACCCGGACGCGTCGGTGCTGGAGGCCGGCAGCGTGCTGGCGCTCGTCGAGGCGGTCTCGGCGGGGATGGGGGTCGGGTTCGCCTCGCGGCGATCGGTGGCGCGCGCCGCGGCCGAACATCGGGTGCGGCTCGTCGCGATCGAGGCGGTCCAGATCCCGCGTCGCTTCTTCGTGGCCTGGAGGCGCGCGTCGGCGCTCTCCGAGCCGGCCGCGCGCTTCCTCGCCCTCGCGCGCCGCGTCGCGGCCGGAGGCGCGCCGTGAGGTCGGCCGCGCCGCAGGTGGCGCCCGCGCCGCGGCCTTGGCTGCTCTCCTGGCCGGGACTCCTCCTCGCCGCCGCGCTCGCGCTCGCCTGGCGCGCCTCGGGCGGCAGCCTCTCGGTGCTCCTCTCGCCGGATGCCCGCGTCGCGGCGCTCGACTTCGCGCGCGGCTTCTGGCCACCCGCGCACGACCGGGAGCTCCTCGCCGGGCTCGCGCGGCCGCTCGCCGAGACTTGCGCCATCGCGCTGTGCGGGATGGGGCTGGCGCTGGCCCTCGGCGCGCCGCTCGCGCTCGCCGCCACCAGCCCCGAGGTGCTCGCCTCCTGCGGTGCCCGGACCGGCCCCGCCCGTCGCGCGGCCCACGCCCTCGCCCGCGGCGCGCTGGCGGTGATGCGCTCCATCCCCGAGATCGTCTGGGCGCTCCTCTTCGTGCGGGCGGTCGGGCTCGGGCCGGCGGCCGGGGTGCTCGCCATCGGCGTCGCGTACGGCGGCGTGGTGGGCAAGGTCTTCGCCGACCTGCTGGAGGGCGCTCCTCGTGCGGCCGCCGAGGCGCTCGGGGCCGCGGGCGCCCGTCCCTGGAGCGCGTTCGCGCTCGGCTTGCTGCCGCCGGCGCGGCCACTCCTCGTCTCGTACACGCTGTACCGGCTCGACTGCGCCCTGCGCGCCTCGGCGGTGCTGGGGATCGTCGGCGCGGGCGGCGTCGGCCAGCAGGTGGAGCTGTCGCTGAAGATGCTCCGCTACGACGAGGTGGCGACGTACGTGCTGGCCCTCTTCGCGCTCGTCGCCGCCGTCGACCTCGCGTCGCAGGCGCTGCGGCGACGCCTGTCCGCGCGCCGATCGCTGTTCCCGGGCTCCCGCCGCGCGTTCGTCCGGCGCGCGGCGCTGGCGGCCGCCGTCGCCGCGCTCACGGTGGGCGCGGCGCGCTTCCTCGATCTCTCGCCGGGCGCCCTGGCGTCGCCCGGCGCGCTCCGGGGGATGCGGGCCTTCGCGGCGGGGCTGTGGCCGCCCGACCTCGCGCCGAGGGTGCTCGCGGCGCTCGCGCCCGCCGCGCTGGAGACCCTCGCCATGTCGGTGCTCGGCACCGCCCTCGCCGCGGCCGGCGGGCTCGCGCTGGCGTGGCTCGCAGCGCGCCCGCTCGACCGCGTCCCGGGGGAGGCGGCCGGGCGTGCCGGGCGCGCCGTCCACGCCGTGGTCGCCTGGGGCGCGCGCGCCGTCATGAATCTCTCGCGGACGCTGCCCGAGCTGCTGTGGGCGCTCGCGCTCGTGATGGTCGTCGGGCTCGGCCCGTTCGCCGGCGCGCTGGCGCTCGGGGTGCACACCGCCGGCGTCCTGGGCCGGCTCTACTTCGAGGCGCTGGAGGAGGTGCCCACGGCGCCGCTCGCTGCGCTGCGCGGCGCGGGCGCGTCGCGCGCCGCGACCGGGCTCCTCGGGGTCCTCCCGCAGGTGTGGCCGCAGCTCGTCGCCTACACGCTCTACCGCTGGGAGGTGAACATCCGCGCCTCGGCCGTGCTGGGGGTCGTCGGCGCCGGCGGGCTCGGGCGCGACCTCAAGCTCGCCCTCTCGTGGTTCGATTACCGCCGCGCGGCCACGCTCGTGCTCGCGATCCTGGTGCTCGTGCTGGTCGTGGACGCGGCCAGCGCGGTCGTGCGCCGGCGCGTCTTCACCGGACCCGTGGATCTCACCGGGCGCCGACCCGAGGACGAGCGCGCGCTCGCGGCGTGAGCCACGCTAGCGAATCAGCCCGGCGCTCTTCGCCGCCTCCTCGATCTTCACGTAGTTCTCGGGGCGCGTCTCGATGAACTTCTTCGTCCGCTGCAGGTCGAGGATGGCCCGGTCCTCGGGCTTGGCGTAATCGAGCGCCAGGAACGCCGCCTTCAGCTTCTGCGCGACGGAGGGATCGAGGTCGCCGCGCACCGTCCAGTTGTAGTCGTAGAAGTCGGGGGTCGTGTAGAAGACCACCACCTTCGCCGGGTCGACCTTCCTCTCCTCCACGAGCTTGTTCCACACCGACTCGTTGAGCGCGCCGGCGTCCACCTTGCCCTGCTCGACCCACTTGGCGGTGGCGTCGTGCGCGCCGCTGAAGGCGTAGCGCGAGAGATCCTTGTCGGGATCGATCCCGGCCTGCAGCAGGTAGTAGCGCGGCATCAGGTGTCCGGAGGTGCTGCTCTCCGAGCCGAAGGCGAGCGTCTTCCCCCTGAGGCCCTGGAGCGACGTCACGCCCGAACCGGCGCGCGTGATGAACTTCGAGTGGAAGTGGGCGTCCTCCTCGCGCTGGACGAGCGGCAGCGCCGTCCCGGTGCGGCGGCGCGCCTGGACGAAGGTGAAGCCGCCGTACCAGACGAGGTCGAGGTGCCCACCCGCGAGCCCCTCCACGGTCGCCGCGTAGTCCGTGACGGGGACGAACTTCACCTCGACGCCGAGCGCCTTGGCGAGGTAGTCACCGAGGGGCTTGAACTTCCGCTGCAGCTCGGTGGGCGCCTCGTCCGGGATGGCCGACACGCGCAGCGCCGGGCGGTCGGCGGCGGAAGCGGTGGCGCCGAGCACCACAGCGGCGAGAAGGGCCAGTCTGCGAAGGGGAAGGTGGATCAAGAGTGGACCCCCTGCGAAAGGAGGACCTGCTCGTAACGCGGAAGAGCGGCCGACGCAGCGACAGAGTAAGTTCGGCCCGGCCCATTTCGGGTTGGAGGAGGACATGACGATGCGTGCATCACTCGCAGCTGCTCTCTCCTTGTTCCTTCCGGTCGGCGCGCTCGCCGCCGGACCCGCCCACGCCACGCTGAAGGATGCCCAAGGCAAGGAGGTCGGCGCCGCTACGTTCACCGAGGGCGAGGGTGGCGTGCAGATGGCGGTCGAGGTCCACGGCCTGCCGCCCGGGACTCACGGTATCCACGTCCACGGCGTCGGGAAATGCGAGGCCCCCAAGTTCGAGAGCGCCGGCCCCCACTTCAACCCGAGCCAGAAGAAGCACGGCCTCGAGAACCCCGCCGGCCACCACGAGGGCGACATGCCGAACCTCCAGGTCGGACCCGACGGGAAGGGCAAGCTGCTGGCGACGCTCGACGGCGTGTCGCTCGGCTCCGGCCCGAAGTCGCTGCTCGGCCCGGGGGGCACGGCGCTCGTCGTCCATGCCGGCCCCGACGACGAGAAGACCGATCCTGCCGGCAACTCCGGCCCGCGCATCGCCTGCGGTGTCGTGCAACCGTGATGCAGCAGGCGGTACACCTCGGCCCGGGCGCGCTCGCGCTCCTCGCGCTGGCCGCCTTCGTCGCTGGCGTGGTGGACGCGGTGGCGGGAGGGGGCGGCCTCGTCACCATGCCGGCGCTGCTCGCGGCCGGGCTGCCTCCCCACCTGGCCCTCGGGACCAACAAGGGCCAGTCGGTGTTCGGCGCCGGCGCGTCCCTGCTCCGCTTCTCGCGCGCCGGGCTCGTGGATCCGGATCGCGCGCGCGTGGCGTTCCCGGCCGGCTTCGTCGGGTCGCTCGGCGGCGCCGGACTGGTCCTGCTCCTCTCGCCTGCCGTGCTGCGCCCGATCGTCCTGGCGCTGCTCGTCGCCGTCGCCGTGTTCATGGCGTTCAGGCCCCGCCTCGCCACGCCGAGCGCGAGCGGAGCACCGCGCCGCGCCCTCGTGAGCGCCGCCCGCGCGCCGGTGGCGACGGCGCTCATCGCGCTCGTCATCGGCGCTTACGACGGCTTCTTCGGGCCGGGGACCGGGACGTTCCTCATCGTCGCGTTCGTGCTCGTCCTCGGGGACGGGCTCACCCGCGCCTCGGGCGAGGCCAAGGTGGTGAACTTCGCGTCCAACCTGGCGGCGCTGTCCATCTTCGCCTCGCGCGGCGTCATCCTGTGGTACGTGGCGCTCCCGATGGCGGCGGCGCAGTTCGCCGGCAGCTCGCTGGGCGCCCACCTGGCCGTCCGGCGGGGCGACATCTTCGTGAGGCGCGTCGTGCTGCTGGTCGTGCTCGCGCTGGTGGTGAAGGTCGGGCGCGACCTCGTCGTCAGTTGAGTCGGCGGGGTTGAGTCGGCGGGTCACGGCGGGGTGGAGGCCCGAGTGGCCAGCCGAGATCCGGTCGCCGTTCAATTCCGCCACCTTGACTCGGCCGCCCCGCGCGAACCACATCCGTCGGCACCGCCCTCACCTCACCGCCACCCTGCGGTACCATCCCCCCATGATCCGCCCCGCCACCCTCGCCGACCTACCGCGCATCGTCGGCATCTACAACACCTCCATCCCGGGCCGGCTCGCCACCGCCGACACGGAGCCGGTCACGGTCGAGGCTCGCCGTCCCTGGTTCGAGAACCACAGTCCGCGGCGGCCGATCTGGGTCGCCGAACAAGACGTGGTGGTGGGCTGGGCCAGCCTGACCGACTTCTACGGCCGCCCCGCGTACGGCGCGACCGCCGAGCTCAGCATCTACGTGGCGCCGGAGGCGCAGCGGCGCGGCGTGGCGCGGGCGCTCGTGGCGCACGCCATCGCCCAGGCGCCGGCGCTCGGCCTCAAGACGCTGCTCGGCTTCGTCTTCGGCCACAACGCCCCCAGCCTGAGGCTGCTCGGCGGGTTCGGGTTCGTGCGGTGGGGACACCTGCCGAAGGTCGCTGTGCTGGACGGAGCTGAGCGCGACCTCGACATCGTGGGGCTCAAGGTCGGATAGGCCGACCCAAGGCAACCCCCGCTACGGGTGGCAAGGTGTGCGGCCGCCCGAGAGCGCGATCGTGAAGGGGCCCCCGCAGCGCAACGGCCGCCTCCACGCGCCCGGACACCTCCTCGGCTGCGCCCCACGCGAGGGCCGCGCCGGCCGGCTCACACCAGGGTGTGCACCGCGCTCACGTCCCGCTCACCCACCGGCGCCCCTCCCGCTGTATGAGCTCGTCCGCCGCGGCCGGACCCCAGCTCCCCGCCGCGTAGTTGGGGAACTCGCGCGGCGGCAGGGTGGACCAGAGGTCGAGGACCGGCGTCGCCACGCGCCAGGCCGCCTCGACGGTGTCCCAGCGGTGGAAGAGCGTCGTGTCGCCGACCATCACGTCGTAGAGCAGCCGCTCGTACCCGGTGGCTGCCACGAGCGGGCCGAAGTCCTGGTAGCCGAAGCGCAGGTTCACGTCGGCGAGCTGGATGCCCTGGCCCGGGATCTTCGCCTTCATGCGGAGCGCGAGCCCCTCGTCTGGCTGGATGTGCAGCTCGAGGCGGTTCCGATCGATGGCCTTCACGCCGGCGCTCCGGAAGAGCATGAGCGGCGGGCTCTTGAACTCGAGCGCGATGAGCGTCTCGCGAGCGGCGAGGCGCTTGCCGGAGCGGACGTAGAAGGGTACCCCCGCCCAGCGCCAGTTCTCGACCTGCAGCCGCAGCGCGGCGTAAGTCTCGGTCCGCGACTCCGCGTGGACACCTCGCTCCTGCCGGTAGCCGGGCACGCGCCGGCCACCGATCACGCCCTCTCCGTACTGCCCTCGCACCGTGGCGGCGATGACCTCCTCCGGCGGCATGGGCCGGATCGCCTCCAGCACCTTCGTCTTCTCGTTCCGCACCGCCTCGGCGGCGAGTGAGCTCGGCGGCTCCATCGCCACCAGCGTGAGGAGCTGGAAGATGTGGTTCTGGATGATGTCGCGGAGAACGCCAGCCGTCTCGTAGTACGCGCCGCGCCCCTCGACGCCCAGCTCCTCGGCGACCGTGATCTGGACGTGGTCGACGTAGCGGCGGTTCCAGATCGGCTCGAACAGCCCGTTCGCGAAGCGGAAGACGAGGATGTTCTGGACCGTCTCCTTCCCCAGGTAGTGGTCGATCCGGAAGATCTGCCGCTCCGACATGACGCGCCGGAGCGCGGCCTGGAGCTCACGAGCGCTCTCGAGGTCCCGGCCGAACGGCTTCTCCACCACCACCCGGCGCCAGCGCCCGCCGTCCTCGTTGAGCAGACCCGCCTCGCCGAGCTTCAGCGCGATGGGCGCGAAGGCGTCGGGCGGCGTGGCGAGGTAGAAGAGCGCGTTCCCGCCGGTGTGATGCTCGCGGTCGAGCTCGGCGAGGCGCGCGGCGAGCCGCCGGTACAGCTCGGGATCGCCAGGATCGCCCGTCACCGCGTGCAGGCGGGAGCGGAAGGTGCTCCACAGCGCATCCTCGATGGGGCGCGTCGTGAACTCGCGGAGGTCGTCGCTCATGAGCGCGCGGAACCCCTCGTCGTCCATGGGCCGGCGCACCACGCCCAGGAAGGCGAACTCGCGCGGCAAGAGCCCGTTCGCGTGCAGGTTGTAGAGCGACGGGAGGAGCTTGCGGCGAGTGAGGTCACCGGTCGCGCCGAAGATCACGATCGCGCAGGGGTCGCCAGGGCAGTCGAGGCAAGCGGGGTCGGCCATCACCGGCCTCCCTTCGCCGCGCCGCGGGCGGGCCGCCGCGCCAGGTCCCCACCCATCCGCCTCCGTCCGTGCTTGCCGATCCGCATCGCGCCTCCCGCGGCCTCCGCTGCGACCGCCCGGGATCTAACCGGGTCCCCGCGCGCGCAACGCCACATGGGTGTGCATGGACAGCCCACCGGGGACCCTTAGCTTCCCGGCATGATCACGATCCGCCCCGCCGCCGAGCGCGGCCACTTCGACCACGGCTGGCTCGACACCCGCCACACCTTCTCGTTCGCCGACTACCACGACCCGCGGCACATGGGCTTCGGCCCGCTGCGCGTCATCAACGAGGACCGCGTGCGGCCTGGGGAGGGCTTCGGCCGGCACGGGCACCGCGACATGGAGATCCTCTCCTACGTGCTCGCGGGCGAGCTCACGCACGGAGACTCGATGGGGAACGGCTCGGTCGTTCGCCCCGGTGAGCTGCAGCGGATGAGCGCCGGAACGGGCGTGCTCCACAGCGAGAGCAACGCGTCGCGCGAGCACCCCGTTCACTTCCTCCAGATCTGGATCGTGCCCGACCGGCGCGGGCTCGCGCCCGGCTACGAGCAGCGGGCATTCCCCGAGGCGGAACGGCGCGGGCGCGCGCGGCTCGTCGCATCGCCGGACGGCGCCGACGGGTCGGTCACGATCCAACAGGACGCCCGCGTCTACGCGACCTTGCTGGCGGGAGGCGAGGAGGTGCGCCTCCCGCTCGCGGCCGGGCGACGGGCCTGGGTCCAGGTGGCGCGCGGCGCCGTGACGGTGAACGGCCAGGCAGTGGCCGAGGGCGATGGAGCGGCGCTCACCGAGGAACGAGCGGTCGAGCTCGCCGGCGCCGGCGGCGAGCTCGCGAACGTACTCGTCTTCGACCTGCCGTGAGCGACGGTCGCCGGCGGCGGGGGACGAGCCCCCGCCCTACACATCCGTAGGGGCGGGTCGCTTCGCAGGTCGCAGCCGCCGTGAACGGACCCCGCCGTACACGTTCGTAGGGCGGGGCCTTGCGCCCCGCCGCCGCGCGTCACGCCGTGGCAGCCATCGGCGCCTGCTGCGTCTCCGTCGCGGACGCGACCAGCGGCGGCAGCGGACAGCCGAGCGACGCGGCCACCGCGCGCACCAGGGCTGCCTCCTGCGGAGTCACCCATCCGTCGCGCGCGGCGGCGGCGGCGCAGGCGGCGAGGAGTCGCTGCTTCACCGGAGCCGACGCCTGATCGAGCCGCTCCAGCGCGCGCGCGGGACCGTCGCCCGCGAGCCGCTCCCGCGGCAGGATCCGCCAGCGCTGGCGTTCGCCGAGCGCCTCCGTCGCGCCGTCGAGCGCCGCCTGCGCGAGCGCCGGCTCACGCGCGCCCGCCCAGGCGAGCAGCGACAGGACCACGAGCGCCTCCGGCTCGAGCTCCGAGACCGTCCGATACCTCACCGGCTGCGCCGCGCGCCCGGCCAGGCGGCGGTCGAGCCGTCGCGTCATGGCGCGGTGGAAGGCCCAGGCCAGGATCGCCCCGTGGCCCGCCTCGCGGGCGAGCTCCGCCAGCTCCGCGCGCAACGCCTCTGCCTGCGGTAGCGAGAGCGCGTCGAGGGTCGGCGAGAGGAGGTCGTACAGCGCGACGCGCGCCTCGCCGCCCTGCCCGTCGAGGAGCGGCGCCAGCCGCGCGACCTCCGCCGCCGCGCCGTGCGCCGCCGCGAGCCGCGCCAGCTGGCGCTCGCGCGTCGCGCCCGGCGGCGAGAGGAGGAGCGCGCACGCCAGGGCCCGCGCGCCGTACGGTTCGCGCGCGGCGCCCGCGAGCGGCGGCGGCAGCGAGGCGAGGAGCGCGCCCGCTGCGGCGACGTGGGCGCGACCGGGCGCGCCGGCGGACGCGACCAGCGCCGAGGCGGAACCCGAGGGGGGCACTCCGTGCGCCGCCACGACCGGCGCGGGCGTCTGGACCGGACCGGCCGGCTGCAGGCGGCGCACGCGCTCCTCGATGGGCGGGTGGGTGGCGAACCACGTCTCGAGCACGCCCGCCACGCCGTTCGCGAACAGGAAGTGGTTCACCTGCGAGGCGCCCGGCGCGCGGAGGAGCGAGCCGCGCTCGGCCGCCTTGCGCAGCGCGCCGGCCAGGCCGGCCGGGTTGCGGGTGAACTGCACCGCGGCCGCGTCGGCCAGGAACTCGCGCTCGCGGACCACCGCGAAGCGCAGGAGCTCGCCGCAGACGCGGCCGATGGTCCCTGCCACGACGAGCGCGCAGCCCGCGACCAGCAGCAGCGCCGCGACGTGGGCGGCTCCGCGGCGGCGGCCCTGGAGGACGCTGCGCACGAGGACCTCGCCCACGAACGCCAGCGCCGAGAGCCCGCCCACCGCCGCCAGCAGCCGTCCGTTGAGGCGCACGTCGAGGTTCAGCACGTGCGAGAGCTCATGGGCGACGACGCCCTGCAGCTCGTCCCGCTCGAGCGCTTCGAGGGCGCCGCGCGTGACCACCACCACGGCACGGGAGGGCGACACCCCGGCCGCGAAGGCGTTCACGCCCGGCTCGTCCGGCAGCACGTAGGCGCGGGGCACCGGCAGCCCCGAGGCGATGGCCATCTCCTCCAGCACGCCGCGCAGCCGCTGCTCGGCAGGGTCGCTCGTGTGCGGCGGCAACGGCAGGGCGCCGAGCCGGCGCGCCACCGTGTCGCCGCCGTCGTGTCCCAGCACCGCGGCGTGGTACGCCGCGCCAACCGCGACGACCGCCGCCACGCCGGCCGCCGTCCACGCGAGGACGCGAGCGTTCCAGAGGTCCGCCCGGCCGGTCGTCAGCCCGTACGGCAACAGCGCCGCGAGGTACACCAGGCCGATCACGAGCGCCACCGCCGCCGCGAACGCGACGAGGAGGAGCGCAGTGCGACGGCGCGCCGCCGCCTGCCCGGCGAAGAAGTCGACGGTGGCGCGCCGCGGCGCCATCCGCGGCTACGGCCGCTCCGCGGAAAGGGTGCGCGCCACTACAGCGCCACCCGCACCGGCGCCCGCTCGACCTCGGTCGCCGCTTCGTACGGCGCCGCCTCGGTGAAACCGAACGTGCCGGCGATGGCGCTGGCGGGGAACGACTCGCGCGCGACGTTGTACTCCATCACCGCGTCGTTGTAGGCCTGCCGCGCGAAGGCGACCCGGTTCTCCGTCGAGGAGAGCTCCTCGAACAACTGGGCGACGCTGCCGTTCGCCTTGAGGTCGGGGTAGGCCTCGGCCACCGCCACGAGCCGCGACAGCGCGCTCGTGAGCGCACCCTCGGCCCCGGCCAGGACCTGCATGGCCCGCGCGTCCCCCGGCGCCGCGGCCGCACCCCGCGCGGCGCCGGCCGCCTGCGCCCGCGCCTGGATCACGGCGTCGAGCGTCTCGCGTTCGTGCTTCAGGTAGGCGCGCGTCGTCTCGACCAGGTTCGGGACGAGGTCGTGACGGCGCCGGAGCTGGACGTCGATCTGGCTGAACGCGTTGCGGTAGCCGTTCCGGCGCGCGACGAGCCCGTTGTAGAGCACCGCGACGACCGAGCCGAGGATGACGACGAGGACGAGCAGCACCAGCGC
>Ga0182039_10001759_pt1 | contig 11668 bp, 8 predicted proteins | sample sta12Can44000111_FD_125975 | JGI IMG/M metagenome (GOLD analysis project Ga0182039, IMG submission 125975) | Lab enrichment of tropical soil microbial communities from Luquillo Experimental Forest, Puerto Rico - statanox.12C.anox.44.000.111 | ecosystem: Environmental > Terrestrial > Soil >...
ACGGCCGCGAGCGTGCCCGCCGCCAGCAGCCAGTTCACGACGGGTATGTAGATCTGGCCCTTCTCGTGGCTGGCCGTGTGGTGCACCCGCATCCGGGGGAGAAAGCCCAGTTGCATCGCCTGCTGGGTGAGGGAATACGCGCCCGAGATTATGGCTTGCGAGGCGATCACGGTGGCGATGGTTGCGAACGCGACCATCGGATAATGGGCCCACCGTGGTGCGAGCAGGTAGAACGGGTTCTCGATTGCGTGGGGGTCTGCCAGAAGCAGTCCTCCTTGACCGAAATAGTTGAGCATAAGAGCAGGCATTACGATCGCAAACCATCCGAGTTGAATGGGCAGGCGGCCGAAATGGCCGATATCCGCGTACATTGCCTCGGCGCCCGTGACCGCGAGAAACGCGGCACCCAGCACGGCGAAGGCGATACCGGGTCCTGCGTGAACGAGGTAGGCAACGGCATAGTGGGGGCTGATGGCGGCTAGGATGCCCGGGGTCTGCATGATACCGAGCAGGCCGAGCACACCGATCGCGACAAACCACACCAGCATCACCGGCCCGAAGATGTTGCCGACGAATTCCGTTCCCTTGCGCTGGACGAGGAACAGACCGACTAGGATTGCGATTGTGATGGGAACAACCATCGGCGCGAGTCCGGGTGCGTCGACCTTGAGACCCTCGACGGCGCTCAGTACCGAGATCGCCGGGGTGATCACGCCGTCACCATAGAGCAGCGCGGCTCCGATCAAACCGACGATGAGCAAGGAGGCGCGCCAGCTCCCCCGCGGTGCGTGCCTTACATCGAGCACCGCGAGGAGTGCCACAATGCCGCCCTCGCCGTGATTGTCGGCGCGCAGAATCAGAATGGCATATTTGAGCGTGACGATCAGGAGAAGCGACCAGATGATCAGCGACACGATGCCCATCACCGTATCGGGGGTGGGCGCCCCGCCCGCCTGGACGGCCTGCTTCAGCCCATAGAGCGGGCTGGTGCCGATATCGCCGTAGACGACACCGAGTGCGGTAAGCACCGCGGTGGCGCGTTGCTTGCGGGCGTCTTGGCGAGGCAACCTCGCGGTCTGAAGGGTCTCGGCCATGCGAATGCCCCTTCCCTTGGTTTCGCAAGTCTGCACGAAAATGGCACCGTGAGAAGCCCGGTTTTCGAAGGTCTGTTGGGGGCGGGTGGTCATGGTCCCGCGCCGGACCACCCTGGGCACGGCGTGTTAGTGCGCACGGATGGACCCCAATTTGCAGCTGTACATCTCGCCTATTGGGAATGTCGGCTAAGGAGTGAATGCTGGCGGTGACGGATAAGCCAAATTTTGCGACGCCTTCAGGCATCGTTCCGGCATCCGGCTATATGAGGGCTTTATCCGAGAGAAGCGACGACAATGGTGCAATCCAAATCGATGATCACCGTGAACGGTCGTTCATATCGCCTGCCCGAACGTCCCACCGTGGTGATCTGCTTCGACGGCTGCGATCCCGCCTACATCGAGCAAGGTCTGAGGGATGGGCTGCTACCAACCATCTCCTCTTTCCGGCAGAGCGGCTTCTTGGGTTTTGCGGATGCGGCCGTCCCGACGTTCACCAATCCCAACAACGTTTCGATCGTCACTGGTGTTCCGACGTCGATCCACGGCATCGCGGGTAACTACTATCTGGATCGCACGACTGGCGAAGAGCGGATGATCACGGACGCATCGCTGATGCGGTGCGGAACGGTCCTTTCCGCCATGTCACATGCCGGCGTGAAGACAGCTGTGGTGACCGCGAAAGACAAGCTGCGCTTGATGCTATCGCAAGACCTGAATGGGATCGCGATCTCGGCGGAAAATCCCGAGAAGGCCATCTTGGGAGCTTCGATAGAGGGCGTCGAGATGCTAGTCGGACGCGCGAAGCCAGACCGATATTCGGCTGACCTGTCGATTTGGGTGCTCGACGCCGGAATACGACTGGTCGAGCGCGGTGATGCGACGTTGCTCTACTTGTCACTATCCGACTTCGTGCAGCACGCCTACGCGCCCGGAGAGCCGGAGGCGAATGCTTTCAACCAGAAGGTCGATCAGCGGATCGGCCGTCTCGTGGGGGCTGGCGCCGTTGTCGGCATCGTGGCAGATCACGGGATGAACGATAAGTGTCGCCCCGATGGTACGCCCAACATCATTTTTCTAGAAGAAGAATTGACCAAGCGCTTCGGCCCCGGCTGCGCGCGGGTCATCTGTCCAATCACCGACCCATTCGTGCGCCACCACGGGGCACTGGGCGCCTTCGTTCGCGTCTACGCCCGCGACCAAGTGGCCATACCGGCGCTCATGCAGGCGACCGCGGACCTGCCTGGGATCGAAGTCGTCACAGACGCCGAAACTGCCGCCCGCGAGTATGGCCTCCCGCTGGATCGTGAGGGGGACTTCATAGTCATGTCAGATGCGGCCACGGTTATCGGATCGCGTGCGGACCAACACGATTTGTCCGGCCTGGCTGGCCATCGTCTGCGCTCGCACGGCGGCTTGCACGAACAGCGCGTGCCCTTTCTTGTCTCACATCCCTTGCGGTTGGACTTCCTAGTGGAAAAGCACAATAAACTGCGGAATTTCGACATCTTCGATGCCGTGCTGAATGGCCTTGCTTGAGCGCGCAGCAGCTGAAAATGCCGGCCAGAGATTTTTTCATTCAGCAAGTGATGGTACGGCTCCAGCAGCGAACAGCAATCCAGTTTTGCAACAAATTCCTCTCGAAAGTAGATACTGCCAAAAAAGTGGCGCCGGAGAGCGAGGACCGATAGAAATTAGCGGCGTTTAGCTGGTCAGGGCTTCCCAACTTTGTGGCACAAGCCGATTGCCATCCGCGGCGCGCTCGTTCTTTGCGCCGGTTTCCTCGTCCTATTTATGGGTGGGGGCACGCGCTTTGTTGTCGGCCTCACCCTAAAACCCATCGTCGACGAATTGGGTTGGAACCGTAGCGATCTTGGCGCCGCGGTCGCTGTGTTTCAGTTCGTGTCGGCGGCCGCGATGTTTGTCGCGGGCCGGGTGACAGACCGCAGCGGGCCGCGTCTTGTGCTGGGGAGTGGGCTCATTCTAAGCGGCTTGGGCATCAGCTTGATGAGCATAATCGCCGCGCCTTGGCACGCGATCCTACTCTTTGGTGTCATCTACGGCCTCGGCAACGGCGCGGCCTCTCTGATCCCGGTGGGCGTGATGGTGACGCGCGTGTTTTCGACGCGCATGGGCATCGCCAATGCTGTGGTGATGGCAGGGATCAGCGTCGGCCAGCTTGTCATGATCGCCGCGCTGACGGCGGCCCTCGTCGCTATGAGCTGGCAGTCGGTCTACCTGTTGCTCGGCCTTGCGCATCTTGTGTTGCTGCCATTCCTCATCGCGGTCATTCCGCGAAGCACGGCGGCGCAACAGAAGAGCGTGCGGTCTAGCGACGGTCTTGGAGTGCTCGCGGCCACACGCACGCGGCAGTTCTGGCTACTCATTGCGGTCTATGCAATCTGCGGCTTTGATGATTTTTTCGTCACGACGCATGTAGTGGCGTTCGCGCAGGACCGCGGAGTAGATGCATTCCTTGCCGGCAACCTGCTGGCGTTGATGGGACTCACTGGGCTCATCGGCGTGGTTGCCGGCGGGGCGCTGAGCGACCGCTCAGGTCCAGCCTGGCCGACCGCACTTTCCTTCGTGGCGCGCGTTTCCGTTTTCGGCCTTCTGATGGTCGACCAGTCCGCGATCTCGGTTGCCGTATTTGCGTTGGTGTTCGGCGCAACATTCCTGGTTACGGCACCTCTCGTCGTCGTCTTTGTCTCCGAGAGCTTCGGCTACCGCCATCTTGGTGCGCTTACGGGCCTAATTACAATGGTACATCACATCTGCGGCGGTATCGGCGCCTATTTCGGGGCGGCCGTGTTCGATGCAACGCGCAGTTATAATGGCGCCTTCCTGACCGTGCTTGTTCTGTCGCTGCTGGCGCTGGTGTTGTCGATGTTGCTCGCGCGCCCGCGCGCCACCCCGCGCACGGCCTAGCTAAGACCGCCTCGCGGCGGTCCCTCTGAAATTCGATCAGTGTCTCGACTATTCATACGCCAGCCTTCCGCTGTGCCAGCCGAGTAAACCAAGTGGTGCCTACTGCAAACTCCTGCCGCTCAGGGGTTTGCCTTCATCTCAACTCTGATGCCGTGGATCGTCTTTTCGGAAGCGTTGAAAACCCGTCCGAGTGGTTGCGGCGCCATGTTCACGACCAAACATCCTTGGCCATTCCAATTTTGGATCGCCTGCATGACGTCTCGGTTCGGAGGCAGTTTAGTGCCATCTGGGGCAAAATCGTGTACTGGCCCCTGGACCTGGTCGAACACGAACACCGATGGCCATCGATGATGATGGATGGGCTCTTCGTCGTTTGGCTCCAAGGTTACCTCAAGCACACGAAGCCGCTCGTTCTCGAAGATGACTTTGTGGTGTCTCGGAGCAGCTACCACAGCATCTAATGCTGGATCCCAAGTAGATGGATCCAAATCTGCACGGTTATCGGGCATATTACCCCTCGTCAGTTCGGGTCTGAATAGAATAACGCGAACGAAGGTTATAGGTCGCGGCGCGCAGTGCAATCGTCATTTGTCCGCTTCGGATCATTTGCTTCATTATTTTACGATGTCCGCACCAGGTCCGCTTTACCTTTGATTGCGACCGTAAAAGCAGGTGCTTAGTTCTATGTCGGTTTAGGGCCAAAAGGGGAATCATGCAACGCAGCAAATAAGACCGTTATTCGATCACCTCGTCGGCGCGACTGAGCAAGGCTGGCGGAATATTAATGCCGAGTGCCTTGGCGGTCTTGAGATTAATGATCAGCTGATACTTAGATGCTTGCTCGACCGGCAGGTCCTTGGGTTCTTGGCCTTTGAGGATTTTATCCACGGCGGAGTGCGGCGTGCCGATACATGTAATTGAAATAGAACAGACGAGGAAAAGCTAAAGACGGTCCCACCCGCAATAACAACTGCCCTCCAGCGGCTTTAAATCGGCCACCTCTACCTCCAGCGCGGCCAAGAAACTTACTCGGTACTCGTAACCACTTTCAGACGCGGCGTTTCGAGGTGCATGACATTGCGATATGCAGCTAGATAGTCCATGGCCATACGTCGCGCGGTGAATCTTTGTTCAAAACGCGCCCGCACCTTCTGCCGATCTAATTCGGAGATCCGGCCGACCGCGCTGACCGCCGAGATCTCGTCTTCCACAATCAGGCCGGTGAGGTCATCTTCGATGATCTCGGGCACAGATCCACGATTGAACGCAACCACCGGCGTGCCACACGCCATAGCTTCGATCATGACAAGCCCGAATGGCTCGGGCCAATCGATCGTTACGAGCAGTGCAACCGCGCCGCTCAGAAACTCTGATTTTTCCTGGTCACTGATCTCGCCGATGTATTCAATAAAGGGCGAATCCAGAAGCGGCTTAATGACTTCGTCGTAATACTCCTGATCCACGCGATCAACCTTGGCTGCGATCTTCAACGGTATCCCGCATCGTTTGGCGATCCGGATGGCGCGGTCGATCGATTTTTCCGGTGCTATACGGCCGAGCACGCCGAGGTAAGCGGGCTTTACCGGGCGTGGTGACAGCAATTTCTCGGGGACCCCATGATAGATCGTCTGGATCCAATTCGCCTGTGGGACCGGCCGTCGCTGCGAATTTGAAATCGAAATGAGCGGTGTCGTGCGAAATGTCCGGAACACGGGCTGGTGCTCCGGCAAATCAAGCCTGCCATGCAAAGTTGTAATGAACGGCGTTTGTTGACGGGCAAAAAGCGAAAAAGGGTAATAGTCCAGATGGAAATGCAGCAAGTCGAATTCATGACTGAGCTGGCGTACCCGTTCCAGCATTACGATGTGCAGAGCGTTTGGATCACGTATTGAGCCATCTAGCCGCAGAGCGTTTGGCCATGTCGCCTCAAGCCTTGCCGAGGTATGGGAATCTCCGCTTGCGAACAACGTCACGTCATTGCCGAGGGTGACGAGCTCTTCGGTCAACCAGTGAACGACCCGCTCTGTGCCGCCATAAAGTTTGGGAGGGATTGCTTCAGTCAACGGGGCTACCTGCGCGATGCGCATCAGCTTGAACTCCTTAATTTTTTTTAATCCGCTGGACTTGAGACGTCACACCGCCTGAAAAAAGCCGCCGAAGCTTGGAACGTTTCCGGGTCAAGATGGTTCCCAAAACTGAAATGGAGGGGGTACGTACGGTGTTCCAATGCAGATTGTATTTCTAGCGGCATCGTCGCAGATCTCACATGTGATGTCTCTGGCCAGTCGCCGCGCATGGACAACCTAACCAGCTACGCAGGCCGGCCTTTTTCGTTTGTTGGCCATTATTTGCGGTCACGTTGGCGTTCGCATGCGGCAATTGTGGCGGCAGTTGCGGCAGCTGTGACCTGTTCGGTCGGCACCCAGTACGGCGTCAAAATGCTGGTCGATAGCCTCACCTTAGGTCTATCGCACAACGTCTGGTTGTCCTTCCTGCTATTGTGTTCGCTCATCGCTGGAGACAATTTGCTTTGGCGCGGCGCCGGCTGGCTCGCGAGCACAACCTTTGTCAAAGTAACCGGTGATCTGCGCCGTGACCTGTTTCGTCACGTGACCGGTCATGCTCCGAGCTATTTTACCGACCAGCTGCCAGGAACGCTCACCAGCCGGATCACCGCAACCTCCAATGCGGTCTTCGCAATTGAGAATATGTTCGTGTGGAACGTGCTGCCGCCGTGTCTGGCGACGGTCTCGGCAATTGCCTTGGTTGCAACGGTCAGCACTTCAATGGCGGCCGTCCTGAGTGTTGCCGGGAGTGTGGTTGTCGTCGCTATGTTCCGCGTGGCAGCGGCCGGAAAACCTCTTCATCACGATTTTGCCGCCAAGGCGGCAGCCGTTGACGGGGAGATGGTCGATGTTGTTAGCAATATGCCTGTCGTCAAGGCGTTCTGTGCGGTAAGGCGCGAGCTTGATCGCTTCGGCGCGACGGTTGATTGTGAAATGGCGGCGCGCAGCCGAAGCCTCCTTTATCTGGAAAGGCTGCGGGTTGCACACGCCGTCGTAACCGCTGCCTTCACGATTGGACTGGTGGCATGGGCGGTTACACTTTGGCAACGCGGCCAGGCCACGGCTGGCGATGTTGTTCTTGCCTGCACATTGGGACTATCCGTCCTGCATGCCACGCGCGACCTTGCGGTCGCCCTCGTTGACGTGACGCAGCATGTCGCGCGGCTTTCGGAGGCGCTTGCAACACTACTGGCTCAGCACCAACTGCGGGATCACCCCGAAGCTGGCCCGCTTGTCAAACGGGGCGCATCCATAGAATTCGACAATGTCTCGTTCAGCTATCCCGGTGGCCGCCGTGTTTTCGGGACATTCAGCCTGCGAATTGAATCAAATCAGCGTGTTGGATTGGTCGGCGAATCCGGTGGCGGCAAATCGACTCTGTTCGCTCTGCTCCAACGCTTTTATGATGTGGAGCGCGGCCGGATCCTTATCGACGGCCAGGATATTGCTCGTGTCACACAGGATAGCCTGCGTTCGGCAATCGCACTGGTCCCGCAAGATATCTCCCTTTTCCAGCGATCGATCATGGAAAACATCCGATACGGTCGACCCGACGCAACCGACGAGCAGGTGGTGCGAGCGGCCAGGGCGGCACGATGCGAATTCATCGATGACCTGCCTGCGGGCTTCGCTATGGTCGTCGGCGATCGCGGTGTCAAACTCTCGGGCGGCGAGCGCCAGCGTATCGCCATTGCACGCGCTTTCCTGAAGGACTCACCGATCCTTTTGCTTGATGAGGCCACGGCCTCTCTGGACGGCGATTCCGAGGAAGCCGTTCGCGAAGCCCTCGGGCGCCTGATGCAGAAACGTACCGTGATAGCGATTGCGCATCGGCTTTCGAGCTTACGCAATTTCGACCGTATCGTGGTGCTAAAGTCCGGTTGTGTGATCGAAGATGGTTCACCGGATTGGCTGATGAAGAGCAAAGGCGCCTACTACAAGCTAATGTGCCGCGAAGTGAGCCGTCTGACCAAGCGCGCCGCATAGCCAAATTGTCTGCTTTCTCAAGGATTGCAGGCCCATGTCTCGTCGCGTGGAACCATTGCCAATCAAATCGGGTTCTTTATTGCCTTTCTCCGTTCGGACAAGGAGGGCTTCGTGCACGCGCGATTGGACGTCGGCCTTATCCTGACCGCGATTTTTCTCCTGATGCTGCAGCAATTCGTGCCGGCCGCGGAGGGTCCCGAGTCGCCGGCAGAGGCGAAACCCTCCGTTACCGTTATCGATGGTGCGGCCGTGCGCGGGATTCTTGGCCGGACTGTCCAAGGCGCTGATGGCAAGGACATGGGTCGTATCGTCGACATCGTCGTCGATCCAGTAGGGCAGGTGCGTGCCGCCATTATCGATTTTGGCGGTTTTCTTGGGGTTGGCAGCCGCAAGATTGCAGTGAGCTGGGGCGCTTTGCATTTTGCCGGTGCGGTGAAGAAGGGCGACAATATAGAGCTCGAATTGACCCGAGATCAGTTGAAGGCCGCACCCGAATACCGGGAGGGCAATCCGGTTGTAGTAATCGGCTCAACTGGCGCCTTGGAGCCGCTGGATCTACCACCCTAACTACACCGGAGAAGTGACCTGTTTGCGCGAGCAACGCAGCGTATCGACACATCGACCTCCGGCCGCGACAGAGAGCCGACCGCTCGATCAACGAACACGCCTCAGCGCGGCGGACCTTCGGTTCGCAGCACGCGTGGCCTCGATTGGTTTGTGTTCTTTCTTGCCGATGTGCAGACCGGTTTTGGCCCCTTCATCGCAGTCTATTTGACAACGGAGAAGTGGACCCAGGTTGAGATCGGCCTGATCCTGTCCGTGAGCGGGTTGACTTCTTTGCTTGGCCAGATGCCGGGAGGAGCACTGGTCGACTGGGCGCGGTCCGAACGATTGGTCGCCGGTTTGGCTGTAGCAGCGATCGGTGTGAGCGCTTTGGCCTACGCGGTGTGGCCGATCTTTCCGATCGTTCTATGTGCTGCGCTGCTCCAGGCGGTCAGCAGTTGCGTGTTGGGCCCGGCGATTGCTGCCATCAGCCTCGGCCTTGTTGGTCGATCAGCCATCAGCCGGCGATTGGGACGTAATGCGCGCTTCGCCTCCATCGGTACTGGAGTCGCGGCGGCTGGGATGGGTACATTTGGATATTTGTTGTCGAGCCGAGCCGTATTCCTTGTGACGGCTGCTCTGACGATTCCAACAATATTGGCGCTTGCGTGCATACGAGCGGACGATATCAACCCCGACCGGTGCCATGGTGCCATCCCGAGAAAAGATGACACAGGCCCGGCGACAACCAGCATTGTGATGCTTGCACGCAACCGGCCGCTGCTCGAGTTTGCGCTGGTTGTCATGTTGTTTCACTTCGCCAACGCGGCGATGCTGCCGCTGATAGGAAGCTTCATGACAACTCAATCCGCTGCCTGGGCGCCTGCGCTGATCGCGGCCTGTATGATTGTGCCGCAGATCGTAGTCGCAGTGATGTCTCCGTGGGTTGGCCGACGGGCCCAAACTTGGGGACGCCGCCCGCTCTTACTCATTGCGACCGGCGCGCTCGTCTGTCGCGGAATACTGTTTGCATTTGTGCGCGATCCGCATTTGCTCGTCGTAATCCAGGTGCTTGATGGCGTGGCGGCCGCGGTCCTCGGTGTTCTGGTGCCTTTGGTAATCGTGGACGTCACGTATGGATCCGGCCACTTCAATCTGGCGCAAGGAGTTGTCGGCACCGCGACCGGGATGGGTGCCTCGGTCAGCGTGCTTTTCGCTGGTTATTTCAGTGATCGTTTCGGCAACGAAGTCGCATTTTTGTCGCTCGCGGTCAGTGCGGCGATTGCGCTCGCTTTGGTGTGGCTGACGATGCCCGAAACCCGGCCGCAGCTCGATCGTGCTCAGGAGTGATCATGTCCGTTACGCCGGCATTTTTGGGAAATCTTTTCGAGATCTTTCGCGTGACGCCGGGGCGTGAGCTGCGGCGGCGCCGTGGCGAAAGCAGATAACGGTTTGCACCACCTTCGCGTTACGCTGGCGGCAAATCGCTGGGGCTTAGCTCCACCGGGCGTGGTCCGCCTTTCAGCGGAAGAGGTTGGTCCTCGATCATCGCCCTGACCACTACGCTGCGAGCGGTCCCAGCGTCGATAGCATGCTGGGCAATCAGGTCACGGCATTCCGCGACGATGAGGTCAGCGTCCTGCATCATCTTCAGTTGTTTGAAGCGATCGGCGCGGTGCAACCCCATGCTTTCGCCGACGACCTCGAGGATATTGATGATTCGGAATGGCCAATCGCGCTCATGGGCGCACAATTCGCGATGATCGGAATGATACACAGCGACCAACGCATCAACGCCAGCGTGGCGCGCGGCCTGAAGCTCGTTGAGCTGCAGCTCGCGCTTGTAGGCAGGAAGGACGCCGACAGTGACGCTCTGCAGGCCAACCGCAGGCTGCTTCAGGTCAACCAGGATCACCCCGGGGATAGCGCCCAGGATATCTGCTGCCGCTTCCATGACCCCGGCCACGCCGGGATGCCGGTGCAGTGCGGCTCGCATTTCCACCCGTTGGTGCAGATGCGGTGTCAATAAGTCGAGCCGATCTCTCAGGAACCGGATGAACGGAGTCATCTCGAACGGCCGGGAACCGTGTAGTTTCTCGAAAGTCGGCAATGTCGTCTCGGTAAACTGCACGTAACAGCTGGGACACCAAGAGACAACCTGACCGGACTTCGACTGGGACAACTTCTCGATCGTGTTCGACCCTAAACGGCCGGACATTTCGACGTCACCCGCGCGCAGCTGCATGATACCGCAGCAGTGACTCGGCCCGCCCATGACACGATAGCTGATGCCGAGTGCATCCATGATATCAAGCGCGAGCAGCGCGATGTGCGGTGTCTTGAGCACATTGCAGCCAGTGTAGAATATGAAGTCGGGCGTCTCGTTCGGCGTGGACACCGAGATGGCCTTTTGCCCGAGCCGCTCCAGCGCCTCACCATCGAGCTGAAGGCGGGAAAGCACGGTCACATCCTGGCTCATGCCACGGAAATTATGCACGCCCTTGCGGCGTCGATCCGACAATTCATTCTTGGCCTTCGCAATGGCGATACGTGCCATCGCAAGAAGGAACCGAGGATTGACGCCATAGTCACACGCCTTGATACATTCACCACTGAGCATGCACGACGATGCCCATTTAACGGAGGCTTCGGGACCATCGCCGGTACGCGCAATATCGAGAATGCCACCTACGATGTCCTGCGGGTTCACATCGGCAATGCCAGCAGGCTGAACGCTTGGACACGCCTCAACACACTTGCCGCACTTTGTGCAGGCGCCGAGCATGTATTCGACGCGATCGTTTAGAGCCGTTTCGAAGGAGACATCAATCATCGGCCGCAGTCCTCCGGCCGTCACATTAATTATAAAAAAGGCTAATCGAAACCTCGCATGGTGTAAACGGCAAGCCGGTAACCAGTACGGAAAGTTCGTCGAGCCTTCCCGCGTTGCAAACCTTTATTTGCACTGAATGCTGCGACGTAGAGCGATAGAAATTCAAAAAGGGCTGGATTGGCCAAAGGACAGGTCGCGAAAAACAGAGAGGGATTTAGATC
>Ga0182039_10001766_pt1 | contig 11654 bp, 8 predicted proteins | sample sta12Can44000111_FD_125975 | JGI IMG/M metagenome (GOLD analysis project Ga0182039, IMG submission 125975) | Lab enrichment of tropical soil microbial communities from Luquillo Experimental Forest, Puerto Rico - statanox.12C.anox.44.000.111 | ecosystem: Environmental > Terrestrial > Soil >...
ACTTGCACGAGGCCGCGACGGAGTCGGTGCTGCCACCGACAATCGAGACCGTCAGCGCCTAAGGCGAGCCGGCGCCGATGGCGCGGATATTGGTGGGGATCGAGGCGGCCTTCACCTCTGCGGTGGTCGAGGTATAGCCCGACACAATCATCCAGGCCGCGGCGATCAACAGGAACGCCGGCATCGGGCCTTTCACCGACTGCAAGGTCGTCAAGAGCGGCACCGTGAACAGAACGCCGCAGACACCGAACGCGATCAGCAGCCATTTGCGGCCGATGCGGTCGGAGATCGCGCCGTAGATCGGCTGCAGTATCATGCCGAAGACGAGGGCGGAAAGCGTTACCGCAGTGGTCTGATCGTCGGTCAGGCCGACCGAGAGCTTGAGGAATTTCTGCATATAGGTGGTGTATGTATAGAACGCCGCGGTGCCGCCCGCAGTCAGCCCGACCACCAGCAGCACCTCGCGCGGATAGCGCATGAGCGCGCGCAGCGATGACGTGCGCCGCACCACTTGCTGCGCCGCTTCGAAGGCCTGAGTCTCGTGCAGCGTGCGCCGCATGATCAGCGCGATCAGCGCCAGCAAGGCGCCGATGAAGAACGGAATACGCCAGCCCCAGGCGCGGATCTCGTCGTTGGTGAGGAACACCTTTTGCAGCACGAGGAGCACGAGCAGCGCGCAGATCTGGCCGCCGATCAGGGTGACGTATTGGAAGCTCGAATAGAAGCCGCGATGGCGCTGATCGGCCATCTCGGTGAGATAGGTGGCGCTGGTGCCGTATTCGCCGCCGAGGCTCAGTCCCTGAATGATGCGCGCGACCGCGAGCAGGATCGGCGCCCAAATGCCGATCGAGGCGTAGGTCGGCGTCAGCGCGATCATCAGCGAGCCGAAACACATCAGCGACACCGACAGCATCAAGGCGCCGCGCCGGCCGTGGTGGTCGGCCAGATAGCCGAACAGCCAGCCGCCGAGTGGCCGCACCAGAAATCCCGCAGCGAAAAGCAGCGCGGCGTTGAGCTGCTGCACCACCGGATTTGAATTGGGAAAGAACGCGCCGGCGAAATAAAGCGCGAAGGCAGCATAGGCGTAGAAGTCGTACCACTCGACGAGATTACCGATCGAGCCGATGAAAATTGCCCTGATGCGCCGCCGCATGTCGGCCAGATCGAGCAGCTCGCCGGCCGGGCCCGCCACGGTCGTGGTGGTCATGGTTGCCTCCCGGGAGTTTTCTTGACCGCAAGGGTAGTGCGCCAAGGCCTTCGGGAAAAGCCGTTACATCGGCCTCCTCGTCCTGACGAGCGCCTGAAGGGCGCGTCTCGAAGGATGCTGCTCGAGCATGATGGTTCGAGACGCGGCGCTGCGCGCCGCTCCTCACCATGAGGGTCCGGTATCTTAAATCGCGCGCAGATCGTGGTTCATCACCGGCAGCGCGCGGATGCGCTTGCCGGTAGCGGCGAAGATGGCGTTGCACAATGCCGGCGCCACCGGCGGCACCGGCGGCTCGCCGACACCGCCCCAGAAATCGCCGCTCGGCACGATGACGCTGACCACCTCCGGCGCCTCGGCCATGCGCATCATCTTGTAGTCGTTGAAATTCGACTGCTCGGCGACGCCGTCCTTGATGGTGATCTCGCCGTAGAGCGCGGCCGTCAGCGCGTAGACGACGGCGCCCTGCATCTGCATCTCGACCGACAGCGGATTGACCACATGGCCGCAGTCGATCGCCGAGACGACGCGATGAACGTGGACGCGGCCGCCTTCGATCGAGACCTCCATGACCTGAGCCACATAGCTGTCGCATGCATAGTTAACGGCGATGCCGCGGAAGCGGCCCGGCGGCAGCGGCGCACCCCAATCGGCCTTCTTGGCCGCGGCGTCGAGCACCGCGAGGTCCTTCGGCGCATTGCGCAGCAGGTGCCGCCGATACTCATAAGGATCGGCGCCGGCGGCGTGGGCCAATTCGTCGATGAAGCATTCCTTGTAGAACGCATTCTGCGTGTAGTTGATGCCGCGCCAGGCGCCGAGCGGCACGTGGGTCGCGCGCAGCGCGACGTCGACCCGGTAGTTCGGCAGCGCGTAATGCATTTCCTCGGCAAGCCCGCTGACAAAGCTCATGTCCACGATCTTCGGACCGAGAGCGGGAACGAGCGACGCCACGAACGAGGGACCGGCGAGCCGGATGGTCAGCGCGTCCGGCATGCCGTCGCCGTCGAGGCTCGCGACCAAGCGTGCCATGCCGTAGGGCCGGTAAAGATCGTGGGCGATGTCCTCCTCGCGGCTCCACAGCATCTTGACCGGCGCGTCGATCTCCTTGGCGATCTGTACCCCCAGCCGAACATAATCCTGCACCGCGTTGCGGCGGCCGAAGCCGCCGCCCGCCATGGTGGGATGCACGGTGACCTTGTCGTTGGCCACCCCGGCGGCGACCGCGGCGGTGACCAGCGTCGTCATCGTGTCCTGCGACGGCGCCCAGACCTCGACGCCGTCCGGTTTAACGTGGACGGTGCAGGTCTGCGGCTCCATGGTAGCGTGGGCGAGGAACGGCACGGCGTATTCGGCTTCGATGCGCCGCGCCGCGCGCTTGAGCGCCGCATCCACATCGCCGTCGGCGCGGGCCACATTGGCCTCGGTCGAGAACAAACCCCCGCGGACCGTCGCGGCGATGGTCTCGGTCGAGGTGGCGCCATAGCCGCGGTCGTCCCACTCGATGTTGAGCGCATCGACGGCGCACTTGGCCTGCCACCACGAGTCCGCCACCACCGCGACCGCGTCGGGCAAGCGCACCACCTTGCGCACGCCCTTGAAGCCCGCGAGCACGCTGTCGTCGACCGACTTCAGCGCGCCGCGGAAGATCGGGCAGTGCGCCACGGCGGCGTAGAGCATGCCCGGCAGCCGCACGTCGATGGCGAAAACCGGCTCGCCCGTGACCTTGTCGCGCAGATCGAGCCGCCGCTGCGGCGTGCCGACAAGCGTCCAGTCCCGCGGCTCCTTCAGCGCGACATGGGCCGGCGGCTCGATCCTGGCGGCCTCGTCGGCGACGGCGCCGAACGTCAGCGTCCGCCCGGTCGGAGTATGGGTGATGACGCTGTTGCGCACCGTGCATTGGGCAGCCGGCACCTTCCAGCGGAGCGCCGCCGCCGCGATCAGCATTTCGCGAGCGGTCGCTCCGGCATGCCGGAGCGGCAGGTGCGAAAACACGATCGAACGGCTGGCGCCGGTAGACATGTCGCCCCAGACCCGGCTGCGGCGCAAATTTTCGGCGGGCCGGACGAATGCGGTGCTGACCTTGGCCCAGTCGCACTCGAGCTCCTCGGCGACCAGCATGGCGACCGCAGTCATGATCCCCTGGCCCATCTCGGAACGGGCGACGCGGATGGTCACCGTATCGTCAGGGGCAATGACTACCCAGCAGTTGATTTCCGTCGGCGCCGTAGGTGCGGCGGCGCTCAGCCGGTCCGGACCGGTGGGCAGCGCGAGACCGAGCGCCAAGCCGCTGCCGGCAGCGGCGGCGCGAACAAGAAAAGAACGGCGATCGAGTTCGCCGTCAGCACCCATGGAGCCCCCTCCTCAGCGCCATAACGATGCCAGATTTTGCAGAAGCGTCCAGCGGGAAAATGAACCGCGGCTATGATATCGCAGGTTACACCCACCAAACAGGTCCCCATCCGGAGGGAAGTCATGGTCGAACAAAGCCGCACGCTCGAACAGCGCATCCGGGCCGTCGAGGACAGGCTGGAGATCTACAATCTGATCGCCGGACACCCGCCGAGCGCCGATACCGGCGCCGATTATTACGCCGAAGCGGTCTATACCGACGACGGCGTGTTCGATCGCGGCCCCGATTTGTCCGGTGCCAGCGGCAACAAGGCTATCGCCGCGAGCCTGAAAAGCGCGGGCCATCAGGCCGCTATTGCCGGCGGCCTCGCCCATTTCACCGGGCTGCCGCATATCGAGCTCGACGGCGACCGCGCCGTGGTGACGTCATACCTTCAGATTCTCGCACCCCACAAATCCGGTGCGTCAATTGACGTGCCCAATCACGGCAGTTCGCGCGGCTATCACATCCACCGCGTAGTCACCAACCGCTGGGAGCTCGTGCGCTCGGCCGCCGGCTGGAAGATCAAGCGGCGCACCATTCGCCTGGTCGATGGCAGCGAGCCGTCGCGCGAAATTTTACGCGGCGCGCTGAAGGGATACGAGAAGCGCGCCTAGGTGCGGGCGAGTTTCTCCTCGAACCAATTCCACATCACCGCGGTGCCGAGCGACAGGTAGTCGCGTTGGCAGTGCTGAGCGCCGCCCTCTTTGGCGGTGAATACGCGCAGCGTCTTGTCGGCGGAGCCGCACGCGTCGTAGAGCGACCGCGCATCTTTGAGCGGAATCTGCTCGTCATCCTCGCCGTGCACCACCAGGAACGGGCAGCGCATCTTTTGCACCACGCCGTCGAGCCGGAACGGCTCGAGCTTTTTCCGCGCGGCGTCGAGCGAATCGACGCCGAGGATCCACATGATGTGATGGCCGGGCACCGACATCGAGGCCTTGAAGCCGGCATCAATGCGCTTCTTCCAGGTGCCATAATAATCCCAGATCGCGCCCCAGGCGATGCAGGCGGCGAAGCGGTGATCGAGCGACGCGCAGCGCGGCGCGTAATAGCCGCCGAGGCTGATGGCGACGATGCCGACGCGGCGGCTGTCGACGTCGGCGCGCCCTTCCAGATAATCGAGGCAGGCGCTGCCGGCCTTTTCGTAGTCGTGGCGTAGTGGCATGCCGCGGAAGCGGATCGCTTCGCCGGTGCCGGGGCCGTCCATCACCAGCACCGCAATGCCGCGCCGCACCAGGTCCGGCACGCCGCGCAGGAACTGGATCTCCTTGGTGACGTCGAGGCCGTCGAAGAAGACGACGCACGGCGAGCGCGCCAATTTGGCGTTCTGCGCCGGCACGAAATAGCCGGGCAGCTTGTTACCCTCGAACGGCACGTCGACAATCTCGATGCGCGAGCCCGAGAGCTTGGCGAACTCATGAAAGCTGTCGACCGCCTTGCGGTAGGCCTCGAGCGCGAGCGTATCCTTCGGCGTGCGGAAGCGCTCGCCCATCTGGAAATAGTGGCATGCGCGCAGATGGAAGGAGGCCGCGGCCAGCGGATTGCGTTCAGCGCGGAATTGCTCGGCCTGGCCGCGCACGATATTGGCGACATCGCTGCAGCCGTGAAACCACGCCTCGTCGTCGTCGCCTGTCTTGCCTTCGAGCAGGCGGCCGATGTGGTGTAGCTCGCTGATGTCAACGCCGCCAAAAGCCGCGGTGCCCAGCATGTTCACGAATGCCGCCGACCAGCGGTAGTTGCCGGGAAAGTACATGAAGTATTTTGGCGCACTGGCCATGCTTGGCTCCGGGACTTTGCTACATTGTCACGCGGGCGACGGGCGGCGGCAATAGCCCGGCCGATCGCGCAGAAGTGAAAGACGCAAATGTCGGAAAGCGTCGGCGACTGGCTGAAGGGTTTGGGGCTTGAGCAATACGCACAGGCCTTTCGCGACAACGATATCGACCGCGACGTCCTGCCCGAACTCACGGCCGACGATCTCATCGGATTGGGCGTCGCCTCGATCGGCCACCGGCGCAAGCTGCTGGCGGCAATCAAGGCGTTTCAGGATAGCCCGGCCGCGGCTCAGGCGCCGCCGGCGAGCGCCGCCGAAGCCGCCGGCGCCGAACGTCGCCTGCTCACCGTCATGTTCTGCGATCTGGTCGGCTCGACCGAGCTGGCGACGCGGCTCGACCCTGAAGACCTGCGCGACATCATCGCCAAGTACCACGCCTGCGTCGCCGAGGTTTTGACCCGCTTCGGCGGCTTTGTCGCAAAGTATATGGGCGACGGCATCCTCGCCTATTTCGGCTACCCGCAGGCCCACGAAGAAGACGCCGAGCAGGCGGTGCGCGCCGGTCTCGCCATCGTCGCGGCGATGGCGCGCCTCGATCTGCCGCAGCGCCTGCAGGTCCGGCTCGGCATCGCCACCGGATTAGCCGTCGTCGGCGATCTGATCGGCGCCGGCGCCGCCCAGGAACAAGCGGTCATCGGCGAGACCCCCAACCTCGCGGCGCGCTTGCAGGGACTTGCCGCGCCCGACGGCATCGTCATTGCCGATGCGACGCGCCGCCACGTCGGCGGCTTATTCGAGCTGCGCGACCTCGGCCCGCAAGCGCTAAAGGGATTTTCCGGAGCGCCGCGCGCCTTCGAGGTCCTGACCGAAAGCGAAGTCGGCAGCCGGTTCGAAGCGCTGCGCTCGCAGTCGACGCCGCTGATCGGCCGCGACGAGGAGATCGAGCTGTTGCTGCGCCGCTGGGATCAGGCGAAGACCGGCGAAGGCCGCGCCGTCCTGATCTCGGCCGAGCCCGGCATCGGCAAGTCGCGACTGACCGAAGCGTTCGAAGAGCGTATCGCCCCGCAACCGCACCGCCGGCTGCGCTATTTCTGCTCGCCGCATCATCAGGACAGCGCGTTCTATCCCATCATCGGTCACATGGAGCGCGCCGCCGGCTTTGCACGCGACGACGACACGGCGACGCGGCTGCGAAAGCTCGGCGACATGGCGGCCAAGACCGGCATGCCCGACGACGACGTTGCGCTCCTTGCCGATCTGCTGTCGCTTCCTGGAAACGACACAGAGTCGGCGCCGGACCTGACGCCGCAGCGCAAGAAGGAGAAGACGTTTGACTTGCTCACCCGCGCCCTCGAGGCCGCCGCCCGGCAGCAGCCGTTGCTAATGGTGTTTGAGGACATCCATTGGATCGATCCGACCTCGCGCGAACTGCTCGATCGCACCGTGGCGCGCGTCGAGCGCCTGCCGGTGCTGTTGTTGGCGACGTTTCGGCCGGAATTTCAGCCGCCCTGGATCGGTCAGGCGTACGTGACCCTGATGACCTTACCGCGGCTTGGCCGGCGCCAGGGCGAGGCGCTGGTGCGCCAGCTCGCCGGGAACGCCGCGGAGCTTTCGGCCGATCTCCTCGATGAAATTGTCGCGCGCACCGACGGCGTTCCGCTGTTTCTGGAGGAAGTAACGAAAGCGATCCTAGAAAGCGCCGACGTCGCGGACGCCGGCGGCGCGCGCAACGCACTCTCGGCGATCCCCGGGCACCGCGGCGCAGTACCGGCGACGCTGCAGGCTTCGTTGATGGCGCGCCTCGACCGGCTCGGGCCGGAGGCGCGCGAGATCGCCCAGACCGGAGCGGCGGTCGGCCGCGAATTCTCGTACGACATCGTCACCGCGGTGGCGTCGCGCCCGGAAGCGGATACGCGCGCCGCGCTCGATCGTCTGGTCGCCTCGGGTCTGGTGTTTCAGCGCGGCAATCCGCCGACCGCCGATTACCAGTTCAAGCACGCGCTAGTGCAGGACACCGCCTATGGCACGCTGCTGCGCGGGCCGCGACAGGCGCTTCATGAACGTATCGCAGCCGCAATCGAGACTCGCACGCCGGATCGGGCGGAGCGCGAGCCGGAAATCCTGGCCCATCACCTGGCCGAGGCCGGGCGCTTCCAGCGCGCGGCGACGTTCATGCTCGAAGCCGGCCGGCGCGCGGCCGCGCGTTCAGCCAATATCGAGGCGATCGCCCATCTGCGGCGCGGCGTCGAGATCTTGGGCGGACAGCCGGACAGCGACGAACGCATGCGGCTAGAGCTTGCGTTGCAGCTCGCGCTCGGCCCGGCGGTGATGGCGACCCGCGGCTTCGGCGCGCCGGAAGCGCAGGCAGCCTATCACCGCGCCCGGGAATTGAGTGAGACGTTGCAAGATAGCCGTTCGTTGTTCGCAGCACTGTGGGGACTGTGGTTGGCGCTAGGCCAGACCGAGGAGGCGGGCCATCGCCGCACTCTGGTGGACGAACTGTTCCGCGTCGCCGAACCGTTGCACGATTCCGGCCTGGTGCTGCAGGCCCACCACGCCGCCTGGGCGACGTTGATGTTCGAAGGTGATCTTGCCGCCTCGCGGGAGCACGCGGAGCAGGGACTGAAGATTTACGATCGTGAAAAGCATGGCCGGCACGCCTTGCTTTACGGAGGCCACGATCCAGCCGTGTGCGGCACCGGGCAAGATGGGATCGCATTCTGGGTGCTCGGCTTCCCCGAACGGGCGGCGCAAAGCGTTCGGCAAAGCATTGCCTTTGCCGACGCGATCGAACATCCGCCAAGCCTCGGCCATGCCCTGTGGTTTACCGGCGTGACCCATTTGCTGCGCCGCGAGGCCGCGAGCGTGCGCGATACCGCGGAACGGCTCATCGACCTCAGTCGCGATCGCGGCTTGGCGCAATATGCGGCCATCGGCGCCATATTGCGCGGCTGGGCGCGAGCCTGGTCCGGCGAACGTGAATCCGGTCTCGTCGAACTGCGCACCGCGGTCGAGGGCTATCCAAGCACGGCTGCGGTGCTGATGCCGCTCTTCTCGATCGCCCTGATCGATGTCGAGCTCGCTGCCGGTAATGTCGAAAGAGCGCTGACCGCGGCTGAACGCACGATCGGGCAAAAGCGCGAGCCGATCTGGGCTCCGGACGTTCTGCGCGCCAGAGGCGACCTGCGATTGGCGCAGGACGATGCGGCCGGAGCCGTGCAGCTCTACAACGAAGCGATGGCGCTGGCGCACCGCCGCGATGCGAAGTCGCTCGAATTGCGTGCCGCGCTGTGCCTCGCGCGTCTCTATGAGCGGGATGGGCGGCGCCCTGACGTCGTCAGCCTTTTGCAGCCGCTCTACTCGTGGTTCAGCGAAGGCTTCGACACGGGCGATCTTAGAGACGCCAAGGCGCTGCTCGGCCGAAATGCCTGACGCAAAATAGCGGGCGCTCCGTGCTACGAGGACGATCCCTTAATCCCACACCGGCGCGCGGCCTCTTGGATCGGCGATGCGGCCGTCTGGGCGCTTGAGCGCGCCGATGCAGCGCATCTCGTCGTCGCTCAGCTCGAAATCGAACACGTCAATGTTCTCGGCGATGCGCGTCGCGTTCGACGAGCGCGGAATGGCGGCGATCATGCCGTGCTGCATCAAAAAGCGCAGCGCCACCTGGGCGAAAGTCTTGCCGTGGCGCTGCGCGATATCGGCCAGCACCTTGTCGCCCTGCAGCCGGCCGCGGCCGAGCGGACAATAGGCGGTGAGCACAAGCCCGCGCGCCCTGCAGGCCGCGATCACCTTGGCCTGGTCGAGGTAAGCGTGACACTCCACCTGCAAGGTCACGAGCGGCTCCGGGCAGAGCCCGATCGCCGCGTCCAGCATGGCAATGTTGAAATTGGCGACGCCGATGTGGCGCGTGAGCCCGTCGCGCCTGGCCTTGGCGAGCGCCGCCATGGTCTCGGGCAGCGGCGTGTTCTTCTCTGGCCAGTGCACCAGGAGGAGATCGACGTAATCGACACCGAGTGCCTTGAGGCTCTCGTTGACCGAACGCGCGAAATCGCGCGCATGCAGATTTTCGTGAGACACCTTCGTGCAGAGGAAAATCTCCGCGCGCGGCACGCCCGAAGCGCGCATGCCTTCGCCGACCGCGCGCTCGGTGCCGTATTTGCGCGCGGTGTCGATGTGCCGGTAGCCGGCTTTCAGCGCGGTTGCGATGTGCTCGGCGCGGACGTCGCCCATGCCCGAGGTGCCGAAGCCGATGGCGGGAATGGCGGCGCCGTGGGCCGGCAGCGTCGGGGCAAGGGGCATGGGGCGAAATATCTAGGGGGAACGCCGGAACGGCGTCTAGCCGCGCTCAAGCAGCGCCTTCTTCAAGCCCTCGGTGGGCTTGAGAAAGAACACCAGCATGGTGCAGCCGTTGGGCGCGGTCGGCGCATGGCGGCTGCCCTTGGCGCGGATGACGAAATTGCCGGCGGTGCATTCGCCCTCGTCGTCGACCAGCGAGCCTTCGAGCACGTAGGTCTGCTCCAGATCCTCGTGCATGTGGGCCGGAATGCCGGAGCCCGGGGCGAGCTTCGACAGGATGGTCAGCATCCCGCTCGCCGGGTCGTGATAGATCACCTTCATCTTGTTGCCGGGGCTGGTCTCGACCCACGGCACCTCGTCGGTATTGATGAAGCGCGAGGCGAGCGATGCAGCCGCTTCGGCCATGGTGTCCTCCCCTGTTCTCCAGTAGCGTTGAGCCTACGCGGCGGCGGAGCAAAACGCCACCGCGGCGGAGCCACCCTGCCCCGCAGCGCAAGCAGAGGAATTTTCGCCATGACGGACCCGGCACGAGGCAACGGCAACGGCGCAAAGCCGCAGCAGGACATGATCACCGGGCCGTACCTGCGCAATGCCTGGTATGTCGCCGCCTGGTCCGACGATGTTGCCGACGGCAAGCTCCTGCCGCGCACCGTCATGGACGAGCCGATCGTGCTCTACCGCAAAGTGGACGGAAACGTCGCCGCCATCGCCAACCGCTGCGCGCATCGCTTCGCGCCCTTGAGCATGGGCAAGATCGTGTCGGGCGACCGCATCCAGTGCCCGTATCACGGCCTTGAGTTCGACGGCTCGGGCGCCTGCGTGCGCAATCCGCACGGCACCAAGAACATTCCGCCGCGGGCGCGGGTCAAAAGCTATCCGGTGATCGAGAAGCACAAGGCGGTGTGGCTGTGGATGGGCGGAGCGCCGGCCGATGCCGGCAAGGTGCCGGACTTCGGCGTGCTCGACAACGTGCCGGAGCTGCACACTACCAAGCGCGACTCCATCGTCATCGGGGCGAACTATCAGCTCATCATCGACAACCTGCTCGACCTGAGCCACACGTCGTATCTGCACGAAGGCATTCTGGGCAATGCGGATACCGTTGAATCGGAGATCTCCGCCGAGCAGGACGGCGACGACGTCGTGGTCAGCCGTCACGCCACCAATTCGGCGCCGCCCGGCATGTTCGCGCAGTTCTGGCCGGGCCATCCGGCGCGCGTCGACAAGTTCACCAAGATGCGCTGGATGGCGCCGTCGACATTGCGGCTCCTCACCGGCATCTGTGCCATGGGCGCCAAGCCCGAGACCGGCACCGGCTATCACGCCATCCATCTGTTGACGCCGGAGAACGAGCGCTCGACGCGCTACTTCTTCACCGCGGTGCGCTGGGGCGTGAAGACCCCCGAAGACAAGCTCAACCGCGATCTGCAGACCAAGGTCGCCGAGATGCGGCGCTTCGCCTTCGAGGAGCAGGACGCGCCGGTGATCGAGGCGCAGCAGCGGGTCATCGAGCAGGCGACCGAGCCGCTAGATCCGGTCATCCTCGCCGTCGACGTCGGCTGCGTGCGCTATAAGCGCATCCTTGGCAAGATGCTGGAGGCCGAGACCGCGCTAAAGGCGCGCACACTCGCTCAAGGCGGGCAGATATAGCCGGCGCCGCTCGGATTGTGGAAGCAGCCGACCGACGTCGGCAGCACCTGCTTCGGCAGCCACAGCACCACCGACGGAAAATAGATCGTGAACGCGATCGTGGCGAAGAACACCACATAGATCGGACACGCCGCCCGCAGCGCGTGGGAAAAGCGGACATCGACGAATTTCGACGCCATCAGCAGCACGAGGCCGTAGGGCGGCGTGATCAGCCCGAAGGCCAGCGTCGTGATCAGCACCACGCCCATATGGACGGGGTTGATGTGGCCGGCGTCGGTCAGCGCATTCACCAGCGGCATGAAGATGATGATCGTCGGCACCGGCTCGATGAAATC
>Ga0182039_10001774_pt1 | contig 11638 bp, 9 predicted proteins | sample sta12Can44000111_FD_125975 | JGI IMG/M metagenome (GOLD analysis project Ga0182039, IMG submission 125975) | Lab enrichment of tropical soil microbial communities from Luquillo Experimental Forest, Puerto Rico - statanox.12C.anox.44.000.111 | ecosystem: Environmental > Terrestrial > Soil >...
CTGGAGGCCATAAATCGAGAACTCGCGCCAGCTAAAGGGCTTTAGTTGAAAAATGTACGCGTAGTCATCGTCGTACCAGGCTCCACTCCGTTCCGCTTCCTCGCGCGGCAGGAATCCTCGGGATCGAAGGATGCGCGAAATGCGATTGCCTGAGTTTCATTGTTGATCTCAATCGGATAGCTGAGATGTGTAGTGAACCGTTCCGTTTGGCATCCCCAGTTGTTCTTCCTACATTGGTCCTCAACAATTGCCGCCTTCAGCCGGCGGCTAAAGTCTTCGCGAAAAGCATCGTGCGCCTGCGGATAAAGGGGCGAGGCTTGACGGCTGTGAAGATCGTAAAGATAAAGTGTTTGAGGATGCACGTCAGCAAAGTGAACCAGGTTACCGTCCACAATCGTCAAGCCAGAACTAAACGTGTTCCATACTCCTCCCGTCCGTGCATCTGAGACCGAAAGGTCGGACTTCAGAACCACGAAGCAACCAGCTGATGGATTCCAATGAAGTGTCAAGAAGTACCACTTGGCACTTCGTTGCACGCGCAGCACTGAGCCCAGACAGGGTACCTCGGGGCCATCTTTGATGTCCGACATCCGCAATTGCGACTCGTCGTATTCTCTCTTGTCCCAGCTCCCGATGTTTTGTCGAATCGAGTAAGCAGCAGCGGAGCCTTTAGTTCATAGTTCGGACGATCTAGATAGTACCCAATCAAGAATTCCTTCTCATCGTCGAGAATCCCGTAGCTTGTTATCCTGGCATTCAGATGCGGGGCCGGTTCCGGCGGTAACGCGATCGAGTGCTCGGTGAGCACGGCCGCCAGGGTCGGGTTCTCCTGAGCGCCACACGGCATCAGGTAGGCCAAGCCAGCTACAATCAAGAGTGTTTTGCGCATGAACATCGAGTGGTCTTGCGTCCAACAGTAGCACCAAACTACCAGGCCGGTCCTGGTTTCTGGATCAGGTTTCTGCGGTTGGGATGCGCACTGCACTGGCGCAAACATGCATGAACCGTCTTGTTACACCTGAGCTTCTCGACGACGATCTCGGCACACCTACCGAGATTGCTGATACTCTCCGCGACCTGCGTAACATCAATCAGTGGTTCGGTGGCACACGCACCACGATCGGCCTGTTACGCCAGGTTGCCGGAAAGTGCCGCACTACCGGTCTCTCCCTTCTCGAAATCGGCGCCGGACAGGGCGACGTCCCGCTATTGGCCAGGAACTCGCTTGCGAAGAGCGGAATATCTCTTCATGTAACGCTGCTTGACCGCCTGTGGAATCATTTGCCGCACAACGGTACGCCGTCCGTTGTAGCAGATGCCGTTCATCTCCCATTCCGCGACGAGTCCTTCGATGTCATCGCTTCCTCGCTCTTCGCCCATCATCTCGCTCCGGATTCTCTAGCCATCATGATGAGTGAGGCCCTGCGCGTTTGCCGTCGCGCCGTCATCATCAACGACCTGATTCGCAGCCGCCTGCATCTGCTTCTGGTGTACCTCGGATTACCACTCTTTCGCAGCCGCATCACCTGGCACGACGCGCCGGCGTCTGTCCGTGCGGCCTACTCCATTGGCGAAATGCGCTCGCTGCTGTCAGCTTTCAATGCGCACAAAACCGAGGTTTCGCACCACTTCCTCTATCGCATGGGCATAATTGTCTGGAAATAGAAATTCCCGAATCTATGAACGCAAGTTCTACCTTTGATCTCGCAGTCATTGGTGCCGGCCCTGCCGGCAGTGCAACAGCTATCACAGCTGCGCGCCTGGGTGCGAAAGTGGTTCTTGTCGAGGCTGGGCAATTTCCCCGACACAAAGTTTGCGGTGAGTACGTCTCAGCCGAGTCGCTGCACATCCTGCACGATTTGCTGCGCGATACACCAGAGGCCGAGCGGGTACTCGCCGCCGCGCCTGTCATCGGCGAGACGCGTTTGTGGTTCCGCGGCCGCTGCGTTCGAGCCGCTATCGATCCGCCGGGAATCAGCATCCCGCGCTACGATCTCGACTGTCTTCTATGGCGTGCGGCGCAAAGAGCAGGAGTATGCGCTTTCGACAACTGCGAGGTGGGCTCTGTCGAAGGCCAAGGCCCCTTTTACATTGCAACCCAACATTCCATTGTGACCGCAACGGCGGTTGTAATCGCAGCAGGGCGCTGGTCTAAGTTCACTCCCAGCGTCGCAGTTCCGTCAGGGCCAAAATGGCTGGGCATCAAGGCGCATTTTCGCGAAGCCCGGCCACAACTCTCAACCGGCCTCTACTTCTTCGAGGGCGGATATTGCGGCGTGCAGCCAGTCGGGGAAAACCTCGTTAACGCCTGTGTCATGGTGCGGTCGGATGCTGCCACCACCCTGCCGCAAGTTTTTGCTCTCGATGCTACGCTTGCCAACCGAGTACAGACGTGGCAACCGGCAACTAACCCCGTTGCCACGGCTCCGCTCATCTATCGCGAGCCCATGCCGGTCAGCGGTAGTTTTTTGTTGGTGGGAGACGCCGCCGCATTTATCGATCCCTTCGTTGGTGACGGAATTTCCATTGCGCTTCGTACCGGAGCCCTTGCTGCCGGCGGATTACAGGCTTTCCTGCAAGGTTCGATGTCGTTGGCTGCAGCCGTCGAGGCCTACCGAGTTAATTACAGGAATCAATTCGCGGCTCCCATCGTCACCGCATCCCGAATTCGCCGTCTCTTGTTTTGGCCGCGTCCGCTCCAGATTGCTGTCTTTGAGCTACTGCGCACGCCCGGAGTGCTGCCGTACTTCATCGGCAAAACTCGACGGGCTAGTCCCGCATGCTAACGAATCACCAGCACCTCGCGAATATTGTCTCGTCCTAGAAAAAACTTGATGGAGTTGAAATCGCGGAAGAGGGTTTCTACGTGCCGGTTCTGAAATACTCGCTGCAGCTTATACGGAGCGGCAGGCTGCAATTCCAGAGTGTCTTTGGCGGCGATGTTGTAGCGGTAGAAGGGTGCATTTGCGCCCGCGTCTTTAGTGTGGAAGAACGAAAACAGGATCGCACCCGGTTTCATGCCAACGTGAATCCGCTCGATGACCGGCTTCACTAGCGGTTCGGGAAGATAGTCAGCCAGGTCCCAGAACAAGACTGCATCGAACTCCTGCCGCTCGAAACGCAGGTTCTCACGGAGGAAGCGGTCCACATCGAACGCCGTTCCGTCATCTCCATTCGGGACCAGCAGCGACTTGTCCGAAGACAACCGCAACAGGTCTTCTTGATGAAACCTGTGTCCCAGCCCAATAAAGAACGTGATGTTTGCGGGAGACGTCGGCCCCAAATCGAGCACGCACAATCCCTCTTCCCGCGCCATCCACTTGATAAATTCGCTGAATCCGGTGGAGCGGCGCTGTATGCGTTCGCCGGAAACCGCCTCGCCTGGTGCAGGCTGGTGGTCAGAGTTGCCGAACATCCTATTGAATACGCCGGGAGACATTTTGCTTTATTGTATGTCAGCCAACTGGCGGAACGAATTTTTTCGCGCCGGCCTAGCGCCGCGCCTGGCAAAGAACGCAAAAAGAACGGGGACGCCCCAGCGTCCCGCCGTTCCTTCGAGCTGTAGCCCTTAGTACTTCTTGGTTTCGATCAGTGTGCCCTGCGCAGCAGTAGAAGTGACTTGCGCCGCCGGCGTCGCAGTCACGGTTTGCGGCTTCGGTTCCACGCGCGCGGGTGGTTCCGTCTTCTCAATGTCGATGGTCCCCTTGAAGTACGCTCCATCCTCAATCGCCACTCGTGCGGTGGAGATGTCGCCGGTCAGCGAAGCGCTCTTGCGTAAATCCACTCGATCGCTGGCCGTCACGTTGCCATCCACACTTCCATGCACAATCACATTGCGCGCTTCCAGGTTGGCCCGCACTCGACCATTTGGCCCAATGGTGAGGGTCTGACCGCGTAACGAAATCGAGCCTTGCACTTCGCCATCCACGTACAGGTCTTCGCTTCCTGACAATTCGCCGCGCACTACCACCGATTTTCCTATTGTGGCCACATCCACCGCCCGTGGAGTCTCGACACGCGTCGGCTCCGGCCGGTTTAGGGGAGGTGTCGGCGTATACATTGTTTTGGGCGGGTTCGCTTCAGGTGTCGTCAATTCATCTTCCTTACGTGTCGATTTCCACATAAGCCAAAGCTCCGTTACGACGGCAAAGCGGCCAAGCCGCTGTTATCAGGACGCTTTCCGGTCTCGTACTGCTCCTATGAGGATACAGAACTCGTGCCCGGCGGCCAACTTTTTTCCACAGGTTATCGGTCTGCAGGGGTTACCCTTCGAAGTCCGGATTCACGCTTAACCTTTTCTTCTCGCCGATCTTTCACCTACGCCTCGGCCGTCGCCGCCATACCGCCCCGTATAATGAAAGGTTTCATAGATCTCCCGCCGCAGCATTCCGGGCGAGGAGAACTGCCTGGCCTCAGCCCATGCCCACCAGTCAGCTCCGCATGCTTCTGGAAGGCAAATCCCACGGTGTGAGACGAAGGACTCATTTCCATGACCCAGATCGAACTGGTTCTTGCGCGCGAAATCCTGGATTCCCGTGGCAATCCCACGGTCGAAGCCGATGTCATTCTGGAAAGCGGAGCCCGTGGCCGCGCTGCCGTTCCCAGCGGAGCCTCTACTGGCGAGCATGAGGCCGTCGAGCTGCGCGACGGCGATAGTGCGCGCTACCTCGGCAAAGGCGTGCTCAAAGCCGTCGACAACGTCAACGAGATCATCGCACCCGAACTCGAAGGCATGGATGCCAGCGATCAGCGCGAGCTCGACGCCGTGATGAAAGAGCTTGACGGAACTCCCAACAAGGGCAAACTTGGCGCCAATGCCATCCTCGCCGTCAGCATGGCCGCTTCGCGCGCCATGGCCGACCACCTCGGCATCGAGCTCTATCAGTATCTCGGCGGCTTCACCGCCAGCCTGTTACCGACTCCGATGATGAACATCCTCAACGGCGGCGCGCACGCCGACAGCAACGTCGACTTCCAGGAATTCATGGTGATGCCGGTCGGTGCGCCTTCCTTTGCCGAAGCGCTGCGCTGGGGCGTCGAGACCTTCCATACCCTCAAAGGCGTGCTGAAGAAGAAGGGCTACAACACCGCCGTCGGGGACGAGGGTGGTTTCGCTCCTTCGCTGAAGTCGAACACCGAGGCCATCGAACTTGTGCAGGAAGCCATCACCCAGGCCGGATACAAGCTGGGCGAGCAGATCGCCATTGCTCTCGACCCAGCCGCGAGCGAGTTCTATGACACTGACAAGAAGAAGTATGTCTTCAAGAAGTCCGACAAGAGCGAACACACCAGCGAAGAAATGGTGAAGTATTGGGCCGACTGGGTTTCGAGGTATCCCATCGTTTCACTCGAAGACGGCTTCGCTGAGGACGACTGGCATGGCTGGAAACTCGTGACAGATGAGCTGGGCAAAAAGATCCAACTGGTCGGCGACGATCTCTTTGTCACCAACGTCCAGCGTTTGCAGCAGGGAATCGATGCCGGCGTGGCCAACTCGATCCTCATCAAGGTGAACCAGATCGGCTCGGTCAGCGAGACCATCGACGCCATCAACCTGGCGCGCGAGAACGGCTATACCGCCGTCATCTCGCACCGTTCCGGCGAGACCGAAGACACCTTCATTGCCGACTTGGCCGTTGCCACCGGCGCGGGCCAGATCAAAACCGGCTCGGCCTCGCGTACCGATCGCATTGCTAAATACAACCAGTTGCTGCGCATCGAAGAGGAGCTCGGCCCGGCCGCTCGCTTCAACGGCCTCAAGGCCCTGAACTACCGTGGCGACCTGGCGAAGAAGAGGGCATAGGACGCACTGCTTCGGTCCCGCGCGCCGATACGAGAACAGGGTGTCGGCGCGGATATAATCAGTTGACCATGAAGGAAGCAGAGATTATTTTCGCAGTCGAAGAATCGGCCGAGGGTGGATACGAGCTCACGCCCTGGGCCACTCCATCATTCCTGGGGCCGATTCTATCCAGGAGTTGAAGGAAATGGTAGGTGATGCAGTAGGCTGCCATGTTGACGAGGCGCAAATGCCCGCCATTATTCGTCTCCCCTTCGTCCTGCGATGAGGTTATTTGCTCGATGATTCCGCGAGACCGTAGTGGGCATGAACTCGCCAAGTTGCTGCCATCTGCGGCTGACCTCACGGATGCGTAGCGAGGAACACCACATCACCATACCCGCTCATCGCCGCCTAAAGGTCGGAACCTTGAACACCATTCTTGTCGAAGTTTCTACGTGCCTTAATATTTCCCAAAAAGTACTCGAAGAGCTATTCAATCCATGACTCCTCCCAAACCTCTCGTCCTCATCATTCTCGACGGCTGGGGCTATGCTCCGCCGTCCGACACTAATGCCATCTCGCTCGCCCGCAAGCCGAACTACGACAAGCTGCTGGCAGAGTTCCCCAACACGCTCATCCACACCAGTGGACGCTACGTCGGCCTGCCTACCGGCCAGATGGGTAATAGCGAAGTCGGCCACCTTAATATCGGCGCGGGACGCATCGTTTACATGGACATCAGCAAGATCGACTTGATGATCGAGAACGCTGAGTTCGAGAAAAATCCCGCCCTCGTCGATGCTATGCAGAAGGCGGGCACCGGTGAGCGCCGCCTGCACTTCTTCGGACTTCTCTCCGACGGCGGCGTCCACTCGCATCAGAATCATCTCTACGCGCTGCTTCGTTTGGCGAAGCAGAACGGCGTCGAGCGCGTTTTCGTCCACTGCTTCATGGATGGCCGCGACACCCTGCCAACCAACGGCGCGATGTACGTCGAGCAGTTACAGCAGAAGATGCGCGAGTACGGCGTCGGCAAAATCGCAAGCGTCAGCGGACGCTACTACGCCATGGACCGCGACAAGAAGTGGGACCGCGAAAAGAAAGCTTTCGACGCCATGGTCTTCGGCGATGCGGAAGGCGGTCGCTATAGCGACCCGGTGCAGGGCCTCAAACAGTCATACAACCGCGGCGTCACCGACGAATTCATCGTTCCCTTTGTCGTTACCGACAGCCGCGGCGAACCCGTGGGTACCATTCGCGACGGCGATGTCTGCATCAATTTCAACTTCCGTGCCGACCGCGCCCGCCAGATCACGCGCTGCCTCGCCCGCAACAGCCATTTCACTCCGCATGACGGCACAGAGCTCGATGCGGCGGCCGAGCTCGACGCCACCATTCCGCGAGACCGCGTCCCCAAAGACCTCTCTTATGTCTGTATGACGCAGTACGACAAGCACTTCACGTTGCCGGTCGTATCACCACCCGAATCGCTCGGCAACATTCTCGCCAATGTCATGGCGAACCTCAACATGCGCAACCTGCGGGTTGCCGAAACCGAGAAGTATGCGCATGTCACGTATTTCTTTAACGGCGGAGTCGAAAAGCCCTTCCCTGGCGAAGACCGAGTGCTGGTGCAATCGCCCAAAGTCGCGACCTACGATCTGAAGCCGGAGATGTCGGCGCAAGGCATTGCCGATACTGTTGTGAAGGCCATCGCAGACAAAACTTTCGACGTGATGGTAGTGAACTTTGCCAACGCCGACATGGTAGGACACTCCGGCAAAATCCCGCCGACCATCACGGCCTGTGAAACCGTCGATGCTTGCCTGGGTCAGATTTACGCTGCTCTTAAGCGGGTTGGCGGAGCGATGATCGTCACAGCCGATCACGGCAATGCCGAGCAGATGATCGATCCCGCAACCGGTAGCCCACAAACGGCACACACTACGAATCCCGTGCCGTTCATCGTCGCGTCAGAACTCGCTGTGACGCCTGACCGCTTCAAGGGCGACCATCGCCGTTTCACCCTGAAACCCGACGGCGCCTTGCAGGACATCGCTCCGACAATGCTAGGCATCCTCGGCATTCCCCAACCGAAGGAGATGACCGGCCACGATCTACGAGTGATTGCAGAAGCCGCGAAGCGTTAGCGCGACGTTTTGAAAGGAGACGGCTTCAGCCGCGACGCAAAGGGTATTGCCAGCATCGTGCTCGAGGGATTTGCGAAACTCGTGTTTCGGCAAGTGATTCATCGGTTGCGAAAGCAGGCACTGTCCGCTGTTCATATCGCCGCCATTGAGAAGGCAAAGGGCAGCCGATGGGCCCTTGGCAGTGCAAATCGATCACGCGCTTCGCCATACTTAAGCTATGGTGCAGCATTGGCTTACACAAAACGAACGAGTCCTTAACCGGACACTACTGACCAAGAGCTAATTGCTAGTTACTAGTCGCTAGTTGCTGGCTTGAACCTGTTCCGATGAAGCTCGTTATCGCCCTCCATCACCGTTTCCAGCCCTGGATCACCCCGGGTTGGTTCTCTGAGCGCTTGCGCCAGGACTTCCCCGAACTCAACGTCGTCCAACTTCCCGACTACGAGCACCTCACCGACGAAATTGCCGACGCCGACATCGCGATTGCTTGGTCCATCGGCGGAGACCAGCTCAGGGCCGCGAAGAAGCTGCGCTGGATCCATTCCACTGCCGCAGCGGTGCACGGACTGATGTCGCCCGAACTTCAAGCCAGCGACATTATCGTCACCAATGCGCGCGCCGTCCACGGACCCACGGTCGCCGAGCACGCCATGGCTCTCGTCTTTGCTATGGCCAAACGTGTGCCAGAAGCTGCAAAATTCCAGGCCCAGCGGCACTGGGCGCAACAGGAAATCTGCACTGAGCCGCCGCGCCCGCGCGACCTCCGCGACTCCACCCTCGTCATCGTCGGTTTCGGTGCAATCGGAACTTATCTTGCCAAACTCGCCCGCCCGGTCGGCATGCGCATCATCGCCGTGCGCCAGCGTCCAGAGAAGGGAAGCGACCTCGCCGAGATCATTTACGGGTTCGATGACCTGAACCTTGCTTTCGAGCAAGGTGATTTCATCGTCCTCGCCGCGCCGGTCACGCCCAGAACCCATCACCTAATCAATGCTGAGCGCCTTACCCACCTCAAGCCGACTGCCTATCTCATCAACGTCGGCCGCGGAGTCCTCATCGACGAAGAAGCCCTGATCCACGCCTTGCACGCGAAACAATTCGCAGGTGCTGCCCTAGACGTAACCAGCGAAGAGCCGTTGCCACCGAATTCGCGCCTGTGGCCCATGGACAACGTCTTCATCACCCCCCACACCGCCGGCTACGCCGAGAAAATGTGGGAGCGCCATTACGCCAACTACAGCGAGAACCTTCGCCTCTTCCTCGCCGGCAAGCCTCTGCTTTGGTCGGTCGATAAACACGTCGGCTATTAGTTATCTGCCGAGTTGTTTGAATGGCACGGCTTCGCTCGTGCCGTAAGACTCACTCAAATCGGGGATCATCCTGAGCGGGGCGCTCGCTCACAATCTTCCAACCCGGGTCTCTTGCTAGTCGGGCGAGCGCGAGGTCGAAGGACCTGCGATTAAGGGCGGCTTTCGACTGCTAGTGCCGCAGGCGCTTACGACTACTTCTAACCAACGCCGCCCACTGCCCAGCTGATACACTGCATCCGCCCCCATGGTCGCCACCAAATCGCTGCAACTGGAAACCTCCTCCCGCTGGCACGCCGTCATGGCTGGCTTCTTGGGCTGGACCCTCGACGCCTTCGACTTCTTCGTCGTGATCTTCCTCTTCGACATCCTCGCCGAACACTTCCACGTCAGCAAAGCGCAAATCGTTTTCTCCGTCACTGCCACGCTCGCCATGCGGCCCGTGGGCGCGCTTATTTTTGGCATGATGGCCGACCGCTATGGTCGCCGCCGCCCGCTTATGGCAAACGTCGTCTTCTTCTCCACCGTCGAGTTGCTGTGCGGCTTTGCGCCCAACTTCACCGTCTTCTTCATCCTGCGCTTGCTCTTCGGAATCGGCATGGGTGGCGAGTGGGGCGTCGGCGCTTCCTTAGCCATGGAGCACGCACCTGTCCGCTGGCGTGGCGTCCTTTCCGGCATCTTACAGAGCGGCTATTCTAATGGCTATCTGCTTGCCGCTATCGCAGCCCGCGTCGTTCTCCCCAACCTCGGCTGGCGTGCCATGTTCTGGGTCGGAGGCATTCCTGCACTTCTCGCGCTCTACATCCGCACCAAGGTCCCCGAATCCCAAGCCTGGCAGCAACACCGTGTTCTGCGCACACTCGACAGTCCCAAGATCGCAATGCAGCACAAGGGCCTTTTGGTTTACATGATCGCCCTGATGTTCCTGATGAACTGCCTCTCTCACGGCACGCAGGATCTCTATCCTGACTTCCTCAAGCACGGCCACGGCATTGCACCCAACACTGTCGCTTACATCACGATGTTCTACAACGTTGGAGCGGTCGTCGGTGCGATCATTATCGGCATGCTCTCGGAACGACTCGGACGACGCTACAGCATGTTGTGCGCTCTTGCATTGTCGCTACTGGTCATACCGGCTTGGGCCTTCGGTAGCACGCTGATGATTCTCGCGCTCGGCGCATTTGTCATGCAGATGGGCGTGCAAGGCGCCTGGGGCATCATTCCTGTCCATCTCAACGAACTCTCGCCTGACGCGGTGCGTGGCCTCATGCCCGGGTTTACATATCAGATCGGAATTCTATTTGCCGCCTCGACTCCAACCGTCGAGTTCGCCCTGCGCGATCACCTTGGCTACGCGTGGGCACTTGTCTCGTTCGAGCTTGTGGTGATTGCCGGACTATCATTGCTTCTGATTTTCGGCCCCGAACATCACGGCAAGAATTTCATGCAGCAAGAGGTCACTAGTGCCGGACTTCAGGCCAGCATATAGGTCGGTTCTTTGGTTTTCCAGACAACTGAGAACCTACTTGGAGCGGGAGAGGGGAATCGAATCCTTGATACCTTTACCAGTCAAAGCACAAGCGGCAATTCGTCGCTTCGTTGTCCAGTTTTCGTTTGCCTGTGAAAAGAAGGAACGCGTCAGTTTCGCTCTACACCAAACCCAAGTGCATCGCGAGTTCCTGATACGACGGATCGCTGCGAACATTTCCGAGCAGCGGATCGGTCGCCAGCCCGGACAGTTCCACTTCGTGGTGTTGATATGAAGTGCGCAGATACGCGAGAGCCTGGTCTTTCTGGCCAAGCAGCGCCAGCGTCTCCGCAACTCGGAACGCGTGCACTTGACCTTTGCTGAACGCCTTCTGCTGTTCCGCCAACATCGCGTTCAGCATACCCTCGGGCCCGCCGTGTTGAAAGCCCTTCGCCGCGGCTTTCACTATCAGCAGATCTGTCTGGTGGCCCGAAAGTACCGCCACTTTCTTTGCCTCGGCCAGGTATGATTCGTAATTCCCGGTTACCAGATCGATCAGCGCAAGGTAGCGGTGAGGCGAAACGAAAGTCGGCTCTGTGTCTTCGAGCTGCTTGAGCAGAGCAATCGACTCATCTCTTCGTCCCGCGTAAAACAGAATTATTCCTTTGTCCGCGAGAATCGAACGCGACGACGAATTCAACTGCCGCGCCACTTCGATCTGTTCCAGCGCCTCGTTGGTCCGGCCAAGTGTCACGAGATAGCTCGCATACCAATGGTGGGCGAGCTCGTAATTCGGATTCAGCTTCAGCGCGGTCTGGAACTCCTGTTCCGCGGCTTTCTTGTCTAGCGTGCCAAAGAAAAGGTCGAATGCCAGGGTGTTGTGCGCTTCGGCCAACGTAGGGTCGAGCTCGACCGCCTTCTTCGCCGC
>Ga0182039_10001782_pt1 | contig 11624 bp, 11 predicted proteins | sample sta12Can44000111_FD_125975 | JGI IMG/M metagenome (GOLD analysis project Ga0182039, IMG submission 125975) | Lab enrichment of tropical soil microbial communities from Luquillo Experimental Forest, Puerto Rico - statanox.12C.anox.44.000.111 | ecosystem: Environmental > Terrestrial > Soil >...
CAGGAGTTCTTCCTGCCCGCGCTCCACCCGGCCGAGATCTGGAAGGAGTCGGGCCGTTGGCAGGTCATGGGCGACAACATGTTCCGCCTGCGCGACCGCAAGAACGGCGAGTACTGCCTCGGCATGACGCACGAGGAGATCTTCACCGCCATCGCGCGGGACGAGCTGCGGAGCTACCGGCAGCTGCCCCAGGTCTGGTACCAGATCCAGACCAAGTTCCGCGACGAGCCGCGCCCGAAGTCGGGCCTCCTCCGGGTCCGCCAGTTCACGATGAAGGACGCCTACTCCTTCGACGTGGACGCCGCTGGCCTCGACAAGAGCTACGAGGACGAGCGGCGCGCGTACGAGAAGATCTTCACCCGCTGCGGTCTCGAGTTCGTCGCCGTCCAGGCGCACTCGGGTGCGATGGGCGGGTCGGCGTCGCAGGAGTTCATGGTCCGCACCGACGCGGGCGAGGACCTCGTCGCGGCCTGCCCGAAGTGCCGCTACGCCGCGAACACCGAGACGGCCACCTCCCGCATCGCGCCCGAGCACGACGAGCCGGGACCCGTCTCGCCCGAGAAGTTCGCCACGCCCGGCGTCGTCACCATCGAGGCGCTGGAGCAGCCGCCCCACGCCGTCCCGGCGCGGCGACAGCTCAAGACCCTCGTCTACATCGCCGACGAGAAGCCGGTCATCGCCGTGGTCCGCGGGGATCACGAGCTCAATGAGGCGAAGCTCCAGACCGCCACCGGCGCCCAGATCCTGCGCCCGGCCCACCCGGAGGAGATCCCGCCGCTCATGGGGGCGCGCGCCGGGTCGCTCGGGGCCGTGAACTTCACGAAGGCGGCCGTGTACGTCGATCCGGCGCTGGCCGAGCGACGCAACATGGTGACCGGCGCGAACGAGGACGGCTTCCACCTGCGCGGGGTCGACGTGAAGCGCGACCTCCTCCGCCACGGCAAGCTGGCCGAGCTGCGCACCGTGAAGGCGGGCGAGGGGTGTCCGCGTTGCGACGGCACGCTCGACGTCTTCAAGGCGCTCGAGGTGGGGCACATCTTCAAGCTCGGCACGAAGTACTCGGTCTCGATGAAGGCGAACGTCCTCAAGGCCGACGGATCGGAGACGCCCATCGTGATGGGCAGCTACGGGATCGGCGTCGAGCGCATCATGGCGGCCGCCATCGAGCTGCACCACGATCAGGACGGCATCATCTGGCCGCTCTCGATCGCGCCGTACCGGGCCACCGTCCTCACCCTCGGCAAGGAGCCCGAGCTGGTGAAGGCGGCCGAGGAGGTCTGCGCGGCCCTCGCCAAGGCCGGCGTCGACGTCCTCTACGACGACCGCGACGAGCGGGCCGGCGTGAAGTTCAAGGACGCGGACCTCGTCGGCATCCCGCTGCGCATCGCCGTCGGGCGCAAGGGGCTCGCCGAGGGCAAGGTGGAGTGGAAGCGGCGCGGCACGAAGGACGTCGAGCTGGTGCCGCTCGGCGAGGTCGCCGGCAAGGCCGCGGCGCTCATCGCCCGCGAGGGCGGGGCGGGCGAGGCGTGAGCGGGCGCGGGCGGCTCTGCGCCGCGCTCGACTTCGGGAGCTGGAGCGCGGCCGAGCCGTTCGCGCGCGCCGTGGCGCCCGAGGTCGGGATGCTGAAGGTCGGCCTGGAGCTGTTCGCGGCCGAGGGCCCGCCCGCGGTCCGCGCCGCGGCGGCGCTGGGCCGCCCTGTGTTCCTCGATCTCAAGCTCCACGACATCCCGAACACCGTCGAGGGCGCGGCGCGGAGCGCGGCCCGGAGCGGTGCGGCGCTGCTCACGGTCCACGCCGGCGGCGGGGCGGAGATGATCGCGGCCGCGGTGCGCGGCGCCGGCCCCGGCGTGCGCGTGCTCGCCGTGACCGTCCTGACGAGCCTCGACGCCGCGGCGCTGGAGGCGGTCGGCCTGGCCGGTCCGCCCGAGGCGGCGGTGGTCCGGCTGGCACGGCTGGCCGTGGACGCCGGGGCGGGTGGGCTCGTCTGCTCCCCCCTCGAGGTCGCGGCGGTGCGCGCCGCGGTCGGACCCGAGCCGCTCCTGGTCGTGCCCGGCGTCCGGCCCACCGGCGCGGCGCTTGGCGACCAGTCGCGGGTCGCGACGCCCGAGGCCGCGGTGCGGGCCGGCGCCGACGTCCTGGTGCTCGGGCGCCCGCTGCGCGACACGCCCGATCCCGCGGCGGCGGCGCGCGCCATTGCCGCCTCCCTTTGACGAGAACCGCCTGCGTTCGCCCTTCGACTACGGGCTCGCCTGACGGCGAGCCCTACGCTCAGGGCGAACGGAAGATGTGCCCGTGACGAACGGGCTGATGTGCCCGTGAGGAACGGGTTGAGGTGCCCGTGAGCTGTAGGACGGGGGCTCGTCCCCCGCCGCCGGCCGATCCTGGTGATCGCCGCCATCAACCCGCAGCGAACAGCAGCTGCATCTCATCGTACGCGATGGCGTCCTCCGCGAGCGCGGCGTACGTGCCCGTCGAGGACAGCTCGCGCGCGATCCGGCGCGCGCGGCCGTAGGCGGCGCGCGCGATACCCGAGCCGAAGCTCACACGGCGGACGCCCAGGCGCGCGAGCTCCTCGAGCGAAGGGGACGCCGGCGTGCCCAGCACGTTGAGCGGCCCGCGCACCTCGCGCGCCAGGCGGGCGATGGCGTCGCGCTCCGTCACGAAGGGCACGAACGCGCAGTCCGCGCCCGCGGCGAGGTAGGCGTTGGCGCGACGCACCGCCTCCGCGAGGCGCTCCTCGGGCGGCAGCTCGGCCGCGGCCGCGGCGTCGGTCCGGGCATTCACGACCAGCGGAACGCCCGAGGCCTCGGCAACGCGCCGGATCGCCGCCACGCGCTCGACCTGGGGGTCGAGCGGGAGCAGGCGGCCATCGGTCGCGTCCTCCAGGTTCAGGCCGACCGCTCCCGCCGCGAGGACGCCGGCGGCGGTCTCGACCGCGTCCGCCGCGGTCGCCCCGTAACCCGCCTCGACGTCGGCCGTCACCGGGACCGCCACCGCCGCCGCGATGCGGCGGACCATGTCGAGCATCTCGGCCCGCGCGATGCGCTCGCCGTCCGGGTACCCGAGGGCGTACGCCACGCCGGCGCTGGAGGTCGCGATGGCAGGCGCGCCATGGGCGGCGAGGACGCGCGCGCTGCCCACGTCCCAGGCGTTGGGGAGCACGAGCAGGCGCGTCCCCCCGTGGAGCCGGCGCAGCAGTTCGGCCTTCTCGCGCATCGTGGCGGTCATGTCGCGATCGTTAACTCCGACCGCACGGCGCGGCAGCGTCGTCGTCGCCCTTCGACGACGCGCCGCCTGCGGCGGCGCGGAGCCTGTCCTGAGCGTAGGCCGCGTAGCGGCCGAAGCCGAAGGGCCCAGGGCGAACGGACCTTGGGTCTGCCGCTACCGCCCGGCGCGCCTGAGCAGCACGTACAGCGCGCCCGCTCCGCCGTCCACCGGACGCGCGGTCGCGAAGGCGAGCACGTGGCGCCCGAAGCGCGCCGTCGCGAACCAGGTCCTGACGGCGTCCTTCAAGATGGGCACCTGGTCCCTCGAGTGCAGGCCGCGGCCGTGGACGAGCAGCACGCACCGCTTGCCGGCGCTGCGCGCCTGGCGCAGGTAGCCGTCGACGGCGCCCTTCGCCTCCTCGCGCGTCATCCCGTGGAGGTCGAGGTGACCCTGCACCGCGAACTCGCCGCGGCGGAGCCGCCGCACGATGGCGGGGTCGAGGCCGGGCACCCGCCCCTCGATGAACTCGTCCGTGTCGGCGAGGTCGAACGGGGCGTCTCCGGACACGAGCGCCTCGAGCTCGTGCAGGGCGTCGAGATCGGGGTGCCAGAACTTCTCGTGCGCGGGCGCGGGCTGCGGAGGTGCGACGCGGTCTGGGCCGCTCGCCAGGCGCTCCACCCCCGCCAGTGCGCTCGCCCAGAGCTCGTCGTCGGACGCCTCGCGCGGCGGGGGCGGGGGCGGCGGGGGAGGCGCTGGGGCCGCGCGCTCCGGGGGCCGCGCCACGCGCTCCTTCAGCTTCGCGAAGGGCGCGTGGAACGGCTGCTCTCGCTGCTTCCTCGCCACGGCCGAACTATAAGCGAGCGCTGCATGGATGCCGAGGTCCAGTGTCCCTACTGCGGCGAGTGGGTGACCATCTTCGTCGACCCGGGCGGTGGTGGGACGCAGTCGTACGTCGAGGACTGCCCCGTCTGTTGCCGTCCGTGGCTCGTCCACGCGGTCGAGGAGGAGCCGGGCGGGTTCGCGGTCGCGGTGGCGCGGCAGGACGCGTGAGGGCCTGTCCGCCCGTGTGGGGGTGGCGCGCCTCGGCGCGGCGAAAGTTCACAAGGTTCAGCCTTGACTGAACTATTTGAACGCATCAAGGTCCGGCGCGTGGGCGCCAGGACCTCACGCGAGCTGCAGCACTTCGTGGAGGAGACGGGTCTCTTCTACGAGCACCTCGGCCTGCCTCGCATGGCTGGGCGGATCATCGGTTGGCTGCTCGTATGCGAGCCGCCGCAGCAGAGCATGGCCGAGCTGGCGCACGCGCTGAGCGGCAGCAAGGCCTCCATGAGCACCATGACCCGCCTGCTCGTGCGGTTCGGGCTCGTCGAGCGGGTGTGCCTGCCCGGCGCGCGCTGCGACCAGTTCCGTATCCGGCCCGGCATGTGGGCCGACACCGTGAAGGCGCGCCTCGACAGCTACCGTCAAGGACGCGAGCTGGCCGACCGCGGCCTGGCCGCCCTCGCCGGCCGCCCGCCGCCGGCGCGCGCTCGCCTCCAGGAGGTGCGCGACATGTACGCCTGGTACGAGCTCGAGATGCCCAAGCTCCTCGCGCGCTGGGAGCGCGAGCAGGGCGCGCGCGTCCGCAAGAGGAACGCATGACCCCCATCGTCGCGGTCGAGGACGTCTCCAAGGTCTACAAGCTCGGCAAGACGGAGGTGCCGGCGCTGCGGGGCGTCTCGCTCCGCGTCGAGCCCGGTGAGTTCCTCTCCATCGCGGGGCCTTCGGGGAGCGGCAAGACCACGCTCCTCAATCTCATCGGCTGCGTCGACGTGCCCACCGCCGGGAGCGTCCTCGTCGACGGCAAGGACACGAAGGACCTGTCCGAACGCGCGCTCACCGAGCTGAGGCTGCACCGCATCGGCTTCATCTTCCAGACCTTCAACCTGGTGCAGGTGCTGTCGGTGTTCCAGAACGTCGAGTTCCCGCTGCTGCTCCAGGGCGGCCTGACGCGCAGGGAGCGCGACGGGCGCGTGCGCTCGCTGCTCGACGCGGTCGGGCTGTCCGAGCACGTGCGGCACCGCCCGAGCGAGCTGTCGGGCGGGCAGCGGCAGCGCGTGGCCGTCGCGCGCGCCCTCGTCACGCGCCCGCCGCTCGTGCTCGCCGACGAACCGACCGCCAACCTCGACTCCCAGACCGGCGGGACCATCATCGACCTCATGAAGGACATGAACCGGAGGGACGGCACGACCTTCGTCTTCTCCACCCACGACCCGAAGGTCATGGCGCACGCCACGGCCGTCGTCCGCATCGCCGACGGCCAGATCGCCGGCCGCGAGGACGTCTCGGCCGCGGCCGCCGGAGGAGGGTAGATGCGCTCTCGCGCCGGCGCGGCGGGCGTCCTCCTCCAGATCGCCTTCCGCAACCTCTTCGCGTCCCGCGCCAAGACGTTCATCGTCGGCGGCATCATCCTGGTCGGCGCGCTCCTCGTGGTGGTGGGGAGCTCGCTCCTCGACACGGTCGACCGCGGCATGCGCGGCAGCATCCAGGGCAGCCTGGCCGGGCAGCTCCAGGTGTACGACGCGCGCTCCAAGGACGACCTGGCGCTCTACGGCGGGATGATGGGCGAGTCGCAGCTCGAGCCGATCCAGAACTTCGCCGGGCTCAAGGCCGTGCTGGAGCGTGTGCCCAACGTGAAGAGCGTCGTCCCGATGGGGATCGACCAGGCCATGATCTCGACCGGCAACGAGTTCGACGTCGCGCTGGAGAAGCTGCGCGCCGACGTGCGCCGGCGGCTGGCCGGCGACACCGCCCCGGAGCTCGCCGCCCGCTACGAGGCGCACAAGGCGCACATCCGGCGCATGGCCCTCCTGCTGCAACAGGAGCTGCGGCAGGCGCGCGCCATCGCCGACGAGAAGCTCATCCGGGAGCGCGCCCGCGAGCGCGAGGACCTGGCGCGGGCGGTCGGCGACGACTTCTGGGCCGGCTTCGACGCCGACCCGCTCTCGAGCCTCGAGTTCCTGGAGAACCGCATCGCGCCGCAGTCGCTCTCGGGCGGCTTCATGTTCATCCGCTACGCCGGCACGGATCTCGACGCGTACCGGCAGGCATTCGACCGGATGCGGATCGTGGAGGGCGGGCCGGTGCCGAAGGGCCAGCGCGGTATCCTGCTCGGGAAGCTCTACGCGGAGGACTGGCTCAAGCTCAGGACGGCGCGGCGGCTCGACAAGATCCGCGACGCGCTCCACGTGCAGCGCAGGCGCATCGCCAAGGACGAGGAGCTGCAGCGCTGGGTGAAGGAGAACCAGACCGCCACGCGCGACATCCTGCTCCAGCTCGATCCGATGCGGGCCGAGGAGGCCACGGCGCGGCTGCGGCAGGCGCTCGGCTCGACCAAGACCGACCTGCACGATCTGCTGGTGGAGCTCTTCACGACCGACGACGACAACTTCGACGCGCGGTACGCCATCTTCTACGATCGCCTGGCCCCGCTGCTGCAGCTCTACATGGTGCGGGTGGGGGACACCATCACCATCAAGGCGCCGTCCAAGTCGGGCTACATGAGCTCGGTCAACGTGAAGGTCTACGGGTTCGTCGAGTTCCGCGGCCTCGAGAAGTCGACCGTGGCCGGCATCATGAGCCTCATGGACCTCGTCTCCTGGCGCGACCTGTACGGCTATCTCACCGCCGAGAGGGCGGCCGAGATCCGCGCCATCAAGCAGGGGGTCGGGGCCCGCGACGTCTCGCGCGACCGCGCCGAGGCGGAGCTGTTCGGTGCGGCCCCCGCCGCGGCCGAAAGGGCGCAGGCGGTCCGCATCGACGACCCGGTCCTGTCCGGCGTGGCGAAGAAGAACGCGGACGACGAGCTCTTCTCACGCGTCTACTCGCAGGCCGAGATCGACGGCGGGGTGGCCCTCAACGCGGCGCTGACCCTGCGCGACCCCAGCCGGCTGCGCGAGACGGCGCGCGACGTGAGGGCGGCCCTGGAGTCGGCGGGGCTGAAGATGAAGGTGGTCGACTGGCAGCAGGCGTCCGGCATGGTCGGCCAGTTCGTCTCGCTGGCGCGCATCATCCTCTACACGGCCGTCTTCATCATCTTCGCGGTGGCGCTGGTGATCATCAACAACGCCATGGTGATGGCCACGCTGCAGCGGGTGAAGGAGATCGGGACCATCCGCGCCATCGGCGCGCAGAAGCGCTTCGTGCTCTCGATGCTGCTGCTCGAGACCACCGCGGTCGGGGTCGCCTTCGGAGCGGCCGGCGCGGCGCTCGGCGCGGGTGTGGTGTGGCTCATCCGCGTCCGCGGCGGCATCCCGGCCACGAACGACCAGCTCAACTTCTTCTACTCGGGGCCGAGCCTCATGCCGCGGCTCGGTACCGCCAGCCTGGGCGTCTCGCTCGTCATCGTGATGGTGGTGAGCGTCCTCTCCGGCATCTACCCGGCCCTCCTCGCCACCCGCGTCACGCCGCTCGAGGCGATGCAGTCTGACGACTGACCCACGGACCATGATCCTCGTCGACCTCCAGATCGCGGGCCGCAACCTGCTCAAGCACACGAAGCGCAACCTTCTGCTCGGCGGCGCGGTCGCGGCCGTCACGCTCCTGCTGGTCGTCATGGGCGGGCTCATCGAGGGCATGCGGGCGGCCATGATGGAGTCGGCCACCACGCTCATGACCGGCCACGTCAACGTGGGCGGCTTCTACAAGGTGACCTCCGGCAACTCGGCTCCGCTCGTGAGCGACTGGCAAAAGGTGCTGGAGGACACGCGCCGGCTGGTGCCGGAGCTCGAGTACTTCACGGTGCGGGTGCGCGGCTGGGCGAAGGGTGTCTCCGATCGCGCCTCGATGGACCTCGTCCTGGGCGGCGTCGAGATCACCCGTGAGCCGCGCTTTCGCCAGGTGGTGCAGGTGAAGGAGGGGAGCCTCTCCGAGCTCGAGCAGCCCAACACGCTGCTCCTGTTCGAGGACCAGGCGCGGCGGCTCGAGGTGCGGGTGGGGGACGTCATCACGCTCTCCGCCCCCACCGCCCGCGGCATGAACAACACGGCCGACCTGCGGGTGGCGGCCATCGCGCGCAACGTCGGGATCCTCTCCTCGTTCAACGCCTACCTCCCCGCCGAGACGCTGCGCCGGCTCTACCAGCTCAACGACGCGACGACCGGCGCGATCCACCTCTACCTCAAGGACCCGAGCCGGTCGGCGCAGGTGGCGGCCCGGCTCCGCACCGGGCTGGCGCAGGCGGGCTGGCGCGTGATGGACCCCGATCCGCGGCCCTACTGGGAGAAGCTGTTCGGCAAGGTGAACGCCGAGGACTGGACCGGACAGAAGCTCGACGTCACCACCTGGGAGGACGAGATGACGTTCCTCTCGTGGATCCTGTCCGCCATCCTCAGCATCACCGCCGTGCTCATCTTCGTGCTCCTCGTCATCGTCGTGGTCGGCATCCTGAACACCCTCGCCATCGCGATCCGCGAGCGGACGCGCGAGATCGGGACGCTGCGCGCCATCGGCATGCAGCGCCGGAAGGTGGCCTGGCTGTTCTTGCTCGAGGCGGCGCTGCTCGGGCTGGCGGGCACGACGGCCGGCGCGGCCGCCGGCGTCGCCCTGTGCGCGGTCATCGACGCGGCGCACCTGGCGGTGCCGGAGAGCGTCCAGATGTTCCTCATGCAGCAGCACCTCACGCTGGCGGTCCAGGCGAGGTCGGTGGTCGGCGACGCGCTCTTCGTCGCGGCGGTCACCACCGTCGCCGCGCTCCTCCCCGCCATCCACGCGGCGCGGCTCCGGCCGGTCACCGCCATGCACCACATCGGGTGAGACACGCATGATCTCCCTCTCGGTCCGCGCGGCAGCGGCGCTCCTGGCGCTCACCGCCGCGCTCCCCGCCGCCGCGCTCACGCAGCAGGAGGCCGACGCGCTCGTGAAGCTCGTCGATCAGCGGCAGCGCAGCTCGGGCGACTACAAGGCGCTCTGCTACATGGAGGCCAAGGAGAAGGACAAGACCGACGTCGTCTACGAGCTCGTCGTGTACCGGCGCGAGGCGGAGGAGAAGCTGATGCTCCTCTTCACGCGCCCGAAGAGCGAGGCGGGGAAGGGCTACCTCCGCCTCGACAAGAACCTCTGGCTGTACGACCCCGCCACGGGCCGGTGGGAGCGGCGCACCGAACGCGAGCGCATCGGTGGCACCGACACGCGTCGCGGCGACCTCGACGAGTCGCGCCTGGCGGAGGAGTTCACCGCGAAGTGGGAGGGCGACGAGAAGCTGGGCGCGTACTCGGTCCACAGGCTGCTGCTCGACGTGAAGCCGGGCGTCGACGTCGCGTTCCCGCGCATCCGGCTCTGGATCGACGCCGCCACCGGCAACGTGCTGAAGCGCCAGGAGCTGGCCCTCTCCGGCCGGCTGATGCGGACCGGCTACTACCCGAGGTGGAAGAAGCTGTTCTCCGAGTCGAAGGGCGCCGACGTCTGGTTCCCGGAGGAGATGCGCTTCTACGACGAGGTGGAGAAGGCGAACTCGACGCTCATCCTCATCCGGCAGGTCGATCTGCGCTCGCTCGACGCGAACATGTTCACCAAGGCCTGGCTCGAGTCGAAGAGCCGGTAGGCGGGTCGGGGGCGAGAGTCCGCACCATGAAGATCACCCGCGCAGCCTTGTGGCTCACGATGCTGACCGTGGCCTCCGCTCGGGGACAGGAGCGCCCGAGCGAGCAGGATCTGTTCGGCGCGCCGGTTCGAAGCGGCCAGACTCCCGTACCAGAGGCTGAACGCCATCGACATTACGTAAGCCGTCAGCATCCTCAGGAAGGAAAATCCTGCATAGAGCGGGAGCATCGCTGGAGACAGCGAAATCGCGGGGCCTTCGATCGCCATCGGCGCGCGAAGCGCCATCCGGATGCTGAAGTAGAGAAATGCCGTGACTGTCGTGAGCGCGACGCCGTCGCCCCACGTCCACTTTGCCCGGCCCGAAGCGATGGCTGAGGAAAAGGTCCGTATCATTTGGGTAATTCTGCGTCAGACGCACAATTACCGAAGTTCACGCTGTCCGGTTTTGCTAATTCGGTAATTATGCGTCTGACGCAGAATTACCATTCTAATGGCTCATTGCGTAAACGATGACATTGCTGACAAATTTGAAAGCGTAGGTGGAGTAGTACGCGGGGTATGCGGGATCATCCGCCCATTCGAGCCCGTCGCCCAGATCGGTATTCCACGCCATCAGAACCTTTATCCGGCCGCGCGGATCGAACACCGCAAAAACCTTGGGTATTTTGCCGGATGGGCCATTCTCCCACTGCTCGCATTCGGCGCATTTGGCGATCGAATCGTTCGTCACCTGAATGATTTTCTCGATGTCGTAGAAGCAGTGAAAAAGCGGATGAGAGACATCCAGTTCCACGGGCGATGCCCCGGGAAGGACTCTTTTAATCTGCTGTAGAAACTGATCGTATTCCTCGTCGCCATGGAAATCGTCGGCAAACCATAGACCGCCGCGGTCCAGATATTCCCGCAACTTTGCTATCTCCCGGCGGCCCAGCACCATTTGTTCGGGTTCGACGGAATAAACCAAGGGATACTGGAAAAGCTCATCACTGGACGGCTCAACCAGTATGGGAGGACCTACATCGACGCCCGTCAAACGCTGCATCAGCGATGTTAGATTCCGATCCATGTTTGGGTAATCGGTGTACCAATTCTTCACATAGTCAGGGATACCACCGGGATACCGCATCCGGGCAAACTGGAACTTCGTTGCCTTCGAGGTGACTCCGCTTACCGGTGAGTCGGCCGCCGGAAGGTACATCGCCATGAAGACGGAGAGGGCGATAATCGCAAATCCGGCGCTGAACCCAAGGATTTTGTGTAACCGTCGGTGGACTTGCCTGTGTTTCTCGGCCATTGCGCGTCCAGCGGAGAAGAAGCATTTGAGCTTCCATGCGCGCCATGGGATCGGTAATACTTTATCGCCAGACCACAAATAGAGCTGGAGGTTTTCGCTCGATGCGGATCCGACTTCATTTGGCGCTTCTATCCGTGATTACGGCGCTCGTTTTCTCTTATCCGGCGTTACGCGCAGCAGACACAATCCCCGCTCAAATCGCGGACGACGCTTTCTGGAAATTGATCGACAGCTCTTCCGAGGAAGGCGGGGCATTTCAATCCGAGAACTTCCTGTCCAACGAGACCGGATTTCAGGCCGTCATTCCCGCTCTCCAGCAGACGACGAAACCCGGCGGGGTATACATGGGCGTTGGACCCGAGCAGAACTTCACCTACATCTCGGCGATTCGGCCTAAGATCGCATTCATTATCGATATCCGCCGGCAAAACATGCTGGAACACATGATTTACAGGGCGGTGTTCGAAATGTCAGCCGATCGGGCGGATTTCATCGCGCGGCTCTTCTCGCTTAAACGGCCTGCAGGGCTCAGCGAGAAATCGAC
>Ga0182039_10001783_pt1 | contig 11621 bp, 9 predicted proteins | sample sta12Can44000111_FD_125975 | JGI IMG/M metagenome (GOLD analysis project Ga0182039, IMG submission 125975) | Lab enrichment of tropical soil microbial communities from Luquillo Experimental Forest, Puerto Rico - statanox.12C.anox.44.000.111 | ecosystem: Environmental > Terrestrial > Soil >...
AAAGTTTGGGCTGGTGGTGGACTTCGTGGCTGGCGACTGGCGGCACGGGATAGATCCTGGCACCCTCGAGGCTAAGCTTACTGAGGATGCGCAGCGCCAGATCAAGGCGGTGGTATGCGTACACAACGAAACATCGACAGGCGTCACCAGTCGGATAGGCGAAGTGCGCCGCGCGATGGACGCTGCCAAACACCCGGCGCTGCTGATTGTAGATGTAATCTCTTCTCTGGCGAGTATGGATTACCGCAAGGACGAATGGGGTGTCGATGTGACCGTGGCCGGTTCGCAGAAGGGCTTGATGCTTCCTCCCGGTATGAGCTTCAACGCAGTCAGTGAAAAGGCGTTATCCGCTTCCAAGACCGCTGGGCTGCCTCGGGCTTATTGGTCGTGGCAGGAGATGCTTGAGCCAAATAAAAGCGGCTTCTTTCCCTATACGCCCGCGACCAATCTGCTTTTTGGCTTACGCGAGGCAATCTCGATGCTCGTGTACGAGGATGGTTTAGATAATGTTTTCCGCCGTCATCACCGCCACGGGGAAGCAACCCGATGCGCGGTGCGGGCTTGGGGATTAGAGCTGCTCTGCCTGGAGCCAACGGAGTACAGCAACTCCCTAACGGCGGTGTTGATGCCTGAAGGTTTTGACGAAACGGAATTTCGACGGTTTGTCTTAGGGAATTTCAATCTTTCGCTTGGAGCAGGGCTAGGCAAACTGAAAGGTCGGGTCTTTCGAATAGGACATCTCGGCGATTTCAACGACCTCATGCTTTGCGCCACGCTGTGTGGCATCGAGATGGGACTCGACAGTTTTGGCGTACCGATTCGGAAGGCGGGAGTAAGCGCCGCAATGGCGTATCTGAGCGGCAAACAAACCGACGAGGTGAATGCGTCGGTCAACCTTCAGGCTTCATGAATTCGAAGATTTTGCGAAACCACAACTTCAGCCAAGGAGCGCGCTTGAGTTGGGGCGTCGCCAACAAAACAAACTCGATTAGAAAACTAAGTATGTGTCAAATCCATATCCGGCGGTCGAGGACACTCGGCATGTTTAACAAAGCCTCAGTCGCTGCTCTTTCTTTTGCAGCGGTGACTTTGGCAGGGGGCGTGTTCGCGCAAGACAAGCTGCGTTCCTGTTGCCAGGCAGCATTAATGATCAAAGCTGGAACGCTCAGGGGTATTCTGGCGTCAAAAAACTCAAAGAAATGGGCTGGGATGTCGCATACTCGGAGAATGTGCAACCCTCTGACATGGCACAAGCTCTGCAGGATTATGCCAGCAAAGGCTACACGCTGATCGTCGGTCACACTGGCAGGTTCTTATCGCCGATGGAAATGGTCGGACCCAAATTTGCAAAGACGGTCTTTATCGCAGGATCTGGCAACGCTGGTTCTGGAAAAAACGTCGCTTCGATCGACTTCAACAACACTCAATTCGGTTATCTGATCGGCGCGCTCGCTGCTCGCATGAGCAAAACTGGCAAGATCGCTTCGGTTAATGGTCTGGAGGGCTTGCCGAATGTTGTCGCACAGGTCGGCGCGTACCGAAAGGGCGCAAAAAGTGTGCGGCCGGACATCCAGGTCAAAGTCATTTACATTCAGGATATGGAAGATGCCGCTGCCGCCAAGGAAGCGGCGCTAGCTGAAATTGCGTGGGGTGCTGATTACATCAGCGGTAAGCTGAACGCTGCCCAGCTCGGGATCCTGCAGGCTGCCAAGGAAAAAGGCGTTTATTGTAATGGCCGTTCTACCGATCACACGGCGGTTGCCCCAGATAGCGTGCTAACCAATATCGTGGAGAAATGGGCAGACATGTATGCTACCGCGGCGCAGGAGAGTAAGGCGGGGACACTCGGCGGTACATTCACTCTCTACGGTCTGGATAGTAAGGGCTGCACCGGTGCCGAGCTGCTTTACAAAGAGGGGCAGGAATTCAATCCGGTAGTCCCGAGGGGAATTGTCACGGATATCGAGGCGCTCAAGAAAAAATTCGCGACTGGCGAGCTGAAAGTTTCGGTAACCCCGGACGACGCGCGCGGTGGCGTAATGTAACGTAGCTCGCCCAGTCCCTTTGGTCACCGACATGTCTGCGACGCTCGAAATGCGCGGCATCTGCAAGCGGTACGGTTCGGTACGTGCCAATCGTCACATTGACCTGACGGTGCCTCGTGGTCGCATTGTCGGCCTTCTGGGGGAGAACGGTTCGGGCAAAACGACACTGATGAAGGTGCTGTTTGGTATGGTTCGGGCAGATGCCGGCACGATAACCTTCAAAGGCAAAGAACTCAGGGATCATACCCCCAGAGACGCGATCGCTGCAGGGATCGGTATGATTCATCAGCAGTTCATGCTCGTGGATGCGATGTCCGTCGCCGAAAACGTGATGCTTGGTTGGGCGCGCGCCGGGAAATGGTTGCGCACAGGCGAGATTTCTCAACTGATCCGCAACGCAAGCGCGACTTACGGGCTTGAACTTGAGCCAGACGCGGTTGTTGGCGAACTGCCGTTCGGGCACCGGCAACGAGTTGAGATTGTAAAGGCCATTTTGCGAGGGGCAGATCTGCTGGTTTTGGACGAACCAACTTCAAATTTGAGTCCGCCGGAGGTCGCGGGGTTGCTTGGTGTGATGCGCCGGTTACGAGAAGAGGGCCGGTCAGTGATATTCATCTCCCACAAACTCGGCGAGGTGCTCGAGATCTGCGACGGGGTGATTGTGCTTCGCGATGGAGAAGTGACCGGCTCCTGCCAGGCAGGCAATGCTACACGAGCGCAGCTCGCACGAATGATGATCGGACGTGACATCGCTCGTGCTTCGCCCCCCGCCGAACAAACGCCCGGACCGGAGCTGATGAATGTGCAGGGGATATCGATGCGCGACCGGTCCGGCTTTGAGCGACTGCATCAGGTCACGTTCACTCTGCGCGAGGGCGAGATCCTCGCGGTGGCCGGAGTGGATGGGAACGGACAGGAAGAGTTAGTCGAGGTTCTTGCGGGTCTAAAAAAGCAAACGCAAGGTCGTATCATGCTCGGCACGCGAGACATCACCGTAGCGAGCGCAAAAGCGCGCCTCAAGGCGGGCCTGGCCTATATTCCCGTGGACCGAGTCAATACGAGCCTTGTCCAGGGAATGAGCATAGAGGACAATCTCGGTCTCCGCGACTTTGAACTTTCACCGCTGCGCCGTGGACCATGGCTCGATCGGCGAGCATTTCGCCAACAGGCGGTGCTCCGAATCGCCCAATTCGGTATTCATTGTGGTGGCCCCGATCTGGCGGCCGAAACCTTGTCCGGCGGCAACCAGCAGAAAATAGTTGTGGCCCGCGAGATTGGCCGACGGCCTCGGGTGTTAATCGCTTTTCAGCCGACGTTAGGTCTTGATCCAGGTGCAACCCAATTTGTTGTCGATCAAATACTGGCGTTGCGGGACGCTGGCGGCGCGGTGCTCTATATCTCAGCCGAACTGGAAGAGGTGTTGATGCTGGGTGACCGCATCGGCGTGCTATACAACGGCCGACTTTCGGGCATTGTGAGGCGCCACGAAGCCGACGTGACAAAAATCGGCCTCCTGATGGCGGGAATCGAGGAGGCCGCGGCTTAAAGTAGGGAGGCCGTGTTGAAAGTGTTCGCCTCTAAACCCAAGGGCGCTGAGCCGGTCACGGCGTTCGATAAGGCTGCGCCGAGTGCGGAGTATCCCTGGTCCCTATTGTCAGGACCAAAGGTATGGCGCACGGTGCTGGCGCCAGCCCTCGCCGTAGCACTCGCCTTCGCGGTTACCGCGCTACCGATTGCAATTTCTGGCAAGAACCCTGTGCTGGCTTATTGGGCTTTATTGAGAGGGGCGGTTGGCTCCATTGATGCAATCGCCTTTGCCCTTAACAAGAGCACCCCTTACGTCCTCGCCGGCGTCGGTGTTGCGATGTGTTTCCGCTCGAAGGTCATCAATATCGGCAGCGAAGGACAGATTGCGGTCGGAGGAGTGGCTGCCTCCTGGATCGCGCTCAGCTTTTCGTATCTTCCATCGCCAATTCTGATCGTCACGGCCCTGCTTGCCGCAGGGGTTGCCGGCGCGGTGTGGGCCGGTATTGCGGCGGTGATAAGACTGAAGCGGGGTGTCCACGAGGTGCTAGGCACGCTGATGCTGAATTTTGTCGGTACGCTATTCGTCAGCGAAGTCTTGCATGGGCCAATGGGGGAGATTGGTGCAGGATTCCCACAATCGCCGCTTTTTTCCCAGGCGGCCTGGCTGCCAAGTCTGTTCCCTGGAGCCAACTTGCACATGGGTATCGCCGTAGCGGTGGTTGCCGTATTCGTTTGTCATCTGCTGCTGTGGCATACTCCGTTCGGCTTCCGTCTGCGCGTGCTCGGCAGTAGTCGGAACGCTGCCGCCTACGCGGGCGTATCGTTTGCTCGTGCCGTGCTCGAGGTGATGCTTATTGCGGGTGCGCTGGCCGGGATCGCGGGCGGTATCGAAGTCCTCGGTGTTCACTACCGGCTGATCCAGGGCTTTTCGCAAGGCTTCGGCTTTAACGCCGTGGCCATTGCGCTGCTGGCCGGGCTTAACCCGATTGCGGTATTACCCGCCGGTCTTTTTTTTGGGTTTCTGGAGGCTGGAGCGCTATCGATGCAGCGCGAGATGGGTGTACCCTCTTCGCTCGTCTTTGTTATCCAGGGTCTGACAATGGTGTTCGTGCTTTGCAGCATGGGTATCGGGCTTAAGCAACAACGTGTGTAAGACTCGGTGATGAGTACGTCGGTGTTAATAGAGCTGCTTGCAGCATCAGTGCGGATCGCTACCCCGCTGCTCCTGGTTGCGCTCGGCGGCGTACTGTCGGAGAACGCCGGCACGTTCGCAGTTGGTCTCGAGGGCAGGATGTTGATGGGCGCTTTCGGGGGTGCGGTGAGCACATTTGTTCTGAAGAACGTCGTTGCGGGCCTGGTCGCGAGCGTGATCTGCGGGGCGGCAATTGCCGCGGTTGTGGCGGTGGCCACCGCGAAATTCCGGGCGGATCAGATGGTCACCGGATTGGCGGTCAACATCCTGGCCTTCGGACTCACGAGCTTTCTGCTGCGTGGTCTGTTCGGCGGGAGAGCACCCGTGATAGCGTTGCCGACGCTAGGACCGTTGGCGGTGCCCTATCTGTCCCGTGTGCCAATAGCCGGACAAGTTCTTTTCCAGCAGCCGGCGCTGACTTACGCGGCATTTCTTCTTACCATCCCAATCCACTTTTTCCTGTTTAAGACGCGCGCCGGGCTGACCCTCCGCGCAGTAGGCGAGAATCCGGTGGCGGCGTTCTCAGTCGGGACTAATCCGGTCAGCGTACGCATGGCGGCGATCATTGCCGGCGGTGGACTCGCAGGTGTCGGCGGCGCCGTGTTGTCGCTGCAAGAAATTGGAACATTCACCGACGGCATGACTAACGGCCGAGGGTTCATCGCGCTGGCTGCGATCATCGTCGGTCGCTGGATGCCATTCAGGGTGATGTTAGGATGTTTGCTGTTCGGTGCCGCTTCGGCAATCGCATTGAATATTCAGGACTGGGGGCTGCCGGTGAGTTCATATATTATCCAGATGACGCCTTATTTGATAGCGCTGGCAGTGCTGTGTGGTGTCGGGCGTGCGACAAGAATGCCGGCAGCAATCGGCAAGCCCTTTACGCGAAGTTAGCCCGTTGAACCCGAAAAATACGAGGCGATGAAGATTGTCTTAACTGTTGGTCCAGGGCGATCACAGGCAGCGGCACCTGGCCGTCTGAAGGGGTGAACACATAAATCAAAACTGCGAAGGATGATCATGAAAATCGGTGTCTACAAGGTAGCGATGGCCGCCCCGAATGATGTCGCTGGGCTGGCCCAACTAATTGATTCTGGGCAGATCGATCCCGCCGAAATCGTAGCGTTGATCGGCAAGACTGAAGGCAACGGCGGGGCTAACGACTTCACGCGTGGGTTTGCGACGTTGTCGTATCAACTTCTGCTTGCCAAGCGGCTCGGGGTCTCTGCAGAGGAGATCGGCAAGCGGGTTGCATTCGTCTGGTCAGGCGGTACCGAAGGCGTCCTTGCGCCGCATGCGACGGTCTTCACGCGTTCTACGTCCGAAGGCGGAGCCGACACGCCGCGCCTTGCCTTAGGAATCGACGCAACGCCCGACATTCTTCCGGAAGAAGTAGGTACCATGAAGCAGGTACACGAAGTTGCGTCATCCGTCCGTGCATGTCTCAAGCAAGCAGGCATTACGGATCCAGCGGATGTTCACTACGTGCAGGTGAAAGGCCCGTTGTTGACTCCGGCAAGTATCGCTGATGCCGACCGCCGCGGGAAAGCGCTTGTCACCCGGGACCCGAATGGATCGAAACCCTTTGCGCGGGGTGCGACCGCCTTGGGCGTCGCGTTCGGACTAGGCGAAGTGAAAGAGAGTGACTTGTCCAACGACGTCATTGCGCGGCGCTTCGATCTGTTTTCAGCGGTGGCATCCACTTCCGCGGGAGGTGAGCTGAAAAACTGCGAGGTGCTGTTATTCGGCAATTCGCCAACTTCAAGCAGCGATTACCGCATCGGTCACGCGGTCCTTGAGGATGCGATCGACGCTGATGGAGTGCGCGCGGCTCTACGTAACGCGGGCTTGTCTTTCGACGGTAATCCCTCAGCCGAGGTTGCAAGCCGCGTGGCGGCAATCTTCGCGAAAGCCGATGTGGCGCCGAATGGCATGATCAGAGGACGACGCACAACGATGTTGTCGGATGCTGATATTAATTACGAACGACATGCGCGTGCTGCGGTTGGTGCTGTGATTGCTTCGATCACCTCTGACCCGGCGATCTTTGTGTCGGGCGGTACCGAGCACCAGTGCGGTCCAGGCGCTGCACCGATCGCTGCGATCGTGCGAGCTTGATCTGGAGGGAGGAAGCCCGGACAGCCTCTTGCCGAAGGCGCGGTTCGCGAACGGCTAAGAATATACGGATTAACTTTATCGAGGGAACTTCAACATGCCCGAACTCTGGCAACAACCTGCAGTCGAAATCGTAGAAAGATATAACCGCGGCGAGTGTTCGCCCGTCGAAGTCCTGAATTCGGTTCTCGATCGCATCGAAAAAATAAATCCGCTTATCAATGCGATCATAACGCTGGATGTTGAGGGAGCCCGCGCCGCTGCGCGGGAAAGCGAGATCCGATGGCGTGACCGCAAAGCACTCAGCCCTCTGGACGGGGTGCCCATCACCGTCAAGGACAACATTCCGGTGCGGGGAATGCGAGCCACCTGGGGAAGCAAACTGTATGCGGATTTTTTACCCACCTTGGACGAGCTGCCGATTGCCCGGCTGCGCGCCGGCGGCGCGATAATACTCGGGAAGACCAACTGTCCCGAATTTACGCTGCAGGGGTATACCGACAATTTGTTGTTCGGACCGACGCGCAATCCTTGGAATCTGGCGCTTACGCCTGGTGGGTCCAGCGGCGGCGCTGTCGCTGCGGTTAGCGCCGGATTCGGCCCAATCGCGACCGGAACGGACGGTGGTGGCTCAATCCGCCGCCCGGCATCACACACCGGACTCGTCGGACTCAAACCCTCTCGTGGCCGTGTGCCGCGCAGCGATGGATTTCCAACGATCCTCCTCGACTTTGAGACGATCGGACCCATAGCACGGACCGTTGCAGACGTGGTTCTCACGATGCAAGCGATCAGCGATTGGGACGCGCGGGATGCATTGTCGGTAATGTTTGTCGATCATCCGTTTCAGGTGCCGGCAGCCTCATCGCTTCGTATCCTGTATCTCCCGCGATTCGGCGCATCGCCGGTCGATCCGGAGATTGCGGACAGCGTCGCGAGCGCCGTGCAGGACCTGGCGGGCCTCGGCCATAGGGTAGAAGAGGGAAACATTCCTTTCGATATCGACGGGGTAAGCCAGGCATGGCCTGTATTCAGTCAGGCGGGTTTAGCCTGGCTGATCCGTTCGCAGGCCGACTGGTGTGGCAAAGTAACCCCGGCGATCGAGCAGATGGCCGCTTCCGGCCTGGCGATAACTGCCGCTGACTACTATGCAGCGTTGGATACGGTCGGGCGCTTACGCTGTGCCCTGTCGGTATTCTTTGCGCGCTATGATATAATCGTAACACCAACAGCCGCTGCTTTGCCCTGGCCCGCTACTGAGGTGTTTCCGCCAATTATCGCAGGCCAGAAGGTTAGTCCCCGGGGCCATGCTGTGTTTACCGCGTTCGCGAATATGGCAGGTTGTCCCGGAATCAATGTTCCTGGCGCCCCTTCATCCAGCGGATTACCAATAGGTTTTCAGTTGGTCGCGGCGCCCGGGAAAGATGGATTGCTTTGCGCCATAGCTGAGCAATACGAATCCGCTCGTCCCTGGGCTGATCGATGGCCATCTCTCTAATTTAATCTAAGCCAAATCCGCAAACTAGTTCAGATTAGCGTAGTTTCCGTCATCGCAATGTTTCGACCGTTGCGGATTCAGGAAATTCAGTGACCTCGATCCGCCGTCCACTGGGTAACTGACGAGGGTACGAAAGAGTACGGTGCATTCCATCAGGATCACTGACTGATGCCGCCAGCTGGACGCGTTCCGCGGACGGAGCGTCGCCGCGCCTGGGCAGTGACTGGTTTCTTCTCGACCTGCGGATGCCAAATGATGATTCGTCGAGAAACCGCATCGAAAAGCGCGAAGCTCAAGCCCGCATAGATGACGAACAGAAACGCTATTATCATGACCCGGCCGGTGTAAGCGAATTGCAGGGCGTAGGTTACTATGACGCCGAGGCCGCTCTGAGCTCCAAGTAGCTCCCCACCAACTACCAGGCTCCAGGAAAGACCGAAGCTGAGCAAAAATGAGGCACGGATTTCTGGAAAGATCGCGGGCAATACAACATGGCGGAATATGGTAGCTCGGTTAGCCCCAACGGTTGCCGCGCGCTCCAGATACACCTTCGGCACATTGCGAACCGCGTTGATCGTACCGATGAACATTATGACTGCGATACCATAGGCGACAAACAGGATGATGCCGAAGGTGTTCGCTCCAAACCAGAGGTTGAAAAGCGGAATCATCGCCAGGAAGGGTGTCATACGGATGATGTGCACCGTTGGCGCAATTAAGCGGCGGGCTGCATCGGAGCTCGCCACGAGCAGTCCAAGGCCGATACCCCCGAGCACTCCGAACACGGTGCCCAAGCCGACACGTTCGAAAGTGACTAAGGACGCTTGGCCGAGCGCAAGAAGTGCGGCGGCATAAGTCGGCGGGCCGCCCTCCGATGGGGCTGGCACCCCGAACCCGCCACCCCAGTAGTCCGACATGCGCAATAGAGAATTGCCGATGAGATAGTCCCAACCAGGAATCAAAGGCTCGTCATAGCTGCCCTTGGCAGTCACGATGTGAGAAAGCAGTTCCCAACCGAGAACAAGTGCAAACAAGACGGTGAGTCCGCTCAGCAGTCGCGATGCTCCCAAATTCATTCCGTCATTCTAACCCCATGTGATGCAGCAAAAGGTGCTTGAGGGCAAGCCCCGCCGGAGTGGCAACGTCGTCGTCGCTGCGTGGCATTGGCAATTCGATGGGTCGATCCTCCGCGATGCGCCCGTTGTTGACCACGATAACCCGTGTCCCGAGCATCATGGCCTCGTCTACGTCGTGGGTGACGAAGAGCACCGTCTTCCCGGTACGGTGCCAAAGATCACGCAGCACCGCCTGCACTTGCCGGCGGGTTACGTAGTCAAGCGCACCAAACGGTTCGTCAGCGAGCAGTATCGGGGGATCGTTGGCAAAGACCGCGGCGATTGCGACTCGAGCGCGCATGCCGCCCGATAGTTCCCGTGGCCAGGCTCGAGCTACCGAGGAGAGGCCGACCAGAGCCAGGTGCTCGCGGGCGATCCGCAATCGTTCCTGTTTGGGGACGTTGCGAACCCTGAGGCCGAAAGCAACATTGTCGACTACTCGCATCCAGGGAAAAACAGCATCCTGTTGGAAGATGACGCCGCGATCTGTGCCTGGCCTAGTCACCGGGAGGTTCATGACTCGCACCTCGCCGCGCTGGGCTCCCAGTAATCCCGCGATAACGTTGAGGAGTGTCGTCTTACCGTGGCCAGATCGCCCCAGGATGCAGACGAATTCACCGGGCAAAACGTTGAGCGATACGCCGTTGAGCGCGACAACGGGACTGCCGTCGGCGCGCACAAAGCGCACTCCGATGTCACTTACAGAAAGGATGGCCTGTCGAGGGTTCATACCTTCACTCAAGCCCAGGCGGTGACCCGCCGAGCGAGCACAACTAGCACAACATCGGTGACGATGGCAGTCACTGCGACAATGACGACGCAGGCTAGAAGTCCAGGGACGTTGCTAAGATTGGTAAGCGCCTTGATCGCCTGGCCTATACCGCTTGGGGCCCCCAAAATCTCGGCGAAGATTTCCAAGCCCCAGACGCTGGCGAGGGTAATCCGCAGGCCGCCGATGATCTCCGGAACGGTGCCGGGAACGAGGATATGGCGGATTCGGTCTCCGAGTCTCCCTCCGAATGTCATGGCCCAGCGCTCATAAATCGGATCTACGTTTTCCGCTGCACGCTGACTGAAAAGAACCATCATAACCGCACTGTAAAGGGCGACGAGCAGAACCTGCGTGAAGGGGACGACCCCAAACCAAAGCAGGAATAGCGGTGCGGCAACCAGGATCGGCACCGTGCCAAGAACCAGCACGACGGGGTCGACGAATACCCTTAGGAGCCTTAGTCGAGCGCTGGAGACTCCGATCAGGATGCCAATTGCCCCGCCGGTTATCAGCCCGACGAACACGTTGCTCAGCGTATAAAGCATTAGCGAGCCGTATCCGACCTTGCCTAAGCCGAAAACACCGAGGCGCGGCGAGTAGAGGAAATTGGTCCAAAGATCGCGTCCAGCCTCGAGGGGCGTCACCAGCCGGCTCCTGGGAAGCTGACTTGCCGCCGCCCACCAAACGGCAAAGAACAGGGCAATGCCAGCGAGAGAATATAAGGCGCTGACGAGCTTCCGCTGCGTTCCGAGGCGGTTGGCTGAACTACCCCCAGCATCCGTTCGAGAGCGCGGCAGCAGTGGATCCGACGGACGACCTATCGAACGAAATCTCATTTCACCGCTACGCGCAGCAGCCGATAAGCGTCGAGGTAATCGTACCAGGCGTAGAGTTGCTTTGCCTTCTCGACCAGTTCTTGATTGGCCGCCGAAAGGCGTTTGCCCTCAATTTGTTTGAGCAAATCGTCCGAGGCTTGCTTTAGCGCAACAAGGTTGTGATAAACGCCGCAGGACCAAATCAGATCGTCGGCGTCGTATTCGCCTTTCGGTAGGACACCTTTGCCAACATTGAATTTTACAGCAGCATCGAAAGCAGTTCGGTAGTACAAGGCAGAGTTCTGATTGTCGCAGTAGTTCCTTTGAAAGTCGAAGTTCGATAGAGGGCTTAAAGCATCAATGGTAAGCTTGAGCCCGTTTATGTCGAGGCTGGTGCCAGCGAAGGAATTCACGTAATCGAGCATTGATTTGAGCATCTGCTCAGAGTTTTTCTGCTCCTGCTCGATTATTCGAAACATTACCGACGTGAAGCGTAGTACGGTTTCTGCGTGCTGGCGCGCCCATTCGGCATCGCAGGCGAC
>Ga0182039_10001784_pt1 | contig 11621 bp, 8 predicted proteins | sample sta12Can44000111_FD_125975 | JGI IMG/M metagenome (GOLD analysis project Ga0182039, IMG submission 125975) | Lab enrichment of tropical soil microbial communities from Luquillo Experimental Forest, Puerto Rico - statanox.12C.anox.44.000.111 | ecosystem: Environmental > Terrestrial > Soil >...
AGCCAGGCGTCAGGCGCCCCCTCCGAACCTTGCTTGGGCGGTTCGCTGCGTTGCTTGATGCTAGAGCGGATCAAACCAATCGGCCGAAGCTGTGCGCCTTTGCCATTGCGCTCCGGACTTCTCACTCTTCTCCGATTTTTCTTCGTGGGTTTCACGGGAGTCCCTCTTCCAGCCTGTGCCAGGTTGAGTTCGCGACGGCGTGAGGCCGACGATCTTGACGTTCCGCGTGTTGTAGCATTTTCGAAGCATAACTCCGAAAGAACGCGCTAACCAGCCTGGTTGAGTATTCGGTGCAAGATGTCCGGCAGGAAGACCATAAGGAGTCAGGGCGAAGGGCCTCCCCGTTTGGGGCGGCATTGGAGAGGTTCTGCCTGTGTGGGGTTTCTAATTCGTTGGTTTAGGCTGAACAAGCTAGCTCGGATCAATGGGTTGCTGCTGCATCCCCTGACGGCCGATTGGCGTAATACCCTTTGCGAGCGTAGACTTTGTAGCCCTTCTCCCCGGCAGAAATCTGGATCTTGCGGAGTTTGCCATCCCAATTCTTGTTTTCGGGATAGTAGCCGAGGCTGTACTGGTGGTGCAGTTCGTCGGAGATCTCGTCGAGGGCAGCTTCGAGCTTATCAATGCCCTTGACTTCCAGCATGCGGCCGCCGGTAGCCTCGGCGAGCTTCTTGAGATTGTCTTTTTCAAAGATGTGGAGCACGTCGCACTTGTCGTGGCCCGGAGCATCATAAATCTGTAGGACATAGGCGATCACATCGTTTTCGAGCAGGGCCTGCAAAGCGTCTTCCATCGTAGACTCGCTCTGGGAATCGCCAGAGAGGGCCACAATGACGACGGCCTTTCGTCCCACCTCGCCTTTGAGGTAGCGAAGAGTCCCGGCGCGGATGGCGTCGTAAAGGTGCGCTTCGCGCTGCTGGTTGATGGGCTTCCCATTGATGCCCACCGTCCCTCCGCCTGGGAACCAGACCCTCGGCGGGCGCGGCGAGCTTTGCTCCGGCAGCCCGATGGCCGCTCCTCCGATTTGTATCGTACCCGCCTTCTCCTCGAGAAGCGCAACGTCCGACGTAGGCAACTGCACGGTTTCCACGCGGGAGGCATAGCTCAGGATGAAGCCCAGGTCAGTGGGCCGCACCACGTGCTGGACGAAGAGCCTTGAGGCCTGCGCCTCCTCGCTGAGAATCCAGGACATGTTTGTGCCGGTATCCAAGAGCACGCCCACGTTTAGGACAACATCGCTGTGGTGGGCGAAGAACCTGATGGCCTGCCGCCTTCCGTCTTCTGAGACGGTGAACTTGTCCTGAGGGAGGTCGCTGGCCAGGCGTTTCTTGTCGTCGCGCACAGTGAAGTAGACAGAGACGACGTCCACCTCACGGAGGATGACGTCTTGCCGGCCGACCTTATCCCCGGGGGTTTTCTCCTGCGCGAAACCCAATGTGGGCGAATCCAGGTTTGTCAGTGCCAAGACTACAATCACGGGGAACAAGTTGACTCGTTTGGACATAGAGGAAGCTCCTCTGCATGCTTTTGACGGGCGCTCGCTATGGCCGCGCGGCGTTAGATGCAGGCAGGTAGCGGCAGAGTTGTCGTCGGGACCCGGTCATTCGGAACGAATCGGCAAGGTGCGGTAAACGAACAAACAGGAAATCGCAGGCAATGGACCGGACCTTGTTCGCCTATCCAACTCTTGGGGCGTTCTTGGGTCCAAGGGGATCCCCCGGAACTTGCTGATAAGTCCTTTTAATTCAGGGAGTCGCTCTGGACAAGGTCCCGGCACTAGCGGCGTGTCGAAGAGGCAATCAGGAGTACTCAGGAGCCTAGCGCCGAATGACCGCTCTGCACTGATTCTACCTCGTTAGTATCCAGCGGTTAGGTACTCGGCGAACTGAGGGTTATCGTGAAGAAGCAACGGAAGAGTTTCATCAGAAAAGTAAATCCAGTCACGGATTGCCCAGCTGTCGGTGTCACGAAACCCTCGTTCCCACAGAGCGGCGTGAATGACCTCGTGTTCAAGGGCTTCGACGTTCTTGAAACGATCGTTGCTCCAGGTTACGGAGATGGTTTTGTGCTCGTAGTCTACACCCTCACCTTGTGAATCTCCGCGCGCCCGCGTGCGCTGATGATAGACGACGATGTATGTGACGCAAGGACGATCCTGGATTCCGCATAACACGATCCATCGCGGAGGCGCGGCGTACGACAAGTTTGTTGATCGCCGAGATGCCCAAGCTGCCTTCGGTCTGGTCGGATGGGGATGAGGATATAGAAGGAAGGCCGACAGAAGAAGAACTAGAACGAGTATGCCACGAAGAATTGCTCGCATCTAATCCCACTCCCGATAGACCAGGAATCACGTTCAGCTTGTCAACCGGATAACTGCATTCACACTGTCAGAAATGACAGACCAAATCGAGGCCACAAAAATGCCTATTTGATCGGTAACTTGTCGGAACTTTGTCGGGCATGTTCGCGAGGCCACTTCGATGAGCTTGAGTAGACGGTGTCCTGGAAAGTGAATGTGCGGGCCGAATCGCTACGCGGTACTATCGCGATTGGGTTTCAAGCCGAACTAACCCAGGAGTTGACGCGGTAGGCTTTACTTCGATCGTGAACTAACTCACTCTGGGAACAGTTCTAATCGAAGGCCGTTTTCGTGGACAAACCTGTTATGTGTCGCCTTCATTTCCGCGAGTTTGGTTCGCATCGAGTTAACAGCGGCTTCCGCTGCGGCACGAAGGGTTTGGCCTTCCGCGTTCTTGTTGAGTCCAAGCCTCTCGGCTAACAGTTGGTTTTCTGCTAAAACTTTCTCCTGCTTTGCGAGTTCCTTCTCGTGTTTGCGAATGGCCGCTGCAGATTTTTTGATTTTCTGGATGGTCTCAAATTCTGAGAAGTTCATTTGGTGTTTTCTCTCCTGAATTACCTCAGAGTGTGAACTGCAGGTCGGTGAGCTTCTCGCTCAGTCTCCAAAGGGCTTCGGCCGCGATCTTGTCAATGGCGTGGCGGTCTTCGACTGGGCGTAAGCCACCAACTTATCATAGGGCCGATTGTTGAAGTTCGGGTCGTTAAAGTCCATTCCGGCAACCCGGTGGCGGATGGAAGAGTAGGCTACGACGCGCGCATGGCCTGATTTCTTGAGCGATTTCCAATAGTCTCTCGGTCAGTTGGAAGTGTCCCAGGTGGTTCGTCGCAAACTGTATTTCGTAGCCGCGCTCGTCCCTGGTAAGTGGCGGCCCCGAAATCCCCGCGTTGTGGATGAGGATATCGAGCGGCCGGTTCGATTTCAGAAACGCAGCGGCAAAGCTGTCGATGGTGCTCGGGCTGGCGAGATCGAACGGGATCACTTCCGCGTTCCCGATTTTTTCGAGATTAGCCCTGGCCTTTTTGACATCGCGGGCGCCGACGACGACCGCCCGCGCTTTCGAGAGAACGCGCGTGGTCTCCAGGCCAATACCGGAGTGGCCGCCGGTTACAACTGCAACCTTTCCCCGAAGGTCGCGGCCGCCAAGCGCCTCCTCGCCGGTCGTCTGCGCTCCGAATCCCGATCCAAGGGCTTCTGTTCGGTCGGTTTGCTCCTTTATTGGTGCCTTCACCGTGGTTGCGAATCCCGATGGCTTGTATCTTCTCTCGCCAAAAAGATACGAAAGCCCCGGCGATCAGATGAAACAGCCCAGGAGGAGGTTCTGCGCATGTTTGCCCTTGTCAGCGCGGGGTCGTGCCTGACGGGCTTACCGCCCCTAGCTCGATGGATTGCGCTATGCTTACAACCTGGGCAAGGATTGCGTCCCTGACATTTTCATGTGGCGAAACCCGGCGCCGATGACCGTCATGACCGAAAACTATCGAACGGGTTTAATCGGGAAAAACTTCGGTTCCAATCCGGAAATCGGCGAGAGCAGGAGGATTGAAGGGAAAAGGCGGAAGCGATAACAGGACAAATACAATGGCTGGACAAGACCTGCAACGTCGAGAAATGCTTCGCATTATGGCCACCGCCGCCGCCGCGTCGAAATTTCCAGGATTCGCCAAATGGTCGTTCATTTGCTCCCACGACAAGTCCGTGGAATCCATTCGGCCAGAGAGTTATCAGCCGCTGTTCTTTTCTCCCTCCGAATACCCCATAGTGGAGCGTCTTACGGAACTCATTATTCCCAACGATTCGACTCCTGGAGCGAAAGAGGCGGGCGTCGCCGAGTTTGTGGACTTCATGGTAGCCAACGATAAGGACAAGCAATATCCCATGCGCATGGGAATCAGTTGGTTGAACGCGCACTGCGAGCGCCTGCTCGGCAAAACGTTCATGTCCCTCTCTGACGTGCAACAGGTGGCTGTCCTCGAGCCGCTGGCATACAAAGCGAAGCATCGCGCGGGCGAAGAAGATGGCCGCAGATTCTTCTCCGCCATCAAAGAACTCACGGTAATGGGTTTTTACACCAGCGAAATCGGCTACAAGGAAATCGACAATCCGGCGCTGAAGTTCTATGCGAAGTCGCCTGCATGCCCGCACGTCGATGATCCCGAACACAAACATTTGCCTCCGCCCAAATGGTGAGGCGTCATGCCGAAACAAATCTATGACGTGATCGTGATTGGAAGCGGCGCCGGCGGCGGCATGGCCGTCAAAACGCTCTGCGAAGCTGGCCTCAAGGTCTGCTGCCTTAACGCCGGGCGCAGGCTCGATCCCGCCAAAGACTTCCGCAACCATCGCAAACCATGGCAGATGACCTTTCGCGGCTTCGGCGATCCCGCAAAGCGCTCGGAATCCGTTGGTTATATGGACAGCGAATGGGTGCCGGGCGTGTGGGAACACGAAATCAGGTATACCACCGCTCCCGGCACCGAGTGGACTTGGCCACGCTGCTGGGCCGTGGGTGGAAAAACCAATTTTTGGGGGAGGTCCTCCGCCCGGTTTGGCGATGTCGATTTCCTCGCTGCTTCGCTCGATGGCTACGACGTGAACTGGCCGGTCACCTACGCGGAGATCGCTCCTTACTATTCGCGCGTCGAGCGTATGATTGGAGTGTCCAGTTCAATCCAGAACCGCCCGAGCAATCCCGATGGTGAATATCTGCCGCCGTTTAATTTGCGCTGCCTGGACCACATCTTGCAGAAAGGCGCCGAAAAAATCGGTGTCCCTTATCTTCCGGACCGCATTGCGCAACTCACCGTCGACCACGCCGGCCATCCGGCGTGTCATTTTTGCGGCGCGTGCACCACGGGATGCGACACCGGCTCTTTTTTCTCGACGCCGTGGCGTTTCTTGCCGCTCGCGGAAGCGACCAAGAATCTCGAACTCCGCACCGACGCGCTGGCAAAGAATATCCTTGTGGATGAAAAGGGCCTGGCGGACGGCGTTGCGTATATCGACCGCAAGTCCCGGCAGGAGGTGGAGGTTTATGGCCGTGCCGTCATCGTGGCGGCCACCAATGTCGAAACCGCGCGCATCCTGCTCAATTCCAAGTCACGTCACTGGCCCACCGGGATTGCGAATTCCAGTGCCCAACTGGGTCGCAATCTGTGCGACCACCTTTACGGAGAGTCTGCCTACGGGTATCTGCCCCAGCTCTTAGGTCAGCCAAGTTTCCCGGACAGCGTTGGCGACAACACCATCGTGTGGATGCCTCGCTGGCAAAACCTGAAAGATCCCCACGAAGAAAAATTCATCCGGGGATACAGCGTATATCCCGGCGGGGGCTGCGGCGAATACCCTTGGTATGCTACTCGGGCCGAAGGCTTCGGCTCCTCCTACAAGCGCGAAGTCAGGCGTCGCTACCCAACACCGGTCAGCTTCACCGTTCAAGCTCCTTCGTTGAGAACGGACGCTAACTTTGTGGACATCGATCCGGAAGTGAAAGACGTTTACGGGATTCCGTGCGCGCGGATTCATTTTCAGTGGGACGAAAACGTTTTAAAAATGTGGGAACACTCAAAGCAGGTCTGTGCCGATTTGCTTCGTGCGGCGGGCGGCGTGGTCGAGGGCTCCGGCGATTCACCGAACGTTCCCGGCTGGAGCCTCCACGATACCGGGACGTGCCGAATGGGGCGCGATCCCAAAAAATTCGTCACCAACGCTTTCGGGCAGGCTCACGACGTGCCGAACTTGTACGCTTGTGACGCCAGCGTCTTTCTCAATTGCACGGACAAGACGACCACCCTCAGCATCATGGCCTTTAGTCTGCGTTCCTGTGAGCACTTGATCGAAAAGTTTCGCCGCGGCGACCTCGAGCCCGCCTGAGTGGCTCCAGCGAGCAGGTCGCCCTCGCAAGTCCCGGACGGATGCTCTCGTGTGGTGGGTAAATAGATCAAGCGAAAACCTGTCACGAATGATGCCTCGGCTTGAGCTCTCTCGCTCGCAGATCCTCTGTTTCAGGCGGAGGGTCGGCTCGCTTGACGAACGCCTCCCCGCGGGAGCGAAGTCACTCCGCCGGGCCGCATGGGCCGGGTTGCAGGACTCCATGCCGCGCGCCGCCTTATTGTCGATCCATGCGCGAGTCGAGCGTACGGCCTCAACCACCTGGGAGCACCCTTCGCTGATCCAGCTTTGGGGCCCGCGGTTCAGCGCCTACGTCGTGGCCGCGAAGGACCTCGCTGTATTCTCGCTCGGGCGGTTGCCGGATCACGGCCCCCGCCGCGAAAGGGCGCGCGATACTGCTGCGCGGCTCCACGCGTTCCTCGATGGCCTGCGAATGCCGTTCGGCCAAGCCGGGCGTGCCATGAGCGTCCAGCCGAACAGCCTGCGATACGCCGCGCTGACGGGTACGGTCCTGCTGCGCTGGGATGGTGCGCATCAGCCGGTCGTGTGGACCGCCGCAGCTCCCAACATGGACGCGCGGAATGCGCGTCTTGAGCTCGTGCGCCGTTACCTCCACATTTTGGGTCCGGCGACGGCCCCGTCGTTCGCGCGCTGGGCCGGGATGCGGCCGGCAGAGGTGCGCACCGCGTTCGAGGCGCTCGCCGATGAGCTGACGCCCGTGCACACGCCGATCGGTGATGCTTGGATCCTCGCGAGCGACGAGGCGAGGTTTCTGGCTCAGCCCGGCCCCCCGGCGCTCGCGCGCCTCCTGCCGAGCGGTGATGCGTACTTCCTCCTGTGGGGAGCCGACCGAACTCTCCTAGTACAAGAGGCCAAGCGGCGGGCCGCCTTGTGGACGACACGCGTGTGGCCCGGCGCGTTGCTCGTCGGTGGTGAAATCGTAGGGGTGTGGCGCCGATCGGCGGCCGATGTCTCGATTGAGACATGGCGCCGCCTCTCCTCCAAGGAACGCGATGCGGTCGAGGCTGAAGCGGTATCGCTCCCTCTACCCGGTCTCAACGATCCGATTGCCGTTCGCTGGGATCGATAGACAAAATGACAAACGCAGGCTGCGACCGCAATCCGCCGCCTGTCCATATGGCACTTCAGAAAGACGATTCCCGAAACAACTTGATTTCCGGTTAGGGCTAATCAGAGTTGACGACTGCTGTTTACAGCTACGGGCGAATTTTAGTCACGTCGACTCAACTCATGTAAGCGTTCTTTGAGAAAGGCGACGACGGTTGCATCGTCTGCAGAGCCTGGCAACTCATTCGCGAAGTGCGTCTTGAGCCAGCCGACAAGTCCCTGCTTGTAGAAGCTATCCCTTTCCACTGCGTCAACGATCCCTCGTCGTTCACAGCGTCAAGTCGCCCGAATTTAGAAGAGTTTGACGCAGCTTTGACGAACTTTTCGTCTCGTGCCCCGTATAGCCGTCTATCGCTCACCGCACGAAAGGGGGTTCGATGGACACGGTTAGACAGGACGTTCGATTTGCTTGGCGCACGCTGGCAAAGAGCCGTGGTTTCGCCGTTGTGGCCGTGATCACGTTGGCGCTGGGCATTGGAGCTTCCACGGCGATCTTCAGCGTGATCGACAACGTGCTCATGGAGCCGTTCCCGTACCCCGATGCCGACCGTTTGATGTCCGTGCAAATCCACGACGCCGAGCGCAATGAACCGGGGGGCCGCGGCGGTTTTCAGGGGCCCGAATTCCTCGACTATGTCGAGCAGAATCACGCCTTTGACCGGGTGATAGCGAACGGCAACGAAGACGTTCTCTACCGATCGGGCGAGGGCACGGAGCGTTTCAACGGGAACCTGGTGACGCCGGGAACGTTTGAGTTCCTCGGCATGCCCGCACTTTTGGGGCGCGTGATGCAACCCGCCGACTACGAGCCGGGCGCACCGCCGGTCTTTGTCCTGCGCTACAAGGTCTGGGTCAACCGCTTCAGCGCCGACCCCAAGATGCTCAATACAACGTTCATCTTGAACAACACGCCGCGCACGCTGATCGGCATCATGCCGCCTCGCTTCGCCTGGGGCAACGCGGACTTGTGGCTCCCCGAAAAGCCCAGCCGCGCCGAAGGACAGCTCCGCAGCGGGTTCCCAAAATACTGGTTCATGTTGGGTCACTTGAAGGCCGGGGTTTCCATTCGCGAAGCGGAATCTGACTTCACGGTCATCGCCAACCGACTGGCGAAGGTGTATCCCAAGGACTACCCGAGGCATTTCAGCGTGCACCTCGAATCGCTGACCAACCTCGTGGTCGGACAGTTTAAAACGACCCTGTACATCGTGCTCGCAGCGGTTGGTCTGTTGCTGCTGATCAGCTGCGCCAATGTAGCCAATCTGCTTTTGGCCCGAGGCACAGCCCGCGAAAAAGAATTTGCCATCCGCGCAGCCTTAGGTGCTGGCCGCTGGCGCGTGGTCCGTCAGCTCCTTCTGGAAAGCTTGCTGCTGGCACTGGGTGGCGCGGTGCTGGGCGCGCTGCTCGCTTGGGGAGGGTTGAAGGCGCTCGTGGCGCTGATTCCCGCGCAGATTATCCCCGCGGAGGCGGTCATTCGAGTGAACACGCCGGTCTTGTTGTTCGCATTGTGCGTCGCCGTACTCACGGCGTTCGTGTTCGGCTTGGCGCCCGCGTTACAAGTGGCTCGCCGTGACCTGAACGACCCTCTCCGCGACACAGGCAAAGGAACTGGCGGCAGTTCGACGCGTGGCCGATTGCGTAACGCAGTGGTGGTGATGGAAGTGGCGCTCTCGCTCACTCTTCTCGTTGGCGCTGGTCTGCTGATGCGCAGCTTCCTCGCGCTTCGCCAAGTGCATCTCGGCCTGCAGCCTGACCACGTGCTCGTGGCGCGGCTCCCCCTTCCCGAGGACCGCTACAAAACCTCCGATCAAGTTGCCGGCTTTTATCGACCGTTGTTGCGGCGGCTTGCAGTCTTGCCCGGCGTTCTGGATGCCACAGAAACGAGCACCTTGCCTCCGTATGGTGGAATTCCGAGCGACATCGATATCCCAGGCAAAACGCACGCGGAGAAATGGGACGCGATTTTCCAGCTGTGCAGTGAAGGTTATTTCCCTACATTGAAAATCCAGTTTATCGACGGGCGGCCCTTCACCGAGGCGGAGGTGGAAGGCAAGCGCAAGCTGGCGGTCGTCAACCAGACTTTCGTGCACAAATATCTCGCAAGCGAGAATCCGCTCGGGCAGCGTGTGCACATCGCCCAGCTGGAAACCCTGCCCGATAAATTGCCGGACGCGTGGTTTGAAATCATTGGCGTGGTTGCAGACGTCAAAAACCGGGGCTTGCAGGAGCCAATCCAGCCGGAAATCTGGGTGCCGTACACCATGACCGGCACCGGCTATCGCGGCGTTTTGGTGCGCACCGCGAAAGAGCCGCTGTCGTTGCTGAACGACGTGCGCCACGAAATCTGGGCCACCGACAGCAACGTCGCGCTCACCTTCACGGGAACGCTCGAAGGCTATATCAGCCAGTTTTCCTACGCTGGACCGCGCTTCGGTTTCTTCCTGATGACTATTTTCGGCTCCATAGGGTTGGTGCTGGTGACTATTGGTGTGTACAGCGTGCTAGCGTACACCGCCGCGCGGCGCACGCACGAAATCGGGATCCGCATGGCGTTAGGCGCGGAGAAAGGCCACGTGCTGAAGCTGATCATTCGCATGGGTGTAGGACTCGTTGCCTTTGGCACAGTCATTGGCCTGATCGTCAGCCTATCGATCGCGCGCGTGATCGCCACGCAGTTATGGGGAGTGTCGGCGTACGACCCGGCCACGCTGGTGTCTGTGGCCGCGTTGCTGCTGGTTACCGGCGCAGTGGCCTGTTGGATTCCAGCTCATCGTGCCACCAAGGTCGATCCCCTAGTCGCGCTGCGATACGAGTAAAAAGGAGATCCCTGATCGCGTTGCTTTACATCCGGCCGCTAGATTCCAATCGCCGCCGGTCATAACTGACCGTTGAACAATCTCAGCCGCTCAATCACCACTGCCTTCACACTGCGCACGACGTCCGGTAGTACCTTGTACGGCGCTACCGACCCGGCCTCCTTCCTGAGCGACTCCTCGAGCCCTCTCCGCCAAGCGACGCGCAATTCTGTGTTGATGTGGATCATCGCGATCCCCGCCTCGATCGCCTCGCTGAAGTCCTGGTTATCCGTCCCGGACCCTCCGTGCAACGTCAACGGTACGCCTGCGATCTTTTTGATGGCGGCGATTCGCTGGATGTCCAACCGCTTGCGCTCCATTCCCTGGATCATGCTTTTTAGCATCCCATGGGTTGTTCCCACCGAGGGCGACAATAAATCCACCTTCGTTTCGGCAACAAATTCCCTCGCCTCCTCCGGCTCCGTCAGCCGGATATTGTCGGGCCGCTTGTCATGGATTTCCGAACCCGAGCCCACATAGCCGACTTCCCCTTCCACCAGAATCCACGGGCGCATGGACTTCACCGCTTCCACTCCGCGCCGAGTTTCCGCAATGTTCTCTTCGAGCGGCTTCTCCGACGCATCAAACACGATCATGTCAAACCCAGCCCGCGCTGCCTCTTCCGCTTTCTCGATCGAATGTGTGTGGTCGGCATTCAGAAAAATCTCTCGACCCCCTTCTTCCCGCATGCTGTGCACTAACGCTGCCGCCTGTCGCACTCCCAGAAATTCCCGCTCACTCTCTGAAACTCCCATGACCACCGGTACGCCGAGTTCGCCCGCCGCCTCGGCCGCCGCCTTCAATACGACCAACTCAGCAAAATTGAAATGCCCTACGGCAACTCGCCGACTCCCTGCCTCTTGAAGCACTTCCCTAAGCCCACGCATTGCCCCACCGCCTGCGGACCATCGTCGCATTGCCAGGCTCTGGCACCAAGCTCCTTTTGAGGCCGAGCTTGGCCAGTCGCTTGATGCACGGGAAAGTCTCCAGGGCGGTACGGGGAGGAACTTTGCCTGTTACCCAACGGCACTGACTCGAAATAGAGCGCCCGAAAGCGACAGACGTGGCCTCATTTCATTCCGCGGCGCCGACGAATGAAACGCACAGCCTTGAGAAGAGTCCCGGATGTTTCCAAAGTGTTGGTAAACCGCAGGTAGGTGCGTGAAAGGACGGCTCAAGAGGTCGTTGGCGCTATTCATCGAATCCAACACGGTTTGGAAACAGCTCATCACGCCAATTCGCGCAATGCTTCGCCCGCCCCGGCAAGGTTGGTGAGCTTCATCTCCGCGTACTTTCGGGAAAGGACAACACCAAGTGCGCCAGCCCGGAACGCGGCCTGGACGGCTGCTCTTACGTCGGCGGGCTGGGTGCGTTTCTCATCCAGTGCA
>Ga0182039_10001797_pt1 | contig 11567 bp, 8 predicted proteins | sample sta12Can44000111_FD_125975 | JGI IMG/M metagenome (GOLD analysis project Ga0182039, IMG submission 125975) | Lab enrichment of tropical soil microbial communities from Luquillo Experimental Forest, Puerto Rico - statanox.12C.anox.44.000.111 | ecosystem: Environmental > Terrestrial > Soil >...
GAAGACCTGGCTCAACGGCACCTTCCACGGCGTCAGCGCCAAGCATCTGCCGCGCTATGCGCGCGAGTGGAACTACCGCTTCAATCGCCGCCGACGCATCGCCGATCTGACCGATTTCCTGCTACGCCGAGCGGTCACCCGGCCAACGATAACCTACCGCCAGCTCGTCGACGGCGCTCAAATCAACGGAGCCCTACCTGCTCTAACCGGATAGGGAGGTTATGTTTTCTTCGCCAGATTGAGGATTGTCTCCTGGCGTGAAAACAACACCGGCTTGAGCGATCACGCTTATAGCCGCGGAAAGCACAACCCCCACTAGCAAACCTGAGGGCACTTTGCTCATGGGATTTCCTTTCCCCGACTTTAAAAAAGGCACTCATCCCGCGTACCAGCTTGCCCCCCGCCCTGCATTCTGGAAGGTTTGATACGGCGGGCGGAGTGTCGGGTAAGGGTCCGCGAGCCGCCCTCCGAACCGGGTACCAAGCGTATGATTTGTACCACTAGCATCGTGTAAAAGGTGTACATTTCCCGTGCAATGCGGCTGCGCTCGAGGTCGCGCATGACGGCGGTTTGTCGCCGCGCAGCTTGGGTCTGCTCTTGCGCAGCGGCGACCTGGCGCTCGGCCGCGGCCGCAGCGGCTTTTATCTGACGGTCGGCAATCGTCGAGAACGCACAGCGCGTCCTGGAATAAGCTCATCACAAGGCCGGGCGTCACTTCCGGCGGGGTGCTGACGGGTAGAGATACTGGGCGAACCGCTGGTCGCGACGCGCCTGCCGCTCGAGCGGTAGCTCAACCCTGCCGGCGTATCCGCCGCAGCTCGTCGACCAGATCGAGGATGATCGCGGTCTGGCGGCTAACCTTGCGCGCGCCCGACATTTGCTTGTTCAGCCCGTCGAGGGTCAACCCGAGGCGCTCGGCCGCCTGGCCGTAGGTCAAGCCGAGACGTTTGATGCGGGCCCGAAGCTCGGGGCCGGAAATCGTCAGGGATTGCGCCATTCCGCTTGCGTCCGTCCCATACAATGGGCATATAGACGATGTCTCGCAAGAGGCGCAATAGTAGCGAGACGCCGTCTCGGGTTGTGGCCGTGACGGCGTCTCTGACCATCATCGCGAAAGGACCACGACAATGGCTGAAGACACTGTAGACCAGCGGCTCGAACGCATCGAAGCCGCGATTGCCGCAATGCGCGGCGAGATGGCGGGCTTCGCCAAGGGCGCCGACATCACGTTGCTGCAGCGGCGGGTCGAGCAAGGGATCGCGGAAAGCCGTGCCGTGCGCGCCGACCTGCGTCTGTTAACTGGCATGGTCACCAGCATGTTGTCGGCGGTGCAGGCGATCGCCGACCATCAGATCCAGCTCGCCGACCGGGTCAGCGCGCTCGAAACGCCGCCCGAAGCGCCGTGACATGGCCAGCGTCTACAAGCGCACCTGGCGCGGCCAGGACGGACGCGAGCGGGTCCGTTGGGTCGCCGCCTACAAGGACCAGCACGGGCGCCGGCAAGCGCGGCGAATTGGAACGGCTCGAAGCTCGCTGCGCCAGTACAAGAACCACGTCGACCTCCACATCCTGCCGCTGATCGGCGCGGTGAAGCTGGCCAAGCTGTCGACACCCGTCGTGCAGCTCTTCCGCGACAAGCTCTTGGAGACGCGGTCACGACCGCTGGCGCGCAAGGTTCTCGCCTCGCTGAAGTCGATCATCGGCGAGGCGATGCGCCGCGGGCTGGTCGCGCAGAACTGCGCTGCCCCGGTCACGATCGACACCAAGAAGCGCGAGCAGGGCCGGCTCACGATCGGCGTCGACATTCCGTCGATGTCCGACGTCAACACGATGATCGATCACGCCCAGGGGCGCTGGCGACCGTTCCTGATCACCGCCGCGCTGACCGGCACGCGCGCCTCCGAGCTGCGCGGGCTCGTCTGGGACGCGGTCGATTTCGACAAACGCGTGATCCATGTCCGCCGGCGCGCCGATCTGTGGGGCTCGATCGGCAAGCCGAAATCGGCGGCCGGCGCCCGGGTGATCCCGCTGGCGCCGCTGGTGTTCAGTACGCTGCGCGAGTGGAAATTAGCCTGCCCAAAAGGCAAGCTCGGGCTGGTCTTCCCGAACGGCGCCGGCAATGTCGAGAGCCACGCCAACCTCGCCGCCCGCGGTTTCGAGCCACTGCAACGGGCGTGCTTCGGCGAGGTCAAGTACGGGCTGCACTCGCTGCGCCACTTCTTCGCATCCTTGGGCGATCGAGCAAGGCTTCACCCCGAAGCGGCTGCAGGCGCTGCTCGGTCACTCCTCGATCCAGATGACCTTCGACACCTACGGCCACCTCTTTCCGAGCCTGGAGGACGACCACGCGAAGTTCGCGGCCGGCGAGCTGCAGATCAGGGCGGCTGGCGGGATGTGATGCCGATCATCGCCGTCATCGATGGGATCCGGATCGCGATCTATTACAACGACCACCCGCCGCCCCATTTTCACGCTATGCAGGCCGAGCACGAAATTCTCGTCGAGATCGCCCGGGTGGTCGTCTTCGCCGGCAGCGCTCCCGCGGCCATGGAGCGCACCGTTATGGATTGGGCGAGCCGCTATCAGAGCGAGCTTGCGCTATGCTGGGCCCGCGCCTAATGCGCCCAGCCGCCGGGGAGGATCCCATGATGGAGCTGCACACGATCACGCGCGTGAAGCTGTGGAATCCCGAAAAATTTTCTTTGCTGCTCAGCTTTGACCAGGGCGAAGAAGCCGTGGTCGACTTGTCGTCGATCTTTGCGCAAGGCGGCGTGTTCGAGCCGTTGCGCGATCCTAAGCGGTTCGCGGCCGTCGAAATCGGCGAGCTCGGGCGTACCCTTTTCTGGCGGGAAGGCGATGACGACGTCGACCTGTGCGCCGATGCGTTGTGGCGGATGGCGCATCCCGATCGCACGGCCGAACTATAGCGCTTTTGAGCCTCCCGACTTCACAGCCGACATCAAAGGTGCGCTCGGCCCCCTTAAGACCCGAGCATTGCTGCGGCTGACAGCGGCACGGACTATCGGAATATTCATCCCTGCCTCGCCCCCGCTCGCGCCCGTCCTGGCCGCTCCATGTGCGTTGTAGACTGAGGCCATTACGCAGCCACCTCGCGAGGCTGAACATCACGCTCGATCGCATCACCGTGCGCATCGATCTCGCAGGCCAGGTCGTAAGCCGACCGCAGGTTCAGCCAGAATTCAGGGCTGGTTCCGAAATAGCGCGCCAGGCGGAGTGCTGTGTCGGCCGAGATGCCGCGCGGATTCTCGGCTCGGATGATGTCGCCGATGCGGGTCGCCGGCACGCGCAAGGCCAGCGCCAACGCATTGGCCGACAGCCCCAAGGGCTTCATGAATTCTTCGAGCAGGATTTCACCGGGGGAAACGGGTGGGTGCATAGCGGGGCTCTCAGTGGTAATCGACAATCTCGACGTCCTCGGCGGCGCCCTCCTTCCAGCGGAAGCAGATGCGCCATTGGCCATTGATCCGGATGCTGTGCCGGCCGCGGCGCTCGCGGCGCAACGCCTTGAGACGATTGCCTGGAGGCCGTGCCAGCTCATCGAGCCGGGTTGCCGAGGCGAGCATTACCAGCTTGCGCAGCCCGGCCCGCTGGGCGGTGCCGAGCTCGGGAACGATCTGTCGTTGGTAAAGCCGTTCGGCGAGCCGGTTCTTGAAGGATCGGATCACACGATGGTTATATAACAGGCTTCGTTATATATGCCACCAATTAATGACTATCGACTATCGGCACCGCCCTTAATCGTCGCCGAAAATTCGCAGGCTTCCAGTCTGCTTCAGCGCGCCTTGGCGTAAGGCGATGCACGCCTAGGTCGACATATGACGGTGCGCCCTCACTCGACAGATGTCAGCGCCGGAGGCCTCAGCAACGACCGGAAAAGAGCTAGCCCGGAAGCTACAATAAGTCCTACGAGACATCGACGCCGCTCATTAGCCTCGCTTCAGGTGCTGCAAGAGCTTTTCCGCTTCGGCCTTGTCGGAGAACGTGATGCCCGAGCTGAGCAACGTCTCGAGCATTGCCTGAGCGTCGGCAGTCCGGCCGAGCCGGTTGAGGGCGACGGCTAGGTGATATTGGATATCGGGGTTTTTTGGGGCTGAGAGGCTCGCGGCGCTCAGGTATGTTAGCGCCTTGTCGGCCTCGCCTTGGGCTAACAATATCCATCCCAGCGTATCATCGATCAGAGGTGCCTGCGGAGCGGCACCAAACGCTCGCTCGGCCAATTCGCGCGCTTTCGCCAGATCACCCTTTTGCTGATAAAGCCACGCCAGATTGTTCAGCGCCGCTGCGTCACCCGGGCGTTCGGCAACGACGCGCGCGTATTCGGCAAGGCCGCCGTCGTATTTCTTTTGCTCGAGATAGAGCAAGGCCAAGGCGGAACGGATCGCAACGTCCTTTGGATCGGCCTGCAGGCGGGTATTCAAGACCGCCTCCGCCTTGCCGGGGTTGTCTGTCCGAGCATACAAGCGGGACAGCGCGCCGATCAGCGCGTCGGCGGCCGGCCGGCCCGCGACGGCGTTTTCGAGCAGGTCGACCGCGTCGTCCCGACGCCCAGCCTTCTCGTATAATTCTGCGGAAACAATGTCATAGAGCGGGTTTCCCGGATCCTCCCCGGCCAAGGCGCGCGCCTTTGCGAGGCCCGCGCGCATACCGCCGATTTCCGATTCGACTCGTATCAGGTCCGCTTTCACCGTGTCGTTCTTGGGATCGCGAGCGAGCGCGTCTTGCAGCACGGTTTGCGCTTTTGAGAACTCCTTTACTCCATTCAGCAGAGCAACATAGTCTGCCATCGCGGGAATAGAGTTGGGTGAGAGCTCATATATGCGTTTATAGGTAGCAATCGCGCCTTCGGTATCACCAGAGGCGGTCTGCGCCCGCCCTTTGGCATCGAGAACATCGGTATTGGTCGGAAATTGCTCGGCAATCTGGGTCGCCGTCGCCACTGCGTTCTTTGGATCCTGACGCAAAAGCGCCAAGTTGACGAGTACGATCCCGGGTGCGGGATCGGTTGGTTTGGCCGCGCGCGCGCGGTTGACATAATCTGTCGCTTCCGCCCAATTCCTCTCTGTGGTCGCGATTTCAGCAAGGCCGAGCAGAACGCCGACGTCATTCGGCTGCCGTGCAAGGAGCTCGGCAAATAGCTTCTTGGCATCCTGCGCGCGCCCGGTTGTCAGATATTGCCGCGCCATAGCGGTCCCGATGGCAATGTTCTGCGGATCAGCCTTGAGCCGTGGAGCCAACACGCTCTCGGCCTTGAGAAAATTTCCCGAGCGGTTGTAGAGCCGGGCCAGAGCGGTCGTCAGACCTTCGTCGGATGGTCTTGCCGCAGCCGCCTTTTCGAGCACGGTGATCGCATCCGGGGTACGTCCTGCCTTTTCATAAAGTTCGGCCGATACGAGGTCGTAAATGTTGTTCTCGGGATCGCCCACGGCCAAGGCGCGCGCCTCGGTTACGGCTGCATCGACACCAATTATTTCTCCCTCGACCCGGATCAGGTCGCCCTTTAAGGATGAGTTACGCGGGTCGCGCGCGATGGCTTCCTCCAGGACCCCGCGGGCCTCGGCAAAATATTTCGCGCCGCCGAGCGAAGCGAGATAGCGCGACAAGATCAGTGCGGAATTCGGCGCAAGCTCGTAAGCCCGCTTGAAGCTCGAATTTGCACCGTTCTTATCACCCGCCGCGAGCTGGGCTTGCCCTTGGATGTCGAGGATATCGGCGTTCCCTGGGAATTGCGCGGCGAGCTCCGCCGCTACGGTCTTTGCACCGGTCCAGTCCTGGCGCTTTTCGTAGACGCCGACCAGCTTGAGCCCGGGCGCCGGATCATTTTTTGCCGCCGTGCGCGCCCGGTTGATCGCGTCGATAGCTTCCGTCCACTTCTGCTGGGCTATGTATGTGTCGGCGAGGCCGAGAAGGGCGGTAACCTCATTGGGGTTTTTGGCAAGCAGATTGTTATAGAGAATTCTCGCCTCGCCCGTGCGACCGGTCGCCGCGTAAAGCTGCGCTAAATCGCGTGTGGCGACGGTGAGGTCTGGGTTGATCGCCAGACCCGCACGAAGCGCGCTTTCTGCTGCGGAATAATCCTGCTGAGCGGCGCGGACTTCCCCAAGCAGGGTGTGGTAGATCGGGTTCTTCGGGTCGCGCTCGATCAACGAGGCGGCGACCTCCGCCGCTTTGTCGAGCCGCCGCGCACGCACTTCGGCGACCACGAGCATCGGTCCCGCAATTGGCGCGCCCGCCTCGGTGCCGAACACCTGTTCCAGCGTGGCGCGACCCTGCTCGCTTTGGCCGGCACCGATCGCCGATATGCCCACCCGTGTCTTGGCGCCCGGGTTATCGGGCTCGAGAGCGGCAGCTTTTTGAAACTGCTGCAAGGCCAGGTCCGGCTTGCGGTCCGCCATATAGGCGTATCCCAGAACGGCCAATGTCGCCGCGTCTGCTGGCATTTTGTCGACCAATGGTTTGAGATATTCGATCGCCCGCGGCGCCGCCTGCTGCTGCAACGCGGCGGTCGCGATGAGCCGGGCCGCCCCCATGTCGTCAGGCACATGGGCACGATATTTGCCCAAGCTCGTTTCCGCCTGGGCATATTGCCCGAGCTTGAGTTTCGTCGCTCCCTGCACATAGTACCCGGGCCAAAACGTGGCGAAGCCGGGGCTGATATGATCGAGTATGCTATCGGCTTCGGCATACTTCTCCTGCTTAGCAAGCTCCAGCCCCCGCAGATAATTTGCCATGAATTGATCCGGGGAAGCTTTGAGGATCGGATCGATATCCTCGTCAGCTGCCTTGTATTTCCCCAATGCAATGTTTACGTCGGCACGGCTCAGATGAGCCGAAATGTTCTTGGGATCGATCTTCAGCGCCTCGTCGAGGAGCCGCTTGGCGCCCTCTTGGTCGTCCCGGCTGCGGAGCATCTCACCCTTGACCTGAAGAGCTTCGGCCGAGTGCTGGTTGGCAGTGATCGCTTCGTCGATCAGCTTGTCAGCCTCAGCTGGCTTGGTTCCGCTCAGCAGCCGCGCGAGCTGTATTTTTGGCCTCGCGGCAGTGGGATCGAGCTTGACCGCCTCGCCCAGCAGGGTCTCGGCCTTGGCTCGATCGACCAGACCCCAGGCCGCGGTACCAAGCGCCGTCCGGAGCTTGCTCTCGAGGACCGGATCCCGATCGCCCGGCTGCACCAGGTCTATGAGGTTGGCAAATTTTTCCTGGCGAAGCAGGGCGTCTGCCAGCACCGGCAAGTAATCGGCCTCATTGCCATTTCGGTCGCGGGCGGCTCGTGCCTCGCGCTCAGCCGAAGAAGCATCACCCTCCTGCAGATAGACTTCGGCAAGACGAGCATGCAGAACGGGATCTTGTGGCGCCTCGCGGATCGCGTTGCGCAACTGGATCTCGGCGGCCTTGAGATCGCCTTGTGCGATATATTGTTCTGCCTCCTTGATATAGCCCGTAGAGTCTTTGGCGTACGCGGCCGACCAGGCGAGTGCGGCAAACGCACCGGCGACAACTACGCGCCGCCACCGATAGCGCCTTTCACCACCCGGCATCGGCTCTCCTTTTCTTGCCCATGGCCATGGGCACTCGAGCCCTATCTGGTGCCGTCAGATCGGGTCGTAAAGCATAGGTCGGGTCAACACCATCATTGCCGGCCGGCGCGGCCAGTGGTGACGTAGGACAAGGCGGCGCGCTGAGGAGCAGGCGCGCGACTGGAACGCGGTGCTCGTCGACCTCTGTCGCTCACCCGACACGGCCGATCGCCTCGTCGCCGAGCCGTTGCGCAACAGCGCGAGCGCGGGCTAATACCTCAAAAAAAGCGCCGCCCCCAGGGGAAGAGGGGCGCCGGAGAAAGTCGACGACAACGTGGCCTCAAACCGGTTCGCATTCTAGCCAACCGGGCCGCCCGATGTCACCTTTCCCCACCGCCTCGAGCACGATGACATCTCTACTACAGACCTCGTGCATACCGTCGCCCGCGCGTTCAACGTGCCGCTGCTAGGACGACGCGGGTTTGCCGCATCCGCGCTGTTTCGATGAGATCGGGCCAGCGACTCGGACGACCGCGACCATTCCGCCAGATGTGATCAGTGGCATCGAACCAACGGCCGTCAGGTATACTCAGCGCAGGAGGGCTCACTGTTTACATCTACCGGATGCGCGACGGCAGCTATTGGCTCGATCAGCTGCCGCCGCGGCGCGTCAAGCTCGAATTCATGGAAAAGGTCGAAACGGAATGAGCAACGGGCAGTTCGACGGCGTGCCCAGGCCGGGAGCGGCCGGCGCGATTACAGGCGGAAATATTACCTGGCGACGGGGCCCTCGATCGCGCCTTGGTCCAGACGGGACGCCGTTCCTCGCCCCGCTGTGAGTTCCCGTAGCCGGCTGATCTTTCGAGGGTGGCGATGTCCCGGATTGTTGCGCCAGGTGGTGCGATGGGCGGCGCGAAATCGCGAACCCGGTGATGATCGCTTTGCCCACTGTAATCACGCCGATGGAAACGGCCCCGGCGATCAGCAATTGGATCCATAACGACATGGGCGGTCAGCCGTGCGGCGGCCAATAGTGCCGTGCGGCGAACAGCATACCGGCGACGATGAACCGTGTGGGCATAAAAGATCGCCCCGACGGAGGAGCCCGCCGGGGCTTAGTTGGGAGACGCCATGTTCAGCTTCGGGATCGCTTCGACCGAAGACTTTGGCGCCGGCCGCAGATTAACCTGCACGAGTTCTCAACAAAAAAGCCCCGGCTTTGCAGTCCGACGAAGCCAGGGCAAGAGAGAGTATCAATCGGGATACTGCGATCCTACCCCTGCGGAGGTTCCCCGTCATGCGATTCGTTCGAATCTCCACGCTGCGCTGAGCTCTCTCGATGTACGACGTGATCGCCGGCTCGACTTCGCTTCGGGTCGTCCGTGCCATTCCGCACTTCCCGCTGCAACAACATGCTTTTCCGGGTCAAGGTCTAGCGGCGCTGTGAAAACACCCCTGTTCGCGTTTCTGGCGAGGTGTGCTAGGCCGGTGCCGCGGTGTTTCTCCCGCCGCATGGCACGGTGTCAGGCACGTCGGGCACTCCCCGGCCCAGCGTGTCGGTCACGTCGGGCACAGGCACAGGGGGGCCGCAAGTGTACACCTTGGGACAGGCGGCAAAGGCGGTCGGGCGGTCGAAGACGACGCTCGGGCGCTACATCAAAGCCGGCCGGCTCTCTGCTCTCTGCCACCCGGACCGAAGGCGGCAGCTATACGATCGACCCGGCCGAGCTGCACCGGGTGTTCCACGTGGCGCGTGACGGGCATGGTCACGTGGAGCGATCCGTAACCCCCAACGGGCTGGCACCGGCACCGGCACCGGAGAGCGTGACGCTGCGCCAGTTACTTGCCGAGCGCGACCGGCTGGTCGAGGAGCCGGCGTCGGCGATTCGCGATTTGCGGCAACGCTTCGACGACAGCGAGGGCGAACGGCGCCGGGTGCAGGAGCGATTGACGGCGCCGCTGACGCACCGGCAGGCGGGCTCTGTGCCGGCGGTCGCGCCGCGGTTGTCAGCCTGCGCCGCCCGTGGTGGCGACGGTGGTTCAGGTGACTTTACCGTGGCCGTCGCGAGGTCCTCTGGTGTGGGAGGCCGAGGCCGGGCGGGAGGTGGCGGTCCATAGCCCGGCGCACTCGCGCGGCGAGTTCCGGCGAGAACCCGCCCACTCCGCCGGATGCGCGACGGAGGTTGCAGGATGGTTCGGCGGGGAGGCTGCTAAGCGAAGGTCATAGACCGAGGAGAGCTTAGCGTGGCGAACTATCACTAATTAATTTACTCATGGGCGTGACCGGCATTTCTGCTGCTTTTTCCGTTAAGAGTTGCTTAAATCTTTCTCTAGCGGGGTCGATGATTGCTTTTTCCAATCCACGTACCAGCTCTTCTGTTGAAGAATAGGAAATCGGAGGAAAAACCCACTTCTCGTACTTCACCCAGAGATCACTAAACAAAGCAAAGGGCTTCTCTCCCTCTTCGATAATGGTAACGAACGGAATCATGCATTCGGGCACGACTGCTTGCAGCTCAAGTGGGGTCGACCTCGGTTTGGTGATGACCTGGTCATCGTCGACGCGGCGAGCGATAACCTGGACTTGGTCTTCACCCCGCCCACAGCAGGCTCGCTGGTTGGATACGCCGGCGGTTCATTGACCTCAGAAACAGAGATAACCGGGTCGGCGACGCCGCCACTGATGGGACCAGTATGGAACCTAGCTTCGGGTTCGCTGACCCCCGCTCCCGAACCGCCCTCGCTGCTGCTTCTGATCCTCTCTCGTTGCGTTAACTATCGCTTACCGAGCGCGCTCGCCCTGCTCGGCCACCCCCCTCGCCGGCCTCGCCGAGCTCGGCTGGTAGAGCTAAAAGGACGGCCGCCAAGTCCAGCCGAGCATGAGCCGATGAACCGTCAGCAACGGCGCGCCGCCGCCCGACGCGGGCAGGCCCAGGCGATGCAGCAGAACCGGGACAGCCCGGCCTATTGGGGCAATTACGGACTGGCGCTGCATAATCTCGGGCGGCTCGAGGAGGCGGTGGCCGGCTATGACCGCGCCCTCGCCCTCGCGCCGGATATGGCCGAGATCCACTACAACCGGGCGAATGCGCTGCAGAGCCTCGCCCGCCTGGACGAGGCGGTGGCCGGCTATGACCGCGCCATCGCCCTCAGACCGGACCTGGTCGAGGCCTATGCCAATCGTGGGGTCGCGCTGCGGGCGTTGCGGCGGTTCGCCGAGGCAGTCGCCAACTTCGACCATGCCATCGCGCTGAAGCCGGGCTCCGCCGAGGTCTACTACAATCGTGGTAATGCCCTGCGACATCTCGATCGTCTCGATGCGGCGGTAGCCAGCTATGACCGCGCCATCGCGCTCGCACCGGACATGGCCGAGGCCTATGCCAATCGCGGGGTCGCACTGCAGGGTCTGCGGCGTCTCGACGAGGCGCTCGAGAGCTGTGACCGCGCCATCGCGCTCAAACCAGACTTTGCCGAGGCGCTGAACAACCGTGGCAACATCTTCAGGGAATTCGGGCGTTTCGACCAGGCACTCGAGAGCTGTGACCGCGCCATCGCCCTCGCGCCGGATATGGCCGAGGCCTATGCCACTCGCGGGCTCGCGCTGCAGGGTCTGCGGCGTCTCGACGAGGCGCTCGAGAGCTGTGACCGCGCCATCGCGCTAAAACCAGACTTTGCCGAGGCGCTGAACAACCGTGGCAACATCTTCAGGGAATTCGGGCGTTTCGACCAGGCACTCGAGAGCTGTGACCGCGTCATCGCGCTCAAGCCAGACTTTGCCGAGGCCTATGTCAATCGCGGGATTGCACTGCAGGACCTGCGGCGTCTCGACGAGGCGCTCGAGAGCTGTGACCACGCCCTCGCTCTCAAGCCAGACTTTGCCGAGGCCTATGTCAATCGCGGGGCCGCGCTGCAGGGTCTGCGGCGTCTCGACGAGGCGCTCGAGAGCTGTGACCGCGCCATCGCCCTCAAGCCAGACTTTGCCGAGGCCTATGCCAATCGCGGGATCGCACTGCAGGACCTGTGGCGTCTCGA
>Ga0182039_10001798_pt1 | contig 11564 bp, 6 predicted proteins | sample sta12Can44000111_FD_125975 | JGI IMG/M metagenome (GOLD analysis project Ga0182039, IMG submission 125975) | Lab enrichment of tropical soil microbial communities from Luquillo Experimental Forest, Puerto Rico - statanox.12C.anox.44.000.111 | ecosystem: Environmental > Terrestrial > Soil >...
CGCGACAATCACGAATTGGGGCCACACCACAGCAATCCCGGCGCCGCGATAGAGGATCGCCTGCGCGAACGACACGAAATGGGTTGTCGGCGATATCTGTGCTATCGTCGCCAGCCACGACGGCATGCTCTCGAGCGGGGTATTGCTGCCCGAGAGCATGTTCAGCGGCAGGAAGACCAGCAGGTAGAGCAGCCCGAGTTGGGGCATCGACCGCGCGACGGTGCCGAGAAAGATGCCGATCGCGGTGGCAAAAAACAAATAGACGGCGGCACCGAACAGGAATAGCGGAATCGACCCGGCGATCGGGATACCGAGCAAGCCGTGAACGACAAAGCGCAGCGACAGGCCGACTGCAATGACAATGACGAGGCCATTCGCCCAAATCTTTGACATCGCGATCTCGAACGGGGTCAGCGGCATCACCAGGAGATGGTCCATTGTCCCGCGCTCCCGCTCTCGGACAACGGCTGCCCCGGCCAGGATGATCGCCAGCATCGTGATGCTGTTGATGATACCCATGACGCTGGTGAACCATGACGTCTCGACATTGGGGTTGAAGGCGATCCGCACGACCAGATTGACCGGCGTCACGGGAGCGCCCTCCGCCCGCGACAGAAAATTCCCGATCTCGGTCGTGATGATCTGCTGCGCATAATCGGCCCCCAGCCCCGCCTGCACCATCGCGGTGGCATCGATATTGAGCTGGATCGCGGGCTGGCGCCCGGCGAGGACGTCGCGGGCGAAATTCGGCGGGACGTCAATTATGAACGTATATTTTCCCGCGTTCATCAGCGGCACGATATCCCGCTCTTGGATCGGCTGGGGCGTCTGGAAATAAGGCGGCAGAAACGCGTGCGCGATGCGGCGCGAAAGTTCCGAATGGTCCTCGTCGACAATGGCAACCGACGCGTTGTGCACTTCTTGCGAACTGCTCTGGGCTTGCGCGATGATGGCTAGCGAGAAGCTGTAGACGACCAGCCCCAACAGCACGAAATCTCGCAAAAAGCTGCGCAATTCCTTGGTGCCGAGCCAGAAGATGTTGGCGCAGGTCTGCAACGAACTGGGCCGGTCAGCGTTCCTGCTTGCGCAAAAGCAGTAGGCTCAGGAGCGTCAAAGCCGGGACAAAGATCGCCAGCGCTGCCAGGTTCTTCGCGAGTTCGGGGAGGCCGAGACCTTTCGTGAAAGCGCCGACACTGATTGGCAGGAAATAGGTCATCGGAAACACGCGGCCCATGATCCGCGCCATGCCTGTCAGCGAGGACACCGGGACCGTCATGCCGGCAAACATCGTGGCCGGCAGGACCGTCAAGATCGTCGTGCCGAAAAGCGCCGCGATCTGGGTGGGGGCGAAGGCCGAGACGAGCATGCCGTAGGCTGTCGTCGCGGTGACATAGATCAGCGCTGCGGCCAGAAGGGTCAGAAAGCTTCCCTTGAGCGGCACACCGAAGACCAGCAGCGCCATGACGAACATCAGCGCAAAATTGACCATCGCCAATCCGATATACGGCATTTGTTTACCTAGCAAAAATTCTAAGCGGGTCACTGGCGTGACGTACAAGTTGGTAATCGAACCGAGCTCCTTTTCGCGCACAACCGCCAGCGCCATCAGGATCGCCGGGAATAGCGCCAGAAGTATCGATATTGTTCCGGGCACCATCGCGTAAACGCTCTCAAAATCCTGGTTGTACCTGAACCGCACCTCGATATCGGCAGGCGGAGGGCGTGCCGGCTGCGTCGTCTTTATGATCGGGTCCGCTAGATAAAGTTGATGCATCGCTTCCAGATAGCTACGGATTGTCTGCGCGATGAAAGGCCTCGCTCCGTCGATCCAGGCGGCGACCCAAGCGGGCCGCCCGCGCCCAATGTCGCGGCCGAAGCCAGGCGGGACTTCAATGCCGGTGTCGATGTCGCCGTCGGCAAGCCGCTTTTCGAGATCTGAGTAATCGGCAAGAGGCGGCTTTTCGACAAAATAGGACGAGCCGCGTAATTCTTCGAGATAGGCGCGGCTTTCATGGCTTTGATCGTGGTCGAGAACGGCAAAGGTGAGGGAATTGACGTCGGTGGAGATGCCAAAACCGAGCACCAGCATCAAAAAGGTCGTGCCGAACAGCGCAAAGCCGAGCCGGATCCGATCGCGTATCAGTTCCAGCGTTTCGCGAATGGTGCAAGCAGCGAGGCGCCGCAGACTGAAGGCGCCGCGGTCGCGCGGCGATCGGGCTGCGACGGTCTCCTGTGCTGCAAAGACAGCCTCAGTTGCAGTGACAAGACCACGCGATCCCGTCGCCTCCTCGAGGTAGCCGATGAATGCGTCTTCGAGCGTAGCGACGCCACGAGCTGCGATGAGGCCTGCGGGCGTATCGGTCGACAGCACACGTCCCGAATCCATCAGTGAAATCCGGTCGCAGCGTGCGGCTTCGTTCATGAAATGGGTCGAGACGAAGATCGTCACGCTCTCTTTGCGCGAAAGATCGATGAGCAATTCCCAGAACCGGTCGCGCGCCAACGGGTCGACCCCCGAGGTCGGCTCGTCGAGGATCAGCACCTCCGGCTGGTGCACGATCGCGACGGCAAGCGACAGCCGTTGGCGGATGCCGAGCGGCAGGTCTTGGGCGAGCTGGTCGACATAGTCGGCGAGACCGAAGCGCCGGACCAATTCGGCGATGCGCGCCCTCCCCTCTCGCGCCGGCAGATGGAATAGGCGCGCGTGGAGATGGAGGTTCTGTCGGACCGTCAGCTCGGTATAGAGCGAGAACGACTGTGACATGTAGCCAACGCGTTTGCGCGAGCCGAGGTCGCGCGCATCGAGCGGTCGTCCGAACAGCTTCGCTTCGCCCTCGCTGGCCGGCAACAATCCGGTCAGCATCTTCATCGTCGTCGTCTTGCCGCACCCGTTTGATCCGAGAAAGCCGAAGATTTCGCCGCGTTCGATCGTGAAGCTGACGTGGTCGACTGCAGTGAAGTCGCCGAACCGGCGAGTGAGCCCACGCGCCACCATGACCGGCTGCGTGTCGACGATGCGCCGCGGCGGGATTTGCAGTACTTTATGGGCGGCTCGCTGCTGCTCAGGAAGAAGCGCGATGAAGGCGTCTTCGACGGTCCGTGTTCCTGACGCCAGCTTGAGTTCCGCGGCGCGTCGCTTGCCAGAATCTTTCCGGCGTTCATCGCGACAAGCCAGTCGAAGCGTTCGGCCTCCTCCATGTACGCCGTTGCGACCAAGACGCTGATTCCGTGGCGGCGGTTGCGAATCCGCTCGATCAGCTCCCAGAACTGGCGGCGTGAGAGCGGATCGACGCCGGTTGTCGGCTCGTCGAGAATCAACAGGTCGGGGTCGTGGATCAGCGAACAACAGAGCCCGAGCTTTTGCTTCATTCCGCCCGACAATTTTTTAGCGGGACGGTCGGCAAACGGCGCAAGCCCGGTGCTCGCGAGCAGTTCGGCGATGCGGCCATCTCATTCGGAGCGAGACTGTCCGAACAGGCGGCCGAAGAATTCGATATTTTCGCGGATGCTGAGATCGGGATAGAGGTTCTTGCCGAGGCCCTGCGGCATGTACGCTGATCTTCCTGAGGACGAGCTGCGCACGGCTCTCGCTCGCCTCGTCGCCTCCGAGTTGGTGTTCCAGAGAGGTACGCCGCCCGACGCGGTCTACACCTTCAAGCACGCACTGGTGCAGGATGCAGCGCATCGCAGCCTATTGCGCAGCACTCGTCAGCAACTGCACACGCAGATCGCCGCAGCACTTGAGGCCCATTCGCCCGAGCTGATGGACAGTCAACCCGAGCTTTTCGCGCAGCATTATGCCGAGGCCGGGCTCGTCGAAAAATCCGTCGCCTACTGGGGCAAAGCCGGCCGCAGGTCCGCGGCTCGATCAGCATTGGCGGAAGCGGCGACGCAATTTCAAAAGGCGCTGAAGCAAGTGACACTGTTGCCCGACAGCCCTGAACGGAAGCGGCAGGAGCTTGAGTTTCACAGCGCCCTAGGCGCAGTATTGCAATCGATCAAGGGATACGCGGCGCCGGAAACGGGCCAGGTGTATGCCCACGCGCGAGAGCTATGGGAGCAGTTGGGTTTCCCCGCGGAGTTCCTCCAGATTCCTTATGGGCAATCTCGTTATCACCTGGGCCGGGGCGAGCTCGATTTAATGAGGCGCTTGGACGAGGATTTGCTGCGTGTAAGCCGTCAGCGCAATGATTCCGCCGGGCTCGTCTTAGGCCATCTGTCCTCCGGTCGGAACCTGATGCTCGCAAGCAAGTTTGCTTTATCCCAATCGCATCTCGAGCAGGGTATTGCGCTCTATGATCCTATTTCCCACCACGAACTTAGCCACCAGGTGGGGAATCACCCCCACGTCGAATTGCTGTCATACTTGGGGATTGCTTTGTTCTGCCTTAGCTCTCCAGCTCGGGCGTTGACGCGGGGGAACGCCGCAATCGCTGAAGCTCGAAGGCTCGCTCATCCACCGTCTTTGGCTTTTAGCTTGTCACTGGCCACAGTGCTGCTTTCGCTAGCGGGCGATGACGAAGCGCTGGATGAATGGGCGATCCAGCTTGTGGCAGTGGCAGCAGAGCAAGGTTTTCCCGTCTACGGTGCAGTGGGAATAGTCCATAGAGGCTGGATTGCCGTCAAGAATGGTGATCTGGCCGATGGAATGTCGCTCTTGCGCGACGGGGCAGCGGCATACCGCGCCACCGGAACGGAACTGTGGACACCGCATTTTATCGCCCTTCTGGCCAGGGCATGTGAGACTGCAGGACAAATCGAAGAGGCCCTGACCCTATTGGACGATGCCTTGCGGATCGTCGAGCGGACGGGGCTGCGCTGGCTGGAGGCGGAGCTGACCCGGCACAAAGGCCAGCTGCTGTTGCGACAGGGGCATTCCGAGGCCGCCAAGGCTCTGTATTGCAAAGCCTTGAACATCGCCCGGGAGCAGGAGGCCAAGCTCTGGGAATTGCGCGCCGCCGTAAGCCTCGCCCGGCTCCGCCGCGACCAGGGCCGTCGCGCCGAAGCCCACGATCTTCTGGCACCAGTCTACGGCTGGTTTACCGAGGGCTTTGGCACGCCTGACCTGAAAGAAGCAAAGGCGCTGCTCGACGAACTCGCCTGACTGGCCCCGTCTCGGTGCGCAAGATCAGGTGGCCGCGGGTACAGCCGTTGCGGCAGTGGTTGCGGATAGCCGGGTTGGGCAGGTGCACGTGATCTTGGTTGACAGTTTGCCGCGGTGCTGCTCGGTGATCTGGCGGCCGAGGATGGGGGTGATCTTGTTCGGTTGACCGATCGTGCGGTTGGCGTCGAGCAGACATTTCCCCGGCCTGTCGGGGGCGGTTTGCCGCCGAAAGATCAATTTCGAAGGCGGTCCTGCGCTCCGGATTGACGGCCATCCGGCATTCTTTCGCACGCGCCACTATGGGGATGGCCGAAGGCGCAGCCCTGTTGCAATCCGGCGTGATCCATGTTGTTTTTCGGAATTGCTCTCTCGCCGGTGTGACGATGTCCACGAAGTTCGGCGCATTCTGGTGCGTCCCGGGCGTGATCGCCATTTTCACATTTGCGTTGTTTTGCGAGATCGGATTTTCGCAGGCGCAGGAGACCCGGTTCTTTCGCATCGGCGCTGCCGCGACTTCGGGGACCTTCTTTGAAATCGGCGGAGTGATTGCCAGCGCGATCTCGAAGCCCGACGGCTCGCCGCCTTGCGAACACGGCGGCAACTGCGGTGTTCCCGGGCTTGTTGCGGTTACTCAGGCCACGCAAGGCTCGGTCGAGAACTTGCGCATGATCGCCACCGGCCAGATCGAATCCGGCATTGCTCAATCCGATATTGTCAGCTGGGCATACGCCGGAACCGGCATATTCGCCGCCGAGGGGCCGATGACGAACTTGCGCATGATCGCGAATTTGTTTCCCGAGCGTCTGCAACTGGTGGTTCGCGCCGACAGCTCGATTCAAACGCTCGCCGACCTCAAAGGCGCACACATCTCGATGGGTCAGTCGGGTTCGGGGACACTCGCCGATGCCCGCGTCGTGCTCGCCGCCGCCGGTTTGTCCGAGAAGGATCTCGCCGCCGAGTATCTGCGCCCGGGGGTGGCCGCCGCCGACCTCCGGGAAGGCACGCTCGATGGCTTCTTTCTGATCGGCGGCACTCCGGTCCCCGCGATAAGTGAGCTCGCCGCGGAGCTGCCGATGCGGCTGATCCCGGTCGATGATGACGTGCTGGCACGGATGAGAGAGAATTCGGCCTCATACCGCCGGTCCGTAATACCGGCCGGCGCCTATCCGGGGATCGACACTGAGACGCCATCGATCGGCTTCAGGGCGCTGTGGATCGTATCGGCCGATGCCGCTGACGAGCTGATCTATGAAATCACCAAGGCGCTGTGGAACGACGCGACGCGGCGTCTCCTCGACGCTCATGATCCGCTCGGGAAGGAAATCCGGCTCGAGAGCGCGCTCGATGACCTTCCGGTGCCATTGCACCCCGGCGCGAAGCGGTTCTATCGAGAGATCGGATTGCCCGTCGACGAGGAGGGTCTGCCCGGCCGCCACCCGTGAACTGGTGGGCCGGAATAGCCCTATCAGACTGGTGCCGCGCCCTTAATAAGGAGAAAGAATGGACGTTGCCCGACTGATCGATCCGCAGAAGGCGAGCAAAAACTTGGCCCGCCGGGTACGCGAGTATTTTTCGCCGCGCGAAATCATCGATACATCACCCAGGATATCCGACGAGGTGAAGTATACGACGTGCTACATGTGCGCCTGCCGCTGCGGGATCAGAGTGCATCTCAGAGACGGCGCCATCCGCTATATCGACGGCAACCCGCATCACCCGATCAATCGCGGGGTCATCTGCGGTAAGGGGGCCTCGGGGATTATGCAGCAGCACTCACCGGCAAAGCTCACCAAGCCGCTCATGCGGGTCGGCGAGCGCGGCGCTGGCGAGTTCCGCGAGATCGAATGGGACGAGGCCATCGCCACTGCGGTCGAGTGGCTGTCGTCAATCCGTAGCACAGATCCAAAAAAACTCGCCTTCTTCACCGGCCGTGATCAGAGCCAGTCGCTGACCGGGTATTGGGCGGCGCAGTTCGGAACTCCGAATTTCGCCGCGCATGGTGGCTTCTGTTCAGTGAACATGGCCGCTGCCGGGATGTACACATTGGGCGGCAGCTTCTGGGAATTTGGCGAGCCCGATTGGGAACGGACCCGGTATTTCATGATGTTCGGCGTCGCCGAAGATCATGACTCGAATCCGATAAAGATCGCGTTGTCGGGCCTGCGTCGCCGAGGCGCCAAATTCGTCTCGGTAAACCCGGTCCGGACCGGCTATTCGGCGATAGCCGACGAGTGGATCGGGATCAGGCCAGGGACGGATGGGCTTTTTGTCCTCTCGCTGATCCACGAACTGCTCGAGGCCGACGACATCGATGTCGATTACCTCGGCCGCTACACCAACGCCGCCTGGCTGGTGATCCAGGCCCCAGGATCGGCGGATGACGGGCTCTTCGCGCGCAACGATGCCGGTGAACCCCTCGTTTTGGAGTCGTCGGGATCGCTCGCCAGTGGCTTGGCGGCGGGAGTTTCGGCCCGTCTGGTCGGCGAGGCATCGGTGCCTGGCGGCCGGCGCGCCGTCCCGGTCTTTCAGCTCGTCGCCGAGCGTTATCTGGACCCCCGCTACGCACCCGAAGCGGTCGCCGAGACCTGCGGCATCCCGCCTGCCACCATTCGACGCCTCGCCGCCGAAATGGCCCACGCTGCCTTTGAGGAGGAGATCGAGCTCCCGGTGCCGTGGACCGACTGGGCCGGCCGCCGCCACCAATCGATGCGCGGACGGCCGGTCTCGTTGCATGCGATGCGGGGAATTTCCGCGCATTCAAACGGTTTCCAAACTTGCCGCGCGTTGCACCTGCTGCAGATGCTGCTCGGCACGATCGACGTGCCGGGCGGCTGGCGTTACAAGTCGCCGCATCCGAAGCCGTGCCCGCCTGGACCGAAGCCTCTCGGCAAGGCAGAGCAGATCGCCCCCGGAAAGCCGCTGCCCGGGATTCCACTCGGTTATCCGCTATCACCCGAGGATCTGATCATCGATGCCGATGGCAGCCCCGGCCGCATCGACAAGGCATTCTCTTGGGACGCCCCGATCGCCGCCCATGGCATGATGCACATGGTGATCGCCAATGCATGGAAGGGCGACCCTTACCCGATCGACACCTTGTTCATGTACATGGCCAACATGGCCTGGAACTCGGCGATGAATACCGCCGAGACGATGCGGATGCTGACCGACAAGGACCCGGCAACCGGCGGGTACCGCATTCCGCGGATCATCTATTCCGATTCCTACTATTCCGAGATGGTCGCCTACGCCGACCTCGTGCTGCCCGACACCACCTATCTCGAGCGCTGGGACTGCATATCGCTGCTCGACCGCCCTATCGGCGGGGCCGATGGGCCGGCGGATGCGATCCGTCAGCCGATCGTCGCACCGGCCCGCGATGTCCGCCCGTTCCAAGACGTATTGATCGAGATTGGCGCCCGGCTCGGGCTGCCCGGTTTCGTCACCCCGGAGGGCGCCCTCCGATACCCGGGTGGTTATCCCGACTACATTGTCAATCACGAGCGACGGCCCGGCGTCGGACCGCTCGCCGGCTGGCGTGGCACCGACGGGGAGAATTCGGGGCGCGGGGCGCCGAACCCCCGCCAGCTCGAGCATTACGTGGCGAACGGCTGCTTCTGGAAACACCAGCTGCCAGAGGATCAGCTTTACTTCAAGCATGCCAACAAGGCTTATCTCGAGACCGCCGTCGCCATGAGCTTCATCGACACGCCGGAGCCGATCGTGCTGCAGCTCTACATAGAGCCGCTCCAGCGGTTCCGCCTTGCCGCGCAGGGTCATGGCCGGGTTATCCCGCCGGAAACTCACCGCGACCGAATTGCAGCTTATTTCGATCCGCTGCCATTTTGGTACATGCCGTTCGAGGAAGCTCGCGTCGACCGCATAAATTTCCCGCTGCACGCCGTAACCCAACGGCCAATGCAGATGTACCACTCCTGGCACTCACAAAATGCCTGGCTACGTCAAATTCTCGGTAACAATCGGCTGTATGTGAACCGCGCGACAGGGCGCGCGCTCGGCCTCGAGGAGGAGGACTGGGTGTGGCTGTCGAGCCACCATTCGCGTATCCGCGTCCCAACGAAGCTGGTGGACGGCGTCAACCCTGATACGGTGTGGACGTGGAACGCGATCGGCAAGCGCGCAGGCGCCTGGAACCTGGCGCCCGATGCGCCGGAGTTTCGCAAAGGATTCCTGCTCAACCATTTGATTTCTGAGCTGCTGCCCCCTGGTGGGGGATACCAGTTTTCCAACGCCGACCCGGTGACCGGCCAGGCTTCCTGGTACGATCTGCGAGTGCGGATCGACCGGGTTGCTCCCGGTGAGGCGGATCGGGTCGCACCCTCGTTCAAACCGATCGGTCATCCATTGTCTCTAGCTCGCCCGGCTGCGATCTGGCGGTATTTCGCCGGGCCGGAACACGAGGGCCGGGTGGAATGACATCGCTGCCCGAAGCTCGGCCTGGTCAGAAGAAGCTGGGCCTCGTGATCGATCTCGACATCTGCGTCGGCTGCCACGCGTGCGCCACGGCTTGCAAGGAGTGGAACGCGAGCGGGCATATGGGGCCGTTGCCCGATTTCAACCCCTATGGCGAAGGCGCCTGGGGGGTGTGGTTCAACCGCATTCATTCTTTCGAGGAAGGTGAAGGCGAGGCCGCCCGGACGGTCCACTTTCCCAAGTCTTGTCTGCATTGCGAGGAACCGGCCTGCGTCACCGTCTGCCCGACCGGCGCTTCCTACAAGCGCGCCGAGGACGGCATCGTGCTCGTCGACGAGTCGATCTGCATCGGCTGCAAGCTGTGCTCTTGGGCGTGCCCCTATGGCGCGCGCGAGTTCGATGCCGACGAGGGGGTGATGAAGAAGTGCACTCTGTGCATTGATCGTATCTACAACGAGCATCTCCCGCCCGAAGAGCGTCAACCGGCCTGTGTCATGGTCTGCCCGGTAAATGCGCGCCACTTTGGCGATCTCGGCGATCCCGATGCAGAGGTCTCACAGCTGGTCGCCGGGCGCGGCGGCGGCGATCTGATGCCCGAACTCGGTTATAAGCCCGTCAACAAATATCTGCCGCCGAGAGCGGGCCGCATGACGCCCAGCGCGCCCGTTGCCAGCGGGCCGGCGCCGCACAAGGCCTCGGAATTCCCAGGGGACCGGCTGCTGCGCTGGGTAGACCGCATTCTGTCGCGCTGACGCAAGCCGTGCATCCGGCTTTTTCTATTATTTTCTTCACCACTGCGTCTGGCGCCGGTTTCGCGCTGATCATTCTGCTCGGGCTCGCGGCGCCAGTCGGCTTACTGCCGGCGAATGCCGGATTCGGTTTCGTCGCATTGGCAATCGCGCTCGTGCTGGCTGCCGGCGGGCTCGCTTCCTCGACCCTTCACCTCGGCCGGCCGGAGCGGGCGTGGCGCGCCTTCTCGCAATGGCGGTCCTCGTGGCTTTCCCGCGAAGGTGTCTTTTCCGTCCTCACTTTTCCGCCGATCTCGGTCTTCGGGATCGGGTGGGTGGTCTTCGGGACGACCGCGGGGCTCGTCGGGCTTTGCGGGATCTTGGCTGCGGCGCTCGCGGTGGCGACAATCTATTGCACCGGCATGATCTACGCGTCCCTGAAGCCAATCCACCAGTGGCGCAACTCTTGGGTCGTGCCGAATTATTTCGCACTCGGGCTAATGAGTGGCCTGCTGATCCTTCATCCGCTCGTGCGCCTCTGGCAGCCGCGCGCCCCAGGCGTCGCGGTCGTAGCCATGATCGCCATTCTTGCAGCGTGGCGCCTCAAGGAAGGATATTGGCGCACGATCGATACAACTTCGTTCCCCGCCACGATAGCGACCGCGACCTTGCTCGGCCGCCGCGGGAAGGTGCGCCTGTTCGAGGCGCCGCATACCGAGGAGAACTACCTGCTCAAGGAGATGGGATTTCGTATCGCGCGCAAACACCGGGTACGTTTGCGCCGCCTCGTTCGGCTGGCCGGGTTTGGGCTGCCATTCCTGCTCAGCCTGGTCGCGCTGCTGCTCGGCGGTGTCATCGCCGTGATCGCCGGGGGTCTGGCTGTTCTGAGCGCGGCCCTGGGCCTCGTTATCGAGCGTTGGCTGTTCTTCGCCGAGGCCCGACACACGGTGATGCTCTATTACGGAGCTGAGGGCGTTTAATCTCGCCGCAGAGTGCTCAGGGTTGTCGGCGGCGGCTGGACATCTACGGTTGGGACGCTGATGTCGGCGGCTGTCGTACTTTTGGGCCAGCGTTCGTACAAGAACGTTCCGGTCACTCGCTGCGGAAGCGGCTGATTTGTGTGCGTCTTGGTCAGGAGGGTCTTAGGGCCGCGTGCACCGCGTGGATGCCTGGACGAATCGGGTGTTGACGTGGGGTATGGGGTGGGCTTATAAGCGCGGCCCCCGTGGTGGCGGCGATGGTTGCGCGTTGCGGCGGGGATGTTGTTTGAGATTGTGGAGAAGAGGGAAGGGATGCGC
>Ga0182039_10001807_pt1 | contig 11541 bp, 10 predicted proteins | sample sta12Can44000111_FD_125975 | JGI IMG/M metagenome (GOLD analysis project Ga0182039, IMG submission 125975) | Lab enrichment of tropical soil microbial communities from Luquillo Experimental Forest, Puerto Rico - statanox.12C.anox.44.000.111 | ecosystem: Environmental > Terrestrial > Soil >...
AGTTAGTGACTCCGGATGCGCAGGTCACCAAGAATATTCTCGCTGGGGCCGATTCCGATAGAAACGGTTCATTGACCTTTGAGGAAGTATCCGCGTTTCCTGGCCAGCAAATTCAGCCAATGGGATAGCGACGGTAACACTTCGCTCGATGCGCAAGAGCTTAACGCTGCATTTGGCGAACTTGCCAAACGAGACCTCGCGGATCTCCCCCCACTGACTCGCTGAAGTAAACAGCGCCATCAAATTTTTTGGGCGGCGGGTTCGCCCCTTCCGCCCAAAAGGCATTCTCCCGAAAGGAATGGAAGGCGGGCGACTGTCCTGGATCGTTTCGTGTTTACCGCCAACTTTGGCGGATTAGCTTAGCTAGCAACGTGGTAATTGCATCATTACCAACGCCGCACGGCAAAGAATCCTCACGATTTTCATTCCCTCACTTTTCGCGAATGTCGCGAATGTTAAAATGCGGCGTTCCCAGCACACCCCAAAGGCGCACCCAGAGGGCGAGAAACATTTCCGTGCCGCGCGCGTCGGTAATGTCGCCGAGGTCAATAATGTTGCCGGGCTTCCAGCCGAACCATTCGCAGAGCCGGTCGGCGACTCCGCGTTTGGCCGCCGAGTCGTTGCCGCAGAGAAACAGATTCTGGTCGCCTGGCCCGGGGGGATGGATTGACCATCACTTCGCAGTTCACTGTATTGAGCGCCTTCACGACATGCAACAGCCATGCTTCGGGCTTATCTGGACTCCGTTCGTCGGCCAATTTTCCAGAGCGGCAACCAGCGCCTCGCTCAACGCATCCTGCGCATCGGCAATGTCGCCTGTGCGCGAGGCGATGTATGCGACCAGTCGTCCATACGAATTACGCGCAACGGCTTCAATCGCATCATGCGTGGCGGATTCGCTCATGATAAAGGTTTCGTAGCGAGGCATGCGCCGCAGCTCGGAGAGCCCTCATGCGTTTAATCGACAAACCTGATTCCGGCCTTTCTGCACTTCCTGACACGGATCAACGATAGCGGCTCCGATGCCTCGGCCGCCTCCGGTGACGAGAGCAACTCTGTCTGAGAGAGTTTTGGTGTTCATGCTAGGTGAGTTTGAGCAAGGAGCTTTAGTCTAGACACTGGTCGGTCATTCTTCACGATTGTAATAGTCCAGCGCTTTTGGCGATCCGCGGCAGTCAAAGCGTCAGTGTTCGACCAAGCCGGGCCCCGCGCCGACGTTCGCGAAGCTGCAGGGCTCGGCGATCGGGAACCGGCGGAACGATGATCGCCGATCTCTTGGGGCCGAGGGTGCCGGCGACAACGACTTCTTGACTAAATGGGCCCAATCAGTCATAATGTCTCGTATGCCGATCGCTCTCCAGCAATCAAACCGGCGCCAACGGCTGCTCGATTCGGCCGGCTCTCTGTTTTGTCGTTGGGGCTTTGACAAAACCAGCATGGACGATATCGCGCGCGAGACCGGTATCTCCAAGGGCGCCGTCTATCTAGAATTCCCGAACAAAGATGCACTTTTCAGGGCAGTACTTCACTGGGAATTCGCGCGGTACACAGCAGATTGGCTGCGCCGGTTTGAAGAAGACGCCGAGAACTGGAACTTCGCACGGATGGTCCAGCATAGCCTCGCCGCCGTAGACGCTAATCCCTTTGTCAAGGCGCTCATGATGCGGGACCATCGGCTTTTCGGAAGGTTCCTGCGGCGTGACAAAGAGCTTTTTGGGTTAGCGATCTCGATGAGAGCCGAGCTTTTTGGACAACTGCAGGAGATTGGCGCATTGCGCGATGACGTCCCGGCCCCTACGCTCGCGTATCTCGTAAGCGTAACTGGTTATGGGCTGATCGCTGGAGCGGAGGTAGTTCCCGACGAGAACAAAGTTCCTTTTGCAGAGGCGCTTCGCGCCTGGGGCCTTCTCCTCGACCGCGCCTTGGCACCAGCTCACGCACGAAATCGCAAGGCCGCACGTGCTTTTCTAATCTCGATGGTTGAAAAAATGCAGGCCGCATTACGGAATTTAGACCAGCGACCCAGAGAAAAAGACGGCGCGACATGAGTACACAGAATGGAGATTGTCGTTCCAGAAATCCTGCCACCCACCTCCGAGCCGCTCAACCTCGGCGAGAATCCGGAGCGCGACCCCCTTTTTCGCACGCGCGATCTTACCAAGGTCTACTCGACCGGCGACGTCGAAGTACGCGCCTTGAACGGCGTTGATCTCGATCTTTTCGTTGGAGAACTTGTCGTGCTGCTGGGCCCTTCCGGTAGCGGTAAATCCACCTTACTCAACATTCTTGGCGGACTGGATATTCCGACGCACGGAACGCTGATTTTTCGAGGAGAAGACCTCACCGATGCCGACGAGAAAACGCTTACGCAATACCGGCGCGAAATTGTAGGATTCATATTCCAATTTTACAATCTTATCCCCAGCCTCACTGCGCGCGAGAACGTCGAGCTGATCACGGACATCTCACGCAACCCCATGCTGCCGGAAGAGGCGCTTGCGATGGTGGGCCTCAGCGACCGCATGGATCATTTCCCGTCGGAAATGTCCGGCGGCGAGCAGCAGCGCGTAGCGATCGCTCGCGCCATCGCCAAGCGCCCAGAAGTCCTCCTCTGTGACGAGCCGACGGGCGCGCTCGATGTGAAGACCGGTATCACCGTGCTTGAGGCCATCGCACGGGTAAACAAAGAACTGCGCACGCTGGCTGTCATTATCACGCACAATGCGGTGATCGCGGATATGGCCGATCGAGTAATCCGTCTTTCCGATGGTCATATCGCCGGGATTTATCGGAACCGCCAGCGCCGGCCAGTCTGTACCTTAGCCTGGTAACCACCATGCGCCCGCTCGATCTCAAACTTATCCGCGACCTGGGCAGTATTAGGGGTCAGGCGACGGCCGTTGCGCTCGTGATGGCATGTGGTCTCGCGGTGATGATCATGGCACGCAGCCTCATCGTTTCCCTGGAGTCGGCGCGGGACGCTTACTATACCAGCTACCGGTTCGCCGATGTCTTCTGCGACCTGAAGCGAGCACCAAACGCGCTCCGTTCGCGTCTTGCTGAAATTCCGGGAGTCGCTGCCTTAGGAACTCGCGTTACTGGTTCTGTCATACTCGATCTACCTGGGTTGAAAGAACCGGCGGATGGAAAAATCCTCTCAATTCCGGAGGACCGCCCTCAGCAGCTCAATCTGATTTTTTTGCGTACCGGCCGGTTACCGGAGCCTGGCAACGACACTGAAGTGGTTCTCGGAGAGGCATTCGCTGAGGCACACGCGTTTAGTCCGGGCGATACTATCGACGCCACGATTCATGGTTCCCGCCAGCGACTGCGCATCGTCGGGATCGGCCTCTCGCCGGAATTTGTTTACGAGTCACGCCCTGGCGAGAGTGTTCCTGATAGCCGCCGCTTCGGTGTCTTTTGGATGAACGAGCGCGCGCTTGCCACAGCGCTCACCCTTGATGGCGCGTTCAACAACGTTGTGGCAAAGCTGGCGCCCAGGGCTGACCGCCGCGCCGTGATGGCGGAGATGGATCGGATTCTTGGACCGTACGGCGGGCTGATCGCTTATGACCGCAGCGATGACCTTTCCGCGAAGCAGATCGACGACCGAGTGCGTGTCCTACGGGCATTTTCTGTCGCCTTTCCCATGGTTTTTCTGAGCATCGCGGCGTTCATGACCAGCGCTGTTCTTACCCGACTCATCTGGCTCCAGCGTGAACAGATCGCCCAGCTCAAAGCATTCGGCTACTCGTCTGGTCAAGTTGGATGGCATTACCTTAAATTTGCGTTGGTGATCGTGGCGATTGCGACGATCGTGGGAGGTCTTCTTGGTCTGTGGATGGGTAATGGGGTTGTGATACTTTATCGCCGGTTTTTCCATTTCCCCTCACTTCCTTTTCAAACCGACTGGACAGCCATTCTTTTGGCGTTTGCGGCGAGCTCCGCCACCTCATTGCTGGGGGTGATTGGAGCTGTTTGGCAAGCAGTGAAACTTCCGGCAGCCGAGGCTATGCGACCCGAACCGCCGGCAGAATTTAAGCCCTCCGTGCTTGAACGGCTTGGCTTACAACAGCTCGTATCATCAGCTTTCCTCATAGCTTTGCGCAATCTGGAGCGCAAACCCTGGCGTGCGTTCTTCACCGCGCTCGGGCTGGCGTTCGCTACTGGGATACCCATTGTTCCGGGTGCCGTGCGAGATGGCATTGCATATCTGATCGATTTTCAATGGGACCTGGCCCAACGGCAGGACGTAACGATTAGCCTCATCGAACCGGGTTCCTCGAACGCACTGAACGACATACGCAACCTTCCGGGGGTCCTGAGTGCCGAGCCGTTCCGGAGCGTAGCTGCGAGGCTTTGGCACGAACATCATGAGCGCCGAGTTGCCGTTACTGGGCTTCCCCAGGATGCACGCCTTAACCGGCTTCTCGATCAAGAGGGCAAACCGGTTGCGTTGCCACCCTCTGGACTACTGCTCTCCGCGAAACTCGCGGAGATCCTCGGCGTCACACCCGGTGACACCGTTCACGTCGAGGTCCAGGAAAGTACGCGCCCCACGTTCGATGCGGTAGTCGCCGGAACGATCACTGATTTTGCCGGAGTCGCCGCGTACATCGATATAGGCGCCCTCCGCCAGCTCATGCGCGAAGGCGGCACTGTCAGCGGTGCTCATCTTGCAGTCGACATGGCACAATGGGACGATCTCCTTGCCCAGGCAAAGAAGTCGCCCCGGATCGGCACTTTTACGATCACTCGAGACGCGCGTTCCAGCTTCGACAGAACCACGGGCGAAATGATGGGCACGGTGCAGGCCATCTACTTTTGCTTTGCTATCATTGTGGCTTTCGGCGTGGTTTACAATGGCACGCGCATTGCCCTTTCAGAGCGCAGCCGCGATTTGGCTACGCTTCGGGTCGTGGGTTTTACCCACCGGGAAGTAGCGACCGTCTTGATTGGTGAGCTCGCTCTGCTTACTCTGTTGGCTATTCCCCCCGGTCTCTTTATTGGAAGCCAATTGGCAAGCGTAATCGTCCACGCTTCCGGCACCGAATCAGTGCGCCTGCCTCTGGTGCTCACTGCCCGGACTTATGCAACCGCGGCCTTAATCGTTTTTCTCTCGTCGGGCCTGTCATTCGCTGTCGTTAGCCACCGCATTCACAAGCTCGATCTCCTTGGCGTCTTGAAAGCCAGAGAATGATGAAAACAAAGACGTCCACTGTTTTTCAATCCCCTGCATCGCGTATCCGGCGTCGACCTCACGCCTGGCGAAAGGTTGTCCCCTACGTCATGGTAGCGGGACTCCTTGCCGCCATCGTGGCCGGATTCTGGCCAAAACCGATACGTGTTGAGGCCGCCGCGGTGACCCGAGGGCCGCTGATCGTATCCGTGTTCGAAGAGGGCAAGACACGGATCCGTCACCGTTACATTATCTCGCCGCCCGTTGCCGGGTTCCTCAACCGGGTAGAACTTCGGCCCGGCGCTCCCATTCAGCGTGGTAAAACGGTGCTCGCGGCCATCGAACCACAAATGTCTGGGTTCCTTGATGCTCGTGCCCTGGCCGAGGCTGAAGCGCACGTAAAAGCCGCTGAGGCAACCAAGATGCAGCGTCAGGCGGAGCTTGACCGCGCCGCAGCGGCCCTCGATCTGGCCAATAAAGATCTTAGCCGAATTGACGCCCTCCGGCGAACTGGAGCCATCGCCGTGCAGGAATGGGATGCGGCCGAAAATCGCGTGCAGATGCGCACACGCGAATTGCATGCGGCGGAGTTCGCCTTGCGAGTGGCTGATTTCGAAGTCACCCAGGCGCAAGCGGCACTGATGCAGGCCCGCCATCCGGAATCTGAAAAATCAGGGCCGCTTCAGATTCTTGCGCCGGTCGACGGATACGTTTTGAACCTCTATGAGGAGAGCGCCCGGGTTGTCACTCCCGGTCTGCCCATTATGGAGGTCGGTGACCCACAGGACCTCGAAGCTGAGATTGAGTTGCTTTCCAGCGACGCCGTGGGTGTGGCTCCAGGTGCGGATGTTTCCATTGAACATTGGGGCGGCGACTCGCCATTGCATGGACGCGTTAGCGTGGTTGAACCTGGAGCCTTTACGAAAATCTCGGCGCTGGGCGTCGAGGAACAACGCGTGAAGGTACGGGTCGACTTTTTGGATTCTGCGCCGCCTGGCCTCGGACTGGGAGACCGTTATCGCGTGGAGGCCCGTATTGTGACATGGCGCGGTGATAAGGTACTGCAGGTGCCGACAGGTGCACTGTTCCGACGGGGCAACGATTGGATGACGTTCGCGGTCAGGCAAGGCAAAGCGCGGCTTCGGAAAGTGGAGATCGCTCACAACAACGGTGTCGCCGCTGAGGTGCGCTCCGGCCTCTCCGAAGGCGATACCGTGATCATCCATCCGCCCGATACCGTTCACGATGGGGCCTCTATCTCAGCTAATCCCTGAACCACGCGGGGGCGTACAAAGACAGAACCCTCATCGTGAACGGAGCGCGGGAGCCGTCAAGAAAATCTAATCGTTTCCGTAGTCTTGGTATATTCGATCACGCGCTCGGCCGGATCTCGTCAAAGGACTTCCGGAAGAACTGTTCCAAAGTCTGCGGACCCGCTCCGGTTAGGCGTTCAATCGTTTCACTCACTCTGAAGCCACTCTCACCTTTCCTAATTCCAGAGGTTCGGAAAAAGCGCCACAGGCTGGAAAGATGCTCGACCGCATGGCGATTGACGCGATCTTTGACAGCTTCTATCCAGCGCTCATCAGGGATATCGACATACCGTATTGGGCGGTTGAGCACTGCGCTTAGAATGCTAACGATCTCGTTCACCGTAGGAGTCTCGCCCACCAGATCATAACGTTTCTGATCGGGCGCGTGGAGAGCCTTGAGTAAAGCGGCGGCCACGCGGGCGCAGTCTTCCGCAGCCACTAGCGGCATTACGGCATCGCCATCGCCCCATGGCAGGAAGATCGTATTCTGATCGGCAACGGTTCTCGCGATCAGTGCGCGGACATTCTCAAAGAAGGGGGGCGCATTCAAGTGTACAACGCCAACCTGCGCCCAATCGAAGATTTGATCGGCAAGTCGATGCTGCAGATTACGGAAGCTTGGGGCAACCGGGGTGTTCTGAAGCTGCGACATGTTGACCACCAATTCGGTATTGGCCTCGCGCGCGGCCATTGCGAAGATTGCGGTTGCTTCCAGCAGGCCGTCAGCGACAGGGTAAGTGAAATAAGCCCGCTTGATACCTTCCATAGCTTGGCGGACCGGCTGAGGATCCAGTAAATCGCCCGCTAAAACTTCGGCGCCAAGCTTTTGCAGACGCTCAGAACGCTCGTCGAGCTGGTGTACCAAGGCACGAACCGGGAGGCCGCTTTGCACGAGCAACTGCACAACTCGGTTACCGGTTGACCCCTGCTGTCCGCCGGCCGCGCCGGTTACTAGTATCGGTTTGGACATTGGCTTTCAACCTCCTTTCTGGAGAGTGATAGATCGATCGTCTGCAGCACCTCACCGCCTTCGCGGACGCGCACGCAACGCTTGTTGGGGACATCTGCGTACCATACGGCGTTTTCCGCGTCCAGGCTAATGCCGTCAGGGAAGCCGCCCTCTAGGTCGGCCCAAACCCGCCGGCTCGACAGGCTGCCGTCGAGTGCGATGTCGAAGGCCGTGAGCCTTTTGCCGTATGACTCCGCGAGAATCAGCGTCGCGTTGTCGGGCGTCACCACCATGCCATTGGGGAATGCGACACCATCTTCTACCCGCCGGGGCGAGCCATCAGGGGTGACCAAAGCGATGATCCCAGTGGCGAAGTCACCGCCTGGAAAGTCAAAGCCGATGTTGTTGATCTAGGCGTTGCCCCGACCGTCCACGACAATTTCATTCCAGGCGTGTTCAGAGAGACTGGTTAGGTGGGCATGGGTCACTAGCGACGCGTCGAGCTCCCTGCGCAGGAGGAACCCATTGCGCCCCGAGACGATGAGCAAGCGCCCATCGGGCAACCAGTCGATGCAAAAACGGAAATGACGGCATGCGGACGATGACTTCGCTCTTGCCGACGAGATCGACAGCAAATGAGCTCGTGCGCGCCCCAGTCTGAGAACCAAAGACGGTCGTCGTGCCAACGCGGCGATTCGCCAAGTAGGAGACCTACTCATTAGGGTTTGCACTTGTGACCCTCCACCTTTCGTTAATGAAGGACGAGTTGGCGAAGAGCAAGGTGAATTACAACTACACGATGCAGGATTTCCCCAGCGAGGAAGATTCCTCTAACGGCATCACAACCTCCTTAGGTCGCCCTTACCGATGTCGTCGCCGGCCAGTAGGGCTTGGTCGCGTCCGCGAACTCGTCGGTACCGTAACGATCGTGGTGGCGGACCCTTTCTATCGTGAATCCTCGTGAATCCCTGGTGGTCCTCGTCGCGGCCCTTGGGCACCATGTCAAGCATTACGTAGGTGCCGACGAGTTGCTCGACGCCGCGTCAGTAGGTGTAGAACACGTTCCCGCCGGCGGCCCTATTGAAGACGCTGATGCCAGCACGTGTTCCCAATCAGTCCCCTCCCGACTAGCGCCTAATTTCTGGCTCCAGAACTCGCGGCGGCCTAGTTGTTCCCAGAACTGACAAAACAGCCAACAGGCTCCCATTGCCGGGGCCGCCGGAGTTCAAACTCCGACAATCGCACCTGGACCGCATCGACAGTGCTCGGGTAATCTCTCGGTCCGGTGCAAACAACTGCAGCCTCTTCTAACACCGTGCATCCTCGTCGAAAACTTCGATCGAGCGAATGCAGCCCTCCCGCAGGAGGGTGTCGTTAATTTCGCCCAAATACAATACCTGCCGTTGGACGACTCGCCCGCCACAACAGCGGCGATTTTCCACGATACTCCAGTAGCGGTGTTCTTTGACGTCCTTACGCCGCCAGTTGCATCTCAAAAACATGACGGCCACCCATTGAAGCCAAAATTCTTCAGCCGTGAAGAGGCCAAGTCTACACTACAAGCGCTTTTGAACGCTCAAGCCTGAGTTCATGCGGTTTGGCGAACCACTTAAGCAAAGAAAATATCTCTTTTTGACCCCAGTTGCGAAAGTCAGGTTAGAACCCCAACTCGGTCTGCGACACCATGAATCCAGGCAACGGTGGCGGGGTTCAACCTTCCACCGCGGTCCGGTCCCCGGACGCTGCCGGTGGAGGCGTGGGTTTCAGTCGCAACGTGGCTGACTCCTCCGGTATCCAATGTTGAATTCCTAGATAACGTTTGGGACGAGGCAATTCTTGCCCTAAGTGCAGAGTCCAGAGTTCCGACCATAGTGCATTTTCATCTCGCGTGAATCGCTGATCAGTTCGTTGCAGCGCTGCCCACGAGCTGTACATGGCCTGGAGACGGAATCTGTTTGGATTTTCAATATCCTGATCCAGCCGGGCATTGAATGCTCCGTTACGCAGAAAGACCAGTCTGATTTGTTTCATGATGCGAAAGAATCGGATGTGGTTTTGGGGAGCGATATCAATCTCGATGATCGCCGTGATCGGCCCGTCGTGAGCCTCTGGCATGTAAGGAGCGCGATACGTATCCGTCAGTGGGTCTGATTCCAAGTTGGCCTGGGTGGAAAAATCGATCGACCATCGCTTCGACGTGAATGCACCGACGACACCCAGTAAGCTTGCCGACAACAAAGCCCAATCGACATTGAACCGGGCCGCGAGCGCGCCCCACAGAAGCCCGGCTATTGCCATGCCACCCTGCGCCACCATCATATGCGTTGCGTTCATCCTACCTCTGATCCAGTCCGGGATCACTCGTTGTCCCGCTACCCAGAGTTCGGAAGCGGAAATGGTCCATGCAGCTCCTGCCACGGCGGCAACTAGGAAGAAGGCGCGCGGATAGCGCACAGTTGCCATTAGGGCATAAGCGAGTGCCAGAGTCAGACTGGCGAGGATGGTCATCCGATTCGGTTTCAGCCTCTTCCTCGCAGGTTCAAGGATTAGAACCGCACCCGCCAGAGATCCAAATCCCATGCTCGTGAATACGAAACCGAGGTTGACCGCGTCAAGGTGGAGGACCTTGAGGCCAATTACCGGCAGTAATGCGGGGATCGCACCGATTAACACACCGAAAATCAGGTTTCGCAATAAAACGATCCGAACGCCAGGCGCGTACCGCATGTATCGCACTGCGCCGGTCAGGGAATCAAAAAATCCCTCGAGCGGCGTATTAACCGCGACTTTTGCGCGTCTCCAGGCTTTCACTGCGATCAACACGAGGACGAATGCCGCTGCGTTCAGTGTAAAGATCGTACTCACGCCGACCAGCGGAATGAGAAGGCCGCCAAGCGCGGGACCAACGATACCGGCTAAGTTCATCTGAATTCCGCCAAGTGCGATAGCGGACGGAAGCTGCTCTTTGCCGACAATCTCGGGTATCGAAGCCGAAGCTACCGGTGCCTGAAACGCGAAACCGGTTCCCAACAGAAAGACTCCCACGAGGATGACCTCCCGAGTTAGCCCACCTGCATAGGCGCAAACGGCGAGAAAACCCGCGCTGCAAGCCAGCCAACCATTGAAAAAGCGCAGCAGTCGCCGGCGGTCTGCGAGATCCGCTAACGCCCCGGCAGGCAGTGTGAACAGAAAAAATGGGAATGTAGCGGCCGAGGATATCAAAGAAAGCGCCAGAGCTGACGCTCCCAACGAATTCATGGCCCAAGTCGCCGCCATTTCATTCGCTGAGACGCAGCAGCCTGACACTACCAGGGCTAACCACAACCGAAGATAGGTCGGGTTACGCAACGAGGACCAAATGGAGGTGCTGGCGGTCACTAACGGTTAGAAACGCAGATGGCGATCTAGTTTACCAATACTAAACGAGTAGCGAGTAGCCTTTCAATGCCATCCTTTTGCGGTTCTCCGTCGACCACCCCGTTTTGAGTGTACTCTGAGAGCCTATTGCTGCGCCCCAAGGCGCGCCTCGGGAAAGGCCCAGATCAAAGGGAAACGCCGAGATTAGGAATTGGTTTGGCCATAAGTCGAGGGTCACGTGGAAGTCGTAGTTGAACGAGTTCCCGCAAGAGGAATACCATGAGATCGTCCAACCCATGCGCTTCTTGAAGGGCAGGATTTTCGCGAGGGGAGCGCGAGAGACGAGCACCAACGTGGTGTTGCGCGAGTGCAGGCTGTTGAAATGACCACGCGCGATCTGGTCGGCCCAGCCTGCGCAACCTGGGCACGGGTTATCCAGCGGCTGGCCCTTTTCCCAGTGCCACATGAAATGATACACGATGAGCTGCAGGCGCCCGGCGAACAGGTCCGGCAAGGACTTGGGACCAATCGCAATGACGTAGACGAGTGGCCCCATCAGCGTCCTGTACATCGCACCGCGGACCAAGCCTCGATCGATGTCAGGATCGACGTGGCGGTTCTCGGTGGTGGCGTACCACCAATGGAGTGCCAGCGTCAGGCCGATTGCAATCAGGTTGGCTCCATAGATTGCGATCGCAATCCGAGTTGTCGCGTATTCGCTCAGTAGCGCAGTGGAAAAGGGC
>Ga0182039_10001822_pt1 | contig 11506 bp, 10 predicted proteins | sample sta12Can44000111_FD_125975 | JGI IMG/M metagenome (GOLD analysis project Ga0182039, IMG submission 125975) | Lab enrichment of tropical soil microbial communities from Luquillo Experimental Forest, Puerto Rico - statanox.12C.anox.44.000.111 | ecosystem: Environmental > Terrestrial > Soil >...
TCACCCGCCGAGGGACTGATGTCTCTTGTGGCGGGAATCGTGTCTTTCTTCGTGGGCGTGCTCATTTGGCGGGGCTTGTTGGAGCTGGCTCTTCAGCTTCAGCGCATCGCCGAAAGCATTGACCGCGCCACGCACTAACAGACCCAGAGCGGCAAGACGAAATGGCATCCGGCGACTCCTCTGCCCCAGCCTCCGCCTCCTTGTGTTCGGCCTCACCCTTCCGGTGGCCGCGGGACATTTCTGCCGCGGAACGCAAATCGCTCATCGCCGGCGGTCTCGGCTGGATGCTTGACGCCATGGACGTCATGCTCTACTCGTTCGTGCTCGCTTACCTGATGACCGAGTTCGGTATGAGCAAGTCCACCGGCGGCCTTTTGAATTCCCTCACGCTGATCGCTTCCGCGATTGGCGGACTTTTCTTCGGCGTTCTCGCCGACCGCCTCGGCCGTACCCGCGCTCTAATGGCCTCCATCCTCGTCTATTCCTTTTCCAGTGCTGCCTGCGGTCTTTCTGATTCCATCCCCCAGCTCGCGGCCTTTCGCTTTTTGCTCGGCTTGGGCATGGGAGGCGAGTGGAGCAGCGGCGCCGCGCTCGTCGCGGAAACCTGGCGCCCGGAGCATCGCGGCAGGGCCCTCGGCCTAATGCAGTCCACCTACGCTATCGGTGAAGCCTTGGCGGCTCTCATCGTTTTGTTTGTATTTCCCCGTTTCGGGTGGCGCGCCGTTTTTTTTGCAGGTGTCTTACCTGCCCTTCTGGTCCTCTGGATTTACCGCGGCGTCCCCGAACCGGAATTGTGGAAAAACCGGACGAAAGAAAAAAAGTCCGCGGTGCTGCGCCAGCTTCTACAAAGGGATGTCCTTCGAAATGGGCTCCTGGCCACCACCATGAACGCCTTCAGCATGTTCGGCTACTGGGGGTTGTTTACCTGGATTCCGAGCTTCTTATCTCTTCCTGTCTCGAAGGGCGGCCGCGGCATGAGCCTCGTCGTCGGCACAACTTTCTATTTAGTGCTCTCTCCCGGTAAGTGGCTTGGCTACGCCTCGTTTGGATTTTTTGCCGATGCTTTCGGCCGCCGCAAACCCTACTTCACCTACTTGCTCGTCGCTGCGATTCTCGTTCCGCTGTACGCCGTTATCCGAAGCCCTATCTTACTTTTGCTTTTGGGTCCTTTCGTCGCCTTTTTCGGCACGGGTTTCTTCTCCGGCTATGCCGCCATCGCCAGCGAGCTTTTCCCTGGCGAAATTCGCGCGGCCGCGATGGGCCTCAGTTACAACCTCGGCCGCGGGTTGTCCGCGGCGGCGCCCTTCGCCGTCGGAGCAATGGCGTCGCAATTCGGTTTTCTTCCTGCGTTCTTTCTGCTGGCGGGAGCCTTCCTCGCTGCGGCTTTGCTTGCCCTGCTGCTTCCGGAAACACGCGGCCGCGAACTGACCTGACTTGAGTTCCGAAGCGACGCACATTTGTTTGGGGCTTGGATCGCAAGCAATGTCATTCTCAGGCTGCGGTCTTTCGCCCTCTGAGGCAGAGGGATCTGCTTTGCTTTGGGATCCAGGCCTGACTAAATTCCTGCGCCATGTGCGCGCATGTGTGCGCTGCCGGCACGGAGCGTGTATTTCAGAGCAAAATACGGTGCCTGGCCCAGCAGTTTCTGAAAGTCCCCTTCGTCGGAGTAGCGCCGCCGCGGGATGCGGCGCGCCAGAATGCTGATCTCCAGCGGATCGCGCCGGAACGGATATGGCTCGAGCGCCACCGCATTGTTTCCTTCGGGCTGCAAATTCCAGTCCACTTCGTTGCCGTGATAATCGGCCGGCACTGCTTCGATCGTCGCGGCCTCCAGCGGTCCCATGCAGAAATAGAGCGAAAGCCGGTCCAGCGCTTCCAGCCGCGATGAATTCGCCTGCACCCACTTTTCTTCCGCAAAATCCTTTGTCTTGGGGTCCGCACGCAAATCCACTTTCAATCGCAACTGTTGTAGCCGGAGCGACTGCAAAAAATCATTCACTGTTTGCGATTCATGCGACTTCACGTATTTCGCGGAAAATCCCGGCATGGTCGCCCGTGTGCGGTCATACAGCCCCAAGCAATGCATGCTCACGAGCAGGCCCGCGTAGTGGTCCGCTTTTACGACACGCTCAATTCCCCGCTGGTAAAGCGCGATGTGCTCCCGCGTCGGAATGGACATGAAGCTGTAAGGCAAATACGTTACCGAATCGATTTCCGGCAGCAGTTCCCACTCGTTCCACCCGTTATCGTGTTCGGTAGCGGCCAGTGCGAAAGATTCTTGCGGCTGCGGGAGGGCAAACGTGTCGTTCCCCAGTTCGCGGGCAAAATGGCCCGCGAGCACCGCGTGATCCGTCTGCCGAATTAAGACAAGATGATCGCCCTGTTCTTGAATGATCATGACGCTGCCCTCTGACGCAGCGACGGATTATGAGCATGCCTAAGGGCAAGGCATCCTGGCTTGAGGGGGGACTGGTCAAGCGCTCTGCGACTGAATACAAGGATTATGCCTCTACCGCCTTCCAAAATCCAGAAGTATCGTCCAGCGCCAGACGCGCACGCGATGGGCAGCTCTCCGATTCCCGCCTGCGACCGGTTTGCCTCGTGAAATCCTGATGGCGCCGTAATCGATAGAATAGAGGCCTCGCGCGGGAGTGGCGGAACTGGCAGACGCGCAAGACTCAGGAGCAAAAGCCCGCACTCGGGCAAATCCTTTGTCATCAACACATCCTCCGAAGAATCAGCAGTTTAGCATCGCCGCGAATTAGCGCCAATGGCAACAAATTGAACCGAATTAGCCGCAACTTGGTCCGAGAAATAGTGCGGCTTGCGGCAACTTTGTGTCACCCGGAAGCTGGGAAAGGATGAAGTTCTCGGGTTCATGAAAAAGGACAACATTGCCCTGACTCACTATCTCGAAGTCGCGCTCATGGGCCCTCGTCCAAAAGTGGCACAATTTCAGACCCAGTCCTCGACGAGAGTTGACGGACAAATGACGGAATTGCCCCGGTCGTGTAGATGTCAACAGCTGCGTGACTATTTGCGTCCCGTATGAATGTTGCCGGGCATTAAAAGAATGGTTGGCCAGCCGCTTTGCAGCTGCGGGTCTGCATGAATCATAGCTCTCACGCGTGGACGAATATTTGCGAGGATGGTTTGGCGCCGATCGGTCTGGCAGCAAACCTAAAGAGATGGACGAGGCTCCCTGACGGAGTTAATCAAACCGATTCCGGATGAACGCGAAGCATACATCCAAGCGGGGTAGCCGATGCTTTTACATACCCTGCAGAGAACGCTCTGCCAGCCGGGCCCGTTAATCTCGGCCAGATTGGCGAGTACGGCAAAGGCCTGGAGGAAACCAAACTCCCTACAGCTTGGCTGAACGTAAGCGGCCATTGGGGGCCACAGCCCACTTTTGTCAGATTAAGCACTTCACCGCTCCGAGACCACGGACCTAGCATTTTTCTCTATACAATGCGTTCATGGGTTCGGTTTCTCTGTGGTCACAAATCAAAAGGATTCCTCACGGGCTCGGGATTGTTGCCAGGCTTCTTGAGCATCGACGGAAAATTCTAGCAATCGCCTTTCTGCTGGTCGTCGTCTCTCTCGTCTTTGTCGCCGTGTACTTGGCTCACCGAGCACCCCAGATGGAACAGGACAAGGCCCAATGGTTCTTGGGTACAGGAATCGCTGCACCCGGACAAGTTCCCGCTTATGTGAAGTACTACCGGGTGGTGCTCGAGTCTATCGATGACACATACCAGACGGCCCACTTGCGAGCCGACCTTCGGTACGTATGGGGAACAGACCCGAGCGTGCTAATTCGAGCGCCACTGTTTACGTTCATAGATGAATCCCCTGAGACCCACGAAATCCGTAAGAACTATTCTGCTCCTGTTCAGGTATTTTTTAGTCCGTTTGAGATTTCTGACGCCACGAACGAATTCTCTCTCGGGGTTTTCGGACCACGCGGGTGGACCAATAATGTTCCGTTAAAGCGTCCTCCTGCTTCCTTTTCCGAATCCGTTCCCAAGTCTACTAGGGCGGATGTTCCACTCTTGGGGGACCCATGGCTTTATCCATTTGACAAATATGTCATTGCGGCTCAAATCAAACTCATGATTGTCGCAACACCCGACTGGAAGCAGTATTTCAGAATTCCGGACGACCGTTACACGGTTTCGCCCAAAATACCGAATCTCATGGTCAGAAACATAAAAGCAAGCGACTTGGAATACTGGGCCAAGTACTTTCAACAAGACCCCAAGGAATTCGCCCGACTCTATAGGCCTGACTTTTGGAAGGATGGCCGCATTCTCCTGGTGTTAGAACGTCCAGTGTTTCCGAAGTTCTTCGCCGTGTTCTTCGCTATTCTTGCGGTCGCTTGGATTCTGGTGGTCGCGAGGAGTGCGGACCCAAAACAGTTGACACTGAACGAGTTCGCGTATTTTTTAGCTATATGGGCGATTCGAGCGCCGTTGGCGGCAGGTGCACCAAAAGCTCCGCTGCTGATGGACTACCTAACCATGAGCCTGTACGTCCTTCTCATCGGCGTAGCGCTGGCGAAATGCATCTGGGGATTCCGAAAGCTGTCGCAACCTGGAGAAAAGCCTAACTAAAAATGAATGGCTCTGCCGCACAACATCAGGTTTGTGCAATACGCGAATCACAAACCTAATCAACCTCCCCTAGACTCGCACCAGACAACCAGCTTAAACCTCAGCGTATCGCTTCTAGATCGTCACAGAGCAGGCGAAGAAGCTTGCATGGACGTGGATACCGCCTAATTCGCACTTCAATCTAGGTCAGTGCAAACGTCGGGATATGGGTTGAGCTTTTGAGCTGGCCTCGACGCCCACAGGATGCGAACTTGCTTCGGGAAGATCTAAGGCTCTCTAACAGGTCTCGACAAACAACTTAACCCACGCTCCCGAAAAACAGCGTTCGTTGTTGCCATGGTCGATGGTTCGGGCTATCGTAGGAAACACTCGGGAGAGAGGTGGCCGCAGTGTATCCCTTTTTGTGAGAAGCAGGCGGATTCGGAAAACGCCATATGGAAAGCGCGCCTGACACCCAGCTTTTCCGTGATGTTTTCAATGCTAGCCCCATCGGGATCGCGGTGGAGAACTTGGATGGGGAGCCGCTATTCGTAAATCCCGCATTCTGCTCAATGTTAGGTTTCAGCGAAGAGGAATTGCGTCGCAAACACTGTTTTGATTTTTCTCCTCCGGACGATGCGGAGAGGGACTGGGCTCTTTTTCAGCAATTGCGCGCAGGGTCGATTGACCACTACCAACTGGAGAAGCGCTATTTTCGACGGGATGGCTCGCTGGTCTGGGGCCGCCTGAGCATCTCTCTGTTGACGAGTCGTTCATCTCCGCTGGTACTCGCGATGGTGGAGGACATTACAGATAAGAAGAATCTCGAATTGGAGCGCAATCGGAAGGAGGAGGCGCTACGCGTCGGCGAGGAACGGTTCCGATTGGCGCAGTCGGCTGCTTGCATTGGAACGTTTGAATGGAACATTCGGACGGGAGTGAATACTTGGACGCCTGAGCTAGAGGCAATGTACGGTTTGCCGGCGGGCGGATTTGGCGGAACGCAAACCACCTTCGAAAATTTGGTTCACCCCGATGACCGCGCACGAGTGATCGAGTTGGTCGACCGGTCGTTGAAAACAGGACAATCAACCAAAGGAGAATGGCGCGTCGTCTGGCCTGACGGAAGCGTTCATTGGATCGCCGGACGGTGGCAGGCATTTATGGACGAGTCTGGGGAGCCCTTGCGAGTGATCGGGGTCAATGTAGATGTGACACAACATAATCTAGCAGAACAGGAACTTGCCAGAGCAAATGAGCGGCTGCAACTTGCGATCGAATCCGGCTCAGTAGGGGGTTGGGACTTCGACATTAAGACTGGCAAGAATATGTGGTTCGGGAAGGCACATGCGCAACTCGGGATGACACCCGACGAGACTTCGGGATCGCTTGAGGAATTTTGGGTTCGTGTACATAAGGACGATCGCGAACGTCTGGAGCACGCACTACGAATAGCCAAAGACAGAAGCGAGGATTTTGCTGCGGAGTTTCGCGTTGTGTGGCGGGATGGGACAATTCACTGGTTACGCTCACGAGGCCGGTACCGATACGCCGCAAATGGAAAACCGGAGCGAATGCTGGGTATATCGGTTGACATCACGCAGAGCAAGCAAGTCGAACAAGCACTTCGCGAGAGCGAACAACGCTTCCGTCTGGCGACTCAGGCGGGAAAGATGTACTCATTTGATTGGAACGTCACGACGGGCGCGGTGCTGCGATCCCCGGAACATGCCAAAATCCTCGGTGTCACAGAGCCACTGCGATTTACCCATCAGCAGTTCCTGGACCAAATGCATCCAGACGACCGCCAAAAACTGGCTGCCACAATTGCTGGACTCACTCCGGAAAACCCAACTGCTGTCGTTACCTACCGGATGCTGTCTTCCGACGGTGCTTTAGTTTGGCTACGGAGCAGCGGGCGCGCCTTCTTCGACGGCCAAGGCCGAATGCTGCGGGTGATCGGTATGGTAGCGGATGTAACCGATCTCAAAAGAGCTGAGGAGGCACTTCTGGGAATTAACCGAAGACTGATTGAAGCACAGGAGCAAGAGCGCTCCCGGATCGGAAGAGAACTTCACGACGACATCAACCAAAAGGTCGCGCTGTTAGCCGTGAATCTCCAGACACTGAAACAAGATCTTCCCGCGTTCAAGAAAAGAACCGGCCGTCAAATCGTAGAGATTTGCGAACGCGTTGCCAATCTCGGGAGCGATATTCAGGCGCTGTCACACCGCTTGCATTCCTCGAAACTGGAGTACCTGGGACTTGAAGCGGCCGCGGCCAGTTTTTGCAAGGAGTTTTCCATGGGGCAAAATGCGGAGACCACCTTTCACTCCGAAAACATCCCCAAAGAAATATCTGCGGATGCGGCGCTGTGCCTCTTCCGCGTGTTGCAGGAAGCCTTACAGAATGCGGCCAAGCATAGCGGGGTGAAGCGGTTTGAAGTATGGCTTAAAGGCAATTTGAATGAGATTCAGCTGACCGTGCATGACTCAGGAGTTGGCTTTGATGCCGAGAGAGTAATGAATGAGCACGGGCTTGGGCTGACAAGCATGAGGGAACGCCTAAAGCTCGTGGGCGGCCAGCTTTCCATTGACTCGAAGCTGGTGAGTGGAACAACCATTCACGCTCGCGTGCCTCTGAGTCCTAAAGTGAAGTCTGCCGGGGCAGACGGATAAACATCTTCGGCCCGAGTCTGGCTAACGGTGGGCCGTGTTGTCCTGTCCTCCCCGTTTCCGCTGGAGAAGTCGAAACGACGAGCAGCGGAAATACGCAATCCTTTTTGGCGCGACGATTCTGGCAGCACGCAATCTCAAGGAGACAGGCGACAAGTCATGCCCGGCGCGAGAGTGCGCCATCGCTGATGCAAAAAGACGGGGCCGGAAATTTTAGCCGTCGCTGCCGCCATAAATCGTAACCCCGGGCGGCCTACGCGAAACTATGCGCGGCTTGGACCAGTATTTCTCGACCGCCGCGGATAGCTTTTGACGTCACTTCCGGGCTTGCGCTGCATTTATCCTCAATTTTCCACAGACTCGGTCCGACGACGCTATTGCATCGGTCATCGCACTAAACCATAGTGGCTTTAGTCTGTAACCATTCGGAGGAACACAATGCTTTTCGCCATCGTCCGACGGGGTAAGAAATCTGGAATCCGGGTGTTCCCGCATCGCTACCAAGAGGATGACCGATATCACGTAAGCCTGACAAAAGCAGGTCCGCACATTCCGCTTGCCGATGACCGAGATATCCCCGATTACCTTGCAAACGGATATTCGCTCAGCATGAGCAACAGTGACGAAGGTTACAGCCCTACATTAATCAGCCCCAAGTCTATCCACGGGTGGAAATGAACGCTTGCAGAAGGGTCGCATCCGTGAGCACATATACAGAGAGAACAAATGAAATTGCGAGGGCCGTCGACCTGCTCCGGCAACATGGAGTGACTGTGAGTTTCCCGATGCAAACCGCCCATGGGGAGATAATCTTCGCAGTAGGCAAAGATTTTACGCTGACCGCAGACCAGATACTCGGGCTTCTCGAACGCGACGAACTGCACAGTGAAGGCGTGCGCAAATTGGTCGAGGCGGCAGAAAAGCAAGCGCGTACCCCGATGCGCAGTCAAGCTGAGTCGCTGGAGCAGCATAAATCTGGTTGATTCGAGAAACAAACCCTCACCACATCGCCGTTTGCTGCTCAGTGGCCATCGCTGCGATACCTGCTCCATTGCTCCAAGCAATCGCTCGAGGTGATAAAGGCCCGCACGTCTGGCTGAATCCCCGCGCCTAAGGCTCTGCAGGCACCGTAAGCGCTTCGATGGCTGGCTTTGATTCTATTTGATTTGCGGGGCCTCTCGTAAGGCATTCGCTAAATTTGGCAGGATAAAAGCGATTAGCGGGTTAGGTAGCCGCACTCGCACCCTTTCGGGACCGCTGTCCCTGAGCCGGCCCCCAACCCGTTCCTGGCAAGTTACGTGGGCGCTGTGCATGCCTCAATGGTTCGGCGGTGCCAGCGACCAGGTTACAGCAGTTTTAGTACAGAAGCGCTAGGCCCTTTGTTCTACCCCAAAATACGGTGTTGGACGCTTGGCGTATCCTGTCGCTTTGCTGTGAAATGAAGTTAAAGCGACGCAAGCGGGACGCGGCCGTGCCTGAACACAGGCCGCTCCTGGCCGCCTCTCATGACGCGAGAAAAACTGCGTGATCTTCGGGATCGCTTAATCGCGCGAGACATTGCGATCCGCACGGAGTTGCGGCAGTCGCGGGATAAATGGCGAGTCGCCGAAAAGATTACCTTGATTGCTACGATTCTGATTTTCCTCAAGCGTGCTGTCTGGCAACGATTCCACTAGGAAACTTTGGCTCCAGATTCTTGAGTCGTCAGGACGTGTTATCTTGCCGTCCCCGTTTCCGCTGGAGGACTCAAATGGATGAACAGCGGAAATACGCAATCCTTCTTGCAGCAACGATTCTGGCAGGACGGAAACTCAACGAAATAGGTATCAAGTCATGCCCGGCGCGGGAGTGCGCCGTTTCGGATGCCATCTCGAACGCCGATCTCATTCTCAAGAGGATTGACGAACGTTGGCCAACCCGCGACATGGAGTCACGCGGTTAGGTGACGCACATCACAGCGCTTCCGTATCGGCCCTGCCGGACAATTCTTGTATGCGCTGCAAATCATGCGACTCGGAGAACGTGCGCAAGTTAATCGGAGAGATTACTCTAACCTCTCGCGCGCTGAAAAATCTTGTAGAGCCACCTGTCTATGTTCGCTCTGAAGTTGTAGCTTGCTTGGATTGTGGTGCAGCGCAATTTGTCATTCAGGAAGCCGAACTACGTCTGCTTGGCGAGGTCAACGGCCCGGAGCGATGAGAAAAATAACCTGGACGCGCCGAGTGCGCCATCGCTGACGCAGTTGAGAATGCCAAGCGCATGCTCGAAAAGATTGATGAGCGGTGGCCAAGCAGGACAGATTGAGCCCATCGGCGCCGGGGGCATTCGTGAGCCCTACCGCTACTGGCGCAAGGTGCAGCCATGAATCCGCTGGACTTCTTGCGCGAGGCTCTAAGGGCTGAACGGGATGGGGAGGCGGCCTACTTTTAGGAGAAACGAACGTTTTGAGGAGAGTTATTGGTTATTGGCCGCCTCCTCGTGGTAACTGAGTGACAGAAGCTTAGTTCTACCGGTGCATTTATTGGAACTGGCAAAACAGACAGGAGGCGCGGGGCGTCGAAGTCCGGCGCCCTCTTTTTGTGCTATAGTCCTAGACCACAATGAAACGCCGTAACTTCCTCTTTGGCATGCCGCTCGATGTGCCTAAACCAGCTCCCCCCTGTAAGGTGGGTAAGACGAATCCGGTGCTCGCAGACATTGCATATTTCGAGCGCATGGCTTCTGCATTGCCACCGGCTTACTTGTACGCCTTACAGCAGAGAGCCTTCCTCCGTTTCATACGAAACGCTAAGAAAAACCATGAAGCGCCGTAACTTCCCGTCTGGCTTGTTCGTGCAGTAGGCAGGCTGGCTGCTTGTGTCCGGATTCCTGTTTTATTCGGCGCACCCCATGCAGCCCATGTAGTTCACGCGTAAGTCGGCGAAACTGTCCCCATATTTGACCGGTACCAGATTCCAGGGAGGTTTTGTGTAGGCACTGGGACCGCGGGGGACCATACCCCGCCCTTCTTCGCGCGTTTTGAAATTTGAAACGGATCGAATTTGATGCTGGCCAGGCAAGGCTCGCGTGCTATAGTCGGCCGGCCATGCCCCGAGAAAAACATCCGTGGGAACTGTTTACCCCAGAGCAATTCGCTGCCATGTGCCGGATAGCAAGAGATAAAATTGAGGCCGAGCGCCGCAAATTTAGAGAGGAACAGGAAGCACTCAAGCATCGCCCTTATTCGCGCCAAAATAATTCAGGGCAGTTGGGCTCATCTTGTGGCGCAGCCTTTTGACGCCATGCTTTGCTCCCTGCCTCTCGGTCATAAAGGCCGCCACGTTTGCCTCAGTCCGCCCGCCTAAATGGCCTGTTCTTCATTCACAGTTCATGTACAGTCACTTGCAAGCTGCTGATTCTATTGGCTTAATATTGAGGCATGAGATGTACAGTCAAGCGCGGTGTGCCAGGTAGAGCTGCGTGGAGGAGGAGACGCTTAAACGGGGGATTCAAGTCAGATGAACTTCGCTTGGAGCGCCACCCCCTCCTGAACGCGGCCAAACTAACCCTACGCGTAAGCATACCGAAACTGTCAAAACTAACAGGTACTCCCATTTGCCGGGGAGGTGTAAACCCCTTCCGCTTCGATGGTTCGGAGTCGCCGCCTAATGCCCGCCATCGCAGTAGGAAGCCCTAGTACGAACGTAAAGCAAACACTGTCGTAAAGTACTTTGCAGCTCAATTAACTTTGTTCTAAAAGAGTTTCCGGGTGAACGGTCCACTGGTTTTGCCTGTGCGAAGCTTGCAAAATGCGCCTCAAGAGTGCCGGGTGCTTGTGACGGAGCTCCGCAAGGGGAAGCAGCCAGAAGATTTTCTCCTTACCAGGAATGGAGAGCCTGTCCGCGATTTTCGCGGTGCCTGGAATGCTCTTGTTATAAGGCAGCGGGATTGCCGGGATTGCTGCTCCATGATTTTCGCCGCGGCGTACCGCAAAAGACAGCGCGAGAAATTTCCGGCCACAAGACGGATGCCGTTTTCAATCGCTACAACATCGTGAGCGAAGCGGAGCTGCAAGATGCGGCCAAGAAAATTGAGGCCGGGGCCAAGGCCGTAATTCATAGTTCATTCATAGATGCACAAGATTGCAGCAATTCCGAGAAAGGAGAAAACGCCCGCAAGCCTGTATAATGAGTGGTTAGACTCTGTGCGGGAGTGGCGGAACTGGCAGACGCGCAAGACTTAGGATCTTGTGGCCGA
>Ga0182039_10001829_pt1 | contig 11496 bp, 12 predicted proteins | sample sta12Can44000111_FD_125975 | JGI IMG/M metagenome (GOLD analysis project Ga0182039, IMG submission 125975) | Lab enrichment of tropical soil microbial communities from Luquillo Experimental Forest, Puerto Rico - statanox.12C.anox.44.000.111 | ecosystem: Environmental > Terrestrial > Soil >...
ATGCGCACGCTGGAAGTCGAGGTCGCGGGTCCCGGTTCGGGCCGCGAGTCGGCGCTCCGCGCGCTGCAGGCTGCGGGCTTCACCGTCACTTCGATCCGCGACGTGACAACGATCCCGCACAATGGTTGCCGTCCGCGCAAGCGGCGGCGGGTCTGAGGACCGTTCGCGCGGCAGACTCCCGCGCATGCGAGCAGGTTTGGAATTCTCGAGCGGACTGATCCGCGATCTCCAACGCCAGATGGCAAGCAGGCTGGCCTGAGGGTGAAACAGTGACAATCCAGAAAAATTGGCAGGAACTCATTCGACCGAACAAATTGCAGGTGGCTGCAGGCACCGACTCGACGCGCTATGCGACGCTGGTGGCCGAGCCGCTCGAGCGCGGCTTCGGCCAAACGCTCGGCAACGCGCTGCGGCGCATCCTTCTGTCCTCGCTGCAGGGCGCGGCTGTGCAGTCGGTGCATATCGACGGCGTGCTGCACGAGTTCTCCTCGATTGCGGGCGTTCGTGAGGACGTCACCGACATCGTGCTCAACATCAAGGACATCTCGATCAAGATGCAGGGCGAGGGCCCCAAGCGCATGGTCGTGAAGAAGCAGGGTCCGGGCGTTGTGACCGCCGGCGACATCCAGACGGTCGGCGATATCACCGTGCTCAATCCGGAGCTGCAGATCTGCACGTTGGACGAGGGCGCGGAGATCCGCATGGAGTTCACGGTCACGACCGGCAAGGGCTACGTGCCCGCCGAGCGCAACCGGCCCGAGGACGCGCCGATTGGCCTGATCCCGGTCGACAGCCTGTTTTCGCCCGTGCGCAAGGTTTCCTACAAGGTCGAGAACACCCGCGAGGGCCAGATCCTCGACTACGACAAGCTGACCATGACGATCGAAACCAACGGCGCGATCACGCCGGAGGATGCGGTCGCGTTCGCCGCGCGCATCCTGCAGGATCAGCTCAACGTGTTCGTCAACTTCGAAGAGCCGCGCAAGGAAGTCACGCAGGAGATCATTCCCGATCTCGCCTTCAACCCGGCATTCCTCAAGAAGGTCGACGAACTCGAGCTGTCGGTGCGCTCGGCAAACTGCCTGAAGAACGACAATATCGTCTACATCGGCGACCTCGTGCAGAAGTCGGAAGCGGAGATGCTGCGCACTCCGAACTTCGGTCGCAAATCGCTGAACGAGATCAAGGAAGTGCTGGCCCAGATGGGCCTGCATCTCGGCATGGAAGTGCCGGGCTGGCCGCCGGAGAACATCGACGAGCTCGCCAAGCGCTTCGAGGATCATTACTGATCCAGCTTTACCGTCGTGGCCGGGAGTTCCCGGCCATCACACAGCGCCATCGCGCGCTTTTTGCGGGCGAACGCAGGCAGCCCACCTGAGCAAAGTGTCCGACGAACCGTCGTGGCAGACAGAAAGCAAGGGATAGAGTCATGCGTCACGGACGAGTTTATCGCAAGCTCAATCGCACTGCCGAGCATCGGCGCGCGATGTTTGCAAACATGGCTGCTGCGCTGATCAAACACGAGCAGATCGTCACCACGCTGCCAAAGGCCAAGGAGCTGCGGCCGATCGTCGAGAAGCTGGTTACGCTCGGCAAGAAGGGCGGGCTCGCGATGCGCCGGCAGGCAATCTCGGAGCTGCGCGACGTCGACATGACCAGGAAGCTGTTCGACACGCTGGCGCCCCGCTACAAGGACCGCCACGGCGGCTATACCCGCATCATCAAGGCGGGCTTCCGCTACGGCGACAATGCGGCGATGGCGGTGATCGAGTTTGTCGATCGCGATGTCGAGGCCAAGGGCCAGGACTCCGGCCCCGCCGCCGAGAAGGCGCCCGCGGAAGCGGCCTGAGCCCTTCAGGTCTCAGCGTTCATTGGCGGCGCCCATCCGGGCGCCGCTTTTTTATCGAGGCCGGCCCCCGGCATTTTTGCCGATTGCGGTGGCGCGCCCCGTTGCCGATATCTGCGGTGACGGCCGGGCCCACGAGCGCTTTGCGGGCGTCGAGGAGATCGCCAACATGGTGGTCTTTGTCGCGTCGAAAGAGGTTTGCGCCGCCAACAGCGCCGTACTGCGCGCCGAAGGCGGCATCGTCAACACCATTGCCTGAGATACTATAGTTACGCCCCGAGGGCTTGAGCCGGTCAGACTTCGCGGTAGATCGCGCCAAGACGTGACGCTATGATCCTGCGCCGATCACGGGGGGAGTCGCAAATGATCGCGCTGCGGCAGGCGATTCTTTCGCTTTGTGTGGCACTTTTGGTGGTGTGGCCGCATTCTCCGGCGCGCGCCGAGCAGGCTTTTGAGCGCTTGCTGCCGCTTTTGGTCGATCTCGACGGTTGGCAGGGCAAGAAGCCGGACGGCATGTCGATGCAAATGTCCAAAGTCAACGTGACCACGGCGACCCGCGATTATCAGCGCGGCTCGGCGCAAGTGCATGCGTCGGTCATGGTAGGCCAGGCCGCGGCGGGCGCGCTGGCGCCGTTACAGAAGGGGATCAACCTCCAAACCTCCGACGGCCACACGGTCACTGCGACCATGCACGGCATGCCCGTCTTGAAAAACGCCATCACGTCACAGAAGTCGGGCACGCTGATGGTCGAGCTCGGCAAGGACGCGCTGTTCAGCCTGGCCTACAGCGGCATTACCGAGGCGGAGGCGCTGGAGCTCGCTGAAAAGTTCGATTGGAAAGCGATCCAGGCGGCCACGGAGGCAAAGTAGCGAGCTACCATCCCTCCAGCACGATCTTGCCGCGCGACTTGCCGCTTTCGAGCAGGGCATGCGCGCGCTTGAGGTTGTCGGCGTTGATCGTGCCAAAGGTCTGGGCGAGCGTGGTGCGAAGCACGCCTTTGTCGATGAGATCGGCGACATCGTTCAGCAAATTGTGCTGGGCGATCATATCGGCCGTCTGGAACGAGGAGCGGGTGAACATCGATTCCCAATGAATCGAGATCGCCTTGCCCTTGAACACCGCGACGTTGAACTCGGCGGGATCGTCGATCAGCCCGTATTTGCCCTGGGGCGCCATCAGTTCGGCGATCCCCTTGTAGTGCTGGTCGGTGGCGGTGAGGCTTGCCACCAGCGCAACGGGCGGCACCTTCAATTTATCGATCTGTTCCTTCAACGGCTTTGCGTGATCGACCACAGCATGCGCGCCAAGCTCGAGACACCATTTCTGGGAGTCGGGCCGTGTAGCCGTGGCAACCACCGTCAATCCGGTAAGCCTGCGCGCAAGCTGGGTCAGGATCGAGCCGACGCCACCCGCACCGCCGACGATGAGAAGCGTTCGCGGATCAAGGCTCTTGCCGGGCACCGCGCCGAGCCGATCGAACAAGAGTTCCCAGGCCGTCAGCGAGGTCAGCGGCAGCGCCGCTGCCTGCGCGAAAGACAATGTTTTTGGCTTGCTGCCGACGATGCGTTCGTCGACCAGGTGAAATTCCGAGTTCGTTCCCTGGCGCTGGATCGAGCCGGCGTAGAAGACCTCGTCGCCCGGTTTGAACAGGCTGACGTCAGGGCCGACCGCATCGACAATGCCGGCCGCATCGAAGCCGAGAATCTTGTACTCGCCTTCGGGCGGTGCCGCGCGCTTGCGAACCTTGTAATCCACGGGATTCGCCGAAATGGCCTTCACAGCGACACGAATGTCACGCCCTTTCGGTTCCGGCTTCGCGGTCTCGAAATCGATCAGAGCATTCTTGTCCTCGATCGGCAGCGACTTCCGGTATCCGACGGCCTTCATGGAGTTTCTCCCGCACAACGCTTGTGGAATCTAATTGTCGCGCTGGTCGCAATTTGGCAAGTACTGTAAATTCAGGGATATAGTCCCAGTTTGGATACTATTGGGGAAAATGTCGGGAAAACACTCATGAAACGGCAGAATTTCGCGCATCGACCGGGCTGCGCGGTCGAGGCGACGCTCGACCTGATTGATGGCAAGTGGAAGGGAGTGATCCTGTTTCACCTGCAAAGCGGTACCCAACGCTTTGGTGAATTGCGGCGGCGGATGCCCGGGATTACCCAGCGCATGCTGACCAAACAGCTCCGTGCGCTGGAGGATGACCGGCTGGTCATCCGCAAGGTCTATGCCGAGGTGCCGCCGCGGGTGGAGTACTGCTTGTCGGAGATCGGCGAGAGCTTGCGGCCGGTGATCGATACGCTGCGAGCCTGGGGTGAGAGTCATCAGGAACGGCTATCCTGCGCACCACCCGAGATCACCAAGCAAACCAACAAGGCCTCGCAGCACGTTGTGTAGCGGCCGCCGCGTTCGCAAACCATATCCCGGCCCGTTTGGGCCAACTGCTTTTTTAGGATTTCGCATGAAGTTGATCTGCTCTCTGGCTGTCCTGCTCTTATCCGCTGCTTTTGCGTCGCCCACATTGGCGCAAGACCGTCGCGTGCCGACGTCGCCCTCGGACATCAAGCTCTCGTATGCGCCGATCGTGCAGCGCGTGCAACCGGCGGTTGTCAACGTCTATGCCGCCAAGATCGTCCAGAACCACAATCCGTTTCTGGATGACCCGATCTTCCGCCGCTTCTTTGGCCTGCCGGGCGGCCAGCAGGAGCAGATGCAACGCTCGCTCGGCTCCGGCGTGATGGTGGATTCGTCCGGCCTCGTCGTCACCAACGTGCACGTCATCGAAGGTGCCGATCAGGTGAAGGTCTCGCTGTCGGACAAGCGCGAGTTCGAGGCCGAGATCATGCTGAAGGACAGCCGCTCCGATCTCGCGGTACTGCGGTTGAAGGATTCGCATGAGAAGTTTCCGACGCTCGAACTCGCCAATTCCGATGAACTGATGGTTGGCGACGTGGTGATCGCGATCGGCAACCCCTTCGGCGTCGGCCAGACGGTGACGCACGGCATCATCTCGGCTCTCGCGCGCACGCAGGTCGGCATTACTGATTACCAGTTCTTCATTCAGACCGATGCGGCGATCAATCCCGGCAATTCCGGCGGTGCGCTGGTCGACATGACGGGGCGGCTGGTTGGCATCAACACCGCGATCTATTCGCGCTCCGGCGGGTCGCAGGGCATCGGCTTCGCGATCCCGGCCAACATGGTGCGCGTGGTGGTGGCTTCCGCCAAGAGCGGCGGCAAGGCGGTGAAGCGGCCGTGGCTTGGTGCGCGGTTGCAGGCGGTGACGCCGGAGATCGCCGAAAGCCTCGGATTGAAAACACCCTCGGGCGCGCTGGTCGCAAGCATCGTTCCCAATAGTCCGGCCGCACGCGCCGGGCTGAAATCATCCGATCTGATCACCGCGATCGACGGGCAGGCGATCGAGGATGCCAATGCGTTCGACTACCGCTTTGCCACCCATCCGCTTGGCGGTACCTCGCAGATCGACGTGCAGCGTGGCGGCAAGGCGGTCAGGCTGACGGTGCCGCTCGAGACTGCTCCCGATACCGGCCGCAATGAAATCGTGCTGAGCTCTCGTTCTCCGTTCCAGGGCGCGAAAGTCGCCAATATCTCGCCGGCCGTTGCCGACGAATTGCATCTGGATGCCGACACCGAAGGCGTCGTCATCACCGAACTCGGCGACGATTCGACCGCCGCCAATGTAGGCTTCCAGAAGGGAGACGTCATTCTGGCTGTGAACAACACGAAAGTTGGAAAAACCAGCGACCTTGAAAAGGCGACAAGCCAGTCGACGCGGGTCTGGCGCATCACGCTGATGCGCAATGGCCAGCAGATCAACGTCACGCTCGGCGGATGAGTCCGAAGCGACCACAGCAGCAAGGATCGACCTTGTTCGCGGCCGCAGGGATGGATCAGGACGCGCCGCGGCCGCTTCCCGATCGGTTGCGTCCGCGCACGCTCGCCGAGGTCGTCGGTCAGGATCACATCCTGGGAGCTGACGGCGCGCTTACGCGCATGCTGGAGACCCGCACGCTCGGCTCGCTGATCTTCTGGGGCCCGCCGGGCACCGGCAAGACCACCGTGGCGCGGCTTTTGGCCGATGCGACCGATTTGCATTTCGAGCAGCTTTCGGCAGTGTTTTCCGGCGTCGCCGACCTGAAGAAAGCGTTCGATGCGGCGCGCGCGCGGCGCGAGACGGGCAGGGGCACGCTGCTGTTCGTCGACGAGGTGCACAGGTTCAATCGCGCCCAGCAGGACTCGTTCTTGCCCGTGATGGAAGACGGCACGGTGGTGCTGGTCGGCGCGACCACCGAAAACCCTTCGTTTGAACTCAACGCGGCGCTGTTGTCGCGGGCGCGCGTCCTCGTATTTCATTCGCTCGACGCGGCCGCGATCGAGAAGCTCTTTGCCCACGCCGAGCAGGTGGAAGGCAAGAAACTACCGCTTGATGCGGAAGCACGCGCCGTATTGGTGCGCATGTCCGACGGCGACGGGCGTGCTGCCCTCACGCTGGCCGAAGAGGTCTGGCGGTCGGCGCGGGGCGGGGAGATTTTCAATGCCGCGCAATTGCAGGACATTCTGCAGCGGCGCGCGCCGATCTACGACAAATCCGCCGACGGTCACTACAACCTGATCTCCGCGCTGCATAAGGCGGTACGTGGCTCCGATCCCGATGCCGCGCTCTATTACCTCGCGCGCATGCTCGATGCCGGCGAAGACCCGCTGTTCCTCGCGCGCCGCGTGGTGCGCATGGCGGTGGAGGATATCGGGCTTGCCGATCCGCAGGCGCTTGTCGTCGCCAATGCAGCGAAGGATGCCTACGATTTTCTCGGCTCGCCCGAGGGCGAGCTCGCGATCGCGCAAGCTGTGGTCTATGTCGCAACCGCGCCCAAGTCGAATGCCGTCTATACGGCTTTCGGCGCCGCCAAGCGCACGGCCAAGGAGGCCGGCTCGCTGCTACCACCAAAGCACATCCTGAATGCGCCGACCCGGCTGATGCAGGAGGAGGGCTATGGCGCGGGCTATGAGTACGACCATGACGCGCCGGACGCCTTTTCCGGCCGGGACTATTTCCCGGAGGCGCTGGGGCGCCAGACCTTCTATGATCCGCCCGAGCGCGGCTTTGAGCGCGAGATCAGGAAACGGCTCGACTATTGGGCGAAGCTGAGAAAAGAACGCGGCGGGAAATAGCGTCGCTTTTTGAGAAACGCCGTGACGACCGCTCTCTTTTCCGCTAGGCACCCGGCATGAGCCGACGCTTCAAGAGAACAGTGTCCCCCGCTGATCGCGGCAAGAAGGAGCGCGCTGATCGCCGCGATGGTAAGCGCGCGAAGGGCCATCGTGTGCCCGAGCATCGGGGCGGCGGAAAGCCACCGCGCTTCTCTTCCGAGCATCGCGATTCACGCGCGCCCATCGCAAATCCTGTGAAGGACAAGCCCGAGCCGCAGCTTCCGACAAAAGTCCAGACCGTCGTGGTGACGCCGGACGAGGACAATATGCGGGTCGACCGCTTTCTCGAGGCACGCTTTCCGGGGCTGTCGTTCTCACATATCCAGCGCATCGTCCGCAAAGGCGAACTGCGCGTGAACGGCAAGCGCGCCGACAGCAAGGATCGGCTTCAGGCGGGGCAGAGCATCCGCATTCCGCCGCTCAGGCTCGACGCGCCGAAGGCGGGCGGTGCGTTGTCGGAGGCGGAAGAGAAGACGCTGCAGGCGTTGAAGGCGATGACGCTTTATGAAGACGAGGACGTGCTGGTGCTGAACAAGCCCGCCGGCCTCGCCGTACAGGGCGGCTCGGGCACGACGCGGCATGTCGACCAGATGCTGGAGGTGATGCGCGATGCCAAGGGCCAGAAGCCACGCCTGGTGCATCGGCTCGACAAGGAAACGTCGGGCTGCCTGCTGGTTGCCAAGACGCGGTTCGCGGCGACGCATCTGACCGGCGCCTTCCGCCATCGTTCTGCGCGCAAGATCTATTGGGCGCTGGTTGCCGGTGTGCCGAAGCCGAAGCAGGGCCGCATCTCGACTTTTCTCGCGAAGGAAGAGGGTGAGGAGGACACGATCATGCGCATCGCCGCGCATGGCGAGGAGGGCGCAAGCCACGCCGTCACCTATTATGCAGTCGTCGAGACCGCAGCGAACAAGCTCGCTTGGGTATCGCTAAAACCAGTCACGGGGCGCACCCATCAATTGCGGGCGCATATGGCCCATATCGATCACGCCATCATCGGCGATCCCAAATATTTTACCAAGGAGAACTGGGAGCTTCCCGGTGGCCTGCAGAATCGGTTGCATCTGTTGGCGCGCCGCATTGCGATTCCGCACCCTCGCGGCGGCGTGATCGACGTGACCGCGCCACTCCCGCCGCATATGCTACAATCGTGGAACTTGCTCGGCCTGGAAGCCGACCGCTTCGACCCCATCGAACACGCGCCTGAAGAATAATTTACTTGCCTACGGAGGATCACGACATGACCTCCATGACGAGAGCTCCGGTTCTGATTTGCACGATGACGTGGCTGCTGCTCATAGGGGGCGCGGTTCATGCGCAGTCGCCGAATAATCTCGTCGGCGGCTCGCGGTTCAATCCGCCGCTGCCGCCCCCACCGAACGTCCCGAAGGTCCAGGTGCCGGTTGCGCCGAAGATGGATGCTCCCACGCCGCCGATCTCGCAGACGGCGCCGCAGCCGTCCTTCTCCGAGAAGGTCAGCCGCTGCCTCGACGAAGTCACCGGTCTCGATCCCGCCGAGCGCGAGGCCTACACGCGAAGCTGCGTTAATCGCTGATTTTCTTTAATTTTTGAACTGATCGAGAAACATCCGAAGCGAATCGTGCGGGCTCTCGACATCGGTGATCACCCAGCCGTCGGGTCCGTTCACCAGGATGAAATTCAGCGTCACGGCGCGACCCTGATTGTCGAAGATGGCCGCGACATAAGTCTTGTCGAATTGCTTGCGAAGGATGGAGATCGAGACCGCGCCGAGCTTCCAGGTCGTGCTCTGAACCAGAAAGTCGTAAGGCTCGTGGTGCGGCGCGGTCCAGGCGGTGCGCAGGCTCGGATCGAAGAATTTTTGCGCAGTGGCGACATCGTGCGGCAGACCTTTCGAATAATCCGGCGCGCCGCTGCCGTAATAGGCGTAAACGTTCCTGACGAGCGATTCCGGCGAGCGGAACCCGGCTTCGGCACGCGAGGCGCCGGGGCCTGCAACCAGCAGCAAAATCGCGACAAAAATCCATCCCATCGCCGGCTCGCTTTATTCGCATACGGGCCTTATCATAATCCGCAAGGAAAAATGATGCGTGCAAAGGAAGCACCTTTCTGATGCGTGAATTGTTCGACGAGGTCTTGGGGCAATCGCCGCTCGATCCGCAGGAGGCGGTGCGGCGGGCGACGCGGGTGCCGCAGCGCAAGCGGTTCTATGCGGAGGCCGGCGTCGTGAAGGCCGACGATGGATTTGCGATCACGCTCGACGGCAGGCCGATCAAGACCCCGTCGGGGCGCATCGTGAGCGTGCCCTCGCGCGAGATCGCGGACGAAATTGCCGCGGAATGGGAGGCGCAGAAGGAGACGATCGATCCGCTGACCATGCCGATGACGCGATTTGCCAACAGCGTGGTCGATGCCGTGGTCGATCGGATCGGGCTCGTGCGCGACGACGTCGCCAAATATCTGCAATCGGATCTGTTGTTCTATCGCGCCGGCCACCCCGAGGCGCTGGTTGCGCGGGAAGCGCACCACTGGAACCCGGTGCTGTTCTGGGCGGCGGAGGCTTTTGGCGCGCATTTCATTCTTGCCGAAGGTGTGGTGCATGTGCGCCAGCCGGAGCAGGCGGTCGAGGCGGCGCGCGCGGCGCTGCCGGACGAACCCTGGCGGGTCGCGGCCGCCCACGTGGTGACGACGCTGACGGGATCAGCGCTGCTGGCACTGGCGCTGGCACATGGCAGGCTCGATGCCGCCTCAGTCTGGACGGCTGCCCATGTAGATGAGGACTGGAACGCCGAGCAGTGGGGGCGTGACGAGGAGGCGGAAAGCCGCCGCGCCGCGCGGTTCACCGATTTCAGCGCGGCGGCTCGTATTTTGCGGGCGCTCTCGCAGGTCGGTTAACGCGAGGTTTACGGGCCGTGCGCTAGCGTTTGGGCTCAAACCCGAGCTCCCGCAAGATGGCCCTCACCGTCAATCCGGCACTCCCCGCGACAGCAGCGCAAGCACCCGGCGGCGCCGCCTCCGGCGTCGTGCTGCAGCCGGGGGCGGTCGTGAACGCGCAGGTGCTCAAGGTTGCGGAAAACCTCGTGCAGATCGCAATTGCGGGGCTTGCGATCGACGTCATCTCCGCGGTCCCTCTGACCGTGGGCCAGAACCTGCAGCTTGCCGTGTCGCAGACGGATGCCGGCACCGTGCGGCTCGCGCTGGTTGGGCAGGGGGCTGCCGCGGCTGCGGCGGACGCACCGAACGTGGCGCTGGAAGCGCCGGCGCCGGTCGCGCCATCGTCTGTCGCGCCGCCGCCGAACGACCCGCTGACGCCGCTCGAACGCATCGCGGTGTCTGTGGCCTCGGAAAGCGCGGCCACGCAACAGGCCAGTCTCGCGCCGCTATTTGCCGATCTCAACGCCGTCGCAGCTTCCAGCGCCCTGCCGCCAGCCTTGCAAGAGGCTGTCGTTGGCGTGCTGACGCAGCAAACGAGCCTCGGCCCAAACCTGACGGGCGGCGACATTCAGACTGCCTTTCAGAAATCCGGCTTGTTGCTCGAGGCGTCGCTTGCCGCCGAAACGGTCCCGCCGGACGCCGGTATCCCCGATCTGAAAGCTGCGCTGATTGTGCTGCGGCAAACGCTCGCGCGCGCTGTCGAGGCATCCGCCGATCCTGCCGCGCCCGTGCCGGTGGTTTCTGCGGCTTCTGCAAGCGCCGCAAAGTTTGCACCAACGGTGCAGACTGAGACGCCGCCTGCGCTCGTGCCATCGCAATCGCCCGAAGCCGATAACCATGACATTCTCACGCCGCAGGCACGCCTGCCGCTGCCCGGCGAGGCGGGCGTCGGTGACGCCGGCAAACTCCTCCTGACCGAAGCAATGCTCACCGCGGGACCCCGCTCGGTGACGCCGGGCGCAGCTTTGAACATGTTGCAGGAGGCGCTGCAGGAATTTCAGCGCCCGCCAGCCGCCACGACGACGGCAACTGTGACTTTGCCTGACGGCCGCAACGAGGAAGTCACAGTTCGCACGAACACCCCGCTGCCGCCATTTCGCGGCGCACTGCCCTCGGCGCAATCGGTCGCGGCGCCGACGATGTCTTCCGATACGCCGCTCGCGACAACGGTGCGCCATCTGCTCGACGAGACCGATGCTGCGCTCGCGCGCCAGACGCTGTTGCAGGTGGCATCCTTGCCCGATCGTCCGGATTCGGCGAGTGGTCGCCTTGATGCTCAGGTGCCGCGGTGGAATTTCGAAATCCCGTTCGCAACACCGCAGGGAACGGCGATGGCGCAGTTCGAGATTGCGCGCGACGGCGGCGGCAACGAGACCGACCCCGCAAAGCGGGTCTGGCGGGCGCGTTTCTCGCTCGATGTCGAGCCGGCCGGTCCGGTGCATGCGCTGATTTCCTACACCGGTGAACGCACCTCGGTCAGGATGTGGGCGGAGCGGCCGCAGAC
>Ga0182039_10001837_pt1 | contig 11480 bp, 11 predicted proteins | sample sta12Can44000111_FD_125975 | JGI IMG/M metagenome (GOLD analysis project Ga0182039, IMG submission 125975) | Lab enrichment of tropical soil microbial communities from Luquillo Experimental Forest, Puerto Rico - statanox.12C.anox.44.000.111 | ecosystem: Environmental > Terrestrial > Soil >...
GATCTCTATATATCGTGACTTTGCTGTTGCTGGCGGTCTAATGAGCTACGGAACGGACCCATCGGAGAGCTACCGATTGGCTGGCGTATATACAGGCAGAGTTCTCAAGGGGGAAAATCCCGCCGAGTTGCCTGTCATGCAAGCGACCAAGTTTGATTGGGTCATCAATCTCAAGACGGCCAAGGCGCTCGGCATCAACGTGTCTCCGTCGATGCAGGCACGTGCGGATGAGATGATCGAATAGATTATTGATGTCCGCTATTGGCCCAAAGCGGACATCTCAAGTTGCACTGCGTATGTCCGCTTTCGGGGATAAAGCGGACATTCCTGTAGGGAGATAGTCGTATCTAGTTTTGAGCGGAGCGGGCCAGCAGTTATCGTTGGCCCGCTTCCGAAAAGTTGCGCGACTAGTGCCCCGCCGGGTGATTCCATTGCGGCAACAGCACAATCGAGTTCGGGTTAAAGCCCTGATCCTTCAACGCGTTCACGCTGCCGATCACTTCACCCTTAACGAGATCGATTACGGTGATTGAGCCGTCGCTCAGTCCGGGCAAATTGAGCAACGCGTTCTGCACGAATGCGAAGCGTTCATCTTTAGTGACGGCAACGTGATGTGCGCCTTCAGCAGCCGGAATCGATTTGAGCAATTCTGGCTTCCCCGGATTCTTGCTGATGTCAAAAACATTCAAATGCCCAGGCTTTGCTGTGGTCACGTAAAGGCGGTCTGCTTTGCCATTGAAGTAGATTTCAAGCGGAACACCGGACTTCACCGTGGCGAAATCGAACACTTGCGCAACATCGAAATCCTTATTTTGCGGATTCCAAGTTGCCGTCCACAATGTCCCGCCGTACATGTTGGTGATGTAGGCAATGGGGGGATTCGCACCCGGAACGAACAGTACTTCAACTGGCGCCTCACCAGCTGGCGATGGCTTGTTCGATACCTTATGCGTTCCGAGCACATTGCCGGTGCTGGCCTCGACCACTGTGACCGTTTCGCCTGCGTCTTTTAGATCGGACGCCCGCACGGTTTCGGTGAGCAGTAGCCGATCGATGCCGTTATGAATGGCGACGCCGTGCGGATACGGTTTTGGCAGCGAGATGGTTTTGATAGGTTGATCATTTGCAGCATCACCGACAACCAATTTTGCCGACCCCATACAGGTCAGATACCAAGACCTGTTGTCTTCGGAAAAGACGACGTCCTCGCCGACCTGGCAGTCTGGCACAGCGACGGTCTTGACGGCGAATGGGCGCTTCGACATATCAATTACGCGTAGCTCACTCTTTCCAAGCGCCGTGACATAAGCCTTCGATGCGTCGCGATTGTAGAAAATATGATGGGCGACGAGGTCGGGTGGCAGCGGAATGGTCTCGACAATCTTGCCATTGGTCGCTGAAGAAGGATCGACATCGATGACAGCAATGCCTTCCGTTCGTGTTTGCCCCGGCACCGGCGACTTGAATGATTTGAGCGCGTCGGCGGTTTTGCTCTCGTAGTTGAGCATCGCGAGGATCTCCGCATTGCCAAGGCAAGGCCACGCCGTGCCAGCAAACACGGCCACTGCAAGCGCACAAAACTGTTTCATTGCAGCCTCCCGATGTTGCGTTCTATGAAAAAATATTATGCTCGCGAAAAAAGATAAACGCGAGGGGGCCGCATGGGCTACGGTGACGCAGCTGCGCGAATAGTAAGTATTGCTGTCATTACGGCGGCAATGTCCCTTGGTAGTATTGGGAATTGCCTGGCCGAAACTTCTGCTGAGCCACGCCGTTTTAACTTACACGTAGAAAACGGGCGGATAGCTGACAATGTGACGACGGTCCAGGTCCGGCAAGGCGAAGCGGTCGAACTCAACTGGTCTGCAGATCGTCGCACTACTGTTCACCTGCACGGCTACGACATCGAAGCCACGATCAACCCTGGGCAAACACAAGTTATGGCGTTCAGGGCGCGTGCGACCGGACGCTTCCCGATCGAGAGCCACGGCGACCGTCATTTGGTCCTGATCTACCTTGAAGTGCATCCGCGGTAGCGGCCAATGAAGCAGGCTGCGAGCTTCGCAGGAGCCTTAGTAGCGCTTCCCGCGTTCAGCAGCGGCGCACTCGCCCATGCGCTGGCACAACGATACGATTTGCCATTGCCACTAGGTTATTTTCTAGTTGCGTCAGGTGCGGTCGTCGCAATGACGTTCGTAATCCTCGCATTGTTCTGGCGAGACAGCGGCAAGCGTAGTGAAGCACGCGACTATGTGATCCTGCGTGGAACGGTCCCAAATTTTGCCGTGGCAGGCTCGCAGTTCCTGACCGTCCTCGGACTGGCGCTGCTAATTGCTGCCGGTCTTTTCGGCAATCCTGCAACCTTCAAAAACATCACGCCAGTCGCTGTGTGGGTGATTTGGTGGGTAGGATTTGGTTTTGTGACGGCATTCATCGGCAACATCTGGCCGTTGATCAATCCTTGGAGCTCTACCTTTGCTTTGGTAGAGAAACTGACTCGGCCGTGGACCCGCGGCCTCTCGCTCCGCGCACATTATCCGCGATGGCTCGGAGTTTGGCCGAGCTGTGTGCTCTTTCTTCTGTTCGCATGGCTCGAACTTGTGGCGCCTGGCCGCGACGTGCCGCACAATATCGCTATCGCGATCCTGGCCTATTCCGCATTCACGTGGATCGGGTTCGGGATTTTTGGCCGCGACACTTGGCTCAAGAGTGGCGAGGTATTTTCCGTTGCTTTCGACCTCTTCGGCCGGTTTGCACCGCTGAATTTTGTCCATGACGGACGCTGGCATGTCAGTGTCCGTCCATTTGCAACCGGGCTGCTGACGCGCACACCACTCGAACCGTCAATGACAGCATTTAGCTTGCTGATGCTGGGCACAGTAACGGTCGATGGATTCATGGAGACGCCGCTATGGGCGGCGGTCGTAGAGTGGGTGTTTGCGAGTTCCGGAGCCGCTCCCGCCAGTCCGTGGCTGCACATGACAGTGCAGACGGCACTGCTTATCGCGGGCCCACTGACATTGGCAGGGCTTTATCTCACCGTTATCGCACTAATGGCGCAGATTTCCGGCTTAAAGCCGTCAAATTTATCGGGGCTGTTCGTCCTCTCACTCATACCTATAGCGATCGCGTATCACCTTGCACACTATTTTTCGCTGTTCGCGGTCGCAGGTCAGTTCATCATTCCGCTCGCATCGGACCCCTTTGGTTACGGCTGGGATTTGTTCGGGACTAGACTCTACCTGATCGACATTGGCGTCGTCGACGCAAAGTCAATTTGGTATCTGTCGGTTATTGCTATTGTGACGGGCCACATCATTGCGGTGTGGGTCGGACATGTCACAGCGTCCTCGGTTTTTGGCAAAAGCCCCACCGCAGGCCGAAGCCAATATCCAATGCTCGTATTGATGGTTTGCTACACAATGATGAGCCTTTGGATCCTTGCACAACCCATTGTCGAGCCGAATCCGAGGTGAAGCCATTGGAATCGAAGCTTCCAACGACCCATGTCCGCTATTGGCCCAAAGCGGACATGCGCTAGTGCACTGCACATGTCCGCTTTCGGGGGTAAAGCAGACATAGGCTCGTGCACTGCACAGGATGGGACGATCTCAAAATAAATGTGCCGGTCTTTTGACCGGGTGACCGGCACATTTGCAGGGATGAGCGGGAAAACTCACCCATCAGATGGGACAAGCGGCGTACTTATATGGACGCCGTCCGTGCCCTGGCCATTGAGGTTGATGGCCTGAGCCGAGGGTTTCGCTGAGACGAGCGAGGGCGTAGCGATGACATTCTCCTGTCGTCGTGACATTCCCTCGAATTGCCCATTCTCCTCGATTGCCAGTGACCGATGGTAGATGTCGCCCTCGACCACAGCGGTGCTATTGAGCTTGACGCGGTTGGCGCGGATCGTGCCCTTGACGCGGCCGCCGATCGTTAATTCCTCCGCAACAATATCGCCCTCCACTTGAGCGCCATCGCCTATCTGGACCGCCGAGGCGTGTACTTCTCCCTCGACGTGCCCAAATATCGCGACTTTCCCCTGACCAACTATCTTGCCGACAATCGAAAGACCGGAACCGATGGAGGAAGTCGTTTCTTGCGAGGCCGGTGCCGTCGAGGGGCGTTTGAACTGCTGCGCCGGTGACGAGTCGCGATTGGGATCTGCCGCATTGTTTTTGGAATTTCCGAACATATTACTCTCCGACACTCCTGGCTCACTGATGGTAGTTCAATTACTTAGATGACGTGGCAGATGCGGTCGAAACGGCAGCCAAAATCACTGGAGCCGTTCGCGGCGGTCGATCGTCGATGTCAGAAAAGCCCCCGCTAGCCCCGATCAACGGTTCCAACGCTACCACAAGCCAAACGGTGGGCAATGGTTAATCGCACCCTTTCGGTCATAACGGGATGGCTAGTCGAGCGCCAAGATGTTTCCGCGCTTCCCCGCGCATCGAATCTAGCTGATGCCCGATATTGGCCCTTAGCAGACATTCCATCTGTCGCATTTGAAGTCGCTTTCGGGGGTAAAGCGGATTTTGCCCTGCATGTCTGCTTTTGACCCAAAGCGGATACGAGGAGTTCCTACTACGATTCGAGCCGCGAGAATCGAAAATTACAGTGGCTCGCACCGCCAGCCAGCGTTTGTGTCCTTTCCAGGCGAATGCCACGTGTTGCATAGGCCTCGAAATCGAGCCCACAAATGTGCGGCAGGATTTCTTGATCCCCGTGACGGCCCGCGAATTTGCAGAAGCCGCAGGCCTTGTAGTTGATGCCGAAATCAAAGTTGTCGCCGGGGCCGGGTTCGACGAACTCGTAGACGAAATCTTCCGGATATTCTTCCGCAAGACTTTTTGCCGCCTGCTCCCGCAGCAAGGCCTGATTCTCGGCAGACATAAACTGGTGACCCGATGCGAGCCGTTCAGGCTCGGGCACGGAGAGCAGTTGCGCCTTGTAGGTTTCTCGTTCGATATCGCCGATAACAGGCAACGCCACGCCGTACCGCCGGAGCACGCGGCCGATGGCCATAAAGCCCATCAGACGCATGAAGAAATCGGTCATGCGGCTCGCCGCGCCGCCGACATAAGGCATCTGGGTGAGGACGATCTCGAACTCCTCCATCACCTCCCGCCTGATTCTGTCCATGTCCGAGAGCTGCGCGAGCTCGCGCAACATCCCTTCGGCAAGATCAAGGCGTTGGCGCATGGCGGCCTCCATTGCGCCGCGATGTGCCTCGTAAAAGGGGTGAACTTCGGACATTGTATATCCTCTGTGGCACAGTGACCTTATTGCAGACTTGCCTAGCAATCCATCGCCGAAGCCCAGTCGCGCAAGACATCCAGGCTGATCCGGTATCTAAATAAACCAAGCACGACCTCACGCAGACGTGTTGTCGAATTGGACTACGGTCCAATTGGGAAACGGTGACCGCAATTTATGCGATTTTCACGCCACGTTGATTGCGCAAGGAAGCTGATTAAAACCTGTCCGCATCGCTTGGAGTTAGTCCTAGAACCGAAATAGATCAGTTAGCGGATTCACTCACGTGATCGAATCGCTGATGTACATGGGGATCGGTTTTTACAGTGTCCGCTTTTGACCCAAAGCGGACATTGCTGCTCTGGGAGCCACCTTCTAAACTCATACGCTCACCTCGGGCGCTTAAATGGTCGAAGAACGGATCGATCGCAGGCTAGCGGCGATTTTTGCCGTCGATGTAGCTGGCTACAGCCGATTGATGGGCGCCGATGAAGAAGGCACCTTGCGACAGCTCAAGGCGCATCGGAAAGAATTGGTCGCCCCTACAAAACTAACTAGTAATCAACTCAAAGACAGCCAAGGAATTGGGTCTCGCAGTATCGCCGTCGCTTCAAGTCGCAGCAGATGAAGTAATTCAATAACGGAGGTGTCCGCTTTGGCTCAAAGCGGACATGAGAAACGTCCCGCTACAGGTAATCGCTCTGCCCTGATCGTTGCCCTTGGTTCGCGTGAAGGGTCCTCGATGGGCTGAATGTCTTTGATGCAATTTGCAAGTGGCAACGAGTGTTACTCGTTAAGGTTTGACTATGCCCCCGGACCTCCTGCGCAAATTGTTGTGCTTTGCCGAGACAGCCAAACGGGTGTCGGTCGCTGCGAAGACAATGGAGATACCTTTCTTTTCACTTTTTCTAGCGGACGCGGCAAGTGTTTTCGGTAACAGACAAGACCAGGACAAGCACGAGATCTTCGTGCGCTTGTCAAAGATTAGCGCTCTTATGCCCTATTTGACACCCACCGTTTTGATTTCTCTATTTCACGGAAATATTTGCAACATGCAGTTTCCGGTGGTCATAAAGCCAATTTGGGGACTGCAATCGCTTGGCATCATTGTCGTCTCAGACCGAAACACACTTAGAGACTTTGTGAGTACGCGGCGCACGCCGTATATTGTTCAGCCTTACATACAAGAAGGCGTAGAGATCGGCATCTCCTACACCCGTAACCCGGCTGGGTTACCGGATTTTTTCGGTGTAGCTTGTAAAGAACCCGTGGCCCCGTCAGTAGGGGTCGGCACAGTCCCAAAGTATTTTTATCACAGGGACCTGACCGATGTTGTCAGGCAAGATTTGTTACTGGCATTGTGCCGGGCGGTCGCCGAAACTCTGCAAAGCAACTCTCTCCGTATTGACGCATTTATCCAAACGGAAGGCGCAAGTTTTCGGTACGATACATTAAAGATCATCGACGTGAACATCGGTCCATTTGCGGTCGATGAATTTCTGTTTGACCCGAAACATTCACGTGAATTCGTCGTGGGGCAACTGACCCGAAAATACACCTATCTTCTGCAATGGGGCGCCCAGTACTCGCCATCCCTCGATTTCTCGACCATTCGAAAATGGCTTTCACACTTTATATATTGCTATCTCCTCGTTCTATTTGGTCATCTTTCTGAGATGACTCTCTTTCGCAGGTTGAATGTCCCTCACTTGCCCGTTGACTTGCTTCGTAATTGGGCAACGATTCGACCATGGGTATCCAGGAGGAGGGGCTAGGGAGGCTACAATGGCAACGCGAAAAAAACCCACACGGAAAACCAAGGCAAAACGCAAGAAGGCCGCGGTCAAGGCGTCCCCACGCAGAAAGACTACGACCACCAGAAAAACCAGGACAATCAGCAAAAAGGCAAGGAAGAAGGCGCCGCTCCGCGCAGCATCACCTAAAAAAGCCAGGCCGACCGCCGCCAAGCCGACTTCAATCAGGCCGACGCCGACCCCGCCCGCGGAACCGGCTACGTCGGAGGAGCGTATCGGCGTCGTGACTCACTATTACAGCCACGTCTCCGTCGCGATCATCCAGCTTGAGCGCGGTACGTTGCGGGTTGGCGACGTAATCCATATCTCCGGACACACCACCGATTTCCGCCAGAGGGTCGAGTCTCTCGAGGTAGACCATGCGCCGACGACCGAAGTGGGACCGAAAGACGATTTCGGCCTAAAGGTGGTCGACCACGCGCGTGAGCACGACGTCGTTTTCAAAGTGCGGTCGTAGTGCCCCCTGGCTGGACCGCAGCGATGGAGGTGAGCATGACGGCCATCCAGAAACGGCGCGCTGACGAGGCGAAACTTAGCAAACGGCACATGTTGATCGGTGGCAAGTGGGTCGACAGCGCTTCGGGCGAGGTGCTCGAGGTCGAGGACCCGGCGCACCGGTGCTCGATCGCCGAGGTCCCACGAGGTCGGGCCGAGGATGTCGAGCGCGCCGTGAAAGCTGCGGCCGGTGCCTTTCCCGCCTGGTCGCGCATGGTTCCTCGCGAGCGCGGGCGACTGCTCGCCCGGATTGCCGATGCACTCGAAGCGCGGGTCGAGGAGTTTGCGCGCACGATCGCGCTTGAGACCGGGAATGCGCTTCGCACCCAGGCACGCCCGGAGGCAAAGACGACAGTCGACATCATTCGCTATTTCGGCGGCTTGGGCGGGGAACTCAAGGGCGAGACGATTCCCTTAGGAGAACATGTCCTGAGCTACACGCGACGTGAACCGCTCGGCGTGGTCGGCGCCATCATTCCGTGGAATGCGCCGGTGCTACTTGCGGCCTGCAAGATCGGCCCTGCGCTCTGCGCCGGCAATACGCTTGTTTTGAAAGCGGCGGAGGATGCGCCGCTCGGTGTGCTGCTGCTGGCCGAAGTGTGCCAGGAATTCCTACCGCCCGGCGTGCTCAACGTACTGACTGGCCTCGGCGAGGAATGCGGTGCCCCGCTTGCCAGCCACCCGACGGTGAGCAAGCTCTCGTTCACCGGTTCTACTGAGGTCGGCAAGCTCATCATGCGCGCGGCATCTGACCGCATCGTTCCCGTCTCGCTCGAGCTTGGTGGCAAGAGTCCCTCGATCGTCTTCCCGGACGCCAACGAGGACTGGGTCATTGATGGCATTATTGCCGCGATGCGCTTCACGCGACAGAGCCAGTCTTGCACAGCGGGCTCTCGCCTCTTCCTCCACCGCGACATCTTCGACAGTTTTCTCGATGCGCTCAGTCAGAAAGTGAAAGCGTTCAAACTCGGCGATCCGCTCGATGAGACGAGCGACATCGGCACAATCATTAACGAGAAGCAGTTCAACAAGGTATGCGGCTATGTCGAAGAAGGACTGAAACGGCGCGAAGCGCGTGTCGTGACCGGCGGCCTTCCGCCCAAGGAGGGGCCGCTCAGCGAAGGCTATTACGCAATCCCCACCATCTTCGCGAATGTGGCAAACGACTGGCGCCTGGCGCGCGAGGAGATCTTTGGCCCCGTGCTCGCCGCAATCTCCTGGACCGACGAAGCGGATGTGATCCGCATGGCGAACGATAGCCACTACGGGCTCGCCGCCTACGTCTGGTCGCACGACATTGGCCGTGCACTGCGGGCTGCGCACGCGATAGAGGCGGGCTGGGTCCAGGTTAACCAGGGTCTCGGCCAGAGTCCTGGTCACTCCTATGGTGGCTACAAAGAAAGCGGCATCGGCCGAGAGTTCTCACTCGAAGGGATGCTCGAGAGCTACACCCAGAGGAAGAACATTACGGTCAACCTGACGCATTAAAAAATAGCTCTAGCCGACGCCATATTTATCGAAAAGGTCGGACGCAAATTTCAGCCCTATCCCGGCTCCAGTCGGCACAGCGATCTCGCCTTGTTCTGGAATCGGCGGATTTTCGAACAGGCGCCAAGTCCAAGGCATGTATTCGACCACAAGCCCGTTCGGCACGGCGGCGATAAGATGGACATGGATCTCCGGCAAGAGATGGCTGGCCACTGGTCGATTGAATGCCTCTGTCATGCCAGCGACCTTCATCCATTGCGTCACACCGCCCACGCGAAGCAGATCGATCATGGCGATGTCGACCGAGTGATGGGTAAGCGTCTGCCGATGCGGCTCTATTCCATAGAGATATTCGCCCGCGCATATCGGCGTCGCCAAAGCATCGGCTATCTGGGCGAGTCCCTCGTAGTCGTCACATCTAGTGGGATCTTCCAGCCACCCCAAGCCAAATTCCTCGAGGCGACGACCAATGGAAATAGCCTCGTGCACACCCCAGCGCTGATTAATATCCACCAATAAATTAGTTTCCGGCCCGACCGCGTCGCGGATGAGTCGGATACGCTCCACCTCTTGCCCGGCATTAAGTCCTTCCACCGCCATTTGGGCCTTGACCTGGCGGTAGCCCTTTTCGACCAGTGCGACTGCGGCTCGCTCGAGTTTGTCGGTCGGCGTTGTCCGTGTCAGCGCGCCGCTGGCATAAGCCGGCACACGGTCGCGCAGGCCGCCGAGCAACCGCACTAGCGGAACGCCAAATGCCTTGCCGCGGATGTCCCACAGGGCGATGTCGATTGCCGCCAAGGCCAAGGCTGCTACCCCGCCGGGGCCGCAGGGCGCCGATGCGGCGCGAAGTTTGGTAACCACCTGCTCCGTGCGCAGCGGGTCTTCACCCTTGATAAGTTCGCTGAACTCGTCAAGCGCCGTCTTCAGCGTGCGGATGAGCTTGCCGCCGAATGTGGTGATGCCGATGCCCTCGATGCCGTCATCGGTGAGGACTTGCACAGTGAAGAATTCGCGCAGCATGCCGGGCATCGGCGGGGCTCCGACCAAGGGCTCCTCGAGCGGAAGACGGACAAAGTTGATCTTGACCTGTTGGATTTTCATTTTGCCCTGGGTCCGGTTCCGTCAATCGATCTGCAATCTGTCCAAATATGTCTTGGCACTTGACCGGATTATTTGTTGGCACGTTCGATTAAGCCTATCATTAATTAAGGCCGGCTCTATAGCCGCCTAGAACCGAAACAACTCTGGCAATTGGCGAGACGCACAATGTCAGGAAGGAACACACTTAGGCCGGTGACTCGGCGCCAGGCTGTAGCAACGGTAGCAGTCGGCGTAGGCCTGATGGCCATGCCCGCGATCGTGCGCGGGCAGGCCCCGCTCACGGTCAAATTTGTGCAACAGCGCGGCCTTCTCTATCTGCCGGTTGATGCAATGGTCAGCGGCGGCATCTTGCAACAAGAGGCAACCAAGCTCGGCCTCGGCAAGGTAGAAGCCACAGTAAATACATTAAGCGGCCCCGCGCCGGTTATTGACGCGTTGTTGTCTGGATCGGCCGACTATGGCACTGCCGCTCTGCCGTCTCTACTGACCCTGTGGGACAAGACCCACGGCACCCAGAACGAAGTCAAAGCGGTCGGCACCGTGTCGAACGGTGCTATGGTGCTTTACACGATCAACCCAAATGTGAAAACGATCGCCGATTTCACCGAGCAAGACCGCATCGCCGTGCCGTCAGTGCGGATATCGTTCAACGCAATGATGCTTGAGATGGCAGCGGAGAAGATCTGGAACGATCCGCATCACTTGGATCACCTGACGGTCGGGCTCGGCCACTCAGATGCGGTCGCTGCGCTTTCTGCTGGCTACGGCAGGGCATCCATCACCGCGCATATTGGTGTACAACCTTTCACATCGCGCGGCCTTAAACTGCCCGGCGCGCATGTCCTCGCGGATAGTCGCGAGGTGTTTGGCGGACCGTTGACGCAAATCACGTTGCTGGCCACGAAACAGACGAAAGAAAAGAATCCGACGCTTTTTAAGGCTGTCGCCAACGCGCTCGATGAATCGATCAGGGTCGCCAATGCGGATAAACGCGCTGCCGCAATTCTTTGGAAAAAAGCTCAGAACGCACCTGAAAGCGTTGATGAGCTCGTTGCTCTACTTGACGATCCCGGCTTCGAGTTTACTTCGGAACCCCATCGCATTGCTTACTTTGCCGCGTTTATGAATCGCGTCGGCGGCATGAAAGCAAAGGTCACCGATTGGAAAGAACTCTTTTGGGAAACGGCCCATAGCCGGAACGGCGATTGATAATCATGGTGCCAAAGCAGTCATAGCCTTCACTGAACCGCGGTTATCCGGAATGTTGCGCATCGCTTGCACTAGCTGGCCGCCAGGCGCCGAGATTGTCCGTGGAAATGC